>Ga0193753_10001420_pt1 | contig 20433 bp, 20 predicted proteins | sample H1c2metaG_FD_144925 | JGI IMG/M metagenome (GOLD analysis project Ga0193753, IMG submission 144925) | Soil microbial communities from a riparian zone of the East river system, Colorado, United States - H1c2 | ecosystem: Environmental > Terrestrial > Soil > Riparian zone | place: USA: East...
GGGGGCGGTGGTGGTGGCTGGTCCGGTGGCGGCGGCATGAGCGGAGGCGGCGGCGCCTCGGGGAGTTGGTAGTGGCGTTTTCCATGACCCGACTGCTGCGCCATCTTTTCGCCGGTTCCGCGCACGGGCCGTACCCGCAGGACAGTCTGCAGCGCATTGCCGCAGCCATCGCCGAAGGCGAGCGCCGGCATCGTGGCGAGGTCTGCTTCGCGGTCGAATCGGCGTTGCCGGCACGGGCGGTGCTGGCCGGCCACGACGCTCGCCGCCGCGCGGCCGAAGTGTTCGCGCAACTGAACGTGTGGGACACGGCCGCCAACAACGGCGTGCTGGTGTTTCTGCTGCTGGCCGACCATCGCATCGAGATCGTCGCCGACCGCGGGCTTGACGGGCGGATCAGCGCCGAGCAGTGGCGCGGCATCTGCCTGCTGATGGAAGAGCGGTTGAAGGCCGGCGAGCCGGAGGCGGCCGCCGTGCGCGCCGTGGCGGCGGTATCGGACCTGTTGGCCGAGCACTTCCCCCGCGCGGCGGGGGATAGAGACGAGAACGAACTGCCCGATTTGCCCAGGATTCTCGGCTGATCCTCGCTTTTCGTAGGAGCGGCTTCAGCCGCGAGCTCTTGGCTTTCGAGAGGGCTAGCGCCCGGCTACCCCAGGAAAAGCTCGCGGCTGAAGCCGCTCTTACGAAGAGCCGCATCAAGCGCTTCGCGGTTTAACCCGCCCTACGAAAAACCGTCCGCTCGGGCACAATATGGGCATGCCGGCTTCCCGAGTTCCGTCTTGATGATCGTTCTGCACCAGATCGACCCGATCGCCCTGTCGCTGGGGCCGCTGCAAGTCCATTGGTACGGCATCATGTACCTGCTCGGCTTCGCCGCGGCATGGTTCCTGGGCCGCCACCGCATCCGCGCCGGACGCCTGCCTGGCGTCGACGCCAACGGCTACGGCGACCTGATGTTCTACGCGATGCTCGGCGTGGTGCTGGGCGGACGCATCGGTTACGTGCTGTTCTACGCCTTCGAAGGCTTCCTCGAAAACCCGCTGATGCTGTTCAAGGTGTGGGAAGGCGGCATGAGCTTCCACGGCGGCTTGCTGGGCGTGTTCCTGGCGATCGCGTGGTGGGCGCGGCGGCATCGCCTGCATGTGTTCGACGTGGTCGATTTCGTCGCGCCGCTGGTGCCGCCGGGACTCGGTTTCGGGCGCCTGGGCAATTACATCGGCGGCGAGTTGTGGGGCAAATACACGCAGGCGGGCTGGGGCGTCATTTTTCCGCGCGCCGAAAAGGAGCTGGCCAATCTCGACGCCGCACAGCTGCAGGCGCAGTACGCCAGCGGCGCGCTCGATCACTTCGCGCGGCATCCCTCGCAGTTGTACCAGGCCACGCTGGAAGGCTTGGTCCTGTTCTGCGCGTTGTGGTGGTTCTCGCGCCGACCGCGGCCGCGCTACGCCGTAGCGGGACTGTTCGCCCTGCTTTACGGCCTGTTCCGTTTCGTCGTCGAGTTCGTGCGCGTTCCCGATGCGCAGCTGGGCTATCTCGCGTTCGGCTGGCTGACCATGGGTCAGGTGCTCAGCCTGCCGCTGGTCGCGCTCGGCCTGTTCTGGCTGTGGCGTTCGCGCCGCGCGCCGACGTTGCAACCGCAGCCCGCGCGACCGGCCAAAGAGACGGCCTGATGCGCCAGTATCTCGACTTGCTGGGCCACGTTCTGGAACACGGCACCGACAAGGCCGACCGCACCGGCACCGGCACGCGCAGCGTGTTCGGCTGGCAATTGCGCTTCGACCTCAATAAAGGCTTCCCGCTACTCACCACCAAGAAGCTGCACCTGCGCTCGATCGTGCATGAGCTGCTGTGGTTCCTGCGCGGCGACACCAACACCGCTTATCTCAAGGACAACAAGGTTTCGATCTGGGACGAGTGGGCCGACGAGCACGGCGAGCTGGGTCCGGTGTACGGCAAGCAATGGCGGCGCTGGGCGGCCGGCGACGGCCGCGAGATCGACCAGATCCGATGGGTGCTGGACGAGATCGGGCGCAATCCGGATTCGCGGCGCCTGATCGTCAGCGCATGGAACGTCGCCGACCTGCCGGACATGGCGCTGATGCCCTGCCACACGATGTTCCAGTTCTACGTGGCGGACGGCAAATTGAGCTGCCAGCTGTACCAGCGCAGCGGCGACATCTTCCTGGGCGTGCCGTTCAACATCGCCAGCTATGCGTTGCTGACGCATATGGTGGCGCAGGCGGCCGGGCTGGGCGTCGGCGATTTCGTGCACACGCTGGGCGATGCGCATCTGTACTCGAACCATTTCGACCAGGCCCGCGAGCAACTGTCGCGGCAGCCGCGCCCGCTGCCCAGGCTCAAGCTCAACCCGCAGGTGACCGACCTGTTCGCCTTCGCTTACGACGACCTCGCGATCGAAGGCTACGATCCGCTGCCCGCGATCAAGGCGCCGGTGGCGGTCTGACGTTCGTCCCGGCCTGCAGCGCATTCGTCCCGCAGCGCTGGCGGGCAGATGGCGGCGCGCGATTGAATGGGCTCTCGAATCGCAGCGATTCTCGAGGAGCGGCAATGGGTATGGCCGGTTGGCACAACGCGGTGGAGCGTCGCCTTGCGCAGCACGGCGATGTCGGACTGTTGATACTGCGCATCGTCATGGGCGGGCATCTGATGTTCATGACCCAGGACAACGTGTTCTCGTGGATGCGGATGCTCGAATTCCGCGATTTCCTGGCCCAGTTCGGGTTTCCGTTTCCGCTGTTCTGCGCGGTGCTGTCGGTGATCGGGCAGTTCGGCGGCGGCCTGACGCTGGCGCTGGGCCTGTGCACCCGCTTCGCCGGTGCGATCGTCGCCTTCAATTTCGTCGTGGCGATCGTGATGGTCGATGCCAGGCAACCTTATCCCGGCGCGTTCGCAGCGCTCGCCCTGGTCGCCGCGGGCCTGTGCCTGATGTTTACCGGTGCAGGCCGTTATTCCTTGGACCGCGCATGGCGCAAGGTGCCGTGACGCGATTGCTGCTGATCGCCGCGCTGGACCGCGATGCCGCTATCGGCAAGGGCAACGCCTTGCCCTGGCACCTGCCCGACGACCTGAAACGCTTCAAGCGGCTGACCCTCGGCAAGCCGCTGCTGATGGGCCGCAAGACCGCCCAGTCGCTGGGGCGCGCATTGCCGGGGCGGCGCAATCTGGTGCTGACGCGTTCCGGACGCGTGCCGTTCGAGGGCATGCAGGCCGTGGATACCGTGGATGCCGCCATGCGCGCGGCCAGCGATGACGGCTCGGAAGAGCTTTGCGTGATCGGCGGTGCCGAGATCTACGCACTGACCTTGCCGTTGGCGGATGCGCTTTGTCTCACCCATGTCGATACGGTGGTCGAAGGCGCGGATACGTTCTTCCCCGCGTTCGATGGCCAATCGTGGCGAATCGTGTCGCGCGAGATGCATCGCGCCGACGGCAAGCATGCTTTCGGCTTCGAGTTCGTCGACTACCTGCGCGATTGAGCCTGGGCCGGCAAGGCCGACACATCGCGTCCCGGCACCTGCACGATCTTCAGTTCCTCGCTGTCCAGCCGCAGCGCGGTGAGCTTGCCGCCCCAGACCGCGCCGGTGTCCAGCGCATGCACGCCATGGCCGATGAACAGGCCCAGCGTCGACCAGTGCCCGCAGACGATCTTCAGGTCGCGCTCGGCGCGTCCCGGCACTTCGTACCAGGGATACAGGCCTGGCAGCTGCGTGCCGGGCGCGCCCTTGGCGTCGAAGGCGATGCGGCCGCGCGGCGTGCAATAACGCAGGCGCGTGAACACGTTGATGATGGCGCGGTCGCGTTCGCTGCCGGTCAGCTTGGGCGACCACGCCGGCTGGTCGCCGTACATGTTCTTCAGCAGCTTGCGATAGTGCTCTCCCTGCAACCGCTGTTCGACTTCGCGGGCATGTTTCTCCGCCAGCGGAACCGTCCATTTGGGCGCCAGTCCGGCATGCACCATCATCCAGCCCAGTTCGCGGTCGGCATGCAGCAGCGGTTGCGTGCGCAGCCAGTCGAGCAGCACGTCGCGGTCCTGCGCGAACAGCACGCGTTGCAGGTCCGGGTTGACCTTGCGCTGGTCTTCGGGGCGGCGCTCGCCGATCGCGAGCAGCGACAGGTCGTGGTTGCCGAGCACGGTGACGCAGTTCGCGCGCAGCGAATGCACCAGCCGCAAGGTTTCGAGCGATTCGCCGCCGCGATTGACCAGGTCGCCGCAGAACCACAGCCGGTCCGCGGCGGGATCGAAATTGACGCGATCCAGCAAACGCCGTGTCGGTTCGTAACAGCCTTGCAGATCGCCGATTGCCCAGACCGCCATGCCGATCCTAATGCAACGTGCGCGGTGTCGACAGCGTGAATGCCGGGATCGGCGCGGCGAAGCGGGTGCCGTCGTCGGCCAGCATGTCGTAGCTGCCGTGCATCGTGCCGAGGCTGGTTTCAAGGATCGTGCCCGAGGTGTACTCGAAATCCTCGCCCGGACGCAGCCACGGCTGTTCGCCGACCACGCCTTCGCCCTCGACTTCCTCGATCTTGCCGTTGGCGTCGGTGATCACCCAGTGCCGGCCGAGCAGGCGCGCGGGCACGCGGCCGCGGTTGCGGATGCTGATGGTGTAGGCGAACACGAAGCGACCCTCGTCGGGCGCGGACTGGTCGTCCAGATAACGTGTTGCGACGTCGATATCGAAGGCGTAGTCGGCGCTGTCCATGCCGACAGTGTAAGCGAGCAGCGTGAACGTTCGGACTACGCTGCGGGCAAATTGGCGAGACGGACGAAGCCGGCGACGTCGACCTGCTCGGCGCGCAGGCCGGCATCGAGTCCGGCGGCCTGCATCATGGCGGTGTCGGCGACGCCGTTCAGCGCATTGCGCAGGGTCTTGCGGCGCTGGCCGAAGGCGGCACGCACGATCGCGGCAAAACGCTGGCGGTCGGCGATGCCGATATCCGCCGGCGTGCGCGGCACCAGCCGCACCACCGCCGAATCCACCTTGGGCGGCGGCCGGAACGCGCCCGGCGGCACCATGAACAGCGGCGTCACCCGGCAATAGGCCTGCAGCATCACGCTGAGCCGCCCATAGACCTTGCTGCCGGGTGCGGCGGCCATGCGGTCGACGACTTCCTTCTGCAGCATGAAATGCATGTCGCGGATCGCGGCGGCGTGGTCGAGCGCATGGAACAGGATCGGCGAGGACACGTTGTAGGGCAGGTTGCCGACCAGGCGCATCGGTTCGCCGCCGGCGAGCGCGGTCAGGTCGACATTCAGCGCGTCGGCCGAGACCAGCGTCAACTGGCCGACATCGCGCGCGGCGGCAGCCAACGGTACCAGCAGGTCGCGGTCGAACTCGATTGCGGTCAGCGCGCCATGCCGCGCCAGCAGCGGCAGGGTCAGGGCGCCCTGTCCGGGACCGATCTCGACGATGCGGTCGCCGGGCTGCGGATCGACCGCCAGGATGATCTTGTCGATCACACTGCGCTCGTGCAGGAAGTGCTGACCCAGCGATTTCTTGGGCGGCTCGCTGAAAAAGCTCATCGCGCACGCCTGCCGGCCGCGATCCGCGCGCAGGTTTCCACCGCCGCGAACAGGCTCGAAGGATCGGCGCGGCCGCTGCCGGCCAGGTCGAGCGCGGTGCCATGATCGACCGCGACGCGCGGGTAGGGCAGGCCGAGCGTGAGATTGACCGCGCGCTCGAAGCCGCTGTACTTCAGCACCGGCAGGCCCTGGTCGTGGTACATCGCCAGCACCGCATCGAAACCCGCCAGCCTGGCCGGCAGGAAAGCGGTGTCGGCCGGTAGCGGGCCGATCAGGGTCATGCCTTCGGCTCGCAGCATTTCCAATGCCGGCACGAGGACGTCGATCTCCTCGGTGCCCAGGTGACCGGATTCGCCGGCATGGGGATTGAGGCCGAGTACGGCGATCACCGGCGCGGCCACGCCGAAATCCTTGCGCAACGCGGCATGCACGATGCGCAGTTGGCGCACCAGGCGATCATGCGTGATCGCATCGGCCACCGCGCGCAGCGGCAGATGCGTGGTGGCCAGCGCGACGCGTACGACGTCGTTGGCGAGCATCATCACCACTTCGCATCCGGCCTGCGCAGCCAGCAGTTCGGTGGTGCCGGTATAGGCGATGCCGCCGGCATTGATCGTGGCCTTGTGCACCGGTCCGGTCACCAGGCCGTCGAACTCGCCACGCAGGCAGGCATCGGCGGCGGCATGCAGGGCCTCGATCACGGCCCGGGCGTTGCGCGGATCGGGCTCGCCGAAGCGGCTTGCGACGGCATTGGCGAACGGGCGCAGCGCGATGTCGCCGGGGCCGGCGCTCTCTGCATCGGCGTCCAGCAGGCGTAAGGGTAGCGATAGGGCGGTCGCCGCTGCGTGCAGCGTGTCCGGATCGGCGAAAACCGTAAGCCGGCAATCGTCGCGCGGCTGCTGCGCCAGCCGCACGCACAGTTCCGGACCGACCCCCGCCGGCTCGCCCGCAACCAGGGCAAGCCCGGGACGCATGTCAGCGGCGGGTGGCGTCGCCGGGAAGCGTCGGCGCGCGCGGCCTTTCAGCACGTGGAACTTCCGCCGGTGTCGCCGGTTGCGCCGGGACGCCCGTTGTCGTTCCCGCTGCGGCGCCGCTGCGGATATCGACGTAAGCCTCGCCGCGCATTTCGCGCAGATAGCGGTTGTATTCGTCTTCCAGCTTGCGCCGGCCGATGGTCTCGCGCATCTGCGCGCGGCGCGTGTCATCGGTATTGGCGCTGGCCTGGCGGCTGCCGACGCGCTGCACGATGTGCCAGCCGGCCGCGGTCTTGAACGGCGCCGACACCTGGCCGTCGTTGAGACCTGCCACCTGCGAGCCGAACTCGGGGCCGAACGCATCCTGCGCGAACCAGCCCATGTCGCCGCCCTTGTCCTTGCTGTTGGGGTCTTCCGAACTTTCCTTGGCGACCGTGGCGAAGTCGGCGCCGCCGGCGATGCGCGCGCGCAGCGTGTCGATCTTGGCCTTGGCTTGCGCGTCGCCCGCCGCATCCTCGTTGCGGATCAGGATGTGCCGGGCCTGGTATTGCGTCACCGTGCCGGGGGCGGCCTGCGAGGCATCGCGCGTTTCGACCAGCTTGACCAGCTGGAAACCGCTCGGCCCACGGATCGGCCCGACCAGTTGCCCCGCCGGCAGGTTGCGGATCTGTTCGGCGAAGGCGGTCGGGATCTCATCCTGACTGCGCCAACCCAGGTCGCCGCCCTCCAGCGCGTTCGGGCTGTCGGAATAGCGCACAGCGGCTGCGGCGAAATCCATCTCGCCCTTGTCGATCAGCGCCTTGACGCCTTCGATCTTCTTTTCGCCGATCGCGATCTGTTCGGCGGTGGCGCCATCGGGCAAGGCCACCAGGATGTGGGCCAGATGGTATTGCGCGCCTGCGTTCGCCTGCGCCGACAGCGCTGCGTTCACTTCGGCTTCGCTGACGTTGATGCGTCCTTGCGCGAAGCTCTGCCGCAACCGTTGGCTGATCATTTCGTCGCGTAGCGTGCCGCGGAAATCGGCAAAGCTGATGCCTTCTGCCGCCAGTTGCTGGCGCAACTGGTCGACGCTGACGCCGTTCTGGCTGGCGACGCCGCTGACGGCCTGGTCCAGTTCCTCGTCGCTGACCCGGATACCGTTGCGCTCGGCGCGCGCCACCTGCAACCGCACCAGGACCAGGCGCTCGAGCACCTGCTTTTCCAGCACGTCGCGCGGCGGCAGCTGGTCCTGACGGTTGGCGTACTGCGCCATCACGTTGCGCATCGCGCGATCGAGCTCGCTCTGCAGGATCACGTCTTCCTCGACCACCGCAGCGATGCGGTCGATCGGTTGGGCGGTCTGGGCGTGGGCGGGGAGGGCGGCGCCAGCAAATGCAACTGCGGCGAGCGCGGACAGCAGGAGTTTTTTCATAGGGTGGGATCCGGATCGGCTTTCTGGCCCGTTGCGGTCTCGGGCGGCACTAGATAGAGGTCGTCCCGGTAATAACCCAGAATAGCACGGCGCAAAGTACGCCTCGTATCCTGGCCGGCCGAACCGAGCCCCTTCAATTCGATCTCGAACAACAGGCCGTTGTTCAAGTCGCCTTCAGTATTTTCGACGTATCGCCGCGCCAGCAGGCGCGCCGCCACGCAGCAGCTTTCCCACTGCACGCCGGCCAGCGTTTCCAGCGGCTTCTTGTCGAATAGCGAGTAGTAATAGCGCCCGACCACGCTCCATGTCGGATTGATCGGGTACAGGAACGAAAGGTCGACCTGCTCGAGCAGGTCGGGCTGGTTATTGAGGCTCTCGGGCAGGTTGGCATTGAAATTGAGATTGCGGCGGTAACGGTAGGCGAAATTGACCACGCCGTCGTTCTTCAGCAGGTATCGCGCGCGCAGGCTGGCCAGGTCCTCGCGGCGCAAGCGGGAATCCCACTGGTAGGACGCGCCGACGGTCCAGCGGTCGCTCGGCGACCAGTTGGCATCGGCCACCCACGACGATTTGCCCTGCACGACCCTTTCGCCGGGAACGGTCACGCGCGAATCGTCGAAATAGCGGATCTGGCCGAGGCTTGCAGAGAACTTCTCCTGCCCGTCGGAGCCGCGGATCATGCGGCTGGTGACCGCCACGGTCAGCTGGTTCGCGTCCGCCTGGCGATCCGCGCCCGAGTAACGGTTGTCGCGGAAAAGCTGGCCCCAGCTGAAGGTCAGCGGCCGCGTGTCGAAGATCGGCAGACCGTCCTGGTTCCGGTAAGGAACGTTCAGATAGAAAATCCGCGGTTCCAGCGTTTGCAGGTAGTCGCGGTCGCGCCAGCGGAACGCGCGATCGAAGTAGAGGCCGCTATCGACGCTGACGATCGGCAGGCTCCGTGTCGGGCTTTCATTGCCGCCCACGCGCACGGCCAAGCCTTCGTCGAGCTGGTATTGGGTGTAGCGCCAGGCGAGGGTGGGCCTCAGGAACCAGCTGGCGCCTTCCAGCGGCATGCTGACATAAGGCTTTATGTCGAACCGCGATCCGCCAGGGAATTCACGGCGCACGCCGCCGATATCGGCATCGCCTTTGTAGAAGCGCACGGCTTCGGTTTCGACGCCGGTGGTGAACCAGTTGGTCAGCGGCTGTTCCCAGATGAAGTTCGCGCGCGGCTGGTTGTTGAAGGGCAGGTTGGCTTCGGTCAGCGACGGGTCGGCCAGCTGGTACTGGTTGGCCGTGAACGAACTGCTCCAGTAGCGCCCGCGTCCGAACAGGCCAATGGTGCTGACCGCCGTCGTGATCGATACGCCGTTGATGCTGTTGCTGAAGTCCTCGAAGTAGCGCGGGTCGCTGATCCAGATCAGGTTGCTGCGCGCCTGCCAGTGGCGATTGAGGTTCTGGTAGCCGTTGAAGATGAAATGCCCACGGTCGCGGTCGCGCAGATCGTCGTCTGGCATGTACATGCCGGCGATCGTGCCGGCGCCGCGCCGGCCGAGATAGCGGAACTCGGCGCCCAGCGACGGGCCGCGGGCGGTCATGATGCGCGGGTTGATGGTGGCGTCGTAGTTCGGCGCCAGATTCAGGTAGATCGGCTGGCGGTAGTCGAAACCGTTGCGATCCGAATTCGAGATCGACGGATACAGCAGGCCGGTGCGGCGGGTGTCGTCGATCGGGAACATGAACCACGGAACGTACAGCACCGGCACCTTGCCGATGCGCAAAACCGCGTTGCGCGCCACGCCCATGCCCTTGTCGGTATCGACGTCGATCTGCTGCGCCCTCAGTTCCCAGCGCTTGTCGCCCGGCGGACAGGTGGTGTAGGTCGAACGACGCATCGCACCCTTGGGGCCGTCGAGCTGGATGCTCTCGGCGCCGCCGTTGCCGCGACGCTCGACCAGCTGGTAACGCACGTCTTCGATCTTGTGCTGGTCCTTGCCCTGGTTGCCTTCGGCGCGATCGGCGATCACCCGCATGCCGCTGTCCTGGTAACGGACATTGCCTTCGGCGACGTAGGTTTCGGTTTCTTCGTTATAGGTGAGCTTGTCGGTGCCGATGAACTGGTCGCCGCGGGTCAGCGCCACGTTGCCCTGGTATTCGATCGATTTGTCCTTCACGCCGCCGAGGGTGTCGCCTTCGATATCGGTCGGCTGCTCGCTGCGCGGAAGGGTGAGGGCGTCGGGCGCCAGCTTGGGCGCGCCGTCGAAAGCGGGAATGGCGTCGTCCACGGGACAAAGGCCCCAGTCCGGAAGCGGTTCCGCCGCCTGCGCGGCCAGCGAGATAGCGATGCAGAAGGGCAGCGGCAGCAGGCGGACAACAGGGCGCACGCGGCAATCCGGGACGGAATCGGCGGCTAGCTTGCCGCATCCCCAGCAGCCGGGCAACGCGAGCGCGGGCGTCTTGTTCAGGTCTGGCCCCTTTCGGCAAAGCCGGGCCTATGCCCCGGTGAGGGACGGAGAGCTTTTTGGCGTCCGGCTTCCGCGTCGGCCCGCTGCGGCTCTTCGTAGGAGCGGCTTCAGCTGCGAGCTCTTGATCTTCGGCGACCGGGGGAAGCTCGCGGCTGAAGCCGCTCCTACGAAAAGCCGATCTGCCCGTGGACGGTCGCCGGTTCTACGAAGCTACGCCGGTGAGCGCACGCACGTGCGCCACGCTGCATTCGCGCAAGGCCTGCAGGTCGTAGCCGCCTTCCAGCATCGATACGATCCGGCCGCGCGCATGGCGATCGGCGAGCGCGACCAGTTGTTCGGTGACCCACGCATAGTCGTCGCCGTCGAGCCGCAGCTGCGCCAGCGGATCGCGCCAATGCGCATCGAATCCGGCCGAGACCAGCACCAGCTGCGGACGGAAGGCATCCATTGCCGGCAGCAGCGTATCGCGCCAGGCGGCGCGGAATGCGTTGCCGTCGGCGCCCGGCGGCAAGGGCGCGTTCACGATGTTGCCGACGCCTCGTTCGTCGGCGCGGCCGGTATCGGGATACAGCGGCAGCTGGTGCGAACTGACGTAAAGCACGCGCGGGTCGGCCTCGAAGATGGCCTGCGTGCCGTTGCCGTGGTGCACGTCGAAATCGGCGATCGCCACGCGCGACAGGCCCTGCTTGTCGAGCGCGTGGCGTGCCGCGACGGCGATCGAGTTGAACAGGCAGAAGCCCATCGCGGTGTCCGCGGTGGCGTGGTGGCCGGGCGGGCGGACGGCGCAGAACGCGCTGCGCGTTTCGCCGCCGAACACCGCGTCGACCGCCGCCACGCCGGCGCCGGCCGCGCGCAACGCCGCTTCCGCCGAAGCCGGCGACAGCACCGTGTCCGGGTCGAGCATGATCCGGCCGTCCGGATGCGTTTCCAGCACCGTGTCCAGCAGCGCCGCGTCGTGGACGTGCAGCAGTTGTCCGCGGCTGGCGCGCGGCGCTTCCCGCCATCGCGCATCGTCGAAAGCGGCGCGCAGGCCGTCGATCACCGCGCCCAGCCGTTCGGCGCATTCGGGATGGCCGGGGCCGGTGTCGTGTCCGAAACACGCCGAATGGGTGAAGACGAAGGGCGCCGCGGCAGTCATCGGTTCAGCGCGTCCGTTTCAGCGCTTGCGGCGCTCGTGCTTCCACAGCACTTCGCCGTGGCCGTCGCTGCGCGCCAGCACCCTGGCCAGCACGAACAACAGGTCGGACAACCGGTTGAGGTAGCGGATCGCTTCCGGACGCACCGCGTCGTGGTGCGACAGCGTGACCGTTTCGCGTTCGGCGCGGCGCACGATGGTGCGGGCAAGATGGCAGCGCGCCGCCGCTTCGCCGCCGCCGGGCAGGATGAAATCCTTCAGCGGCGGCAGGTCTTCGTTGTAGCGGTCCAGGTGCCGCTCGAGCGCGTCGATGTCGGCATCGACGATCGCGGCATGGCCCGGGATGCACAACTCGCCGCCGAGGTCGAACAACTGGTGCTGCACCGTGGTCAGCAGATCGTGCATGTCCACGCCCACGTCGGCCGCCAGCAGCAGCCCGATCGCCGAATTGGCTTCGTCGACGGTGCCGTAAGCGGTGACGCGCGCCGAATCCTTCGCCACCCGCGTGCCGTCGCCCAGCCCGGTGCTGCCGTCGTCGCCGGTGCGGGTGTAGATCTTGCTGAGCCGGTTGCCCATCGCGTGCGGTCAGCGTTGCTCGTGGTCGCGGGCGACGCCGTGCGCGTGCTTGACGACCTGTTCGCTGGCCACCTGCGCGATCGCCGCCACGGCCACGAACATCGCCGTGCTGCGCAGATACGGCAGGAACCAGTCGCTGTAGTTCTTCCACCAGCCGCCGAAGGTCGGTTCGGCGACGCTGCTGCTGAGCCAGTAGAAGCTGCCCTGCGCCAGCAGATGGCATAGCGCGGTGGCCGCCACCAGGCTCACGGCCAGCCGGCCCAGCGCCGCGACGCTCGCGCCCTGGTAATGGCGACGCAGCCACAGGCCGCCCATCCACATCGCCAGATGCGCGGGAATCAGGAACCAGTAGCCGGGCGATACGCAGTAATGGCTCCAGAAGCTGATGCCCTGGCTACTGATCACGAACCAGTCGATCGCCACCGCCAGCGCCATCAGCAGCGGGAATGCCCAGCGCGTCCAGGCGCGCAGATAAAAGCCGCCGATGAAGAACACCGCCCACGAAGCATCGGGCACCGGCGCGAAGTGCGAGAAGTAGTGGGTCCGGGTCGCAGCCATCAGCAGCACGAGCAAGGACAGGACGATGGCGCGTTGCGGGGTGGTGTTCATGGGGCTGGAAACTCCGGGCACGGCGTGCAGGACAGGCGCCATTCTAGCGAACTGGTCCGGCCGCGGCCTTATCATGTGGCGATGAAGGCAAGACACGACGTGCTCATCGTGGGCGGCGGCCTGGTCGGCGCCAGCCTGGCGATCGCCCTGGACCGCCTGGGGCTGGACATCGCCATGGTCGAGGCCACGCCTGCCGGCACGCTGCCGGCGGTGTTCGACCAGCGCAACCTCAGCTTCGCCGCGGCCACCGTCAACGCGCTGACCGCGCTGGGCGTGATGCAGAAACTGTCGGCGCCGACCGGGCCGATAAGGCGGATCCAGATCAGCCGCCGCGGCGACTTCGGGCGGGTACGCCTGGACGCCGCCGATTACGGCCGCGAAGCGTTCGGGCAGGTGGTGGTGGCGCGCGACTTCGGCACCGCGCTGGAGCTGCGTCTGGACGAGCTGCGCCATTTCAGCCGCTATCGGCCGGCGCGATTCGTCGGCGTCGAAGAAGCCGTCGATGGCGTGCGCCGGGTACGGATCGCCGACGACGATGGCGAGCGTTCGATCGCCGCCAGGCTGATCGTCGCCGCCGACGGCACGCGCAGCGGGGTTCGCGCCGCGCTGGGCATCGGCCATGACGAACGCGATTACGGCCAGACCCTGTTCGTGGCGCGGCTGCGCGCCGAACGCGCCCCGGACGGCACGGCCTACGAACGTTTCGGCGACGACGGCCCGACGGCCTTGTTGCCGCGCGGCGATCGTCATTTCGGCGTGGTGCATGCGGTGGCGCGCGAACAGGCCGACGCGGTCGCCGCGCTCGACGATGCCGCGTGGCTGGATCGCGTGCAGGACGCGGTCGGCTGGCGGATCGGCCGACTGCTCGCCAGCGGACCGCGCAGCGCCTATCCCGCGATCGGTACGGTCGCCAGGCAGACGGTGGCGCAACGTGCGGTGCTGGTCGGCAATGCTGCGCAGACGCTGCATCCGATCGGCGCGCAAGGGTTCAACCTGGGCCTGCGCGATGCGTTGACGCTGGCCGAAATCATCCTATCGCAGCTTGAAAGCGCCGCCGAGCCCGATCCCGGCAGCGAGACGCTGCTGCAGGCTTATGCCGCGCGCCGCCGCGAAGACCGCGAACGCACGCTCGCGTTCTCCGACGGGCTGGCGCGGGTGACGGCCAATCGCGCGCCGCTGCTGCGACCGTGGCGCAGCCTGGGCCTGCTCGCGCTGGATCGCGTGCCGTCGGCGCAGAGCCTGCTGGTCGGCGGCGCGATGGGCTTCCGCGGCGACGTGCCGGCGCTGTGCCGATGACGCGCCGCAACCGTCTGGATATCGCGGTGGTCGGCGGTGGCGTGGTCGGCGCGGCCTGCGCGCTGGCCTTGTCCGAGCTCGGGCTCGAGGTCGCCCTGGTCGAGGCGCAGGCGCCGCAGCCGTGGCGTGCGGATCGTCCGGACCTGCGCGTGTACGCGTTCGCCCCCGACAATGCCGCGCTGCTGCAGCGTTCCGGCGTGTGGACATCGGTCGTTGCTGCGCGCGTGCAGCCGTATCGCCGGATGCGCGTCTGGGACGCGACCGGCGGCAGCGAGCTGCAATTCGATGCCGATGCGTTCGGCCGCAACGAGCTGGGCTGGATCGTCGAGCATGGCCTGCTGGTCGACCGGTTGTGGGCGGCGCTGCCTGCGGCGAATGTGCGCCTGCATTGTCCGGCCAGGGTCGAGGCGCTGGAACAGCTGCAGGATGGCGCGCGTCTGCGCCTGGACGATGGCAGCCGCATCGATGCGAACCTGGTGATCGCCGCCGACGGCGCGGAGTCCAGCGTGCGCGCGCTGGCCGGATTGGAAGTCGATGCGCACAGCTATGCGCAACGCGGCGTGGTGGCCTATGTCGAAACCGAACACCCGCACGAGCAGACCGCCTGGCAACGCTTCCTGCCGACCGGACCGCTGGCTTTCCTGCCTTGCGCGGACGCTGCCAGCTCGATCGTGTGGACGCTGCCCGAAGCCGAAGCCGCACGCGTGATGTCGCTGGACGACGCCGCGTTCGACCGCGAATTGACCGCGGCCTTCGACGCGCGCCTGGGCAGTACCCGCGTCGTCTCCAAGCGCGCCGCCTTTCCATTGCGCCGCCAACTGGCGCGCGAATATGCGATCGGGCGCGTGCTGGTGATCGGCGACGCCGCGCACGTGGTGCATCCGCTGGCCGGGCAGGGCGTGAATCTGGGCCTGCGCGATGTGGCGGCATTGCGCGATGCGATCGGCCAGGCGCGTTCGCGTCGCGCCGACTATGCATCGCCGCAGCGACTGGCGCGCTGGGCGCGCACGCGCAAGAGCGAGAACGCGGCGGCCGCGCACGCCTTCGATGGCATCAACCGCCTGTTCTCCAACGATGGCGTCGCCGCGACCTTGCTGCGCGGTCCTTTGCTGGGTCTGGCCGGCAGGCTGCCGCCCATCGCCCATGGCCTCTGGCGACGCGCGGCGGGATTGCAGCCGTAGAAAAAACGACGCCCCGCAAGGGCGGGGCGTCGCGAACGCTGGGCACTTTCAAGTCTTAGCGCATCCAGCCCTTCAGTTCGTCCTTGCTGAGGCTGCCATTGCCGTTGACGTCGACCGCGCGGAATTCGCCGGTCAAGGTGGCGTTCGAACGGGCTTCCGAACGGCTGATGCTGCCGTTGCCGTTCGCGTCGAGGGCGGCGAAATCGATCTTGTATTCGCCGACCACGGAATCCGGCGGCAGCGAACGCACGGTCACTGGCGCGGGAGCGGGCTCGGCCATGGGCGCCGGCACGGGTTGCGGCGCGGCCGCGGCCGCCTGTGCCGCCTGTGCCGCAAGCTGAGCGTTGGCGGCCGCATCGCCGGCCGTCGCGCTGGCCGCTTCGGCGATGGCCTTGGAACCTTCGGCGACATCCGAGGCCTGCTTGGTTTGCGCGGCGCCTCTACCGGATTCGTCGAACGCATTGTCGGCGGTACCGGCGGCGCTGGCAGCGATGCCGGCGGCGGCCGAAGCCTGGGCGGCATTGTCGCTGGCGACGGCGGCGCTGACCGCTGCGTCCGCGCTGACCGGTTGTGCTGCGCTTGCGTTCGCGGCGGTTTGCGCGGCCGCTTGCGCGGATAGCGCGTTGGCATTGGCTTGCTGTGCGCTTTCGGCGGCGGTCTTGCTGTCGCGCTGGGCCTGTTGCTGCTCGGCGGTCTGTGCGAAAGCCGAGGTACTCAAGCCGAGAGCGGTCGCAAGTGCGATGGAAATGGCGGTGGTCTTGCGGGTCATCGTCGATACCTCGTGAGGGAACGAGGCGACCGTAGCCCTGTCGTGATCAACCCCGCGTCAACCCAGGCCATCCAGGCTGAATGGCGGGCAACACTCAACGACCGTTGTGAACGGAAGCGAAAACGGTGATCTCCTCGCGATCGTGGTAGAGCTGGCGGGCGCGTATCCGCAGCGGCCGCTGCGCCTGTGCCGAGAACGCCTGCAGGCACAGGGTCGTTTCCTGCCAGCGCCGCTTCATCGGCAACTTCAGGTTGAAGACGGCGTGATGGCACCAGCCTTCGCGGAACCATTCCGCCATGCGCGCGGCGACGCGCCGCGGCTGCTCGACCATGTCGCAGACCATCCAGTCCAGCGGCCGCTGCGGTTGCCATGCGAAGCCGTCGGCACGCAGATGTTCCACCAGCCCGCTATCGAACAGATGCGGCTTGAGCGGACCGTTGTCGATCGCGGTCACGTGCAGGCCGTAGCGCATCAGCACCCAGCTCCAGCCGCCGGGCGCGGCGCCGAGGTCGGCGGCGCGCATGCCCGGCTGCAGCAGGCGTTGCCGCTCGTCTTCGTCGAGCAGGCAGAGCAGCGCTTCCTCCAGCTTCAGCGCCGAACGCGACGGCGCATCGCCATGCATGCGCAGGCGCGGAATGCCGAGCGGCCAGGGCGCGCTGTCGCGCGGATCGCCGACCGCCAGCAGCGCATGATCGCCGGCAATGAAACAGACATGCAGGCGCGGCAGGTCCACCCGGTCCGTTGCGCTGAGCACGCCGGCCTTGCGCAGCGCCGGTCGCAGCGCATTGCCGAAGCTGCGCGCCAGCCCCGACAGCGGTTTGGCGGCGTCGCTGTCGGGGTGTTCGATCACCAGGTCGCCGTAGCGCGCGTCCGCCGGCAATGAAGACAGCATCGGCGCGATGCGGTCGCGCGGGTCGAGATCGCGCAACTCGGCGATCAGTTGCAGCTTCTGGCGCGCGAAGATCAGGCCGCGCCACGGCAGTGCGCGCGACAGCGTCGCCGCGTCGTCGTCCGCGAAGACCACATAGCCGCTGCCGCGTTCGGTGCGCGCATAGCCGGCATGGCCCGCCTGCGCCGCGCGCTCGCCGAGTTCCGCGGCCAGCTCGGGTTCGAAACCGGCACGGCAGTAGCACAACAGCCCGATCATTCGTGTTCCCCGTTGTGCGTGGCGGCGGCTTGGCTTTTCGTAAGAGCGGCTTCAGCCGCGAGCTTTTTCATGTTCGCGTGGACGGGCAAGAGCTCGCGGCTGAAGCCGTTCCTGCGAAGAGCTTAATAGCGCCGGCCGCCGAGCTGGCCGTAAGCGCGCAGCACGGCGCAGGCGGCATCGCGCTGCAGGTCGCGCACCACTTCGATACCGCGCCGGTTCAACTCGCCGACCCAGTCCGCCGGCAGCGGCCCTTCGTCGAATTCGGTCAGCGCCATCACGTCCTCGCTGCGCGCACCGATCAGCAGCCGGTCGACGCCGGCCCAGACCGTGGCGCCATAACATTGGCAGCAGGGCTGCGATGAAGTCGCCAGCGTGTACGCGCCATCGCGTTCGCCGGCGTCGTTTTCGTTGAGGCGCGCGCGCTGCAGGCGCTGCTGCGCGAGCATGTAGGCCATGTTCTCGGCGTGCGCCAGCGAAGTGCTCTGCGGCAACACCACGTTGACGCCGGCGGCGACCACGCGGTCGCCGGGGCCGAACACCACGGCGCCGAACGGGCCGCCGGTTTGCGCCTCGATGTTCAACCGAGACAGTTCGACCGCGAGTGCGACTTTCTCGGCATCGCCGGCATAAGCGCGCGACGTATCGACGATGTCGTGCACCCAGGTCGGCAGCGTCAGATGGATTTGGCCGTACAGCATCAACGCACCGGCAGCTTGGCGGGGCGGGGGCCTTGCAGGGCTTGTCCGCCGGCTTCTTCGCAGCGCCCGCCGCTGCACTGGCAGGCGCTGATTTCGCGAAAGCCGCAAACGCTCATGCGCCCGTTCTTCGCGCATTCGGCCCGCACCGCGGCCGGGTCGACGGGGCTGTCCTTGTTGACGCAGGCCGGCATCGCGCCGCAGCAGTTGCCGACATTCTTCACCGCGCAATCGGCGTTGCTCCTGCAGCTGTCGTCGAGCTTGCCGGTCGCCTCCGGCCGCGGCATCCGCACCGCCGGCAACGGATCGCTCATCTGCGGACGCGGTTTGGCCGGCTGCGTTTGCGCGGACGACGGCGGCGCGGCGCAAGCCGTCAGCATCAGCAGCGATGCCGACAGGCACAGTCCACGCCACCAGGCGATACGCATGTCACTTGCTCCCGATGATGTTCCAGACGTCGCGCAGCGTCACGCTGCGGTTGAACACCGGCGCGTCGCTGCGATGGTCGCGGCGATCGGCGACGAAATAGCCCAGGCGCTCGAACTGCAGCGAAGTTTCCGGCGCGGCCGTCGCGGCGGCCGGTTCGATCCAACCCTGCACGACGCTGCGCGACTCCGGATTGAGATGGTCGCGATAGGTCTTGCCTTCGGACTCGTCGTCGGGATCGGGCACGGCGAACAAACGGTCGTACAGCCGGATCTCCGCGGCGATGGCGTGGGCCGCGCTCACCCAGTGAATGGTGCCTTTAACCTTGCGGTTGGCGCCCTCCATGCCGGGCCGCGATTCCGGATCGAGCGTGCCGCGCAGTTCCAGGATCCGGCCGGCATCGTCCTTGACGACTTCGTCGCAGCGCACGATGCCGGCGCCGCGCAGGCGCACGTCGCCGCCGGGCACCAGGCGCTTCCAGCCCTTCGGCGGGATTTCGGCGAAGTCCTCGCGCTCGATCCACAGCTCGCGCGAGAACGGCACCTCGCGCGTACCGAGCGCTTCGTCCTTGGGATGGTTGGAGAACGTCAGCGTTTCCGCATGGCCTTCCGGCAAATTGCTCAGCACGAACCTGAGCGGATCGATCACCGCCATGCGCCGCGGCGCATGCGCGTCGAGGTCGTCGCGCAGGCAGCCTTCCAGCACGCTGAAGTCGATCACCGAGTTCTGCTTGCTGATGCCGACGCGGTCCACCAGCAGCTGCAGCGACGCCGGCGTGTAGCCGCGACGGCGCAGGCCTTGCAGCGTCGGCATGCGCGGATCGTCCCAGCCGTCGACCAGGCCGTCGCCGACCATCGCCACCAGCTTGCGCTTGCTCATCACCGTGTAGTTGATGTTGAGCCGCGAGAATTCGATCTGGCGCGGCTTGGCCGCCTGGTTGGGCAGGCCGCGGTCGAGCAGCGGCTGCAGCAGCTCCGGAGAATGCGCCATGTCCACCTTGTCCACGCACCAGTCGTACAGCGGACGGTGATCCTCGAACTCGAGCGTGCACAGCGAATGGGTGATGCCTTCGACGGCATCGCTGAGCGAATGCGCATAGTCGTACATCGGGTAGATCGGCCAGGCGTCGCCGGTGTTCTGGTGCGCGACCTTCTTGATCCGGTACAGGGCCGGATCGCGCAGGTTGATGTTGCCGCTGGCCATGTCGATCCTGGCGCGCAGGGTGCGCGCGCCATCGGCGAACTCGCCGGCACGCATGCGCCGGAACAGGTCCAGGTTCTCGTCGACGCTACGGTCGCGGAAGGGCGAATTGCGACCTGCCGACGTCAAAGTGCCCCGGTATTCGCGCACCTGTTCGGCGCTGAGGTCGCAGACGAAGGCGTCGCCCTGGCGGATCAGCTTCTCGGCGGCCAGGTAGAGCACCTCGAAATAGTCCGAGGCATGGCGCAGCTCGGCCCAGTCGAAACCCAGCCAGCGCACGTCATCCTGAATGGCCTGAACGTATTCAGGGTCTTCCTTGGCCGGGTTGGTGTCGTCGAAGCGCAGGTTGCAGACGCCGCCGAACTCGGCCGCGATGCCGAAATCCAGGCAGATCGCCTTGGCGTGGCCGATATGCAGGTAGCCGTTGGGCTCGGGGGGGAAGCGCGTTCTGGGCGCTTTGTGGCGGCCCTGGGCCAGGTCGTCGCGGACGATCTGGCGGATGAAGTCCTGCTTGCCCGCGACCGGGCCGGCTTCGGTATGCTTGTCCGGCGTGACGGCCGTCACGTTTTGGGGGGTCGAAGCGGGCATGGGGCATAGGGCGAAAGGTGGGGGACACAGTCTAACGGGCGGGGTTCCGTTCGTCGCCGCTGACAAGGCCCGATTCTTGCATCCGCTCGCCGATCAGGGGAACGAGTTAGCTAACACCGGATGACAGGGGGGCGCCACCATGAAGGTGGTGTTTGAAGCCGGGCCGAATCTCGACGCGTCGTCGTCGAAGCGGAGGTCCAAGGATGCCGCGGCGCAGCTGTGCATGGCCGCACCACGTGGGACCGCGTCGCCATGATCATGGCGCGGTCGTCGCACCATGAGTGGCTGTTCGCCGCCGGACTGCTGGTGCTGGCCGCGGTGTGCGCGGCCAGTGTGCTGGCCGCCTCGTTCACGACCCAGCAGGAAATAGCGGTGAGCATCGATGCCGTTGCCGGCGGCCATGGCACCCCGACCGCGGCCGGCGACGGCGTGGTGGTACC
>Ga0193753_10001421_pt1 | contig 20428 bp, 21 predicted proteins | sample H1c2metaG_FD_144925 | JGI IMG/M metagenome (GOLD analysis project Ga0193753, IMG submission 144925) | Soil microbial communities from a riparian zone of the East river system, Colorado, United States - H1c2 | ecosystem: Environmental > Terrestrial > Soil > Riparian zone | place: USA: East...
TCCGCGCTGCGCTTGTGCAGACCTCCGCTCCGCTACGCTGTACTGCGAGGGTGGGTGATTCCCCTCCCTTGCGCCTTGCCGCCCCGCCTTCGCCAGGAGGCGTTCGGCATGTATGTCACATGCCACTGCACTAAAAGGCAACGACAAAGGAGAAAGACCAATGAACACCACCACCGCCCAAGACCTCACCGCCACCATCGATCAGAGCATTAAAACCCTCGCCGCCGAGACAGACGCAGCCAGGCAAAATGAAGCTTTCCGTCTTTGGCTGACCACCATGAGCCGCTTTTACTCCTATTCGTTTGGTAATCAAATGCTGATAGCGTTCCAATGCCCAACCGCAAGCCATGTTGCAGGCTTTCGGCGCTGGCAGAGCATGAACCGTTTCGTTCGCAAAGGTGAGAAAGGAATCCGCATCCTCGCTCCGATCATTCGCCGTAGGAACAGGAAACCACGAAGGACGGGAAGACTAACCGGATTGCAGGCTTCCGCGTTGCTTCCGTCTTTGATATCGCGCAGACCGATGGCGAACCACTTCCCGAAGCACCCGAGCATGACGCCACCACCGGAGGCGAAGACCTGTTGCCGAAGATCGAGGCGGGGATTCGTGCCTGTGGCATTGAGCTTGTTTACAAGGCGATCTCAGGGGGAGCACAAGGGTTGAGCCGAGGTGGAACCATCGAGATAGAACAGGAACAAACGATTTCGGCCAAGTGTGGAACCGCCGTGCACGAGTGGGCCCACGAACTACTCCACAAGAACGACCGCGGCCAAGGCAAGCAGCAGCGGGAGCTTGAGGCTGAGGCTGTGGCCTTCGCCGTACTGACTTACTACGGTATGCAGCCAGGAAGCCAGTTCTACCTCGCCAGCTATGGCATCACCGGCGAAATGTTAAGCGCCACGATGCAGACGATCAGCACGACAGCCCGCCAGATCATCGAGTGGATTGAAGGCGGAGCCGCGAAAGAGGAAGAGGAGGCCGGGGACGCCGGCCTCCAGGCCGACCAGGCCGCATAACCGATCCCGGTGCATCAACCTGCACAGTCCTGAATTCGCAAGAAACGAGCGCCTCCGCCGAATCGCTCCCTCAATAGTCGATTCAAATTTGGAGCAACCACGCACTCGCGCTACTCATCACATTCGACAATAGAAACTGATTCCAAACTTTCTGCCGACTTACGAGACTGAATAAACAGTATGGGAATAATTCTGAAAAAGCCCGAAGCGATATACGTGAGCCCTAAGCAGTTGCAGCGCCAACAGAAGGATAAGATCACTGTGCGCGAGACAAGCGCCCACCTTCCCGATCCCGCCTCTACATTGGCGAAGGCATGGGGAATTGGAAAACTCGCCTGATGGAAGGGAGACGAGCGGCAATTCATCGCATCCCGGCTGTTTGCTTCTTATTGGCTCCGCATGGGCTTCCGTTCAGTCAGCCTGAAACGCTACATTTCTAGGACAAAGGAAAGTCCGGCGAGCGACCTATCTTCTCGCTCGCAGCCGTCGCCGCACTGGCAATCACTTTGCCTCCGCGAATGGCATAGCGGACCTTTGCGAAAGCCAACGGATCGGAAGCAGGATCGGCGACAGCACCGTCAGGTCGCCCTTCTTTCCGACGGCGATACTACCCTCCTGATCCACAACGTGAAAACGCTGCGCCGGAGCTGTCGTCAGCATCGCGAGCACGTCCTGATAGGAGAATCCAGCCAGCGCGAGCTGGTGATACTCCTCCTTCACGTCGTAGTCCTGCAGAAAACCCGTATCGGTGCCGAACATCAGCACACCTCCGAACTGATGAAACTTGAAGACCTCCGCCCGTATGTCGGCTATGTTCGAATCCTTGGAGAACAGCTTCAGCGTCGGAATCATCGACATATGCAGAGCGACCATCTGATGAAGAAGGTTGTCGTCGATCTCTTCGACAACCTCCGGTGCATGCGCCAGCACGTCGACTCCGCTCTGCATGGCAACGCGTGTTCCCGCCAGATTCGTAGTGTGGGCGAAGACAAGCTGACCATGTCCATGACCCGCAGCGACGGCCGCGGTAGCGATATCAATCGGCATGGGGACGATGTGTTCGGGTGCAACGATCGAACCCGTAAAAAGCTTCACAATATCCGAACCCGCCGCGATGTTCTTGCGAACGTCCTCTGCAGCTTCGGCCGCGGTATCGGGCTGTGGCAGCTGAGCCAGGAGTTCCGGCGGCAGGCCTTTGACATAGTACGGAAGCGCGTTTGGCGGAAAGAGTCCCGCTCCCGCGGTATAGATGCGAGGTCCCAGCACCTCCCCGGATTCGATGCGACAGCGCAGAGAGACGGTGATATCCGGGAACGAAGCAGTATCGACGACGGTGGTGAAGCCGGAAAGCGTGACCATCTCCTGCATCTGTCGCGTGAGTTTATCGGCAGACTGACTGGAGGCACCCATCCACTTCGCTTCCATGAAATGGACATGCGTATTCCAGAAGCCGGCTAACACAACGCAGTCCGCGCACAGTAGTGTCTTCACCCCTGCTGGAACGGAAACATGTTTGCCGACTGCCACGATCTTTCCTGCACGGATGACGATCGTCGCGTTATCGACCGGTGCGGCGGTCGGCGAGGCGTAAACCTTCGCGCCGACGACAGCCAGGTCCTGGGCACGCGTCACCCAGGAGAAAGAAAGGAGCAAAGCGCACAGGAAGAAAGAACGCATATCTCGAACTATACGGAATGATCTAAGGCGCGTTCCAGGATACTGGCGTTCCTCCCATAATTAATTGTCACAAAGTCCAGAGTATCTGCAGCTATAAGCCCTTGAGCCGAGGGGTTGCGCTTACAACCCCTCTTTTTGGAATTAAGCCACGCAAGGTGGGCGGTGCCTTTCCGAACCTGTTGCGAAACTGTTCGGAACGACCACAGATCAATCGCTTGCACTACTTCTCGTTTGCGGACCACCCATCCGGACGCCCGAGAGCTCCGCTAGGCTCAATGAGCGACTCGGGCTGTTAGCAACCGTTGAACGAGAGGGTCCACCTGTCCGGAAAGCCGACTTTTCGTCCAAGTGGAAAGTCACCCACCGGAAATCGGTAAACACTGGCGCGTCTCTCGGTACCAATTGAATCGATCAGCGCTCTACTGCTTGACTAGGTCCCAGGTGCAGGCTACGGTGCAGGGAATGCCCCCTGGCTTTTGCGTTGGATTGCAGGTAGGAATTGTAGGTGTAGGATCGGCTGTTGGAGAGTTGCTGTTTGCTGTAGTGCCTCCCACCTGGTCGGCGTTGAACTGAACCTGCAGCTCTGGGTCAGCGGAAGTCGTGTTAGTACCATTCCAGATTATCCCTCCAGGAACGCTGTTGTTGGCGGTGGTGAAGCGTTTGCTCGTGTTGACTCCATGATCCGTCAGCGTTTCCAGCTTCGTGGCGTTGACCGTCCAGCCTGCTGTTGTTGTAGTTTGGACTACTCCGCTTTTAGTAGTTGTAATTTTGGATCCACCTCCGGTGGAGGTAAAGTTTGCCGGATAATCCATAGACCCGCCCGTCCCGCTGGCCGATATCCCGCCGACATCCCAGGTCTGCGGCTCATGCCATAGGTATGTCGTGGTGGTGGTCGTGGTGGTGACGGTCCCGTTCGCGTCTGCGGTGCATTGAATGATTCCCACCCATCCGGTGAAGCAGAGATTGCACTTCGCAGCGCACAAGTTCGTCGTGTCGATCGCCGGAGCAACGGATTCCTGAAAGCGCGTGACCTCAACAGTTGCGACGTTCTGGAGAAGCTTCCAGACCTGCTGATCAAGAACCTCCGTGGCAGCGGCAGACGTAGGACCGCATCCGCTCATTTGAGGTACTCGCGCCAGTTCACTCGCGATACCGCCCAGCAGTGTGGACATTTTGGCCTGCACTGTGGGGCTAATGACAGGTGAAGGCGGTGCAGGCGGTACAGGCGGTGAAGACACTCCATTCACGCGCGTCACCTCACTCGTGCACATAGAGCCTCCAAAGGGATTGTGGGCCCATTGGAGGCCCTCCGCCTGAAGCGAAGCGGAGAGGGTGACCTTCAGCCTGGAGTTCGCCGCACAATACTGCCCTTTCCCGTGGGTAATCTGAGCCGTGAAGAGGGGAGGATGGCTGGGGCTATCGAAGAAAGCCTGCATGTTGGTGCCAAGCGGAATGCCGTCGAAGAGAGGTGTGATTGCCGTGGAACGGCAGTGATGTGGATGTTTCCGACCGTTCGCCAACACGCCCGTGGAGTCGAGAGCGGTGTTGTAGTTGTCACAGGTTCCGGATACGGTCTGTGACATGGCATCCGGGACGCTGATGACACTGCCGACCGTAATCTGAGCGACGCTCTGGGGCGCGTAGAGAAAAACAGTCAGAGCCATGGCTGCGGCGAGATGAAGCAAGCTTGTCGGAAAACGGTGCTGATTACACATAAATCCCACTCCTGTGCGCGGAGATCGACAGGCGTCTGCTCACTGTTTGCGCACGCGACAATTGTGAAACTTGGCCGAAGAACAGGACCGCAACCTGAAACGGGATGCGAAGCAGAATGCCTCAGTATGATCCGAAGATGCGAGCGTAACAAGAGATTCTTTTGCCGCATACAGGGCGGCGCGGAGCGGAGAGTCAGCTTTGTCCCATCGATGACTCCCCGGGCGGCTTCGCAACAACAGAATCCTGCTAAGGACGTATGACCGCTAATGATTTCACTCGGCGCGTTACTTCACAGAAAGCTCAGAATCAGTACCGGGAAGTCGGCCAGTGTTTACAAATCCAGTCCACTTGGACGCAAAACCGGCTACACAGAGGTTTGCTTTCTTACATTTCTGGCTGGCTATCAGGTGCCCGAGAAGCCGACTATACAGACAAGTGAATCGCGCTCTTTTGTCGGTGAGTGATTTGGCGATTTGGCAACAGTTGACGCGGACGAAGTGTCTCGAAATTAGAGTTGCCACAACTCGCGACGTTCCGAGAAGAGACTGCGTTGTTCAGTGTTTCCAGTTCCAGTCCGGGCCTCGGAAGAGGACGCCGGCGCCGATGCGGAACTGGTTTTGGCGGTCGCCCTGTAGATTGCGGAGTTGAGAATAGAAGTAGTCGGCCTGAACCGCTCGGATCCAGATGTGTTTAGAGACGGCGATGTCGAGACCCCCGCCGATCGTAAGGGCAAAGGAAGTGTCGTAGCTGGTGGGCAGCTTACCGACCGGAGCGGGAAAATAGCTGTCGAAGCCGTGCACGCCTCCGAAGAGCGCTTGACCGAAGGGCTGGTAGTGGGTGTGGTTGGCGACGCGCAGACGAACGCCTCCCATACCGTAGAAGAGGCTGAGCCCAGTATTGAAGCGCGGGATGTTGCTGGTGGTGTGGCCGCCGGTCTCGACGACGGCTGAAAAGTTATGCCATACGGGGATGGATATGCCGCCGTGTCCACCGGCCATCCAGAAGCAGCCGCAGCCGCCGACAGGGGCGTTGGCGCGCATCTCACTGAAGGCTGCGTAGGCATCGATGGTGTTGGTGGGGCGCTGGGCCGAGGCCACTGCCGCGGCGAGCGATAACAGCAGCGCGTAGATGAAGATTCGAACTGGCTTGTTCATCGCTCCTCCTTACTCCACGGTGAGAGTTACGGTGGTACTACGAACCAGGCTTCCACTAGTCCCGGTGACGGTGATGACGTAGGTCTGCTGCGGCAGCGAGAAATAGCCGCCTTCGCCACAGCCAGTCATTGCACTGAAGGTTGTCAAACCTATCAGCAGCCATAACAACAGTCGTTGTGGCTTATATCGGTATCGCCTAAGAAGGGTCAGGGGCAATAGCAGCAATGCCAACACAGCCGGCCCTAAACGGCTGGTGTGCGATGCCATGCTGGTCTGCGGTGGAACGGTAACGGCAAAGGTCGTATTCGCTCCTGATGTACCTGGCGTCACGGCTGCCGGAGTAAAGGTAATTGTCGCGCCCGGGGGTAGATTGGAGGCGCTCATCGTGACGAGATCGGTAAACGGACTGCTTACCGGGCTGACGATGATGTTGTAGTTCGCGGTGGCCCCTGGCGGAATCGTCTGCGGGCCCGTGCTCGAGGCCACTTTGAAGTCCGCTGTAATTATTTGTGAGAGGCCGCCGGCATTTGATCCAAGAAAGTTGGCATCCCCACTGTAGATTGCAGAAATGGCATGCGTCCCTGCAGGTAATGTCGAAACAGAAATGGTGGCTGCACCACTGGCGTTTATTGTCACGGTCCCGATCGCTGTGCCATCGGCATAGAACGTTATTGTTCCGGTCGGGATGCCGGTGGTGTTCGAGATGACCTGAGCGGTGAAGGTGACCGGCTCACCGACCGAGACCGAAGGACTGCTGGTAACCAGCGTTGTTGTTGTGGGCGCCTTTTGGACGTTGATCAGTTGCGTCGTGGTGCCTGGATTGAAGTTCGTATCTCCCGGGTACATCACCTCGATCGTGTGCGGTCCAGAAGGCAGGTTTCCAGGCAACATTGCCAGACCATTGATATTGAGCGGAAGCATCATCGGCGGGCCCCCGTCGATGATGACTGTAATCGTTCCCGTTGGTACGCTGGGATTCATCGGGTCGCCCGATTTTACATCGATGAAGATGGGATCGCCATAAGGTGGCGAGGGCGGTGTTACCTCGATGACTACGGGCGATTTGATGGCCGTCACCGTCAGTGTTCCCGGCACAAAGCCGACTACATAGTTGGCAGATACCAGACCACTCACTGTGATCGGGTAGGTGCCGGCGGGTGAACTAGCCTCCGCCGTTGTCATGAACTGCGCAGTTCCTGTCAGCGCGGTCGCATAGGTATCGCCATTCACAGTTACACCCGTCACCGTATATGTGAATGGCGGATTTGCCTCTCCTACATTTCGTTGCTTATCGTTCGCTGTCACTGTTAGAGCGGCTCCGCCACTCGGTGCTGTTCTCTTGGTTACGGTCACCTCCACGACATTGCTCGTACTGCCTCCGTAGTTTGCATCGCCGGTATAGGCCGCAGTGATCGGGTAGGGGCCTCCGGCCTGCAATGTTGTGGTGTTCAGTATCGCGAGGCCGCTAGCCGAAATTGTGACAGGACTACCAGGAATGGCAACGCCGTTGTCCAGAAACGTCACGCTTCCTGTTGCGCCGGAAGGACCGACTGTCGCCTGTAATGTCAGCGTGTCCCCATACATCACCATCACGTTTGCAGCCTGTCCGTTTGCAGTCAGCGCGGTTGTCGATGTACCGCTAACATTTCGTAGGTCAAATGTCACGGAGTTAGATCCTGCGGGCAAGCCTGTTCCGGTGGCAGTCACAGTAAACGTCCCAGTCGTACTATTCGCCGTTATCGAGTCGCTCGAGGTGCCGTCCTGCCCAGTCGTCGCAGATCCTGCTGCAAGCACTCCATTCGCGCCTGCAGCGCCCGCGATACTCAGAAAGGTTACTGTTGCGTTTGGCACCGGGTTATCGTTCGCATCCGTTATCAACACGACGAGGGGCAAAGCGAATGCCGCATTAACCGCTCCGTCCTGGTTATTACCCTTGACGATCGTGATCTTTGCCGGACCACCAATGACAATCTGCTGCAGACTGTTCGTGCTGCCGGCGAAGTCCGTCGAAGGATCGGGAATGAATGTGGCCGCGATGGTATGCGGCGGTCCTGCCGACAATGTATTTGTCGTGCACGTAGCCGTTCCATTTGAGACGGTCGCAGTGCAAAGCACAGTGCTGCCATCGGAAAACTGGACCGTCCCACTGGGCACGGGGTTCCCCGAGCTATCGACGACATTTGCAGTAAATGTAACGTTCGTCCCTTCCGGAACGCCGGATGGCATATCCGAAGTAACGGTCGTCGTTGTGGCGCTAGGCACGACTACGAGATACAGCGTCTGAATGTTGCCAATCCTCACCCCGTCGTCAAAGCTCGATGTAGTCTCAGGAGTGTCATCCTGTGCAAATACATAGAGAATATGTTCTCCGGGTGCCAGCGGAGACCCGATCGTCGTGGTAAAAGTAGCTGAACTTCCGTTCGCAGTAGGGCCGGTTGCCGCTACCCACGTTCCCTGTCGTGTATCGACCTGGTAGTAAAGATTCGTTATCGGGGGCGGGGGCGAAAACGTGCTGCTGGCTGTAAACGTAAAGCCCGGCTGCCGATTCGTCGTCACCAATGCAGGGACGGTGTTGAGGTTCCGGCTATCGGGCATCACTTGGATCGAAGTGTTCAGGTTCGCATCCTCAAGATCTGCTTCGGAGATCACCACCACAGAGTTGCTTGTCCCTGACGCTACATAGACCCGTCCGGTCGTGGGATTTGCCGACACGGCATAGAGACTGCTGCTACCGTTCACTGAGCTGATGGTCCGCGTACTATTCGTCGCTCCATCGATGATCGTGACAGTACCGTTGCCAGAGTTCACGACGTAGATTTTGTTGGAGCCGGCATTTACTGAGATCGCCGTCGGATTGCTTCCCACGGCGACTATAGTTGGCGTGCCCGTCAGGTTTGTTCCATCGATCACCGCGACAGTGCCATCAGAGGACACCACGTAGATCTTCTTCGTGACAGGGTTGATCGCAATCGCAACCGGACTCGCATGTACTGGAACAGAAACCAGTGCAGCGGTGAGGTTGGAACCATTGATTACCGAAACCGCATTGCCGCCCGAATTTGCGACATAGATATTATTTGCCGCTGTATCAACAGCGATCGCATTGGACGGGGATCCCACGCTTACTGCGGTGGTCCCATTCGTCACTCCATCGATAACGGTGACGTTATTGCTACCGAAGTTCGCCACATAGATCTTATTTCTCGCGGGATCCACCGCAACAGCAGAGGGCGTGCCGCCCACCATGATCGGCGTTGGATTCACAATAGTTCCGTTGATGACTGTAACAGTGCCGTCGCCGGAGTTCGCCACATAGGCATTGGCTGTCGCAGGATCGACCGCGATAGCTGTAGGATTGCTTCCCACCATAATCGCTACTGGTGTAGCCGCAAGGTTCGATCCATTTATTGCTGAGACACTGTTACTGCCCTGATTGAGAACGTAGGTCGTGTTCGTCGCAGCATTCACCTCGACCGCCGTAGGATTATTGCCAACAGGAATCGTCGGGCTGAGCGCGCTGTCAGAGGCTCCCGTCAACCCTGTTCCATCGATCACCGTGACGCTGCCCGGCGTGCTCCCTCCTTGGCTGCTTGCCACATAGATCTGCTTAGTACTTGGATTCACGGCTACAGCGGCAGGAGTGCTGGCTACGGAGATCGGAGTAGGCGCATTCGTCGCCGCATCGATAACCGATACGCCACCACTATAGTTGGCTACAAAGACTTTATTTGTTGCGGCGTTCACCGCTAATCCAATCGGGAGGCTTCCTACTTTAAATGAAACGGTCGGCGACGACCTTGGATTATTCCCATCAATCACTGTGACTGCGGCGCCGGTGCCATTGGTCACATAGACTTTGTTCGTTAGAACATTCAATGACAGGGCATAAGATTGCAGCCCAGTCGAATTCAGGAGCTGTTCCGAGGTGTTGGTGTCCCCATCAACCACCGTGGCACTCGTGTCACCACCATTTGCAACGTAGATCAAGTTCGTAATGGGATTTACCGCTACCGCAGAGGGATCGATTCCTGCCGATGGCAGTGGTGTGATGACCTGGGCGGCCGTGTTTGCCGTCGCCCCTAGAATCACTGCAACATTGCTGGGGGTGGAGGAAGTGCCGCCGTTGGCCAGATAGATTTTGTTAGTAATTGGATTTACGGCGACCGCAGCGGGAGAAGTCCCAGACTCGCTGAGCGTGTAGTTATACTGAGGACTATTCCGACTTCCATCGATTACCGTAACGGTATTGCTACCTTTATTTCCCACATAAACGAAGTTCGTCACCGAGTTGACGGCAACCGCATAAGGATTCGTTCCGGCCATAAGTGTTGTTGGGGCAAGTGCAAGGCCGGCTATGTTGCTGCCGTCGATTACCGATAGGTTATTGGACAAATAGTTTGTGACGTAAATCAGGTGAGTTACAGTGTTCACAGCAATACCACGGGGGCTCGTACCCACCGGGACGTTCGCGATAACCGAATCATTCGCTCCATCGATCACTGTGACATAGGGCGCCCCCGGACTTCCGCTTACCGCTGCACCGCCATCGGTCACATAAATCAGGTTCATCACTGGGTCTACGACTACAGCGCTGCAATGTGCGCCACTAACGCCAGGCGTAAGTTCCTTGAGTACCCGGTTGGTTGCTCCATCGATCACCGTGATGGTGCCGCCAAGATTCGCCACGTAAGCTTTATTCGTGACGATGTTCACCGCTACGCCGTATGGACTCGCTCCTGCGGTGGAAATAAGTGTAGAAGGAATGGGCGTCTGCCCGTATGCACTCGCTACCCCTGGCATCCCTACTAGTGCCAGCAGGAAGCTCATCACGAGAGCCGATAACAAGGATGTACGGCTGCCGCAGCTACCCGTCCCCGCTAATAGCCACTTCCTAAGATTAGTAGCGATCACATTCGCCTCCGCGGAGCACATTAGGAATTGAATTCCTAGATTGGCCCAAAGACGTCCCGCTAAGATCGGGATTCCTGCTAGCACTCACAGAACTGGATGGGTTCGAAGGAAAGTTGATCACATTGTCTTGCAGGGTTTCTGCGCCATTTCCTCGCTCAGGCACAGCGGATGGCGGTTAATCCTTAAGAGAATAAAAGTACCGTTTAGCACATTTGTCAAGGCTGGATGGATAGTTTTCCAATGAAACTATCCATCTCGGGCAACTTAGTAAGAATCGCTCTTCCTCACTCACACCCTCCGGATCAACGCAGTCATCGATTTTGATTGTCTATTTCAACCGATTACGGGCGCTCCTAGAACCGTCCTGAGGAATCCCTTCCGCCTTAGTATGAAGATCGATCGGAATATCAGTGGGTGCCAACAGCTTTAGCGCTCGTCAAGCCATGCGGATGGACCTACATGTTCAGCAGGTTGCCGTATAACCGGCTTCTCGGCCACTCAAAAACGCCTCTTCTCATCGCACAGCTCACCAAAATTGCTGTGCCCGGATGCACTGTTCAACGAAGTCTGTTGTCTTGGGAAAGCGCTTTGAGTTGATTGTGGCGACGATCAAGATCGTTACGCTGTTTCTGATCTGCAAGGGAAAATGGGGAGTGTTCGTAAGATTCCATCCTCGCCAATATTTGTAGGAGGACAAGGGATGACTTCCTGTCCTCCTGCTGCCACTACATCTTCGCGACGAACACCTTGGGCGCTGGCCCGCTGAACGGGGCACTATCGGGGGAACTGTCATGTGCTTCACCTTGGTCACAGGCCGTACTGACGGCATGCATGCCTGGGCCATCATGAGCTGTAGGGCATTGTGGTTGCGCCAGAAGGAGGCAGAGGTACCGCGACGTGAACGAGCAGAGATTGCCATGAAAGTTCTCCTTGAGTGATGGAGCGCTGGAGGTTGACCTTCCTCTGTCGCGAGTCGCACATCTGCGCGCCTCATTCTGAGAAAGGCTGAGAAATCGGCTTCTATTTACTTCGCTTTGGCCCTGTGAAGTTTCTTTGAGTTTCGGGGAGGAGTTGCCGGGAGGGGCTGCCCATGTTTTCCGCGGATGATAAAGTCTTTCTCGTTCTCTAACAGCCGCTCCATAAAGAAGAAATCGACTCCGAAGCGGCCGATGATGCCTTCTTTGTCGACTTCACAGAACAGTTCTTCACAGATCAGCCAGGCTGCGGGGCGGTTGCAGAGCGAGCACTTGTGCACACTCATAAGGTTCCTTGGTTGGGGTTAAGAGCAAAGAGCCTGCGCTCCGGTAGAGTGCAGGCTCCGGTTTCGTATCTGCCTCAAAGGGCAGAACGACGTAGGTTGAGGTTCAGGCAGCGATTCCTTGCGTCGCGTTTTGCAGGTCAGTCACGACTACCTTCAAAACTTCGAAGGATGGGATCTTGTCGATCGACTGGACCTTATGCGCATCAAGCACGCTGTAGAAGACGTTCTCATGCACGTCTTCAGCAAGAACGCGCACCCGCTGGATACCCCGATCGAGGGTCTCCAACTGTTTCACCACCGAGTGTTGTGCATTCACGCTGGGCAACTCGCGCGCATTGCGAGCAGGTCCACCACGACGAAATACCTCGAAGTAGAGAGGTCGCCCACTACTTGACGAAAGCTCTCGATCCGTTGCGTCAGGCCCGCATCCAATCCGGAGACGGCCGGCTTGCCGTTCTCCGTTGTCTTCGCTGTGCTCGGCTGCGACCGCGCCGCGGAGACGACAGGCACCGGTTCAACCTTCGTTGGAACCACACCGACTGGAAGCGCCCACGTGGGAAGAGTGGGAATACGGAGCGGATTGCCATAATCATCCAGATCAACCCACATCTCGGCGAAGTCGTAGAAGTAACGACCAAGCCCAAAGCAACAGCAGGCACGTTTAAATGCTTGGGCTTCCGCGCGGGTCATAGCGTTATCGTCATCGGCCCACATCTCACCGCTTCCGCTGTGTGAACCAAGACCGTGAATCGTCACCACGCAGGTCACGATCACCTTGCCGGTCTGGATGGCTACATTTTTCCTGGTGCGGGTGACTGGCGAGAGCGTAGTCACGTCATAGGTACGCGTCCAACCTGCGGGGGTGAAGACTTCGTTGAGCCGGTCCGTGTAGGCGCGCTGGTCGCCATAGGGAATGACACAGCCTCGCTTTCCGTCTTTGCTCTTGTTGGTAACGCGCCAACTGATTGCATCGGGGTGAAATGGTATGGTGAGTTTCCCGAGCAACTGCTGCTGTTGCTCGGCCGAGAATTCATTCTGCATAGAAGAGTCCTTTCATAGAAGTAGTTGAGAAGAGCTTTCGAAAGAGCGCACGATGTTTTTTGGGCAACAGAAAATGCGCTCCTGAGACCGCCTGAATTGCTGTAACGCAACTTCTCTCGCGAGAGTGGATTTCAAAAGGGGACGTCTGAATCAGTGATGCCAAGATCACCGTAATCTTCGTGGCGCTGACTGTAACCAGACTTTCGGCTGCGAGAATGGCCGCTTCCCTTCCCTCCGTTGGCGGTATTCGAATCTGTTTGCGGCGCGCCGTTGCCGTTCTCGCGTTCCTGGCCACCGCCAAGCAGCACCAGGTCGCTAATCAGAATCACGGTCTTGTACCTCTTCTGACCAGACTCTTTATCGTCCCAGGATTGCGTTTGCAGCTTGCCCTCGATGAGGATCTGTGATCCCTTCTTGACGTAGTCGCGGACGACTTCTGCTGTCCGTTGGAAGGCGACGAGGTTGTGCCACTCTGTATGATCCACCCACTCCTCGCCTTCCTTTCGACGTTCGGGGGTTGCGAGGGAAAAGTTTGCGGTGGTGGTGCCGCCTTGTGTGGCGCGGATCTCAGGATCCTTGCCTACGTGGCCGAGCAACGTGACTTTGTTTACTCCTTTGGGCATCGTATTTCCTTTCTTGTGCGATTTGCCTGCATTCTTACTGCACGGCGATATCGTCGCCGCGATTCCCCATTGCTTTGAAGGCTAGACTCCCGCTTCTGCAAAGCTATGTTTCAAGTGACAAGGGCAGCGTACCCATCTCGAGCAGGTGGGTACGCTTGCACCCGACGCAGCATACTGCTTCCGTTACTTTCAGAAGCGCATCGAGCACTGTGGCCGGCGGAAGCTCTTCTTCCCCATTCTTCTTGAAGAAGCGGGGGCCGGGCGCCGCCGCGAAAAGCGGAATCCTTGCCCCATAGCTCGGTCGTGAGAGTTCCGGCCCGGCGAAAGAAGACGATCTTGCTTTCAATCTCTGGACGTGTGTTCTGGTGAGAAGAAAGAGTGTGCCGGGTGATCAGCACATCATAGGTACTCTCGTAACGAAACATCTCCACGCGGTACAGTTCCGGAGCGATGGCGACCGCGTGTACTCCATTGGGCATGAAGTTCTGGATACGCTGCGTCCACGGAAGAGGCTGCCCGTCTGCGCCAGTGAACCCGACGTAGTGTCCGATGCTCGCGACTGCCCCGCCTGCTTCCTCGCCGCGCAGCGCCCATCGTCGGGACTGTGGCTGGTAGACCAGCTGAATGGTGGCGCGGCAGTAGACACCCGTCCTCCGTATCTCCTTCCACGTCGGTTCCGGCAAGGTCAGGCCGCGCAGGGCGATGGTCGCGAGCTTCGTGTCCATTGTGATCTCCTTGTGTTTACAGTGAGCGTTGACGAATCGGGACACCCAGGGCCTCCCGAATCATTTCTTTCGTGCATCCTGCCCAACACTTGTAGAAGCGAGAATCTTCGACGGAGATGGCGAGGTTATCTCCACTCCGGTCGTGACCTTGCCGGGCACAGGAAGGACACCGTGTCCACCAGTTGTTGCTTGCCTGCCTCTTCACCTGGACGTGTTCGAGGATCTGAAACCGCTTTCCGGAATCAATGGAGACGGTTGGTTGCTCAATCTTCGGTCGCGACTGGAACTCATCCGGTATGCTGAGCCCTTCGGTGAACGTCTCCAGCTCCATCGCCGTGAGCCGCTTGAGACGGCGCAGGTAAGCGAACTGGGAAACCAGATCCGGCGCAGCCTCCTCAAACCAGTAGCGGTGCATGTTGGCCCGATGCACCCCGAGCGGGCCTCGGATGGCGTTACCGAACTCCCCGTCGCGCAGTTCGTCCTGCCGCGGGAAGATCTCGATTCCGTCCAACTGATTGAGGGTCCCTTTGATCGGAACACCCAGCCGGAGCGCAAGATTGTATATATAGATACGGCAATCTTTCGCCGGAAGGGGTTCCTCGCACAGGATCCAGAGATGAGCTCCCCGGCGGGACATCTCGAGAGCTGCCTCTACTCCGTCTTCCTTGAGCTCCAGCTTCAGTGCTGCTAAGTCACGATGTGCCCGCGAATAATCCGCGTCGATCGCCACCCACTTCGAGCGTTGCGTCTCCGGATTGATGGCGTACAGGCCTATGGTCTGGATTCCGCTGAGGTGCTTCCGCACAGTGGCGTCATTCAGCGCCAAGTGCGTCCGCGTCAGTCGTTCTTTTGGCTGGTAATAGTAGTAGCGCCCGTTATCCGGATTGGGATTGTCGGATTGGCGGGTGTAGGCCCTTCGGTTCACAAACCACGCCATGTATTCGGAGATCAACGCCGGATCAACACGCAGAATTTCTGCGGTCGGTCTGGGTAGAATCCAGGGAGTCGTGACACCTGCCAACATGGCTTGCTCCTTTCGCAGTGTGTTTTAAGGTGAATTTGAAATTCAGTCAAATGGGAGAAAAACTCTTCCTTTAACGGTCTTTCTCCCGTCACCAAGACCGGAACTGGAGTCTCGGATACTCAGGCGTGCCCGACCCGGACCAGATGATCGCTGCCCAGGTCGACCCACTTCAGAAGCCGGTACGCCCACACGGCGCGGTCGAAGTCCGGGCCGTTCAGGTCGTCGTCCCTGTCGAACCGGAGCCAGAGGAAGACGCGAAGCGATTCATTGTAGACATAGATCGCTCCCGTATTCGGCCGCTTAGGAATACTTTGCAGGAAGATCATGCCACCTTCGGTCTCGATCAGGCGTTCCGCTCGGGCATCCCCGGCCTTGAGGAAGGCGGCAAGAACCTCCCAGCGCGAGGACTCCGGGGTGATTCCCGGGAGCTGGTCGTTGGAGAAGAGGTAGTCGATACGGAGCCGGCCGAGCAGCTCCCGTTTGGAGTAGCGACGTTGTGTATGCATGGAAGTGACCTCGTTTCGGATGGAGTGGTCAGAGATTGCCGCAGTGAACATCAGAGAGCGTGCGTTTCCTGTTGCCAGTCAGCCCGCACGTTCCGTTGGGATAAAACAGATTTGGGGAGAGCTACAAAGGAAGAAGGACCTCGCATCGAGGTCGTTCTGGGCATCGTCTTCCGATCTGTAGTAGCCGGATTCCCGCGAATAGGGTCCGCACTCGCACCGCGTCCCGATATAAAAACCGGCGGCGGAGCAAAGCACCTGGTTCTTCGCTTTAGGTCACATTGGTGGCGAGACTTAGGAATCCACAGTTTGCACGAGAGCCAGATTCGAAGCTACTGGACTCTTAGGCGAGCACTTTCAGCACGCGCTCGGACGTCAGTGGCAGATCGCGGACACGTCGTCCGGTGGCATGAGCAAAGGCATTAGAAATCGCCGCCACGGTCGGGCCTTCTGCGCCCTCTCCCACGCCCATAGGCTGCTCGTCGGGGTGATTGATGAGTTCGACCTCGAGCACAGGGATCTCGCCAAAACGGAGAATTGGATAGTCCTGCCACCTGCGCGTCAGCATGTTGTTCGTGTCATATTTCACGGCCTCGTGCAGCGTCCAGCTAATCGCCTGAATGATGCCGCCCTCGATTTGATTCCGCGCGCCGTCGGGGTTGATCACAAGGCCCGCATCGATTGCTGACCAGGCCCGTTCGACCCGGGTCGCCCCAGAACTGACGTCGACCGAGACCTCCGCGATCACCGCGCAATACACGGCACGGTTGTTGTACCTGGCAAATCCCAGCCCACGGCCTTTGAACGTGCCGCCCTTGGATTTCGGCCCAGTGGTCGCCGCCGCGGGTTTCCACTGAGCCATGCCCGCAACGCGCTCGATCACGGCTCGGGCGCGCGGATCGTTCAGGTGTCGCATGCGGAACTCCAACGGATCAATACCTGCTGCGCCCGCCAACTCGTCCATGAACGATTCGAGCGCAAATACATTGGCGTAGGCGCCAAGCGCGCGAAGCGCCGACGTGCGGATCGGCGACTCTAATAGCACGTGGCTGACTACTTTTTGCCGTGGAAAGACATACAGCGGTATCGCATTACGGTCGCTGCCACCTGTGCGCAGGGGCCCTGGGGCCAACGGACTCTGCATGTGCCAGGCTGCCAGCAGGTTGCAGCCGTTCGGAGCAGAGGGCCGGTCGATGTGCGTGAAGGTCCAGACCTCGTGGTTCCAGTCGGTGACTTTGCCGACAGCGTCCACAGACCCCTTGAGTTTTACGACCATCGGCGCCCCCAACGGCTCCCAGGCAAACTCATCCGCACGCATCCACTGCACTTTGACCGGCGTACCCGGCAACGCGCGGGCCAGCAGTGCGGCGTCCAGCGCGACATCGTCGGCTCCGTTGTGACCATAGCAGCCTGACCCTTCCCGATGCATCACGGTGATGCTGTTGATAGGGATTTTCAAAGCCTCGGCCAGATCGGCGCGCAATGGAAACACGCCCTGGGAGTGGGTCCACACGTCGAGCTTGCCGCCTTTCCACTTGAGCCACAGCGCAGGAGGGTCCGATCGCTGCATGGGCGATGTAAGGCCGTGTGTACTCGGCCTCAACAGTACGGATCGATGCGCCGGCAGGAGTGGCCCCCTGTATATCGCTGACCACGTGGTCCTGAGCGCGCTGCTGTTTCATGAAAGCGAAGAGGGCCGCGCCGGACGGTGGCAGGTCCGCCGCTTCTTGCCAATGAGCGCTGTCCTGGAGGGTGCGGGCCGCAGCGATGGCCTGCTCTTCGCGCTGTGCTGCCAGCGCTAAAAAGTTGCCATCACGCACCACCATTACGACACCCGGCATACCTCGGGCAGTCGCCTCATCCACTTTCAGCAGACGGGCTCTGGGCGCACTTGGGCGCACAACACGTCCATAAACCATACCGGGCATCCGTATGTCCTGCACGAACGCCTCACCTCCGCTTACTTTGGCTGGGATGTCTACCCGCTTGAGGCTTTGCCCGATCAGGCGATGCTGGCTGCTTGGCTTGAACTGCGTTCCGGCGCTTGCTTCAAGGTGAAGGGAGGCGGCGGTGGTCAGTTTCCAATAGCTGGTAAGGGCGGCGGTACCGGAATTGACCGACGTAATGGACCCATCGCTTACGCGCAAATCTGCGATTGGCTTGCCGAGCTGGGCCGATGCCGCCCGCAATAGGATCCCGCGTGCTTGCGCACCAGCCACCCTGAGAGCTGTGCCACTGTCTTCTATAGAGCGACTGCCTGCGGTGAAGCCTTCGTTGGGGGTCATGTCTGTCCGGCCTGAAACGATTCTGATGCGTTCAACATCGACGTCCAGTTCATCCGCAACGATCTGCGTCAGCGCGGTCAGGATGCCTTGGCCAAATTCAACCTTGCCTGTGAAGATCGTCACGGTACCATCGGCGTTGATGCGCAGCCAACCATCCAGCATCCGGTTAGTGTTGAGGCTGCCCGGTAGCACTGCGGGGCTTGACAGTTGCTTAGCCAGTGATGCCAGCGGCGACAGGCTGAACGCTATCGTGAGCGATGTGGTCTTGAGAAAGGCACGCCGTGTAGGTTCGATCATGCCGATTCCTTCGCCGCACGCACGATCGCGCGCAGGATGCGTGTGTGCGTGCCACATCGGCAGAGGTTTCGGTCCAGCGCTGCTTCGATTTCGGTTTCATTGGGATTCGGGACGCGGGTCAGAAGATTGTGGGCCGAAATGATAATTCCGGGGATGCAGTAGCCGCACTGGACAGCCTGTTCTTCAATGAATGCCCGTTGCAATGCACTCAATTTGCCCGTGCTCCCAAGGCCCTCAAGCGTCGTGATCTTGCCCTGCGACGCCGCGGCCGCCGTAACGACGCACGACCGAATGACTCGGTCATCGAGCAGCACGTTACAGGCGCCGCACTGCGCAGCGCCGCATCCGTATCTTGCGCTGTCGAGGCCCAGATCGTTTCGCAGGATATACAACAGAGGGGTCTCCGGTGCGGCAGGGCTCGTGTGTAGTGCACCGTTGACGGTCAGGGAAACGCTCATGATTGAGATCTCCTTGTATGGTGGCGCCGCGACTGGCGTCCGATTGAGGGTCGCGCACGACCATGGCGACCTTGTAGTCGGTGCCGCCTGCCAGCCACATCAGATAGCGCAACCCATGGGAACAGAAGATATTCATCTCTGTACAATCGCCGGTTCAGGTTCTCTGTGTGAAATTCAGTTGTGAAGATTTGGTGTCTTTATTCAGGAATATCTACTGACCCGGAGTATGGAGAATGGATCTAGGGGAGAGCGTGTCAACTGTTTGACAGTACGTCCCCAGGTAATGACTAAGCAATATACTGCAACTTACACCGCGGTCAATACCTCGACTAAATAAGAGCCCCGACTTGCTGGTGGTGGCCGTGGATTCTTCCGAAGGGTTTTGCCGGCAGGGGGCGGCGGGTTTAGAGGAACCATCGCACGTTCATGCGGAGATTTGCGGATCTAGAGTGCGTACCCACCCTCGAGAATGGCGAGCATCAGTTGCGCATCGACCCGAGAGCAGGCACGAACGCCCGCGCATGTAAGAGCTTCGAGGTAGAGGAAACACTTCTGTTGGGCGGTGGCTTTCTCGTCTGGATCCGCTGGCCGCAGCAGTCCAGCACCGATTAGCCGATCCCGCAGAGATAGCCTCTGGGTATCCATGGTGTGCCTCGATTTATGTGGAGTTGCAGGAGACGGTAATTCTCAGCAACCAACCGTTGCCTATGAGCAGCTGCTGGGCGGGAGGTCTGATATGGGGAAGGAGGCGACAGGGAGAAGTACAAATAACGCTATCGAAGCGAAGTAATCTCCACGTTTCGCTTCAGGTCGCTCGTACACTGCCGAAACTGAGCCAAAGGAAACATGCCGCGGCTGTGTACCATCTCCAGATATGTCTTGTTTGGGTTGCGGACAGGCTGCCGTTCGACGCAAAACCGGACGGCAATCTGCTGTATCCATCAACTGCAGGAACGGGACAAACGTGCTCAAAACCCTTATCCGCCTTCACGCAGTAAGCCGGAATTTCAAGATATCGCGTGCACAGATAGTCAAGCATCCGTACTGTCTTTGCCGCCACTGAAGTTCGCGACCAACGCAACTTTGTCATGATTCTCCACAATCAACGCACCCGGCCTAGTCATTCTTAGGCTCCTTTCTGCGATGCTTCCGTATCGCATGATCCGTGGCGGTATACCGGCGATACAACCTACTAAAAAGCATGTCGCGCTTTGGACTATCGTTGTTGCATGTGCACCGGTAGGTAGTTAGAAATAACAGCCGTACTTCCTGTAGGTTGCAGCCATCGCGGAAATGGTCCGGAAATGGTCTGGAAAGGAGCGGGAAGACTTCAACAATTCAAAGGGAAGAAGAGAACAGCGGTTCGGAAACGCAGCGGAAACACCGCGGAGAGATAAGAAACTCTCTCCTGACTCATGAAGTGATGTGGGTTTTTCTTGCACGTGGAGTACGTGATCGTGCATTTGGCATTGAACCCGAATGGAAGTACACCGATGTAAAACATCACCTCGCATACAATCTGCGGTACGAACGACAGTTTGGAGTCCAGTCGCGCACCAGTGGAAATATTGTTGTGATTGGCATTACATATGTAAACTTCTTCTCTCCAAAATAGATTTCAGAAGTAGCTACTGCTTAATAGGGAATTCCTCATGGTTCTATAAAGAAATGCCTGTCGATAGTGGTCTTGTGCTTACTAATTATGAGTAGGGACTTTGGGCAACTACCGCCACAGG
>Ga0193753_10001422_pt1 | contig 20424 bp, 17 predicted proteins | sample H1c2metaG_FD_144925 | JGI IMG/M metagenome (GOLD analysis project Ga0193753, IMG submission 144925) | Soil microbial communities from a riparian zone of the East river system, Colorado, United States - H1c2 | ecosystem: Environmental > Terrestrial > Soil > Riparian zone | place: USA: East...
GCTTCTCGGGACCGAGCGCCGGCCCGCGAGTGAGCAGCCAGGCCAGCACACCGACGGCGATCGCGCCGGCGGCCAGGAGCGCGTGGCTCGCGCGAATGACCATGCGCGAGTGTAGCGCGAGGTCAGCGCGCGCCGCCGGTCAGCGCGCGCCGCCGGTCGCCGCGCACCAGTCGAGGATCGCGGCGGCCGCCTGCGGCCGGCCCAGCGCGCGCATCGCGGTGCTCATGGTGACGAGCTTCTCCGGCCTGGCGGCCAGCTCGGCGATCGCGTCGGCCAGCACCCCGGGGGTGAGATCGTTCTGGCGGAACATCAGCGCGGCGCCGGCCCCGGCCATCTCGCGCGCGTTGATCTCCTGGTGGTTGTCGGCCGCGAACGGGTACGGCACCAGGATGGCCGGGCGGCCGACCACGCCCAGCTCCGCCACGGTGGTGGCGCCGGAGCGAGCGATGACCAGATCGGCGCGGCGGTACTCGGCCGCCATGTCGGCGATGAAGGTGCGGAGGTCGGCGGCGACGCCGGCGGCCTGGTAGAGCGCGCGGGTCGGCTCGAGGTTGGCCTCGCCGGTCTGGTGCACGATGTCGAGCGCGACCCCGCGCGCGGCGAGCAGCCCGGCCGCATCGGCCACGACGATGTTGAGCGCGGCCGCGCCCTGCGATCCGCCGAACACGAACAAGCGAAACGGTCGAGCCGCGGCGCCCGCGCCAGTCGCCGCCGTGCCCGCCGGATCCGGCACCGCACCCGCCGCGTCGCCGGCGCCCGCCGCCTGCAGCGCCAGCCGGATGTCGCGGCGGATCGGGTTGCCGGTCATGAGGATCTTCTTCGGCTTGAAGAACCGCCGGGTCTCCTCGAACGCGAGGAAGACGGCCTGGGCGAAGCGACCCAGCACCTTGTTGGCCAGCCCGGGCAGCGAGTTCTGCTCGAGGATGCCGGTCCGCACGCCCATGAGCCGCGCCATCAGCACCACCGGCGCCGACGCGTAGCCGCCGACCCCGACCACCACGTCCGGCCGGAAGTCCTTCACCACCCGGCGCGCCTGCCAGAACGCGCGCGGCAGGCGAAACAGGCCGCGCAGCGCGCCCAGCGCGCCGACCGTCTTCAGCCCGGAGACCTGGATGAGGACCAGGTCCCAGCCGAGCCCGGGCAGGACCCGCGCCTCGATCCCGCGCGCGGTGCCGACGAAGCGGACGGCGGCGCCCGGCTCGCGGCTGCGCAGCTCCTCGGCCAGGGCGACACCCGGGAACAGATGACCGCCGGTGCCACCCCCGGCGATCATCAGGCGCATGCGACGACCGCGCGCCGCTTGCGCCGTCGCGCACCGACCAGGTTCACCAGCTCGCGCCGGCGGACCGCCGCCGGCGGTGCGCCGCGCGCGACGTTGAGGAGGATGCCGGCCAGGTACATCGACATGATGAGCGAGCTACCACCATAGCTCACGAACGGCAGCGTGATCCCCTTGGCCGGCAGGAGCCCGAGCACCACGCCGAAATTGACCAGCGCCTGCAGCGCGAACCCGAGCGTGATCCCGAACGCGAGGTAGCCCCCGAACGGCTCGCGCGAGCCGAGCGCCGCCCGCCCACCGCGCCACACGATCACCGCGAACAGCGCGAGCACGATGATGACGCCGACGAAGCCGAGCTCCTCGCCGATCGACGCCATGATGAAGTCGCTGTGCCCCTCCGGCATGTAGCCGAGCTGCTGGCGCCCGTCGCCCAGCCCGAGCCCGGTCACTCCGCCGGAGCCGACCGCGATGCGCGCCTGGATGATCTGGTAGGCGACCCCGTCGGAGAACGCCTCGGGGTTGAAGTAGGCCAGGAAGCGCTGCATGCGCCACGGCGTCCCGACCACGAAGTGATAGACCACCGGCGCCGCGCCGAGCACCGCGAGGAAGATGTACGAGGTCTTGGTGCCGGCCACGAACAGCATGGTCAGCGTGGTCGCCCCGACGATGATGCAGGAGCCGAGGTCCGGCTGCTTGAGCAGGAGCGCGAGCACCACCGCGCAGACGGTGAGGTGCGGAACGAACCCGACGGTGAAGAACTTCATCCGGTCAGCCTTGCGGGTCAGGCTGTGCGCCAGGTAAGCGACCAGCGCCAGCTTGGCGATCTCGACCGGCTGGAGCGAGAGCGGCCCGAGGATGAACCACCGCCGCGCCCCGTTGATGGTCGCCCCGGCGGCCAGCACGGCGACCAGCGCGCCGATCGCCCCGATGAGCAGCCAGTGCGATCGCCTGCGAAGCCATCGGTGATCGGTGACCGCGCCGAACCACAGCGCCACCATCCCGAGCGAAAGCCACGCCATCTGCCGCTTCAGAAAATACCCAGCGTCGCCGCTCTTCTTCAGCGCATACACCGCGCTCGAGCTGAACACCTCGACCGTCCCGACCGCGACCAGCCCCAGCACCGCGGCCAGCAGCACCACATCGACCGCGCGCTCCGGCAACACCGTCACCGGCGCCTGCTCCTCGAGCGGCTGAGGCCGCCGAAGTGGTGACGTGCTGGCGCGCTTGAGTACCTCCCCGCTCATGAAATGGATCCTCCGACGACTCCGCCGGAGGGCGCCATTTTTTTGCCAGCCGCCCGAGCCCAAAGGGCGAAGAAGGCTGTTCCGGGAGCAAAGCGGGCGCGCCCGAGCCCAAAGGGCGAAGAAGGCTGTTCCGGGAGCAAGCCGACCGCCCGAGCAGCCGCCCGAGCCCGAAGGGCGAAGAAGGCTGTTCCGGGAGCAAAGCGGGCGCGCCCGAGCCCGAAGGGCGAAGAAGGCTGTTCCGGGAGCAAAGCGGGCGCGCCCGAGCCCGAAGGGCGAAGAAGGCTGTTCCGGGAGCAAAGCGGGCGCGCCCGAGCCCAAAGGGCGAGGAAAGCCCCCCGACCCGACCGCCTTTACTCCGCCGCGTGCCGATTATCGAACCGCATTCCGCGCTGAACCTCGTCGATCGCGGCGTTCGTCAGCTCCACCGCCTTGACCCGGTGCCCGCCCTTGTCGGGGACGGCTCGCTGCAGCGAATTCTTGGCCTGCCGGAGATAACCGAGAGCCGTCCGCATGTTCGGCTGAGCCTCGGGCCCCGCCGACGCGTCATCGACCACGCGAAGACCGACAAAAAACAGCACCACGAGAGCAAGAACCAGCGACGTGAGCTTCCAGGGGTTCATACAACCTCCAGGCAAAGGGTAGGTACCGCCCGAAAAAGACCCCGACCCAACCCGCCCGGTTAACAACGAACCGCCGTCGAGCGCGCGCCGGAGGCATCGCCCTTGCAGCTCCACCCGCCGAGGAGATCCATGCCCATCCAAGCAACCTGTCACTGCAAGGCCACCCAGCTAACCCTGAGCGAGCCTCCCCTCCGCGTCACCCAGTGCAATTGCACCTTCTGCAGCAAGCGAGGAGCCCTCTGGGCCTACTACCAGCCCGACCAGGTCACCCTCACCAACATCACCAGCTCCGCCACCTACCAGCGAGAAGGCCACCCCGTCGCCCACCACCACTGCGCCATCTGCGGCTGCTCCACCTACGGCGAATCCCCCGAGTGGGTCGAAGGAAAGCCCCACCCCACCCGCAAGAAGATCCTCATCAACGCCCGCCTCCTCGACGACCTCGACATCTCTCCCCTGCCGATGACTTCGTCGACGGCCGCCACCTCTGGTGAGGCGACAAGCCCGACAAGGACGCCAGGTCACCCGCCTCCCCCGCCGCTTCCCGTGCACAACCGCGACCGCCCGGTCGGTCTGCGAACCTGATCGAAGCTGAGCTGGGTCGATCGAGCCCGCGCCGCCGACCACCCACGTCCCACCGACGATCGCGATGACGATCGGAGCGGCACGAGCAGGACACATCGGACGCGCGGCGAAGCGGTTGCCGATTGATTCAGGGCAATGTTCGTGGCCGCGAGGAGCCGCCCGAGTCGCCTGGAACATCGCGCCCCCCGGCCGCTCAGGTGCCCGGCGAAAGCCGCGTCCCTCGCCGCCGAGAGAACGTTGCCCTCAATCAATCGGCAAGGCAGGGGCTGACCGTCGCGACGCCCTTCGCGGCCGAGGATCGCAGCCGCAAGCCTCGCTTGCCGCCGACCCTCGCATCGGAAGCCCGGTCCAGGAGGACCTCGAGCTCGCACGCACGGCCCGGGTACGGACGCTCGCGGGTTGCGGTCGCGTTCAGGCCGCGGCCAGGACGCCCGCGGCGATCGCAGCACGGAGGTTGCCGATTGATTCAGGGCAATGTTTCTTCGCCCCGGGGAAAGCCGCATCTCCTCCACCGGAGGCCGACCCACCTCCACCGGAAAGCCGACCCCGCCTCCACCGGAGGCCGACCCCGCCCCCACCGACCAACCCCCTGTATCTGGTTCCCAACCCACCACCTGCCCAGGCCGTCCACGCGCCGACGCGGCGCGACGCCAGCGAGGCAACCGCGTCGCGCCGGGCACGGCGGAGGCAGCCGAGCATCTCGCGCGCTTCCTCGCGCCGAGGCTGCCGATTGATTCAGGGCAATGTTCTTCGCCCGGGGAAGGCCGCGTCTCCCTCCAGGTCTCGCGCCGGGGCGGGGGCCGGGCCCGGACGCTCAGGTCAGGGGATTGGGGGCGCGCTGGATGCCGTGTCGTGCTCGCCGCCCTCGGAGTCGGTCGCGTCGGTCGCGCGGTGCGGGCGAGGCACCGGATCGGTCGCAGGCGTCGCTTGGGGCGCCGACCAGGTCGTCGCAGCACCCGCAGAGGTCGCCGGGCATCCACCTCATCGAGTAGTCCGATCTCGAGGCGAGCAGGTCCTCGGCGGCGCGGCCTCTCTTCCTTCGCTCGGGAGCGGTCGCTCTCTTCCCGGCCGGGCGCGCGCGCGACAGCGGCTCGGCTTCGGGCTACCATCCGCCGCATGTTCTTTCAGCTTGCGTCGCAGATGAAGAAGGATCTCGGTCAGCTCGTGGGGTGGCTCGATGCCGCGTCGGAGCATGCGAAGACGAGATCCTTTGATCCGGATCTGTTTCTGGCGGTCCGGCTGGCGCCGGATCAGTTTCCGCTGCTGCGGCAGGTGCAGACGGCGTGTGACACGGCGAAGCTGTCGGTGTCGCGGCTGACCGGCAAGCCGGCGCCGTCGCATGCCGACGACGAGAAGACGATGGCGGAGCTTCGCGCTCGGATCGCGGCGACGATCGAGTACCTCGGCGGGTTCACCGCCGCGGACTTCGAGGGCGCGGCCGGCCGCTCGGTGACGACGGCGCGCTGGGAGGGCAAGACGATGTCGGGCGCCGATTACTTCATCGAGCACGCGCTGCCGAACTTCTTCTTTCACCTGACCCACACGTACGCGATGCTTCGCCACAGCGGGGTGGCGCTCGGGAAGCGCGACTTCCTGGGGACGCTGTCGCTGCGGGCGCCGTCGTAGCGGCGGCGCGCATATCGGGTGCGGGGGCGAGGTGGTACACCTCGTCCCGATGTCGCCCCGGCGCGTGCTCGTCAACTTCGCTCACCCGGTGCTCGAGCGGTCGCGCGTCAACCGGCGGCTGCTCGAGGCAATCCGGGATCTCGAGGGCGTGACGGTCCACGACCTGTACGAGGCCTATCCGACCCTCCACGTCGACGTCGCGCGCGAGCAGGAGCTTCTGCTCTCGCACGACGTCATCGTCTTCCAGCACCCGTTCTACTGGTACTCGACCCCCGCGCTGCTCAAGCAGTGGCAGGACCACGTGCTCGAGCACGGCTGGGCCTACGGGGCCGGCGGCACCCACCTGCGCGGCAAGCTCACCTTCAACGCGCTGTCGACCGGCGGGCCCGGGGTCGCCTACAGCCACGACGGGTACAACCGCTTCACCATCCGCGAGCTGCTGGCGCCGTGGGATCAGACGGCGTACCTGTGCGGCATGCGCTTCCTGGCCCCGTTCGTGGTGCACGCCGCGCTGCGGGTGCGCGGCGACGAGGACGTGGCGACCGCGCGGGGTGCCTACCGGCGCCTCATCGAGGCGGTGCGCGACGATCGCCTCGACCTCGAGCGCGCCGCCGCCGCCGCCACCCTCAACGAGCTCGACACCACGACCCCGGAGGCCGCTCGATGACCGACGACGTCCTCACCCAGGCCTTCGTCTATCTGTGCGCGGCGGTGGTGTTCGTGCCGATCGCCAAGCGCCTGGGGCTGGGCGCGGTGCTCGGCTACCTCCTGGCCGGCGTGTTCATCGGCCCGTACGCGCTCGGCCTGGTCGGCACCGAGGGGCATCACGTGATGCACTTCGCCGAGTTCGGCGTGGTGATGATGCTGTTCCTGGTCGGCCTCGAGCTGCGTCCCGCGCTCCTGTGGCAGCTCCGCCGGCCGATCCTCGGGCTGGGCGGCGCCCAGGTGGTCGGCACCATCGCGCTGGTCGGCGGCGCGGCGATGGCGCTCGGGGTGGCGCCGAAGCCGGCGCTGGCGATCGGCATGGTGCTGGCGATGTCATCGACCGCGATCGTGCTGTCGACCCTGTCCGAGCGCGGGCTGCTGAAGACCTCCGGCGGGCAGGCCAGCTTCTCCATCCTCCTGTTCCAGGACATCGCCGTCATCCCGATCCTGGCGGTCTTCCCGCTCCTGGCTGCCAGCGGCGCGACGACCGCGGTCAGCCAGGGCGAGGGTCGGCCCGGCTGGCTCACCGCGCTCCTGGTGATCGGCTCGGTCAGCGGCGTGGTGCTGTCGGGCCGCTTCATCATCCGCCCGATGTTCCAGTTCCTGGCCGCGGTCAAGCTGCGCGAGTCGTTCACCGCCGCCGCGCTGCTGCTGGTGGTCGGTATCGCGCTGCTCATGCAGGTGGTCGGGCTGTCGCCGGCGCTGGGCACCTTCCTGGCCGGCGTGGTGCTCGCCGACAGCGAGTACCGCCACGAGCTCGAGTCGGACATCGAGCCGTTCAAGGGCCTCCTGCTCGGCCTGTTCTTCATCTCGGTGGGCGCGCAGATCGACTTCGCGCTGATCGTCGACGCGCCCGCCACGATCGCCGGGATCGTGGCCGGCACGATGGCGCTCAAGCTGGTGGTGCTGTACGCGGCTGCGCGCCTGTTCCGGCTGAGCCGGGCGGCCCGCTGGCTGGTCGCGGTCGGGCTGGCCCAGATCGGCGAGTTCGCCTTCGTGCTCCTGTCATTCGGGCTGCAGAACCGGATCTTCACCGACGCCATCGCCAGCCCGCTGGTGGCCGCGGTCGCCATCTCGATGGTGCTGACCCCGCTGCTGTTCGTCGCGCTGGAGCGCTGGATCCTGCCGGCGGTGACCGACACCGAGCCGGCCCGCCCGCACGACACGATCGAGCACGCCGACACCCCGGTCGTGATCGCCGGCTACGGCCGCTTCGGGCAGATCGTCGGCCGCATCCTGCGCGCCAACCGCATCCCGTGCACCGTGCTCGACCTGGATCCGGAGATGGTCGACATCCTCGGCCGCCTCGGCATCAAGGTCTACTACGGCGACGCCTCCCGCCTGGACCTCCTGCGCGCGGCCGGCTGCGACCGCGCGAAGCTGTTCGTCCTGGCGGTGGACGACAGGGCCGAGTGCACCCGGATCGCCGAGGAGGTGCGCAAGCACTTCCCGCACCTCCTCATCCTGTCGCGGGCGCGCGATCGCCCGCACTACTTCGATCTCCGGCGCCTCGGGGTGGCCAGCGTGCACCGCGAGACCTTCGCGTCGGCCTACGAGATGGGCATCGAGGCGCTCCGCAAGCTCGGCTACCGCAACCACACCGCCCACCGCCTGGCCCGCCGCTGGCGCGACCACGAGGAGCGCGAGATGGAGGAGCTGGCCCAGCTCCAGACCGCCGACCGGGCCACCTACCTCGATCGAATGCGGCGAGCCCTCGACGAGGCCGAGCGCCTGATGCGCGACGAGGACCCGGTGGTCTACGAGGAGCGCGACGCCGCCTGGGACAACGAGTCCCTCCGCGCCGACCAGCACCCCGACGCCGCCGCGCAGAACCCGGTCAGCCCCGACGAGACCGCCTGACCGACCGACCGCGGACAGACCCGTGATCTCCGCGGCTTGTAATCAATTGCACTTCTCGCGCTACAGGGGAGCCGAGCCGCGGGGTCGCGCGTTGGATGGGGGATGAAAACGAGTCGGGGTTCGATGATCTTCGTGATCGGTTCGGTGCTGGCTGGCGCGGCGGCCTGCTCGGCGAAGAAGAGCGACGAGGTGGCACAGTCGGCCCAGACGCTCTCGCCGGCGGGGGAGCCATCGGCGCTGCGGACCGCGGATGCTCCGGCGGCCTCGGGCCCGGGGCAGAACGAGCAGGACCGGGCCGGGCTGGGCCGCGATGTCGGCAAGGCCGATGGCACGCCGGAGGGGCGGCCTCGCAAGATGATCCGGACCGGGTCGCTGACCCTCGAGGTCGATGACTACGAGCGGGCGCGCGCGGCGGTCGAGCGGCTGGTCAAGCAGTCGGGCGGCATGGTCGCCAGCATCGAGGTCGGGCGGGCGGAGGGATCGGGGGCGGCGGCGACCCTGGTGCTGCGGATCCCCGAGGGCGAGCTCGACGGCGCGGTGGCGGCGCTGGGGCGGATCGGGACTCTGACTCGCGAGTCGATCCGGGCCGAGGACGTGAGCGAGACCTACTACGACCTGGCGGCCCGGCTGCGCAACGGGAAGCGGCTGGAGGAGCGCATGGTCGAGCTGGCCGCCAAGGCCGGTGGCGTGAAGGACCTGCTCGAGGTGGAGCGCGAGATCGGGCGGGTTCGCGAGGGGATCGAGGTGATGGAGGGGCAGATGCGCGGGCTGGACGATCGCACCTCGCTCGCCACGCTGACCGTCGAGATCCGGGCCCGGGTGGCCTACGTGCCGTTCGAGGAGCCCGGGCTGGCCGGCAAGATCGACCGCGCGTTCTCGTCGTCGCTGCGCGGGCTGCGCGACGCCGGTGAGGGGCTGCTCCTGTTCCTGGTGTCGGCGCTGCCCTGGCTGGTGCCGATCGGGGCCGCCGCGCTGGTGCTGCGCCGTCGGCTGCGCCGTCGCGTCTAGCAAGACCGCGCGATCTGGAGAGGCGGGGCCCCTGCTGCTACCCTGTGGCGGCCTTGCCGATCGGTCCCTTTCTCCTTCGCAGGCTCGGGTCCAGCGCGCTTGCGGTGCTCGGGGTGTCGGTGCTGGTGTTCTTCTTTCTGCACCTGGTGCCGGGGGACCCGGTCGATCGGCTGGCGGGTGGCGACGCGACGCCGGAGCAGCGGGCCGACATGGCGCGGTGCATGCACCTCGACGAGTCGATGCCGGTCCAGTTCGGCATCTTTCTTCGCAACATCGGGAACGGCTCGCTCGGGCAGCAGTGCCCCAACCCGTCGGAGAAGCCGACGGTGATGCGGCGGGTGCTGGACGTGATGCCCTACACGATCCAGCTGGCCCTGGGTGGGATGCTGGTCGCGCTCCTGCTCGCGCTTCCGCTCGGGGTGATGGCGGCGGTGCGGCGCGGAACCTGGGTGGACGCGATGGCCGCGGTGCTGTCGCTGTCGGGCATCTCGATGCCGACCATGTGGATGGGGCCGCTGGTCATCTTCGTCTTCTACGTGCAGCTGGCCTGGCTGCCCGGCCCGGCCGAGGCGGACGCGGCGCTGGCGCTCCTGCTCCCCTCCATCGTGGTCGGGACCCACCTCATGGCGATGCTGTCTCGCATGACCCGCTCGTCCCTCATCGAGGTGCTTCGCGAGGACTTCATGACCACGGCCCGGGCCAAGGGGCTGCCGGAGTGGGTGGTCATCCTCAAGCACGGGCTGCGCAACGCGCTCCTGCCGGTCATCACGGTGGCCGGGCTGCAGTTCGGCGCGCTCCTCGGCGGCGCGATCATCACCGAGAAGATCTTCGCGCGGCCGGGGCTGGGGACGCTCCTGCTCGAGGGGATCAGCGAGCGAAACTATCCGCTGGTGCAGGGGACCGTGCTGGTCATCGCGGTCGGCTACGTCACGGTGAACCTCCTGGTCGATCTGGCCTACGGGCTGGCCGATCCACGGGTCAGGCGGGCGGCGGCGTGAGGAGCCGGGCTCGCTCGCTCGGCCTCAGCAGGTCGACCTGGGTCGGCGTGGGGCTCATCGCGCTGTTCGTCCTGACCGCGCTGGTCGGCCCGCTGGTCGCGCCGGACTCGCCGACCCATCAGGACCTCGACCACATCCTGGCCGGCTCGTCGCCCGATCACTGGCTCGGCACCGACGAGAACGGGGTCGATGTCCTGTCCGAGCTGCTGCACGGCGCCCGGCTCGCCCTCGTCATCAGCGGCGTGGTCGTCTTCCTGTGCGCGACCATCGGCACCGCGCTCGGCATCGTGGCCGGCTACTACCGGGGCGTGGTGGAGGAGGTCATCATGCGCACCGTCGACATCCTGCTCGCCTTCCCCGGCATCCTGCTCAACATCACGATCGTCGCGCTGATCGCGCGGCCCGGGGTCGGCGTCATGATCTTCGCGCTCGCCCTCAACGGCTGGGTCGGCTATGCGCGGCTGGCGCGCGGCCAGGTCCTCAGCCTGCGCGAGCGGGACTACGTGACCGCGGCGCGCGCGATGGGGGCGCGGCCGGCGCGGATCATGTGGCGGCACATCTTCCCCAACTTGCTCTCGCCGATCATGGTGCAGATGAGCTTCGCGTTCGGCGGCATCGTCCTGGTCGAGGCATCGCTGTCGTTCCTCGGGCTGGGCCCGCAGGTCAACTACACCTGGGGCGCGCTGCTCGACCAGGGCACCACCTATCTGTGGAAGACGCAGCGGCTCGCGCTCGTGCCCGGCATCGCCATCATGCTGGTCGTGCTCGGCTCAAATCTACTCGGCGACGGCCTGCGCGACCGCTTCGACCCGAAGCGACAGGCGGTGGAATAGCGATGGGCTTCTGGGTGCGGGTCGGCTCGACCGACGAGGTACCGGCCGGCGAGGTGCGCGGCTTCCACGTGGCCCAGCTGTCGTTTCCGGTGATGGTGGCGCACGTCGGCGACGGACGGTTCCTGGCCGCGACCAGCATCTGCCCGCACGAGGACGTCTCGCTCCTGCACGGCGAGCTACAGGGGACGGTCATCAACTGCCCGGGCCACGGCTACGAGTTCGATCTGGTGAGCGGGCGGTGTCCGCACGATGCGGGGCTGCGCCTGCGCCGCTTCGCGGTCCGGGTCGAAGGCGATGGGATCTACGTGGAGATCGACCTCCACCGGCCGCACGGCTGACCGCGTCCATCCGGCCCGGGCTCGGGTTTCGCGGCCGACCTCGATCGGCCGGCGATCCACGTCCGCCGCGCGTGAACTGGGGTTAGGATGCCGAGGTTGCGGTCGTACCGGACCTACGCCTGGTCCCTGGCCCTGAGCCTCCTCGGGTCGGCCTGCTCGTTCGACCCGAGCGGTGGCCCCGGCGTCGGCTCGAACGCCGATGGCGGCCAGCAGACGCCCGACGCGGCGGCGGTGCCCGACGCGGCGATCCCGGTGATCGACGCCGCGGTGATCGACGCCGGCTGCCAGGACCTGCTGCCGTTCACGCCGTCCAACTTCGACGGCTGCGACCTGGCCCCGCTCAATCCGGCGCTGGTGCTCGACCAGGCCGACCAGGTCTACCGGATCGACACCGACGCCGAGACGCTGGAGCGGCCGGGCCAGGCAGCGGAGCCCCTGATCGGGGTGGTCATCGATCAGGACGGCGCCCCCGACCTCCTGGTGATCGCGACGTCGTCGTTCGCGGTCGGCCCGACCACGGTGCTCGGCGTGGCTGGATCGCGCGCGCTGGCCATCGTGTCGACCGGCGACCTGGTGGTGCAGGGCGGGATCAGCGCCGGCGCGGTCGCGGCCGGGGATGGCCCGGGCGGCGACGCCGACGAGGCGTGCGCGAGCGGGCGCGGCGCCACCGGCGGGGTGCAGGATGTCGACGGGACCGCGCTCGAGGGCGGCGCGGGCGGCGGCGGCGGCGGCTTCGCCCAGGCCGGCGGCAACGGGGCCGGGGTCGATGGCGCGAGCGACGCGGTCGAGACCCAGGGCGGCGGGGCCGGCGGCGCGGCCGGGCTGGTCCCGTTGCGCGGCGGTTGCGGCGGCGGCAACGGCGGGTTCACCGGTGGCGGGGCCGGCGGCGGGGCCGGTGGCGGGCTCCAGCTGGTGGCCGGCAACGCGCTCCGCGTCGAGGGGATCGTGACCGCGCGCGGCGGCGGTGGCGGTTCGGTCGGCTCCTCGTTGAGCGGCGGCGGCGGCGGCGGCGCGGGGGGCGGCCTCCTGCTCGAGGCGACGACCATCGATGTGAGCGGCGCGCTGACCGCCAACGGCGGCGGCGGCGGCGAGGGCAGCCGCACCGGCGGCTCGTCCGACCCCGGCAACGACGGCCAGGATGTTCAGACGGCGCCGGCCGCGGGCGGATCCGGCGTGAGCAACGGCGGGGACGGCGGGCCGGGCGGCGCGCGCGACAGCGAGGGCGGCGGGGCCGGGCTCGAGGGCAGCTCGCTGGTCACCGCGCTGGCGGGAGGCGGTGGTGGGGGCGGCAGCGCGGGGCGGATCCACCTGCGCGCGGCATCGGGTGCGCCGACGTTCGGTCCCGAATCGGTGGTGTCGCCGGCCCCGCAATGACGATGGGCGCCCGCGGTTCACGTGGCGGCGACCCGGCACGGCCGGCGCGGCCGGCGCGGTCGGCGCGGCCGGCGCGGGCGGTCGACATGGCGCCGCTGTCCGCCGCGCTCCTCTTCCTTGCCCTGGCCTGCGGTGGGTCGCCCTCTCCGGAGCCGGCCGCTGCCGGCTCGACGCCCTCCTCGTCCCCCCTCGCCGGTCACGACTCCGACGCGCGCGCCGACGCCGACGCCGCGTCCGATCCGCCGCCGACCGGCCGCCTCGGCGACGCGGTCCAGCCCCGCGCGGTCTCGCTCGAGCTCCGGCTCGACCCGCGCGAGCCCGGCTTCCGCGGTCGCGTCACCATCGACCTGGCCATCACCCGGCCGGTCTCGGCGATCTGGCTCGACGCGCGCGAGCTGGAGCTGGAGCGCGCCCGCCTCACCGTCGGCTCGCGCGAGCTCGATCTGCGCGCCATCACCCCCTCCCCGCCCGGACGGCTCGGCCTCGTCCTGGGCCAGAAAACCGGCCCCGGGCCGGCTCGCCTGGTCATCGACTACACCGGCCGGTTCGGCGCGCGCAACGGTCTCTTCCGGCAGAGGGTGGAGGACCGGTGGTACGCGTTCACCGACTTCGAGGCGGCCGACGCGCGCCTGGCGGTCCCCTGCTTCGACGACCCTCGCTTCAAGATCCCCTGGCAGGTCACGCTGGTGCATCCCGCGGGGATGCGCTCGTTCGCCAACGCGCCCGAGGCCCGCACCGTCACGGCCGAGCGCGGCTGGCAGCGCGTCGAGTTCGCCGCGACCCCGCCGATCCCGTCGTACCTGGTCGCCTTCGCGGTCGGGCCATTCGACGTGCTCGACGGCCCGCGCCGGCCGGTGCCGATCCGCGTGGTCACCACCCGCGGCCGCGCCACGCTCGGGGCCGAGGCGCTCCGGATCGCCCCCGCCATGCTGGCCGAGCTCGAGCGCTACCTCGGCAGCCGGACGCCGTTCCCCAAGCTCGATCTCCTGGCCGTGCCCACCTTCAACGGCGCGATGGAGAACCCCGGGCTCATCACCTTCGCCGACCCGATCCTGCTCCTCGACTGGCGCGGCCGCGACACCGACGCATGGCGCGACCGCCAGCGCTTCATGGCCGGGGTCATGGCCCACGAGCTGGCTCACCTCTGGTTCGGCGATCTGGTCACCATGAGCTGGTGGAACGAGCTGTGGCTCAACGAGGGCATCGCCACGTTCATGTCCGACCGGGTGATCGCGGCGACCGATCCGGCTCGGCGCGGGCTGGTGGCCGACGTGGTCGACAAGCGGCTCGGGCTCGCGATCGACCGCGGCCGGGTCGACACCCCGGTCCGCGCGCCGATCACCCGGCTGGACGACATCGAGGGCCAGTTCAGCCCGCTGGTCTACCGCAAGGGCGGGGCGATCCTGGCCATGTTCGAGGCGTACCTGGGCGAGGAGCGCACCCGCGACGCCCTGCGCCGCTACCTCGCCGCCAGCGCGCGCGGCTCGGTCACCTCCACCGAGCTGGCCGCCGCGCTGTCGGCCGGCGCGGGGCGCGATCTCCGGCCGGCGCTCGAGAGCTTCCTCGATCAGCCGGGCGTGCCGCTGGTCGAGGCCGCGCTCGAGTGCCGCGGCCGACCGACGGTGACGCTGCGCCAGAGCGCGTACGCCGCGCTCGGCAACCCCGCCCCCGCCCGGCGCTGGCAGGTCCCGGTCTGCGTGGCCTGGGAGGGCGGCGCCGCTCCGGCGTGCACGCTCCTCCGCGACCAGCGCGGCGCGATCGAGCTGCCCGCCGCCCGCTGCCCGTCGTGGATCCATCCCAACCCGGGCGAGCGCGGTTACTACGTCTACGCGCTTCCGCCCGCCCAGCTGCGCGCGCTGGCCGCCCTGCCCGGCCTGACCGCGCGCGAGCGAGCCGGCCTGGCCGACGACATCGGCGCGCTGCTCGGCGCCGGCCGGGTCGATCTCGCCGCCGCGCTGGATGCGTTCTGGTCGCTTGCCCGCGCGCGCGACACCCTGACCGACACCCGCGCGGCCCAGGCGCTGACCCTGGTCGGCCGCGCGCTGGTCGGCCCGGGCCAGCGCCGCGCGTTCGCGGCCCGCCTGCGCTCGGCCTACGGCGCGCGCGCCGAGCGGCTCGGCCTGTCGCCGCGCGCCGGCGAGAGCCCGTTCGACGCCGAGCTCCGCGAGGTGCTGGTCCCGCTGGTCGGCCGCGACGGCGACGATCGCGTCCTCCAGCGCGAGGCGCTGCGCCGCCTGCGCGACGCGCTCGACCAGCGCACCGGTCAGCCGGACCCGATCACCGCCGCCGAGTACGACCTCCTCTACCGGCTCGGACCGCTGGCCGCCGATCAGGCCATGTTCGACCGCCTGCTCCAGGACGGCCGCGGCCACGCCGCCCGCGCGCTGAGCGGCTTCCGCCGGCCGGCCCTGGTCGCCCGCGCGCTCGACGCGGTCGACAAGGATCGGCTCGGCCCGGCCGAGTCGCTCGACCTGCTCGGCGCGCTGGTCCGCGACGGCGCCACCCAGGACGCCGCGCTGCCGGTCGCGCTCCGCGTCTACCCGTTCCTGGCCGCGCGCGTGGCCGACACCGTTCGCAACCGCTCCGCCGCGGTCCTGGCCGGCGCGTGCCGCACCGCCGCCCGACCCGGCGTGGAATCGGCGCTGCGCCAGGCCCTGGCCCCGCGCGGCCAGCTCCCCGCCCAGGCCCGCGCCGCGATCGACGAGGTGAGCGCGTGCGGCGCCTTTCGCGACCACTACGCGGCCGCCGCCGCGACCTACTTCCGCTGATCCTCGGCCGGCTGGAGCCGGGCCACCGGGCCGCTACTTCGCCGCGATGAAGCGCGGCCGGGCCAGCCCGGCCTGGCGGAACGCGCGGTCGAGCGTGGGCCTGTCCGCCATGCACACCACGATCTCCTGATCCGGGCGGAGCTCCTCGGCGATGATCGCGCGCACCTGGGCCGGGGAGGCCGCGGCCACGTACTTCACCAGCGAGTCGTAGTAGTCCGGGCCCAGCCCGAACGCCGCGATCCGGGCCAGCCGCGCGGCCATCTGCTGGGTGTCGGTCGACTCGGCCACGAGCTGGCGCAGCACCTGCCGGCGGGCCAGCGCGAACCGGCGCGCGAAATCGTCGCCCCGGCGCAGGGTCTCGACCCGCTTCCTCATCTCGACCAGCGACTCGCCGGCGCGCGCCGAGTCGACCCGCCCGCCCATGCGGTAGCCGTTGGGCCCGAGGTGATCGGTCTCCTGCGCGTAGGTGCCGTAGGTCGAGCCGAGCTGGGTGCGGATCGCGGCCATCTCCTGGTCCAGCATCTGGGCCAGGATCATGCGGGCGGCGTGCTGCCCGTCGCGCCCGGTCGGCGCCGGATACTCGATGGTCACCTCCATCTGCTGCTGATCGTCGCCGACCACCCCGATCGCCTGGGCGCCGCGCTGCGCGGCCCGGGCCGGCAGCGCCGGCACCGGCGTCCCGCTCGGCCACCCGCCGAAGGTGTCGGCGATCGTGGCCCGCGCCTTGGCGGCGTCGAAGTTGCCGACCACGATGAGCGTCGCGTTGCGCGCGACGTAGCGCTCGCGCTTGAACGCCATCGCCGCGTCGTGCCCGATCCGCCCGATCGTGTCCGGCGTGGCGGCGCCGTTGACCGCGTACGGGTGCCTGTCGCCGTACAGCGCGGCGGCCACCGCGCGCTCGTACTCGAACCGGTTGCGATGGTCGGCGCTGGCGAACTGGTTGCGCACCCGCCGCTGGTTGCGCTCCAGCGCCTTCTGGTCGTAGTCGCCGGTCGTGATGATGCGCTCGAGCGACTCGATGACCACGTCGGTGTAGATGTTGAGCCCGCGCGCGACGAACGCGGCCCGATCGTCGTCGACCGCGGTGCCGAGCGAGACCCAGAAGAGGAAGTTCGCGTCGGGCGGCGGCTGCAGGTAGCGGGCCGCCACCTCGGCCAGACCAGCGCGCCCGGCCGGCTCGAAGGCCGACCCGGCGCTCAGCACCAGCTCGGCGTGGACGATCGGCAGGCCGGGATAGGACAGGAGGACGACCGCCATCCCGTTGGGCAGGGTGTAGCGCTGCGCGGTGGACAGGATCGAGCTGGTGCGCGGCGCCGGCAGCGGGCGGAGCGCCTCGGACGCGTCGACCAGCGGCTCGGGCTGCCGCTCGTGGCCCTGGCGGGTGTAGGCCAGCTTGGCCCGCGTGTCGCCTCGCGCGCCGGTCTGCTTCGGCTTGAACACCACCACCACCGCGCGGTCGCGGTCGAGCGTCCGCTTCACGAAGTCGCGGTAGCCGTCCGCGGTGAGCTTGTCGATCTTGTGGAACTCGTTGATGAGGTACTCCTGCCCGGACGCGCCGAAGTCGACGTCGCCGGTCGAGAACTGGATGGCGTCGGCGACCAGGCCGGCCCGGCTGCCGAGCGCCTCGATCCGCTCGACGAAGCCCATCTTGATCCGGTTCCTGGTCACCCGGTCGAAGTCGACGTTGCCCATGCCCCAGTGGGCGGTGCGGGTCGATCGCCACACGTAGTCGAGCGCCTCGTCCACGTCGCCACCCGGATCGAGCTGCACCACCAGCGCCAGGGTCGGGGCCAGGTTGCCGCCGAAGGTGGTGACGAGGACGTCGGAGGCGAACTCCCACTCCTCGGCCAGCCGGGCCAGCTTGCGGGCGAACAGGACCAGCGCGTCGGCCTTGGCGAACTCGGGGCTGTTGACCGGCGGCAGCTTCCACAGCACCCAGACTTGTGGCCGCTCGATGTCGAGCTCGTGCTCGACCCGCTTGTAGCGGAGCTCGATCGGCTTCACCGCGACGCGAGGCGCCGCCGCGCGCCGCGGGATGCCGCGGAAGAGAAAGGCGAACTTCTTGCCGACGTCCTCGGGGTCGACGTTGCCGGTCACGATCACGGTGGCGCGGTCCGGCGTGTAGTACTGCTCGAGGAAGCGGCACGCGTCCTCGAACGTGATGCGGGACAGCTGCTGGTCGTCTCCGCCGGTGACGTGGCTGTACGGGTGCCCGGCCGGGTAGACGTCCTGCGAGACCAGCTGCGGGATCAGCCCCTCGGGCGTGCCGCGCCCGCCGCGGATCTCGTTGCGTACCACCTCGCGCTCGCGCTCGAACTCGGCCGCCGGGATGGTCTGGCAGCGCGCGTTCATGCGGAACGCCTCGACCCGGAGCAAGGCCTCGACCTCCTCCTTGCTGGCCACCATGAAGTAGTGGGTCTGGTCGTAGGTGGTGTACGCGTTGTAGCCGAACGCGATCTGGGGCAGGAGATCGAAGGTGGCCGGCTTGTCTGGCCCCAGCATGTGGTGCTGGAACATGAGGTGCTCGACCAGGTGGGCCAGCCCGGCCTTGCCGGGCGGGTCCTCGTTGGAGCCGACCTCGTAGCGGACGTCGACCTCGACGAGCGGCGTCGATCGATCCGGGATGACCACCAGGCGCGCGCCATTGTCCAGCCGGGCCCGCTTCTCGGAGTACTGGAACGAGTAGGTCGGGTCCTTCGGCGCGCAGCCGGCCGAAGCGACAACCAGGCAGAGGGCGGCCAGACGGGTCATGGATGGGATCTTGGGGGAAGCCGGGCCGGCGCGAAAGCGGTGCCGCCACCGCGTTCAGCTCGGTGCGACTTTCGCTCTTCGCCGGGCGAGACCGCGCCACACCAGGAACAGCGCGGTGGCGACGAGGGCGGCGTAGAGCGCGCACAGCCCGAGGTTCAGCCACAGGTGGAGCCGCGGCCGCTCCTCGGGGGACATGTACCTCAGCCCGTCGACGAAGTGGCGCAAGCTGACCCGTTCCCAGGCCCAGGAGATGCCGTCGCCGCCGCTCTCGCCGGACGAGCGGGTCATCACCCGGCGTGGATAGAGAGGCAGCACCGGCGCCACCGCCAGCCCGACCAGCATCGACACCGCCCCGCGCACGACCGACCGCATCCGGCGATTCTGCTTGGAAGCCCTCCCGATGCAAACGGAGCAGAGCATCCCCCGACGGTGGGAGATGACGCGGAGCGCCACGTCCGTCGAGCGTGGCGCGCGGTGACCTGTCAGGCCGGGCCAGGCCGTCCGCCCGGGTTCGGGTGGTCGCCGTCGAGAACTCGGTGTACGTTCGCGGACCGATGGGTACCCCGCCGAGCGACATGCCCCCCGCGGCCTTGCGTCCGTCCGCCCCCAACTCGGACACGAGCTTCTTCGGCCACCCTCGAGGGCTGTCGGTCCTGTTCTTCAGCGAGATGTGGGAGCGCTTCAGCTACTACGGGATGCGCGCCCTGCTCATGCTCTTCATGACCGCGCCGACCGCCACCGGCGGGCTCGGCTTCTCGATCCCCAAGGCCGGTCTGGTCTACGGCGTGTACACGTCCATGGTCTACCTGCTCGGCGTCCCGGGCGGCTGGATCGCGGACAAGTTCCTCGGCCTCCGCCGTGCGGTCCTGTGGGGCGGCGTCCTCATCATGCTGGGTCACGTCGCGCTGGCGCTGCCCGCGGTGTCCACCTTCTACGCCGGCCTGGTGCTGGTCATGATCGGGACCGGCCTGCTCAAGCCCAACATCAGCGCCATGGTCGGCCAGCTGTACGGCAAGGACGACCCGCGCCGGGACAGCGGCTTCTCGATCTATTACATGGGCATCAACATCGGCGCGTTCGCGGCGCCGCTCCTGTGCGGCTACCTGGCCCAGCAGCCGTCGTTCCGCTCATTCCTCTCCGGTGTCGGCATCTCGCCCAACTCGGCCTGGCACTTCGGCTTCGCGATGGCGGCGATCGGCATGGGCGCCGGCCTCATCCAGTACGTCCTGGGCTGGCGCCACCTGGGCGACGCCGGTGTGCGCCCCTACCAGCCGTCCACCACGGCCGAGGCGAGCCGCAACCGGACCATCCTGGTCGCCATCCTGGCCGCGGTGTTCCTGATCCCGGCCGCGGTCGGCTTGCTCGGCTCGACCGGTACGCTCCTGGTCAACGAGGGCCGGGTCGGGCTCTGGTTCGGCACCTTCCTCCTGGTCCTGGTCGCCGGTCTGTTCGGCGGCCTGTTCGGCCTCGGCAAGTGGAGCATCGAGGAGCGCCGTCGGCTCCTGGTCGTGCTGCTGCTCTTCTTCGGCGCGATCGTGCTGTGGGCGCTGTTCGAGCAGGCCGGCTCCACCATGAACCTGTTCGCGGAGCACAACACGCGCAACACGGTCTTCGGGTTCGGCTACCCGGCCAGCTGGTTCCAGTCGGTCAACTCGGTCTTCGTCATCGCGCTGTCGCCGGTGTTCGCCTTCATCTGGCTCAAGCTGGCCCGCGCCCGGCGCGACCCACCCAGCCCGATCAAGTTCGCCATCGGCCTGGTCCTGATCGGGGCCGGCTTCCTGCTCATGGTCCCGGCCGCCCAGCTGTCCGCGAAGGGCATCCTGGTCAGCCCCTGGTGGCTGGTCGGGCTCTACTTCCTCCACACCTGCGGCGAGCTCTGCATCAGCCCGGTCGGGCTCAGCGCCATGACCCGGCTGGCCCCCAGCGCCATCAGCGGCATGGTGATGGGGATCTGGTTCCTGGGCGCCGCGGTCGGAAACTACGTGGCCGGGCGCATGGGCGGCCTGTACGGCTCGATCGCGCTGGACAAGCTGCTCCTCTACCAGCTCATCCTGCCGGCCGCCTCGGCGATCATCTTCTTCGTCCTGTCCGGCCCGATCCGCCGCATGCTGGCGCGGAGCGAGCCGGTCCCCCCCGGACACTGAGCGACGGGTTACTTGTCGCCGCGCCGGGCCGCCGTCTCGGCCAGCTCGTCGAACTGATCCTTCATCCGGTCGAACTCCGAGCGGCCGGGGCGCGGCGTCTCGGCCGCTGGCAGCTCCGGCTTGGCAGCGGACTTGAGCTGGCTGGCGGCCAGCGCCGCCGCCGCGGCCGTGATCAGGTTGGCGCCGGCGGCCGACCCGGCGGACGACCCGTCGGCGGCGGCGCGCGGCAGGAGCTCGATCGGGATGGGGAAGATGATCGTGTTGTTGCGCTCGGCCGAGACCTCGACCAGG
>Ga0193753_10001423_pt1 | contig 20415 bp, 21 predicted proteins | sample H1c2metaG_FD_144925 | JGI IMG/M metagenome (GOLD analysis project Ga0193753, IMG submission 144925) | Soil microbial communities from a riparian zone of the East river system, Colorado, United States - H1c2 | ecosystem: Environmental > Terrestrial > Soil > Riparian zone | place: USA: East...
GATTGAGATGGTCATAATCATGGGAACTGTGTTATAGACCATGGGATTGGATAGTCAAACCATGGATTGGAGAGTCAGACCCATGGTTTGGTGATGTGCCATGTCAAGGAAGCATGATTGAGATGCTTATGACCATGGGTGCTCTGTGATAGACCATGGGATTTGATGGTCAAACCATGGATTGGAGAGTCAGACCCATGGTTTGGTGATGTGCCGTGTCAAGTAAGCATGATTGAGATGCTTATGACCATGGGTACTGTGTTATAGACCATGGGATTGGATAGTCAAACCATGGATTGGAGAGTCAGACCCATGGTTTGGTGATGTGCCATGTCAAGGAAGCATGAGTGAGACTCTTATACTCATGGGTGCTCTGTTATAGATCATGGGATTGGATGGTCAGACTCATGGGTTGGTGATGTGCCATGTCAAGTAAGCATGACTGAAATAATTAAAGTCATGGGATTGATAGTCAAACTCATGGTCAGGTGATGTGTCCCATCCAAGTAACCATGATTGCAACTGTGATAATCATGGGAAATCTATGATATATCCATGGGTGTATTAGAGAAACCATGATAGCAATATCATATCTCATGGTTTGCTATTTTTGGAGACATGTTTACCATGGTGTAGGCCATGGATCCCATGGCTTATCCTAGCAAGCCCATGTGAATATCTTTACTATACATGGGAATATGATATATGCACATGGTTCACTCAATTATCATCATGGGACTTCATACCATGATCATGAAATGGATCTAGTAAACTCATGGCAAATGTATGAAATCCCATGTAATTATGTATGGACCCATGAGACCATGGGTTTACATCATGATTGATCACACAGGATCCATGGGCCTGCTAAGTATTCTGATGTAAATTATCACAAACACATGGTGTTCAGGCACCAACCCATGGTGTTCAGGCACCAACCCATGGGGATAATCCTAATTCCCATGGCACTATTGCATTTTCCCATGGTATGATCTTGTTCTTCCATGATTTGTGTTCACTTATTCCATGGTCCTCAACATCCAGATCATGGGTCCACCTACTGAAGCCATGGGATATGATTGGAAAATCATGAGATACAATTAGAAAATCATGGGGATACAATTGAAAAATCATGAGATTCAAGTAGCAAATCATGGGGATACAATTGAAAAATCATGAGATTCAAGTAGCAAATCATGGGGATACAATTGAAAAATCATGAGATTCAATTAGAAAATCATGGGGATATGATTGAAAAATCATGAATTGTTGAATCTAGTTAGAAATTGGTTCCACCCAGCATGTCCTCCAACTCCCTTTCATCATCTGCACTCTCCTGTATCAAGCAATCCACAACAAAGTCATCCACCTCAGTGTTTTCTGCATCCAACTCATCATCTCCATGATGGGCCAGGAAATGAATTTCATCCTCATCATCTTCCTCATCTTCCTCATCGTCGTTGACCTCCATGGCAGCCACTACTAATTTGAATTCCACAGGCCAGTCCAGCTTCCGACCCACATTGATTGTATTTAACTTCCTGTACCATTTGCTGCCTAGGCTTTCGACTTGTTGCTTTCGACATTCAAGTTGAAACAATAGAGATGGATCTTGCATGCAATCACAGGCATTAGTGATGTTTAAAAAAGAATCATTTGACTTAAGAGTAAGGGATACCTTGGCATTGAGATATAGCTTTCCGGATTGCAGACATTTCGTCCTTGAGCCACATGACAAGAGCCTTCATCTGTTCTTTGAGACGCAAGATATCTTCCACAGCCCGATCATGAATGTGCATTGCCTTGATACCGCTTCGAGTCGATTCATCGGCCAGCCAAGCTGGTGGGTGATCGTCTTCATCCAGATCTAGGCCGGCATCTTCCCAAACATTGTCGTCCTCTGCAAGTGTGAATAATGCTAAGACTTCCAATGGTTTGGGTATCGACTTCCGTTTATGTTGGTGGGATCGAGCTTGAAGTTGTTTTAACTCATTACATAGTGTGTTGTACCGTTTCACGAGTTTTTTGATAGCTGGAGCACGTCGCTTCAAGGCGTCAGCTGTCTGTGCATGAGCCTTGTGGTCTGTCAAAGAACTATGCAGTTAGATGATTCCTTGCACATCATTTCTTCTGAAACACACCCAGTGTCACCCGAAAGTAAGCCCTTTCCAATCGTTCAGACTCGAACCGGCGCTCACGTATTCGACTCCGGATGCGATGCTTCAGAGCACGGGCACGCAAACACAATCCAATAAATTTATCCTCTTGAGCCTTCTTCAGCATTCTAGCAGTAGCATGATCTTTATCCATTAGTTGCTTGACCCCCTTGGCGATCCGCACTGACAGTCGTTGGTTTGATGCTTCAAGATCGGACTGTTGGATGGATAGATCCACTCGACGCTCTGCAGATTGACTATCTTCCCCCAGGGATGCCATCTCCTTTAGAAGATTCTTGATGGCACTTTGAGTACTGGATTGAGACTCGATCATGGACAGCAGGTTAGTAACGAAAGCGCCTGCCAGATTCTTTGATGCCGCTGGGATGATAGCAAAGCTGTCAGGATCTTTCGTTTGCTGGTTACACCATGATACGTACTCGGTAGTGGCTTTGATTGAGCTTTTACTTGTTCATCCCACGATCCTCGAAGATCTGCTACAGGGACGCCGCAGTCATCTAAACTGTGTTTGGCATCTGCCAGTCTTGTAGCTGCTCGCATCATTCTCCTGTGTAACCAGTGGCCAAGGTTGCCAACTCCGGAGTCACTCATATGGGCCACTTGAAGATCGATCAGAAATAGACGTCGATGATGCTACATATACAGGTCCAATTAGTTCGACAAGTTAAGACGAAGAAGTAGATGGGAGACGTACACCTGATACACGTAATATTGAAATGAGTTTCTTCAGTGAACCCCAGCATCTCTCACAACCTTCTCCATCTGAGAACCCGAAGCCCTGTCGCTTCAAAGGGTGGTAGACACATTGGCACGGCCATTGGTGCCCAAATGCATGGAAAACCGAGATACCCCACTCGATCCGGTCAGAGAAGGCGGGCATAAGGTCAAACTACACATTAAAACGTGTTTATCAGTCTTGCTGTTGCACCAAAGCATGACGAGACGCACCTTTAGCACACTTCGATGCAGTTGACACGCAATATCATACAGCACCCCCGCTTTCCACCACGATGGCAGGCCCTGGAACAGTGCCGTCAAGAGAGCCACTGCATAGTACTGTTTTTCACCAGCAGACGTTATGTTGACAAGGTAGAGAACACGATCATGCATGCAAATTAGGGCCATCAGGCCGGTGTCCGCGAAGCTGGCCGTTGATCCCTTCTGTCGGTTCTCGTCTGCAGCCTTGAACGATTTTTCACAGTCGTTGAGAACGGATATAGGTATTTTTAGGCCTGGTTCGATAGCATCTTGAGCATCCAAGCTTTCGATGTCCGACGGTTTCGTCTTCTTCCCCTTTCTGCACCTCTCTACATGAATCTTGGCGTTTGCAACATCATCGGCTGAGAGAAAGCACGTTCGTGCCACATTAAGTCCAGGATCTGACCCGCCAGCCCCTCGAAGCCGAACTTGTTGAAAGCAGGCATCGAGACAATAAATGCCATGGAACCTGGAAACAGTCAGTCAGAACAGAAGATACTTAAGCCGTTGTCTATGATGCATTCCATACATGTTCTTAGACGCTCTGGCATCTCGTGCAGGATGGCAAAGGAAACACTGCGATTGTAGGTATGGGCTTGGGGCATCATCGTTGACAGGGCGGTGTGCCTCACTCGATGCAGAGGACGAAGTTGTTCGAGGCGACTGTGAAATAGCCTTGATGTATTCCGTAGTCAGGAGAGGGGTTGCTACATGGCTCTGAGACAGCGGCATCTCTGAGTGACGCATGTCTTGGACAATATTATGGGTGAGGACAGCTGCACGTTGTTGTACCAGCTGAAAATAAGTCAATGCCGCTCCAAATGGACGGCGCAATGAATCCTAGACACCGACCAAAAATTAATTCATACGTTGCAAAGCGACACAGTGATTGTGGTCCTGACCTCTGAGGGGACATTGTATCCTTTTTGAAGGAGGTATGCCGTGAGAGCTGCACTCCAAGCGGACACATTTGGAATGCTGTGAACGAAGACAGTCGATGCCCACAGGAGATGATCCATGTCGAAGGCAAATCTGGGTCGAATGGGACTGGAAGGAAACAATCCCGACTCCATCAAAGTGATGGCTAAAGGTCGACAATCGCAATATGTGAAATGCTGGGCACTGATGGCTGTATAATAGTGCGTATGTCAGTATCATGCCCCCCGATCAATTTCTTGTCTGTTCAGCACTGACATTGGCTATAGATCATTTGAACCCTCGTGCTCCGTTTGTTCTGGCCACATGTGCAAGGCTGTGGTTGGCACGGCGCTGGTCGCGTTCGTCCGTAACCGGTGATACGGCACCAATCTAGGTAAGGCATTACCAATGTGGGCAATAGGCTGAGCCATCGATCCGAAGTGATTCGTCGCCATTTTTGGTGATGATTAGTCTCAGATGGATCCTTGGGTAACGGTGCAGAGTACCCCTTGCCCAGCAACATAGCAGGGGACCACTCTTCATCTTCAAACTCCCCATCTTCATCCTCTTCTTCTATCGGTTCGAATTCGACCATACGTGGATTATTTGGGGTGCTCACAGCAGAGGAGTGGCCTGGGGAAGTGGGGACGATTATACGGTCTGAGAGATTTTTCGATTTCTGAGCTGTCGAAGATGTAGTGTAGGTCCTGACGCCACCATACACCGCCCCTGCCACTCTGCGATGGTTAAACGTCTGGCCTACAGAGTATGATACTCGCTTGGACCGTTGCTTGTTCCTCGGTGCAGGGATGTGGTGAACGATTCCTAAGTCATCCTCCGTCATGGCTAGATCAGAAGACTGTTGGCCAATAGAAGTGGAAGGTGAGGCAGATCCAGGCGCCTCGGCAGAGATCACCGAGGAAGGCGCCTTTAGTGAGTTGATGCGTCGCGAAATTCTAGACCCGTAGCGTGGCATTGCAAATGGTTCGAGGACTGTGAGAGCCTTGGTCGAGTGCAAGATATTACAGATGGTCCGCGTGGGACGATCTGTTGTCTCTGGCTGAGGGTGGATGAGTTAGGTTCTGCAACGTCGAAACAAATTAACAATGTTCAAAGGCGGCAAGGTCCGGCATTGGATATATTAATAAACCTGGGCCGTTACATACACTACACGAGAGTGGAGGCCGTGAGAAATATTAAGGAGCTTGGATAGATGTGATATGGCCCACTTGCTGCGATACCTGGTTGAAATATTTTTTAGCCTCGTCCTCAAAATCCAGGCCCCTCCGTATACCTGCAGCCTCCGCCTCATCCAGAGTCACATAACCTGTTGTCAGGGGGTAAAAGAAGCTGGCTGGATTGAAAAACACCAAGCACCCCCGTCCTGAGTTGATGGTGAACAAGGGCTCCGAGTTGAGAGGTGTTGGGACCTCGCCGTTCTTTGTTGTGACAAATTTGAGCGGATATTTGTCGGAATAGAACTCTGATAGCCCCAGATCGTCAGCCTGTTTCTCTTGATGGAGAGACGATACATACCGTTCTTGTCCACGTTGAAATGCGTTATTAATGCACTAGGATAGAGCAGGAAAATCGCCGTTGGCAATTGAATGATGATGCCGGCCTCGAAGTTGACGAGCCAGCACAATTCACCGTCATTAAAGAATCCTATGCGACCGGCCTTTCAATAATGGGTTCTCAATAGGTTGAATATCGAAACAAATTTTACCGAGGACGAAGAGGGCGCATAATCCAATGGCTACATTCTTGAAATCTCTGTGAGGGACAGTGATGACGCGTGACTGAACTTGGACATTGATTGCGACACAGAAGAACAACGAAAAGAGAGCATTGACTTTGCCGTCAGTCTTCGTGCACCAGTACTCGTCGCATGCTCGATATTTTGCTGCGATTGCAGGAAAGTACAACGCGAGAAGTGTCGTGAGTACCTCGCTGTAGAACCTTGATCAGTTCTCAGGCCTCCACAGGTAAATGAACAACTTACCATATGAGTCGGAATTCGGGTGAGCCGGTGAACTCTTCTACAGCTTCTTGGTTGTCCACTGTGAAGGCAGTTTTGAAAGGAATCTAACGCGGTGGGACGAATCAGTTTCTGAGGCATTCGTATGTTCAAACCCCAGCTACTCACATTGTTATTATTCCCATTGGCCTGGTTGAATCCGATAAGACGTTGGGCGAATTTGCCTCTTCTGTGTGGAGTCTTAGGGTCCCTGGTCTTTGTTTGAGTGGCGAACCTGTCCACGACTCGTAGCCACGACACCATCCAATCGTCCGACATCCGGCTATCTCTGAACGATCGCAAGATGAACAGGCGGTGGTTCCGATCCACGATGAGAGTGGGGGCCCGACAGTTAGGGCTAATAATGAATGTCTAAAGTAAGCAATGCGCAGAACATGTTGGAAAACGATGGCATACTCGTATTCAACAGGTTGGAGCGATTGCAACGTATTTGAGATCATAGACGAGTCCAAAAGATCGTCAATTTCATCCAAATCCTGTGGGCTCCCACTGAATCCTGATTCGGCCGCATTCAGGTGCTCTACGTTGGCGCCTATATGAACAACCATCGAATCCCGCTCCTGTCGTTTCTGAAGCCGTCTTTGGCTCCGTTCTTTCTTATAAAGCTGGACGACGGCACTTTTCGCCTTATTCGCCTTGGATGCCGCTTTGCTCTTATTGCGCCTCCGCTGCCGATTGGAGCCCTCTTTTTGGGGTTCCAATGCCAAGGGTGATTCGGCAGGAACAGTCGATGATGGCGACGACGACGATGACGAAGGCAGGGCATCATTTTGAATCGTAGCGCTAGGACCGTGATTAGTAATTGGGTTCGAGCCGACATTAGGGGTTTCGCAGGCAGCATGGGGTAGTGGACTCGAAGCTTGGATGTCCTGGGGAACTGAAGAATTTAGACGACTATTCAACGCCCAAATTAGTACAGAGAAAGCCAGACGTTATGCCATGGCTGCTTACGTGAAATTGATAGCAGGAAACATCGACGCGGCATCACGGTCGGCCACAACTTGCTGCATGAAAGTGAGCTCATCGGCGGATCCTTGGTCAAAGCCATCGTTTAAGACGGAGGCAACGCTGATGACGTTTGAGTCTGCAGATATTGTATGGGGTTGGTCTGATGTTGATGATAATGACGAGCCCTTCGTGACGCTCCCTTGTCGCATACCAAACGCAATGTGTTTGCCGCAAGCATATCGCAGCGCATCAACGGTATCTAGTATACTGAAGTCAACCGATAGTACGACGCCCCGCAATTGGCTACGTGTGATACGCATGATTTTCAGGTCGAAGCGGGTCTACACGAGATTCGATTGATGCGTATGACTGCAGAGTGGATTATTCGTCTAAACGCTGGTGTTGTCCGATGCTCGCAACCAAGGTATACCGTGCGGCGTGCGTGACGCGACACGGATAGCTTGTGGGGGTTGTTGTGTTGGGGTTGGTATTCCAAGAGCCTAAAACGATAAGACCAAGTCAACAACAATAAAACATTAGTGAGCACTAATTAGTACAAACCTATATTGTGAGGGAAACAGACCTCGAAAGACCTCGAATGGCGCTCAATGGCGTCAGGTCTGAGCTTAAAAGAAAACAGTGGAGTCAACATCGATTCAACAACACCAAGGAATACAGGACTACTTACTTGTATGGCGGGTTCGCCTTGAGTGATAGTTCAAGGCCCCGGTCTCTTGTATCGAGTGGACGCAGTCAAGTTCGGCGCGTTAGTGACTTCTGAAGCAAATCAATGGCAAGGAATCGAGGTCGGTGGGTTACACGGATAGCGTTCAACGGAACGAACACCGCCAAGCGCAACGCAAGGTGTTAAGTGAACGATGCAGAATAGTGTTGAGTCAAACGAATACGGAGGGAGCAGTTATTGCTGCTGGTCCCCAAGGTATACCGTGTGGCGTGCGTGACGCGACACAGATAGCTCGTGGGGATTTGATTGACGTCGGTCGTTGAGCAGCCTAAAAACTGAAATGATGAGGTTATGATTAATAGAAATACGGTCGCTCACCTATATTGAAAGTGGCCCAGGCGGTGTGAGCACGTATCGGAGTGTTGAACTTGAACACGGATTTTGCCGAGCGACCTTAGCCGTGTTTTCTGTTCAACTCCACGCCACAACGTTTACCTCCTCAGTGCCTTGAGAACCGTAGCCCCCTTCCAAAAAATCAAAAACAACCCAAGGGAATGCAACCGTTCCACGCGAACCGTTGCATATACCTTGGGAACGATGGACCAATTTTCATTTTCGTGTAACTCCAGACCGCGAATTTGTTCTCAGGCACCACTTCAGCATGCGTACGCCTCCGAGGATACGAAGCAACCCACGCGGTTCCTCCGTCATACCTGAGGTCAATAAACGTTCGTATTCGATGTCAACGACCGTACCTTTTTGCGTGTATCCATTTGCTGAGGCCACGCCGTATTGAACGCGATTGCTTGTGTGACCGGGCAAGCGATCAAGGCGAATAAGCGCCCATGCATGTAAGCTACACGCTTTAAGAAGAATGGTACGAAACTCTATCGTCTATTGGTGGGTTTTATTCCTTCCACAACCCTTCGAGGTATACAGCTACCGTAATCTAACGTGGGGTTCGGGGCCGGCGGCATACATGGATCCGTGGCGCCATGTCATAGGGTGTATTTTGAGGCCCCGATCAAAAGGAATTGGCCAACTGCCCTATTCTGAATCTTATATGGCAACGAAGCCTATATCCGAGGTATGCACACTGTTTCCCCCCGTTCTCCACTCAAGCGATGACTTTTGGACCCCTCAAATAAACAGTGAGGCAGTAAATACAGAAAACCGATATTGTTGTAGCCCCTATGTCGCCAACTCCGCCTCCTCGGGGTGTCCGAGCCTTAACCTCTGGATTTCTAGCCTCAAACCCATGTTTTCCATCGCCACGACCCAATACTTCTCCGTCAACTCCCTTAACTTTCTCTCGGTCTGGACTGTGGCCACTAACTCTTTAATGCGGCGACGTGCAGCCTGTGCATTTGGGGCGTCGTCGCTCTCGATGTACCTTTCCAACGTCTCTCTTATCTTCCTCTCCTCCTTCACTTTCTCCTCCAATCGTTTGATACGATCGACCACAGATTCTAAGTCGGCGGGTTCATCCTCAGACGAGCTACCTGCGGAGGAGCCGCTGTCTTGGTCATCAACTAGCGAACCCTCTGCTTCCCCTTGGATGTCAGGCGTGGCAGCGCGATATGTGCGGAAAGGACGGTCCTCTGGGGCAGAGACGTAGCTCCGACGCGCATTGAACCGCTGGTGACGGGGCTGCGGACTGATTGCGTCCGTATGCAAAGTGTCGAATGGAGGCTCATCTCTGTGCGCCTCGTCTCTTCGACTCCAATCCCCATCGCCGCGGTCCTGCTCCCCTTCCTCATCTTTGTCATCCATTCCCATGTCCTCATCGTTCCACTGTTCAGCTGCGTCAACGTCACCTTTAACGAGATGCGGCGCATGTGTCGATGAAGTAAGGCTGTCCCCCTCCCTGCTGCATCCAAAATACCCAAAAGAACCGCTATCATACCTCCCTGAACGAACGTGCACACACCTTTGTCGGGCATATCGCACGCGGGCCTGGATACGCTTTGCCTCCAGCCGATCTGCTTGGGTCTGGTATCTGAGAGGCCTGCCTCGCTTTTTTTGCGGGATAATCGGATAGGGCGTCATCTCCTCCGTGTCACAAGGGTATATATAGAGTTGAATTTGTTTGTAGCACTCCAAATGTGCAAGACGGTTAGTTTTTGACCAAAAGTCAAGCTTAAATCAAGATTGAATCCGCCTCCATCATGCAATTATAGCCAAAAATCAAAACGTGTCCCTCAGCACCCAAATTTGCCCCCACACGCTATTCGTACGATGGAACAAGCCTTACGAACTCAAACGAAGCGCAAGCTACTCCCTCCTCAGTATCATTGATGCCCAATTGCCCTTCATAAGGGCTGCTTATGCAATCTCGCCAAAATCGCCAAAATCGCCAAAAATTCATGTATGGTTCAAACGGCCCGCTCCGCTGCACTGCACTGGGCGCATGTTATATTTGTTATTTTATTCGAATTCGACATTAAATCCTTCTACGATTGAAGCCTGAAGCGGGGAGGAATGTGCTTCCGTCTTGGACAGGCGGATGCAAAAGCCACGGCACTTCCCCAACTGCAAGCACCACGCACAGGTCGCAAGGGACCAGGTTAGTGCGACTCGACTCTCTCCTCTTTTCCCACTTACTGATGTGCAGCCTGTAGGATCACGTCGCGGCTCCTTCTACTCGTGTGAGTCTGTGAGGTGTGAGTCAGTGAGCAGGTCGTTCCTCGCGAACCGCCTGCTCTGCCACAAAGACTACCCCACCCTCTGTACCGTTCTGCGAGAGAACAGATCGTCCCACGCGGACCATCTGTTGGACCTCAGAACCCATCGATCCATTTTCCGCTTAAATTGCCCGCATCATGCCAAAGAACTCCCCACTCCTTCTCCCTCCACCCACCACGTCCCGTGAAGGATGGCGGGTCGACCGTCTGGGCCGAATATTTGTTCGTGTCGTTCCACCGGACGAATGGCTACATGCTGCTCGGGTCCGGCCTGGTGACAAACAATGGGCGGTCGTATCTTTCTATACAGGGGCACCATCAATCGATGTACCATTCTCGATCATAAATTCTGATCCCGAACGCAAACATTACTATCGGACCCGCATGGAAGTTATTTTGGTGCCAACCTGGGCCCAAGTCCGTTCATCTGACATTGAGCGGACGTTCGACACTTGGGAAGATCTGTGTCCTGAGGACGGCTTCCCGCTAGGCGCAAGGCGCTACTATCATTTTTTTGTAAGTCCCCACGAAACGGTTCTGTTTTCTGACTGGGATGAAAGCTAACGGCCTACGGATCGCATTAGGTTCCTCCCACTCCTTCCCCCTTGGCCTCCCCCTTGCCATTACGCAATAGAGATCTCCGTGATCTTCGTGTTATCGAGGGGTGGACCGTCGACGAGGATGGCCTTGTCTCTGTAGGGCCGTTAGCGGCAAAGGATAAAACCGATGCCGTCATAAGCGCTATTCCCAGCGGTAGAGTCGGTCTCCAAGTGGTTCGGGTTCCCCACTGGAAGGCAGATCACCGACACGACCCAACGCGGGGGTATCACCCAGCTGTTGTCCAAACCATAAGGCCTGCCGGCGACCAATATCCGCCCGGAGCAGAGCAGTTTCTGTCCGTTTGCGAAGCTCGTGAGGTCGACTATTTGTGCTATTTGCAGGAATCCGCTCAAGAGCCCAAGGCCCCTCCTCCCATGCCTTCCACCCCCCCTCGCACAGCCGAGTATGGCTATTCCCACCCGCCACGGCCAGGCATGCAGGCGACACAAAATGAGCGACGTGATTCTCAGCAACGTTCAAGGGAACACCGGCAGCCGCACCGCCAGAGGAGCACTTCCCGAGATAGATATGCAAGCCAAGACCACGGCCGAGGGTCTTCCTCTCAACACGCAGAGTCCTCTGGGCGTGGAGGTTCCTCTCGATACACAGATAACCCCCGGTACACAGGCTCTTCGGCTCCCCATACAAGCTCTTCGCATCAAGGATCATCCCATAAGCCTGCATACAACGAGGAGCATTTGGGCTCTTCATATAGACCGACCTACAATAAGCAGACCGGTTCATCGTATAGACCTACCTACGAGGACGAAGGCACCTCCAGGCAGCCCCCCCGCCGGCAATTGTCGCCTGGATGGAGTAGGGATCGCAGAGCAGGTTCATCATCTTCATCGCAGACACGGACATGGAGTGAGGCTTCCCCGGATGAAGATTCAGATACGAGGCCTCCAAAAAAACCGCGATCTAATCCCCCCAGTCGGTCTGAGCGAGAAGAAATCCCGCCTGAAGATCGACGCCTCTACGCCTACGAACCATATCCGCCCAAGCCAGATGCCGTCACCAACACGCGAGAGGCACTGACCCAGCAGTTGGAGGCAAACAGAAAGGATGCGACGGCCCAATACCATCCAAAATGGCCTAACGTCCAACCAGCTTGTTTCAAAGGTGCGAGGCAGTTCGTTCCTGTTTCATTCAAATATGCCGCAGCACTAACTTAGACATGGACAGATTTCTTGGATGATATACCGCCTCTATGCCCAGACGGCCGCCCTCCGGATCAAGGGAAACTCCAAGACGGTAAGCAGCCCATTTCCACTGCTCTGTAAGGCTTGTGGGAACTAACAGGCGTGGGTCTAGTCCTTAGAAACGTTAATTCGCCCCCACCGCCGATATACGAGCAAGTCTCCAGCCGTATTGTGGCCACCAATGCGCCCAGCCTTCCTATTCCGGAATTCCGTAGGCTATTGAATAACCAATGGGGGGAGTTGGAAGACTCCAGCGCCATGGATTTCCCCATTCAGTTCTATGAGCAACTGGCCCACTTGCCTTTCATCCTTCGGGCCCCATTCCGCAAACGAACCGTCCCTTATCCACAACGTCAGTCCGACCTTGTTCCTTATCTAACCGTCCCAGAAAACGTTCATTTCGCCGTCTCTGAAAACTATCGCGATAAGACGGTGGGCCCAGAAAGCGAGCTATCGTTGTGCTACCGGAAAGATATGGAATATCTGAAGAAGCTGGAGGTTCTGGGCGCCATTGCAGTATCGGGCCGGAAAGAACAGCTCAATATTATGGACCTGTACCGAGGGCAGCAACCTACATTGGGTCCATTCAATTTGAAATATGAAGAGTGGCGCATCGAAATCAACAGGCTTGAAAGGAAGCGGTATGCTGCCAAGGCCATTGTACGTCTAGCCACACACATGGCCCTGGATACAATCGCATATTGTTCCGGCTTAGAAGCCCCCACGTTTCCTGCAGACGAAACCTTAATGGGGACAATGTTCTTTCCACCCCTCATACCGGGAGCCCGGAATCCACAAACCCCAGAGGACGATGAGAGAATATCGGCCGTTCTTATAGAGAGGCTGGGTGCACCGTGCTGGGGAATCACGCGTAAGGTCCAACCCCAACGACTGGATTTCGTCATTCGAGGCAAACCTGATGCGGACCCTGTCAAGGAACTAGAATTCCAAGGGGGTATGCGACAGATCGCACAGCGTCGAAAGCCCTTGTGTGTGCCGGTGTATGCGCAAGAAAGGCGTTGCCCCCGGGCTTCAGCTCCTTCCTCGGGCGTCGTCTTTGAGGTCACGGATGAGCTCAGGGCCATCATCTTGCACGCCCTTGACAGCGAGATGCCGGACGCCTATACTATTGAGGAGACGAGTGCGAGGTTGAAGGGGTTACTAGGTGCCCAGGTCTGGTCTGGGGTGCGATATGAAGACGGCTGTCACTTCGAAACTATCGAACGGGCATGGTATCAAACCAGAGACATCCTCATGCATATGGGGTCGCATGCTGCACTTCCACGGGCGCATTTGCAGATACCACCGGGCTATTTCAACCCTAAGCTCCGCTTGCCCATTCGCACAGGCGAACAACCCAAAGTGTTGGCCCGCATTGATTCTGCCAACCGCCCCACCGTTCTTCCTGCTATCCCCCAAGGTCGTTGGTATCGTTTAACTGCGTCGCCCTACCCGATGGACACCGGTGCTAGGGGCCTGTCTGAGGAGTATCGTGCACGCGGTGTCCTTGCTTTCAAAAGCAACGTTGTAGTCATGAAGGAACGTGGGGTACGACAAAAGGATTCTCCGAAGGCTGTAGAGATCAGCTTCTTGTTCAAACAGATGCAACACCGCGACACAGTGCTTCAAGCCTTGAGGGATATGCGCCCCAACATCGATGCCAGGGCAGTGGACGACGATGCCGAGGGTTTGCGTACCGACTATCACCACTTCTCCGACGAAGGTTATGTCAGACAACTGTTCGCCGATTCCCGGCCTGTTGGAGAGGTCTCTGCCCTTTTGGAATTAGCCCCGCCTTCAAATCGTCCAGTAAACGTTCGAGAAAACGCATCGACGATGGCAATCAACATCGAAAGGGCTCGCCAAGCTCTTCTAGCCGATATGTTTGAGACGAGCAGGTATCCACCATTGCTTCGCTCTTCTAACGACCCGCCCGTGCTTCCCAGGAAGCTAGGGCATTTCTGGTGCACTTCAGAGTTCCTACACCGGCTGACACAGGCGCCCGGGCCAGCCAACTTCTCTGAAACCGATGTCATGCAATTCAAACGCCTGTCCCTATTCCTCCTTCTACTCGCTGAATTCTCACACCCTGCGTTCCGCATACCTGTGTATGCCTCACAGAACAGTCCTTATGTTCGTTTGATACGCCATATTGTAGGCTGTATCGAACGGGCTTATGCTTCTAACTCGACTCAGTGCGGACAGGGCGCTCAAACAGAGCCTGGGCGAATCTTCCATCAAGGCGCTCAAGACGAATCCATAGGGGCAGAATATGTCCAGTATGCACCTAAGGATCGCCGATTCGTCATCGTCTTGGATCGTGATCGACGCTCTCCAGAGTATGTACCCTCCCGAACGGCTTTGGAGGAGGAGAAAAACCGTGTGGAAGCCGTTATTGCAAGGGCCGCCGAGCGCAGCAAGAATAAGGGTAAACAGAAGGATGCCTGACGCAACGCTCTGTACATTTGTTCCCTGGTTCAGTTTTGGCTTGTTTTCTGTTTCCTTTTCTGCATTTCTCTTTTTCCTTCATCCTTTCTTACCCTTTTCTACATCCCCTCTGTGGCCCATTGACTGTCTTGGGATTCGTTCGACACTGATGCCCAAATTGGTATGTGCCCTGACTTTTTTTGGTCCGTTCTCTCCTGTGTATCTTAGGTTTCGAATTTATGCCTGAACGTGCGGTTATTGATGATCAAGCTGAACGGAGAACGGTTTGTGATGCCCGGACTAAGGAAGAATCTTTTTTATTTATTAATAACTTGGTGATTGAGCCGACGTGTTCGGTCGCATCTCAGGACCCATCCGTTCTCCTCTCCACCGGTGAGGTGATAGGGTTTTCTTGCTGCACAACTTGTTTACTAACTTCCTGCTCGATTCAAGGATTCAAGACGCATTTGTCTCTACCGTCTCTCTCGCTCATACAGGACGGCAGCTCCTCACGCAGGACTTGTCGGCTGCAGTGTCTTCGAACTTCAACATCCATTGTGAAGAACGCACTCTAATTCCCAATGCCGCCTAAAAAAGCTACAGCGTCTAGACCTGCTGAACATCCAAGCGACTCAGCACCTACCCGCAGAAGTGGTAGAAGCCGTGCCAAACAGCCCCAAGAACCCATTGAACCGGTACGTCGTGCATTCATTCCTGGACATTCAACGTACTAACAGAGCCTGAGTAGAAGTCCAAGGGCAAAGTACCCAAGAAGAGAACCGTGTCGAAGAAGTACATCGACGGCTCTGAAGAGGATGAAAAGACCGGGGGTCGCGTCGAGTTGGAATTTCCTTCTACTACCGGCACTCGTCAGAACAAAAATAAACGTCCCCGGGCCCCTAAACAAAACCCAGCGCCCATTGAAGGGCTACATGAAGGAGAAGCAACCTCAGGCTCAACCGCCGTTACCCAATCCAAGTACTTCCGCCCCAAAACATACAAGACTGCGGATGTCACATCTCTGCCCGCCCCTGAACATCACGGGCGACCTATTACCTTCGACGGGGTTCTCATGGATAGCCCACAGCGGCCCCGCCCACCCACAATTGCGCCTGGTTCGCCCCCTTCTCCCAGAGAACCACGCTCCGTTGATCGGGACTCTGAGGCTGCAGAAGTGGCTAAAGGGCTCCAAGACACCAGGGCTGAAGACGGGCATGCCTATGGTGGCGAGGGCAGCGATGAAGACGAATTCCCAGACGGCCACTTTGAAGAACCCCCGGATTCAGAGGATGAACGGCTTAGATTGCTGGGAGTTGGACAAGCCGGAACCCTGGCAGAGCCTGGTGAAATCAGCAGCACGTACTCAAGGGCCCTGGGAGAGGCTCTGAGAGAACTGAGGCCTGAACCTGCTGGCGACCACTCTCGAGCCCCCTCTCCTGCTTCTGAAGCCACGAATGACTCTTTTGGGCAATCGACGTCGTCCGAAGAATACATGTCTGGCCTTAACGATGCCTTGAGCAAAGAAACAGATGCAAGGCGACGAGCCCGGTTGGAGCACGAAAGGGACGCTATGCTGAAAACGAAGGAAGAAAAAGCGCGCCAATATGCGGAGGAGCAGGCTCAGTGGCGTCGGGCTACTAAAGGAAAGGGGAAGGAAATGGGCGAGGACGACGACGGAGAAATACCGAAGCCTGTGGTCACCAAACTCACCAAGGCTCAGATGGAACGCGTCAAACAACTGGCAGAAGATGAGCGGGAACGCTTTGGCCTGCTTGCGCGGGAGATGCGAGTGCCGGTGGAATTAATCCTGGAGGTGGCCCATCGACAAACTGCAAAATCACGAGGAGGTCCATGGAACGATTGGTTACGTTTGTATTCAGCCGAACATCCGGACCACGGCAAGTTGTCTACCCCACGATTGTTGCACTGCACGATGACTAACCACTGCTATTAACTTCAGGTTTGAAAATTGCCAAGCTGTCCGAACTTTACAGCAAAGAGAAGATGGAGGCCTGCAACAAAACCAAGGACCCGAAAGAAGGCTATGACCAATGGGTGAATAAAAATGCTCTTCGACTGGAGGAAATCGAAGGGAAAGTAAATCGCCGAATGTTTTCGAGTTCCAGTCGTGCAGGCATTGTTACAAAAACTGGAAAAATTTGTGGCGAAACAGTGAGTCTGATTTGGTTGGGCAAGTAAACGGTGCTTATAATCACTCAAGTCTCGGCAAACATACAATCTGTATGACGTCGCCATTGTTGGATTTGTAACAGTGACAGATCCGACGGATGCCCAAGCGGTGGCCAACGCCTCCGTGTTTGCGCCATCCAAGAAAATCGGTGCTCTCATGGAGCAAATATTTTGGACCCCGGCTAACAAGCGAAAGTTCTTCAACAGCCTTTGGTGAGTATTCATATATTATTCTGTGAATGTTAGGGCTGTTCTGATTGCATGGTGTGCCAGCGCTCTCAATGTGGCAGAAGAGGAGAAAAAATCGTTCGAGCCATCGATGAAAGGGTGGCATACATACATCAAGGAGAACCCCAAAGACTTAGAAGATCTTCGACAGACTGTGTCCGGCAAGCTGATCAAGTTGGCAGGTAAAGCTCAAGAAGGATAAGTGCAAGAAGCAGTGTGACTGATGGCTTCGATCTAACAGATGCTGTCCTCAAGGAGAACGGGGTGCTGGAAGGATGGGGCAAGACGACTTGGGCATATGTGGACCTGGCGAACACCATCTATGACTTTATGAAGAAAGAGAGGGGCGTTTCATTCAGGATTCACAACTGGCCAGTCACATGCCCTACGCTAAAGAAGGCAGACAAATATTCCCAAAACGAATTGAAGACTCTGCTGCAGAGCATCACTGTGGGCTTCATCAAGCCCAAGAAAACAGGTCCCAATAACGATTCTGATGACGAAGCAACGGTCGTTCCTGGAACCCTTTTGTACATGGAAGCTTTTTCTGCCGGTACGCCCCTCCATAAAGATAAGATACCTGTGTGAAATTAACCAAGCAACACAGATTCTGTTAATGCCGAAGACGTTGAAGATGGCAGTCTGCCAATTGTCTGGGATCAGAAGAAGAACCCGATTCTGCATCTCCGTGATAGTGAGAAGTGGAAAAAGAAGGCGGCGGCCAAGGAGGAGAAGGAGAGAAAGAGGAACAAGGTCAAAGGTGGTTTTCGGGATGGGGGAGTCAAATCCACCGTGATTAATATCATTTCTTCAGGTGAGTAGCCCTTCGTTTTGTGTGGGATGGACGATGAATGGGATTGATCCATTGGTGCGGTTTTCTAGATGCGGATGAACCCTATGGAGTCGATGAGGAGCCAGAGTCTGGTGTGGAGGCAGAGGTCGTGTCTGTTGAAGTTAAGTCTACAGACAGAAAATCAGGTACGTTCTTTTTGGGTTTGACAGGCAGGAATTATCCTTAACAAGGATCGTTCGACCAGTTAATAAAACTGTATCAGGCTCGAAACCCAAGAATGCCAAGGACCCTAGGAAGCAGCCCGACCAGACCAGGGATGACAGTAAGCCAAATAGAAGCAGGCGTAGCGTAGGAATAGGGACTAACCACAGCTTCCCTAGAACCAAGGCCTAAACATGTACCCAAGCCCGTCCCCCGGTATCGTAGAGCCTCTGACAACGATTCTGACCGTAGTAGGGACGCTGACAGATATGGTGAGCAATAGCTATGTATCCTGGAGTTGATTAGGATCTGACTCCTTTGCGGTTCTTCCAGGTCGATCATTGAAGTCCAAGCCACAGACACTGGAGGGGGAGGATATTTTTGATCGCCGAATCAGGAAAGAATCCCATAGGCCTGTACACTCACGATCTGGGGATGGACGCACCCATAGGCGTTCTCCATCCAATGAAAGGGGCCGGCGTTCAAGATCTCCCAAAAGACGTGGATATCCCTCCCATGAAGGATACAGGAAAGAGTCTCTGTCCAGAGAACGATATGGATACCGACACGAACCTTCCTATGGAAGCCAAGGTCGAGGCCGAAGCCCCTCTCCATCTGTCCCCCTCACATTCCAGGGTCATCATAGACACGGGGCCAACCAAAGGCCTGCACCCTCCAAACATCAATACAACAGGAAGCCGCAGCATCCGAATCCCCCTTCTTCCCACAGTCCGTATAGCACTGATGCAGAAGCCAACGATGATTTGGAAGATGACACAGTGGGCATGCCCACTAATGCACCTGTGGGACACAATACCGCTCCACTTAATCGTTCTGGGACATCTCAGAAAGGTTCTTCCCGTCTCCTGGCTGGGCCCTCTGGACATAAAGGTGACCATTCCAAAGCAAAGGTCATTCAGAAAAGACCAGCCCAAGGTGTGAACTCTACGAGGCCTTAGAATATTGATAATTCAAAATAACATATACAATATCTGATCAGACGGTGTTTCCCTTGATTCCCGCCCTAAAAAAAGATCCAAGAGTAAGTGAATGACAACCATATCCAAATGTGAAAACGATTGATCCACTGCACAATAGATGACAAAGACAGAAAAAGATCCTCCCTGGATCCCCCATCGTCCCCAGGTTAATGTTCCCATGCGATCCTCCTCCCCTTCAGATCATAACGTTATAGGAGTGTTGGACTTCTTACTACATGCATCTTGTGATAGATCTCTTGTATTCCAACACTCCTTTAATCTTCACTCAAAAATATGATGTCATTTCGTCCATTGCTACTCTTGACCAGTCTTGAGAATTGCAGGTGGAAAAACAAGAGTTAACTTGGGAAATTGAGCAAAATCATGCATGGCATAGGCTTGGATTTCCATGGGAAACTCACCAGAGATCATGGGAAACTAAGCATAACCTCATGATAATTGAAGTTTGGCTCATGGATGTAACGAAAGATTTGGCACTCTTCCATGGGGTGGAAGAGATAAATCATGAGAAATAGATGATTGTACATGGGTTGATATAGGATTTCCCATCATCATAACCAACCCAACCATGAGTTCCACTATCAAATCCCATGGTGTATAAATGATCTCCCATGAGTATAAGAGTCTCACTCATGCTTCCTTGACATGGCACATCACCAAATCATGGGTCTGACTCTTCAATCCATGGTTTGACTGTCCAATCCCATGGTCTATAACAGAGTACCCATGGTCATAAGCATCTCAATCATGCTTACTTGACATGGCACATCACCAAACCATGGGTCTGACTATCCAATCCCATGGTCTATAACATAGGTCCCATGATTATAAGCATCTCAATCATGCTTACTTGACATGGCCCATCACCAAACCATGGGTCTGACTCTCCAATCCATGGTTTGACTATCCAATCCCATGGTCTATCACAGAGCACCCATGGTCATAAGCATCTCAATCATGCTTACTTGACATGGCACATCACCAAACCATGGGTCTGACTCTCCAATCCATGGTTTGACTATCCAATCCCATGGTCTATAACACAGTTCCCATGATTATGACCATCTCAATCATGCTTACTTGACATGGCACATCACCAAACCATGGGTCTGACTATCCAATCCCATGGTAGGTAGCCACTGACCATGGGTTTACACTCAGAAATATCCCTCACACCCATGGTTTTAGCACAGATAGCCATGCCTCAGAGTCCCTCCATCATGACCAGCTCATGGGTCCATCACATTGAGGTGCACCCTTTGGGTCCCTTTTCTTGACAGCAAAAGCCTTCCCAAAGGGTCAAAAGCTATATGCCTAAGGTGTCTCGGGGAGCAACACGTGCAGG
>Ga0193753_10001425_pt1 | contig 20392 bp, 16 predicted proteins | sample H1c2metaG_FD_144925 | JGI IMG/M metagenome (GOLD analysis project Ga0193753, IMG submission 144925) | Soil microbial communities from a riparian zone of the East river system, Colorado, United States - H1c2 | ecosystem: Environmental > Terrestrial > Soil > Riparian zone | place: USA: East...
GTCCCTACGTCTGGGAGGACGTGATGCCACTTTGATGCCCTGTGGGTCACCGGGCTCGGTTCGGGGCTTGCATGCATCCGTCTGTGCCAGCCGGAACCCGGTGTCGTATCCGTGTACCGCGTTGACACCACCCGGGTAACGAAAATGACGCGGACTCGACACAGAGACTTGAGTCCGGAACAAGAAAGTTGTTCGCGACCCGGCGGACAGGCAGCCTCACGGCATGACCCGAGCGGCGCCGGCCACCCTGCTGATCGTGCTGGTCCTGCTGGCCGCGGTCGCAGGAAGTGCGCTTCGCCCCGTCTGGTCCATCGATCCCGATGCATCGCTGTATCTTGGCTTGGGACAATCACTTGCGTCTGGCCATGGGTACGCCTTGGACGGGGTTCCTCACACCAAGTATCCGCCTGGTTTTCCGCTCCTGCTGAGCGGCCTGATCGAGGTCGGCGGGCCGGGAAACTATCTCCTCTTCCACGCGGCGCTCGTGGCGGCATGGTTGGCGACGGTGGCGCTCGCCTTCGCCCTGGTCCGGCGGCTCGGCTACTCCGCGGCGGTGGCGCTCGCGATCGCCGCGCTGACGGCGCTCTCCCAGACGCTCTTCGATCTCTCGGTGGTCTATCTCCGGACCGAGGTCCTGTTCCTCGCCCTTTCGCTGGCCGCCCTGCTCGCCCTGCAGCGGGCGCTCGGCGAGCGCGGAACGGCCGCCTGGACCTTCCTGGCCGCCGCTCTCTGCGTCGCCGCGATGTCCGTGCGCCTCGCGGGCATCGCCCTGGCGGCCGTCCCGGCCGTGGATGTGCTGCGCCGGACCGCGCCGCGCGCCACGCGCTGGCGGGCTCTCGCCGTGCTGCTCGCGTGCGGCCTGGCCCTGGCCGCGTGGCAGGCCCGCGCGCAGGAGGTGGCCCGCGGGCATCCCGGAGCTCCGGACTACGGCAAGGAATTCGTCGCGAGCGAGCCGCGCGATCTCACCAAGATCGTGAGGCAGGACATGCCGATGCTCGACGCGGCCGGATTCGCGCACCGCGTCGCCGGCAACCTGGACGTGATGGCCCGGGCCATGGCCGTGCTGCTCACCAATGTCGATCGCGCCGGATCGCGGCTGCCGGTGGGCGCGCTCCTGCTCGGGCTCGTGGTCGGCGGGCTGGTCCTGCTCTGGCGTTCGCATGAGGAGCGCGGGCCACGGCGGCAGGTCGTGGGCTATGCGGCGGCGCTCCTCGGGCTGTGCCTCATCTGGCCCTTCAACCAGCAGGAGCGTTTCTACGTGCCCCTGCTGCCGGTGCTGCTGCTCGCCGCGGGCGAGTGCGGTGCCGGGGCCTGGCGGCTTCTGCGGCGCGCGAGCGGCACCGCGCCCGGCCGGGCCTGCCTGGCCGTGGGCGGCGGCGCGCTGCTGTTCCTTCTTGCCGCCCAGCGTTCCGACCATCCCGTGCTGCTGGGGCGCTGGTCGTGGAGCTATGCGGCGCTGCTCGCGACGCTGGGCGCTGCGTGGATCGGGGCGCTGCTGTGGCTGCGCGGAGGGCGCGCCCTCCCGGCGCCCCCGCGCCAGCTGCTCGTGCTGCTGCCCGCCCTGGCTGCAGTGCCGTTTGCCCACCACGCCTTCGTGGAGTGGCCAGCGCAGAAGCGCGCCTTTGACGAGCGCCGCGCGTCGGAACCGCAGCCCGAGCCGCTCGCGCGCATCGACGTCGACCCGCGGCTGGAGCAGGTTGCGGTCTTCCTGCGCGACCGCACGCCGCCGGACACCGTGCTCATGACCGACGTGCCGTCGATGCTGCAGGCCATGTCCGGCCGGCGCTGCATTCCCTTCGTCTACACGCTCGACCCGGCGCGCGTGCTCACGGACGGTGCGGACCTCGTCTTCTACACGCGCGAGATCCCCGAAGCCGCCGCGGTGATGGACGCGGTCGCGCCGGAGCTGCAACCCGTCCTGCAACTGCCACCCGTGGAGGAGAGCGGGCGCATCGTGATTCCCGCCGTGTTCCGGACGCGCTGAAGCGCGAGGCTGATGGAGCACGTCGGCGCGCACATTCTGGAGACGACGCTGGTGGCACTGGCGGCCAGCGGCCGGCAGGTGCTGCTCGCGCTCGGCCCGCTGGCGCTGGTCACGGGTGCGCTGCGGCTCCTCGAGCGCGCGCTGTCGGGCCGGCTCGCCTCGCGCCTGGGCTGGCACAGCGTCCTGCTCACGGCATGGCTCGGCGTGCCCGTCCACGAGCTCTCGCACGCCGCGGCGTGCCTGCTGTTCGGACATCGCGTCGAGCGCCTGCGGCTGCTCGCGCCCGACAGCATCACGGGCCAGCTCGGGTCCGTGGACCATGCGTGGGATCGCAGGAGCCTGTACCAGCAGGTCGGGCGCTTCTTCATCGGCATCGCGCCGCTCCTCGGCGGCGCTCTCGCGCTCCTCCTGCTCACGCTCCTGCTCGGCCCGGCCCCGGTGCGGTGGCCCGACCTGCCCGACGACGGCGGGTTGCTGTCCTCGCTGCAGTCCGCGGGACGCCTGGCGCTGGACCTCGCGGCCGCGATGTTCTCGCCGCACGCCGCGCGCAGCGGGCTGACGTGGCTGTACCTCTATCTCGCGCTGTGCATCGGGGCGCACATGGCGCCCAGCACGACCGACCTGCGCGGGAGCGTGCCCGGACTCCTGTGGCTGCTGCTGTTCGTGCTCGGCAGCAATCTCGTCGCCGCGCTGCTCGGCGCCGATCCCTCGCTCGCGGAGCACGCGCTGCTGGTCGCTCTGACGCCGCTGCTGGCGCTGCTGCTGACCGCGCTCGTGCTCGACGTGCTCTGCCTCGTGGTCGTGGTCCTGGTCACGGCACTGCTCCCGCGCCGCGCGGCTTGAGGTGGTGCGAGACGCACGCCCTGCGGCACACGCCGTGTACGGCCGCACGCGCTGCGGCGCGTGAGTGCAGCGCCTCAGTCATCGGCGGAAGGGCGGCCTCGGGATCTCTTGGTCGCCGAGCGGCGCGTCTTGCCCTCGCGCCGCCGCACCTGGCTCGCGCGGGTCGGCCGGCTCCTGCGGCGCTTGCGCGGAATCGTCAGGCCTTCACGCACGAGCTCCGCGAGACGTTCCCGCGCCGCGGCGAGATTCTGCGCCTGGCTGCGCGTCTCCGAGGCGTGCAGCACGAGTTCCCGCGCGCCGGTGAGCCGCGACGCGAGCCGCTCGAGCAGCCGCGCGCGGAGCACGTCGTCCAGAACCCGGCTGTCCGCGGGCGACCAGCGCAGGGTCACGCGCGTCTCGACCTTGTTCACGTTCTGGCCGCCGGGCCCTCCGGCGCGGCTGAACGCGACGTCGAGCTCCGCCGCGGGGATCACCAGGTCCGGCCGCACGACGAGATCGTCGGAGCTCATGCGCCCGCGCCTCCGAAGCTCGAGCATCCGGCAGCCGGACCCGCTTCGCGCTGCGACGTCCCCCCGCGCGCCACCAGCCACGCCGCCGCGGGCAACCACTGCCAGAGCAGGCGGTGCGCGCTCGTGTCCATGTGGCGCTCCGCCTGCATGCTGGTGCTGAGGTAGCTCAGGAGCCCGAAGGCGAGCGCGCCGCCGGCGAGCAGGACACCGAACCATCGGCGGCGCCGGGCGATGTCCGGCGCAAGCGCAGCCGCCACGGCGCGCGCGCCGGTCCGCGTGCCGTCCACGGCTGGTGCGCCCGCCGGAGACGGCGCCCACGCGAGGACGAGCAGCAGCAGCGGCAGCAGGCCGAAGCTGGACACATCGATGAGCAGGCCGCCCAGGCCGGCCAGCACGGGCAGCAGCCGCGCCTGCCATACCTCCGGGTCGGCCAGCCGCGCGAGGCTGAATCCCGGCTCGCCCGGCGCCACGCCCGCGGCGATCACGAAGGTCGGCAGCGCGAGCAGGAGCGCGCCCGCCGCCGCGGCAGCCAGCGCACCCCGCCGCGGTCCCGCCGCCAGCGCGGCACCGAAGACGACGGCCGCCTCGACGGATCCCTCGAGCTTCGTGCCCGCGAGCGCCGCTCCGGCGAGGCCGGCCAGCGCGATGCCCGCGACGTCCGATCCCCGCGCCCCCGCCGGCCCTTCGCGCAACGCCTCCACCGCCGCGACGAGCAGCAGCAGGAACAGCGCCTGCACGGCATCGACGTAGCCGGCTGAGACGGCGGATTCGCGCACGTCCAGCGACACCAGCAGCGGCTGCGCGGCGAACGCGGCCAGGATGACCAGACCGCGTCCGCCGCAGCGCGCCAGCATCACGGCGAGCAGACCGAGCAGCGCCGCGAGCAATGCGCCCAGGGCAAGCTTGGGCCCGCTCATGGCATCCGGAGGCCCGAGCGCAAAGACCGGTGCGAGCAGCGCCGGCACGAGCAGCGGATAGTCGCGGTGCACGCCGAGGCGCTCCGGATCGTGCAGCGAAGGCGCCTCGCTCGCCCCGACCCGGGCCAGTTCGCGCGCCTTCGGCGCCCAGAACTTGCTGCCGTCGGAGCGGAAGGGCGTTCCAGCGCCCGCCGCGACGCTGCTCAGCACCACGACGACGAGCAGCGCACCAAGCCACGCCGGAAGCGCCTTTCTACGGCCTCCGGTCCCGTGCCGGTCCGGCACGCCGCCGCGCTCGGCCGCGCCCTCGTGCGTCCGCATCCCGGTCCGCGCCGGCGCCCCGGTCCGCGCCGGCGCCCCGGCGCGCGCCGGCCTGTCGCCTGCCGCCCGCGCCTCGGCGCGTGCTGCCGAGGCGCACCACCCCAGCGACACCAGGGCGAGCGCGCAGGGCAGCGCCGGCCCTGCCGCGACGCCGCACGCGGACAGCAGCACCTGTGCGAGACCCGTGAGCGCCGCACCGAGCGCGCACGCCATGGCCGCCCGTCCGTACCAGCGCGGACCCGCCAGGCCCCCGGCGAGCACGCGCATCGGCGCCCAGCCGGCGGCGACCCACGCCAGCACGCACAGCACTCCGAGGCACAGGCTCATGGATCCACCTTGAGCAGCGCCGCGTGCGCGGAGCGCGCCGGCGCCGCGAGCGCGCCGAGGTCCACCACCCAGCGCGCGCCCTGCCCGCGGCCGAAATCCTGCGCCTCGTCACTCATGTCCGGCGGCACGTCGCGGAGCAGCGGGAAGATCGCGCGCGGGTGCAGCGCCCACGCCGTGACGTTCCACAGCGACGAGTCGGTGCCGAGCAGCAGCACGGCATCCGACTCCGGCACGCGGGCGCGCCACGCGCGCAGCGTCGCGGTGTGCGGCCCCGCGAGGGCGCCCAGGGCGTCGTCGCCCAGCGACCACTCGCGGGCCGCGGCCAGGCGCGCCTGCCCGACGACCGACGAGGCCGCCAGCGCGATGCCGAGCGTCACCGTCCCCGCCGCGAGCACGGCGACGCGCACACCGCCCGCGCGCGCGGGCAGGCGCGGAAAAGCCGCGACCGCTGCGCAGCCTGCCGCGAGCGCCGCGAAGAGCAGCATGACGTCCTTGCGACGAGCCTTGTCCTGCAGCGCGCGGAGCGCCAGCGATTCGGCCTCGCTGAAGGTGCGCGGGTCCGGGTGGCGCGCCGTCCAGGTCGAGAGCCAGGCGGGCGCGGGCAGCACATCGCGCGCCGCGACCTGCACGGCACCCGCCGCGAGCAGCAGCGCCGCGAGCAGCGCGACGAGGCGCGCGCGCGGCGCGAGCACCCGCAGCTCAGCGCTCACGCTCGGTCAGCTGCCACGAGATCTGCACCTCGTCGCCGTGCACCTGCAGCGCCAGGCCCAGGCCCGCCTCATCGAGCGGGACGTCGACGCGGAACACCGGCGCCAGCGCGGCGCCGGCGCCACCGCGTACGGCGCGCGCCGCGCGGAAGGCCGCAAGCGCCGCAACGGGAGGCGCGGCCTTCTCGCCGGTCGCGGCCCACACGATGTCGTCGACGAAGCCGTAGCTCAGCGCCGTCGCGCCGCCCGCATCGCGCCACACGTGCCGGCCGTCGGACTGCACCTCCTCGACGAGCACGCCGCCGAAGCCCTCCACGTGCGCGGTGGCCAGCAGCGGCTCGAGCCATGCGCGCCACGCGTCGGGCTCGAGGCTGCGGCCCGGTGCGAGGCTCGCGAAGACCATGAGCTGCTGGTCGGGCGCGGGCACGACGGCGAGCAGCCCATCCCATGCGCCGAGCAGCCGCGCCATCTCGTCGGCGTAGCGCTGCGCCGGCGGCCCGCGGCCCTTCACCAGCTCCGCGATCGGCCGGCACCACGCCGCGACGGCCGGCGCGAACGTCTGCGGATCCGCCGCGAGAACGAGACGCGCACCCTCGACCTCGGGCGCAGGCTTCAGCGCCGCGAGGACCTCCGCCAGCGAGGAGCGGGGGGTGAGGCGCACCCGCGCGGACTGCGTGCCGACCGCCCGGTACAGCTTGCCCATGTCTTCCAGCTCGGCGGCGTCGGGTCCGTCATCATCACGCGGCCTGTCCTCGTGATCGTCCGGTGCTTCCGCGCCGTCACGCGAGGGCTCCGTGTCATCCGGCATGTCCGCATCGCCGGGCGACGCGCCGGCCGCCTGTGAAACGTGCTCCGGGAGCGCGCCGACGAGCTCCCAGAAGCGCGGGCTGGCGTCGACCGCGAGCTGCGCGGCCTCCACGTGGCCGACCGCGAACATCTCCTTGAGCGCCCAGAGCAGCTCCCAGTTCACCGGCAGCTCCGGCATGCCGCCGCCTCATGATCGCGCCGAGCGCGCCGGCGGTGCCTGCGCCGCTGAGCAGGCCGCGCAGCCGGTTCTCCGCCTCCGCGATCTGCGACGCGTAGACGAGGTGCATCCGCGCCAGATCCAGGCTCGCGACGAGGGCGTGCGGCGGCGCCGTCTCGAAGCCGCCGAGGACGCGCAAGGTGTTCCGGCACGCACCCGCGGCCTCGAAGGAGGGTGCGAGGATCGCGTAGGCGCCCTCCTCCGAGAGCTCGAAGCTGAAGCTCGCCTGCGGTGCATCGGTCAGGGACTGCAGCATCGCGAGCGGCGAGCCGCCCGACATCGCGCCCGAGATCATGAGCGCGAGGATCCGGATCGGGCTGTCGCGCGGCGTGTCGAAGCGGTAGCGGTTGCTCCCGACATCGTGCAGCGCGGCGCACTCGCGGAGCGAGGCGCGGAAGTCGTCCGCGTCCCGCAGCGGGAGCAGCAGCGCCAGCGGACCGCCGTAGGTCTTGGCGTCCAGGTGCACGAGCACGAGCGGGCGGCCGGTGCGCAGGCCACGCGGATGCCAGCCCGCAAGCTTCTCCAGCGCGGCGTCGCGCAGGTCGTCCGGCAGCGTGAACGCCGCGTAGGCCAGCAGGCCCGGCTCCTCCAGCGACAGCGGCCACGGATCGACGGGTGGCGCGCGCGCGGGCTCGCCGCAGCCGCCGGCCAGCGCGAGAGACAGCAGCGCGAGGAGCGCGAGGAGCGCGGCGAGCGGGCGCCGGAAGCCGTCCGCGCCGCGCACGGCGGGGGCTGCGGCACGGCGGCGGGCGGGGCGCGCGGTCACGCGGCGCATGGTACAGAAGGCGGCTTGCCGGAGCGTGGTGACGGAACGGTGGATGCAGGCCTCGAGATGCGCGAGCAGGTGCGGCAGCTGCTGCTGGCGCGCGGCTTCTCGCGCGTGGGCTTCACCGGCGCGGAGCCGGTGCCGGACCGCGTGAGCGCGTGGATCGCCGGCGGTCGCCACGCGGGCATGGCATGGATGGAGCGCGACGCGGCCTCGCGCGCCGACCCGCGCACGCTGCTGCCCGGAGCGCGCACCGTCATCTGCGTCGCCGCGGCCTATCCGGCCACGGACGCCCGCGGTCCGGTGGCGGGATACGCGCGCGGCGAGGACTATCACCGCACGCTGAAGGCAGCGCTGCGCGATGGCGTGGCTGCCCTGGAGACGCTGCTGCCGGGTCTGCGCTCCCGCATCTGCGTGGACACGGCGCCGCTGCTGGAGCGGGCGCTCGCGTCGCGCGCGGGCCTGGGCTGGATCGGACGCAACACGCTGCTGCTCGACGAGGCGCACGGGCCATGGATGCTGCTCGGCGAGATCCTCGTCGATGCGGAGTTTCCGCCCGACGCGCCGGCCGTGGACCGCTGCGGCACGTGCACCGCCTGCCTCGTCGCGTGTCCCACCGGCGCGCTCGACAGCCGGCGCACGCTCGATGCCCGGCGCTGCCTCTCGTACTGGAGCATCGAGCACCGCGGCGAGATCCCGGAGCCGTGGGCCACGGAGCTGGGCGGCCGCGTCTTCGGATGCGACGACTGCCTGACGGCCTGCCCGTTTCCCGCGCGCCGCGCCGCATCGGCCGAGACCAGCTCCCTGGCGCCGGAGGCCGGCTCGCCTGCCGCGGTTCCGCCGGGCATGGAGGCGGTGGCCCCGAGCGCTCCGGGCGCGGGCGCGGGCGCTGGCGGCTCCGAGGCATCGCGCGCGTGGCACGACCTGCCGCCGCCTTTCCAGCCGCGTGCCGACCTCGTCTCGCCGACCCTGGACGAGCTGGCTGCGCGGGCCGAGTCCTCGTTCCGCAGGCATTTCGCGAGCACGCCGATCGAGCGCGCGCGCCGCGCCGGCCTGCTCCGCAACCTCGCGCTGGCGCGACGCCATCGCGCGCAAGCGGCGCCGGGCGCGCCGGGCGCGCCGCGCTCCGGGGACGGCTAGAATGTCCGGCCCTCTCCCGCGCAGGATGCCCCGATGAAGATCTTCGAGCCGCACATCCACATGTACTCGCGCAACACGCGCGACTACGCCGAGATGGCTACCGCCGGCATCACCTCGCTGCTCGAGCCGGGCGGCTTCTGGCTCGGGCACGAGCGCAAGCACCCGGAGACCTGCCTCGAGTACTTCGACCATCTGCTGGGTTTCGAGCACACGCGCGCGGCGAAGGCGGGCATCCAGTACCACTGCACCTTCGCGCTGAACCCCAAGGAGGCGCACACGCCCGCCATCCGCGAGCGCGTGCTGGCGGAGCTGCCGAAGTACCTGGCGCACCCGCTGTGCCCCGCGCTGGGCGAGGTGGGCTACGACAAGATCGATGCGATCGAGGAGCAGGTCGTGCTCCAGCAGCTCGAGCTCGCGAAGACGATGAAGCTGCCGGTGCTGGTCCACACGCCGCACGTCGAGAAGAAGCGCGGCACGGAGCGGCTCATCGCCAACGTGCGCGACGTGGGCATCAGCCTCGATCTCGTGGAGATCGATCACTGCACCGAGGAGACGATCGGCCTCGTGGTGGACGCGGGGCTGTGGGCCGGCTTCACGATCTACCCCGTGACCAAGCTGTCGCCGGAGCGCGCGGTGGCGATCTTCAAGCAGTACGGCACGGACCGCATGCTGGTGAACAGCTCGGCGGACTGGGGCCCCAGCGACCCGCTCTCCGTGCCGAAGCTCGCCGTGCTCATGAAGCAGTCGGGCTTCGCCGAGGACGTCGTGCAGCGGCTCGTGTGGGACAACCCGGTGCGCTTCTTCGGCCAGTCGGGGAAGCTCAGCGAGCAGCCGATCTTCGAGGAAGTCACGGCCTGAGGGCGCGCCGCGGCGCGCGGCGCGCGCTCAGGCCGCAGCCACCGGCGAGAGGCGCCCGAGCTGCCACATGAGCAGCCGGTTGCGGCCGGATTCCTTCGCCTTGTAGAGCGCGCTGTCCGCGCGATCCACGAGCGTGTCGAGCGTGTCGTCGGCCTCCAGCGTCGCCACGCCACCGGACACGGTGACCGGGACGTCGACACCCGCGGCGCGCACGGCGACGGGCGCGCCCGCGAGCTGCGCGCGGAAGCGCTCCACGATGCCGGCCGCCTGCACGAGGTCCGTCTGCGCGAACGCGAACAGGAATTCCTCGCCGCCCCAGCGCAGCACGAGGTCCGTCGCGCGCGAGACCCGGCGCAGCTCGGACGACACCTTGACGAGGACGTCGTCGCCGGCCGCGTGGCCGAGCGTGTCGTTGACGCGCTTGAAATGGTCGATGTCGATCATCGCGACGGTGAGCGAGCCGCCGTAGCGGCGGCAGCGCTCGATCTCCTGGTTCAGGCGCTCGACGCCGAAGCGGCGGTTGTTGAGGCCCGTGAGCGGGTCGGTGCGCGAGTCGTGCGCGAGCTCCACCTGGCGCAGCTTCTGCTTCGCGAGGCGGCGCACCGTCGCGATGAGCACTTCGTCATCCCACGGCTTGAGCAGGTAGGCGGACGCGCCGGCCTCGAGATTGCGCAGATGGTCCAGCTTCTCCTCGCTGGCCGTGATGATGACCACCGGCAGCAGAGCGAGGTCCGGGTCGGACTGGAGCTTCGTGATCAGCGAGCAGCCGTCCACGCCCGGCATGCGCAGGTCGGAGATGATCACGTCGAAGGCGTGGCCGGGTGCCAGCAGCTCCAGCGCCTGCGAGCCGTCGTTCGCCGTCTGGACCTCGAAGCCGTTGGCCACGAGCGTGATGCTGAGCTTGGCGCGGATGGTGGCGGCATCGTCGACGATCAGCACGCGGGTGCTCATGGAACCGGTTCCTGGTGGAGGGCGAGGGCGGATCGGAGCGCGTCGAGGACGCGCTCCGCGAGGTGGCTGTCCTTGGTGATGTACGCAGCGGCCCCGAGCTCGCGCGCGCGCTGCGCCGCCACCTCGTCGGGATAGGCGGTGATGAGGATCACCGGCAGCCGCGTGGCCATGCGCGCGAGGATCTGGAAGCCGTCGTGGCGCGGCATCTGCACGTCGGTGACGATGGCGTCGCAGCGCTGCGTCGCGAGGCGCTCGAGCGCGAGCACGCCGTCCTCGGCGAGCACGACCTCGTAGCCCGCCGCGACGAGGGAGCGCTGCAGCGTCGCGCGCAGCGTCGCGCTGTCGTCCACCAGCAGCACCCGCGGCGCATTGGCGGCAGCGGCGTGCGAGGCGTGGACCAGCGTGCCGCCGCAGGCCTCGGCCAGCTCCCGCGCGTCCAGGATGAAGGCAGGCTCGCCGCCGTGCAGGATGGTGGCGCCTTCGACGAAGGGCACGCGCCCCAGGTGCGCGCCGACCGAGCGGCGCACGACCTCGACGCGCTCGCGCACCGAGTCCACCGCGATCGAGACGCTGCGGTCGCGCCCGTGCAGGCACACCACGTGCGCCGGCCGGCTGCTGCCCGAGAGTCCGAGCAGCCCCGCGAGCGACGTGGACAGCGAAGCGTCGCCCTCGCCGCTCGCGAGAGCGCTCACCGGCAGCACGAACGTGCCCCCGCCCGCCTCCACGACCAGACCGTCGATCAGCGAGAGCCACAGCGGCAGCTTGAGCTGCAGCGTGGTGCCGGCGCCGCGGACGGAGCCCAGCTTCACGTCGCCGCGGAGCTGTTCGGTGACGACGACGAGCGTTCCCAGCCCCAGGCCGCGGCCCGAGAGCTGCGTGACCTTGTCGCGGGTCGAGAGCCCGGAGCGCAGCAGGAGCGCCAGCACCTGGCGGTCGTCGGCGCCGAGCGCGCGCTCGCCCAGCCGGCGGCGCACGGCCTCGCAGTCGATGCCGCGGCCGTCGTCCTCCACGGAGACGAGCAGCTGGTCGCCCTCCTCCGCGAACGAGAGGCGCAGCGAACCGGCCGCGGGCTTTCCCGCCGCGAGGCGCTCCTCCGGCGACTCGAGGCCGTGGTCCACGGCGTTGCGGAGCGCGTGCGTCAGCGGCGCCTTGAGCGCCTCGATGACCTGCATGTCCACGTGCAGGTCGCGACCGGCGATGACCAGCTCCACGCGACGGCCCAGCGCCACGGCAGCGTCGCGCACGACGCGCTCGAGGTGCACCGCGAGGGGCGTGAGGGGCACGAGGCACAGCGCGCGCGCGTGATCGTCCAGCGAGCGCACGTTGCCCCAGGACTGGCGCAGCGACTCGCGCAGCTCGTTGGCCGCGGCACGCATCCGGGACAGCAGCGCGCTGTACTGGCCGTTGAAGCGCGCGATGTCGCGGGCGCTGGCGCCGGTGGCCGGAAGACGCACGTCCGCCAGGGCGGAGAGCGCGGTCGTGAGCTCCTCGGCGCGCTCGCTCGCGCGCTGGTTGCTGGAGAGCGTCATCGCGACGTCCTCGGCGACGGCGTCGATCGAGGCGCGCGCGATGCGCAGCGTCTCGCCGCGAGGCGCGACGCCCGGGTAGGCAGCGGCCGGCTGGGGCTCCGCAGCGGCCTGCTGGCCGCTCGGCAGCAGGCTCGAGCGACCGTCCGCAGCGGCGGGCTCCGCCGGCCCCGGCGCCATCGTCCCGGCCAGCGCCGTCGTGGCCGGCGCGGATGTCGCAGACGCTGCGGGTCCCGGTGCGGGCGACGCGGCGTCCGCGGATCCCGCGGATCCCGCGGGCATGGCGGGAGTCGCATGGCGCGTCCCACCTGGCATCGACGCCGCCGACGCGTGCGACGCCGCCGACGCGGGTGATGTGAGCGACGCGGGTGATGCGGGTGATGTGGGCCGGGGCGCGGCCGCTGGCCCGTCGAGCGCGGCGGTCTGCACTTCGGCGCGGCTCACGACCTCGGCATTCCTCGGCTCCAGCGTGAGCTCGAGGAGCGTGTCGCAGGCCCGCAGCGCGCGGTCGATGGCGGAGGATCCGATGTCGTCGCGCCGGCGCCAGCCGAGCAGCTCGTGCTCGAGCGCGTGCGCGAGCCGCGCGACGCCGTCGTACTGCACGACGCGCGCGCTGCCCTTGAGGTCGTGCGCGAGGCGCAGCATGTCCTCGAGGCGGTGGCTGCTGTCGGGTGCATGCTGCTCGATCTGCAGCAGGTGGCCGTGGAGCGTGCCGACGCCCTCGCGGACCTCGGTCTCGAAGATCCCGATGAGCTCGGGATGCGGCGCGACGGGTGCGGTCATGGCTGCGTCTCCCGCGGGTTCATCCGACCCGCCACGTCTCGTTCATGTCGGCCCCGAGGCGCGCGAGTTCGTCGGCGGCCGCGACGACGTCGTGGAAGTTGCCGCCGGTCTCGCTCGCGCGCTGCTCGAGCTCCTCGATCGACTGCACCACGCTGCGCAGCGAATCCGACTGCCGCGAGGTGGACTGCTCGATGCCGTGCGAGCCGCGCGTGGTCTCCTCGACCCAGCGCAGGATGCGCGCGAAGGCGGACTCCAGCTCCTCGAAGGAGGCAATGCACTTGTCCACCTCGCGGCAGCCGTCCTCCGTCGCGGCGAGCGTCATCCGGGAGCCTTCCTGGATCTGGCCGACGAGCTCCTGGATCTCGTGCGTGCTCCCCAGCGCCAGGTCGGCGAGCTTGCGGATCTCGCCGGCCATCACCGTGACCTGCCGGCCCGACGAGCCTGCCCCCATGGCCTGGATCGAGGCGTTGATGGAGAGCGTGTTCGTCTCCTTGCTGAGGTTGTCGATGAAGCCGAGGATCTTGCCGATGTCGCCGCAACGGCGGCCGAGCTCCGTCATCTGCACGCTGATCTGCTCCACCCGGTCGCGCACTTCCAGGACCGCGCGCTGGGAGAGTTCGGCCTTCTGGTTGCCCGACTGGCTCACCCACGCGGACTGCTCGGCGCTGTGCGTCAGTGCGCGGGTCGTGTCCGCGATGGACCGGCTGGACATCCGCAGCGCGGAGGTCGACGACGTGAGCGAGCCGATGACGCGCGACTGCTCGTCGAGTGCGCGGCTGTTGCGGCGCACCAGCTCGCGCAGGCGCTCCACGGAATGGAAGATCGAGTTGGTCGAGTCGCGGATGTCGCCCCAGATCCAGCGCGGCGCCAGCACGGCGAGCGCGAGGGCCAGCACGACGCCGGCCACGGCGACCCAGGCCACGCCGCTGCGCACGCGTCCTCCGAGCGGGACGGGTGGCTCGTGCGCCACGAGGTCCGCGCGATGGGCCTGCACGACGGCGCAGGCGACGGGCGCGCCGCTGAGGTCGCGCAGGGCCAGCATGCCCCAGGCGACGTCCCCGTCGAGCCCGCAGGCCACGTCGGGGCCGCCGTCGTCGACCGCGGGCGCGAGCGCAGAGGTCGCTCGCGGATCCGGAAGCGCCGGCCCGGGCTCCCCCACCGTGTGGTTGGTCACGGCGAACGAGTTGCCCTCCCGGCGCGCCACGAGCGTGCGGTCGGGCAGGACCAGCGACCGCGCGAGACGCGAGCGCGCCGGGAGCAGGTGGAGCAGGCTCGTGGCTCCCGGGGCCGCGACGGCGCGCAACAGCAGCGTGCCTCCGCCGCGCGACGATGGCTTCGGCTCCGCCGGCGGGGCGAACGCGACCTCGAACAGCGCGGGCGCCGCGCTTCCAGGGAACAGCGCGTAGCCCGAGCGGGCCACGCCGGCACGTGCGAGGCCGTCGGCGAGCGCCCGCGCCGGTTCGGAGAGGTCGGCGCGCTCCCGCGGCAGGTCCTGACCGCCGTCGAGGACGAGCACCCGTGCGCGGCCGCGGGCGGCGGGCTCCGGATCCGGAGCGGCGGCGTCGCGCGCGGCCTGCAGGGCCAGCCCGGTGAGCGCGCCATCCAGCTCGGCCACGAGAGCGAGCGTCTCCTCCCGGATCAGGAAGGTCTCGCCCGAGGTCAGCTCGCGACCGGCTTGCAGTTCGTCGGCCCGGCGCTCGCCGAGCAACGAGGCCCAGGCGAGCCACGCGGTGACGGCCATGGGCACGACGAGGAGCGCGATGAGCAGCAGCGCCAGCCGCCCGCGCATGCTCGTGTGCCTGCTCAGGACCCCGCCCACGACGTCAGGCCGCCTGACCGGGAGGCGGCGCGGATGCGGCCGCTCCCGGCTGCAGCGCCGGGTGCGCGGACAGCGCCTCGACGTCCAGCACGAGGTCCGCGATCCCGCCCGGATCCTCCAGGGCGAGGATCGTGTCCACGGCGAGCGCCGTGTCCACGCGCAGCCCGCGCAGCACGATGATGTGCCTGGGGCGGCTCGGCTGGTAGCCGAACAGGCGGCCGGCATCGACGACCGTCAGCAGCCGCCCGCGCCACTGGATCAGGCCCAGCAGCCAGTGGCTGCTGCCCGGCACCTGCGCCACGTGCTCGTAGCTGCCGACCATCAGCACGGCCGCGAAGGAACAGGCCAGCTTGCGCGCGCCGGCCTCCACGAGGAGACAACAGGTTCCCTGCGTGTCCGCGGGAGGGGGCGTGTCGGCAGAGGTGGCCATCGCGGGGCTCTTCGACCTCTGCTCGACGGCCGCTTGAGCCGATGCACCGGCCCGGCGCGGATCGCACTTACGGCGGCCGGCCTCCATCGGTGCCAGCCGTAAGACCTTGACGAGAAACCGATATTTGTTTCCTGACCGTGCGGGCGATTTCCCATAAGCCGATTGAACGCGCCCGGTTGGCTCGCCTATGGTCCCCCGCATGCGTTGCCGGAGGCTCGTGCCTGCGGTGGCACCACGAGAATCCCAGGAGACAAGTGATGAAGCGTTTGTTGAGCGTTGCGCTGCTGTGCGCCGTGGCCGCCGGATGCGCCGCTGCCCCGGTGGCCAAGCCGGTTGCCGGTCCCGAGACGGCCAAGGGTTACGGGATCCAGGCCTGGATCCCGGCCACGTTCGCTGACCTGTACGAGACGGTCGATGCGCGGATCGGGCTGGACTACGGCTTCGGCGCCCACCTCAAGGTGACCGACCTGGCTCGCATCGGCATCCTCGACTACTCCGAGTTCTCGCTCATCGGCGTGGACAAGGACATCTTCTACGGGGAGTACCACTTCCCCGACCTGGCCGCCTGGAAGAAGAACGGCTCGTGGGACCTGTCGGCGAAGGTCGGCGTGGGCCTCGGCGCGGAAGCGACTCTCCACACGTGGGAGGTCGTCGACTTCGCGTCCACCCTGCTGACGCTGAACTACTGGAGCTTCAACAACGACTGACGTCGTTCGTTGAGCTGACGAACGCCCGTCTCCGCGGCAGCGCGGAGGCGGGCGTTCTGCATTTCAGGGCTTGCTGCCCAGGGGGCGCTGCGGCGGCGGCCCAGCGTGAAGCGCGTCACTCGGTCGGGCCGAGAAGACGGCCGAAGCGCCGCTCGAGGCTGCGCTGCGCACGCCGGGAGGGCGTCGCGACGAAGACGGTGTCATCGCCTGCCACCGTTCCCGTGACCTCGGGCATGCTCATCGAGTCCAGGGCGAGCGCCACGGTCTGGGCGAGCCCCGGTCGTGTGGAAACCACGAGGATGTTGGGCCCCGCCGGCCGCAGCGCGCGCACGAAGGGCTGCAGCTCCGCGAGCGTCGGGTACTTCTGGCCGCTCTCTTCGCCGGCTTCGGCGTCGGTGACGATCCTGTAGGCGCCATCGACCTTGCGGGCGCTGAGGAACATCAGATCGCGGCTCAGGCTGGACTGCGTGATCTCGAAGCCGCGCTCCTGAAGCGCCGCCACCAGCTCCTCCTGCGTGCGGATGCGGCGGCGCCGCAGCAGCAGCCGGAGTGTCCGGCGCCTGGCCTCCTGCCCGCCTCTCGAGTTCCGAGGCATCAGCGTCCTCCCTCCGCACCAGTCTCGGGAGCGAGAGCCGCCGTGGCCTCGATCTCGATCTGCGCGCCTTGTTCGACCAGCGCCGCCACCTGCACGAGACTCATGCACGGGTAGTGCTCGCCCATGATCCGCCGGTAGGCGATCCCGACCTCGCGCAGGTGGCGCAGGTAGACGCCGCGATCGGTGCAGTACATCGTCAGCCGCACGATGTCCCCGGCTCCGCCTCCCGCGGCCTGCACCACCGTCACGCAGTTGCGGAGCGCCTGCTCGAACTGCGCGGGAAAGTCCGCTCCGACGAGCTGCTCGCTGGCGTCCCATCCGATCTGCCCCGCCACGAACAGCAGCTCTCGTCCCGCGGGGACACGCACCGCCTGGGAGTAGCCGCGCGGGCGTGGCCAGCCGCTCGGGACGATCGTTTCGAGCGGCAGGCTTCCGCGCCGGGATCCCTCAGTCATGCGCATAACCTAGCGATTTGCGCATAGCCGCTCAAGGCGATGGCATCCTTCGCCCTCGCGGGGCGCTGCCGGGCCGATGGCCGGCTCGGTCACGATCGCCGGCGCCCTCGGCCCGCAAACGAAGCCGCCCGCCTCCGCGCAGCGGAGACGGGCGGCGACCGGCCTCGTGGGCCGTCAGGTCAGAGATCGCCCAGGCCGGTGCCGAAGGCGGCGAAGAGGCCCGTGTCCGGATCCGCGTCCACGGCGACCACCCAGGTGTCGATCCCCGCTTCGCGCAGGTTCCGGACCGCGTTGTTCAGCGCCTGCTGAGCGGTGGCGAAGCCCTTCACGAGGCTGAAGGCGGTGCGGTAGTGGGTGATGTCCCCGTACCCGGCGCCCGTCGAGTTGCCGTGCTTGATGACCACGGCGGCCTGCATGTCGCCCGTCGCGTTGCCGAAGGGCTGCGCGGGCGGCGTGACGTTGCCGACGTTGACGGTCGTGTCCACGGCGAAGGCCTGGAGCTTGGAGGTCGGGCTGAAGCTCCAGAAGAACTGGTCCGAGCCCGTTCCGAACAGATCCACGTCCATCACGCGGGTGAACAGCAGGTCGCTGATCTGCGCGTGGTTGCCCATCTGCAGCGCGATGTCGCCGACGACGGTCCTCGCCTTGGCGCTCACCGTGTACTGCATCGTGGCGATGACGCCGGGGCCGGAGGCGCCGGTGTTGTCGAAGGTCACGATCGACGACGCGTTCGCGAAGCCGCGGCGGTTGAAGCCCGCCGCATCCTGGAACGGTCCGAGCTCGAACGAGAGCGGCAGCAGCGAGTTCGTGAACCCGGGATCCGTGAGCTGCGTGCCCGCGCCGCCGTAGACGTGCGTGGCGCCGGTCGGCGAGCCGCTCACGTCGTAGTCGAGCGCCCAGCCGTCGGCAGGGACACCTGCCGCCAGCACGTCCTGGCCACCGATCTCCTTGAAGCCGATCTGGTCCTCGAGGAACGAGCCATCGGGCGAGACGCCCATGATCAGGTCGAGCTGGTTCCACAGGTAGGAACCGAGCTCCAGCTCGAGCGCGAGCGAGTACGAGCCGACCGTCACGCCCTCATCGCCGGTGAAGTCCTGGTTGGAATCCGGCGCGCTCTCCACGGCGATGGCATAGGGCCCCGTCGCCTCGAGCGGGATGTCGAGCTGCGAGAGCTTGCCGGTGCCGTCCCCGTCGTCGTTGAACGCGAGCAACGTGCCGTTCGTGGCGTCGAAGAGTCCCATGAAGGTGTCGGGAACGTCGAGGCCCGTCGCGGACGCCAGCGTCGACGCGTGCAGGATTTCCAGCGCGCCCGCATCGAAGGCGAAGAAGTCCACGTCGTTGGCCGTGAGCGTCAGCCCCGTCAGCACGGTGGGGTTGCCCGTGAGCAGCGAGGGCGGACCGAGCCCCGTGACCGGCGTCGCGTTCGCGAGCGTGTTGTTCGGCTCGTTCGCGTCCGGGCCCGTCGCCTCCTCCGTGCCGCCCTGCGGCACGATCGGGAACGCGGAGACCGCCGTGCCGAGACCACGCGGTCCCTGGCTGCGGCGGAGATGGATGGCTGCCTCGAGCACGGTGAGCGGAATGGGATTCAGCGCATCGCCGCCCGTCACGCCCTGTGCCGCCATGCCGGTGATCGCGGTCACCACCTGGTTCTCGAGAGTGCGCGGGTGCTTCTGCACCTGGTACAGGCCGAGCAGCGCACTGGGACGGCGCGAGATCATCGCGACCACCTGATCGCCGACCTCCACCGGCACGCGGCCCGGCACGGAGACGTTGACGGAGCGCGCGTGCACCTCACCCGCGACCGCATGGTCCACCGCGAACTCGACGAGCGTGCTCTGCGGTTCGTCGACGACCTGCAGCGAGGCCACGCGCCCGACGAGGATCAGATCGGAGGCATCGACCTGCTCCCCCGTGGTGATGTCGGAGAGGAGGCTCAGCAGTCCCGCGGGGAGCGCGAGGCACATGATCAGCGCCAACGCGCCGAGTGAAACGCGATGTCTGGAAACGTTCATGATGGCGAGAATCCTCGGGACGACTCTTCGGGCGGGAGGCACAGGGGACTGCACGGCTCTTTCGACGTGTTCGGGGTCGGAGCCGGAGTCGCCTGCTTCAGCGGAGGCAAACTACTCCGAATCCTGCAATTGGTCCATACGATCTTGCGCGTGCGGCATCTCGGGTCCGAACGTTCCCCGGATGTCCTGGAGGTCGGGGCTGCCCCCAAGGGCGGCGCCCGGACGCTGACGCTTTCTCGAGGCTGACGTTACGTCTTGAACACCGGCAACCCATCCGCCCTGTCCCGTGCAGCTCCGGCAGTTCTCGTGGCGGCGACACTCGGGGCCATCGCGCTCGTCCCCGACGAAGCCGTGCTGCGGCCCAAGGTGGCCTGGAGCCAGGCGCTCGCGCTGGCCGCCTTCGGTCTCGCCCTGCTCCAGCAGGCGTGGATGGCACGACTGCCGATCAGGTGGCTGGGCGTGGTGCTGACCGGTCTGATCCCCGGACTCGTGGGGCTCCTCTGGTGGTGGACCGGCCCGCTGACGAGCCGGTCGCTCGCCTGGGATGAGAACACAAGAATACTTCTTGTTACCGTCATCGTATGGACTACATCGGTCGTTCTTGCCACGCGCGCGCTCCGAACCCTCTGCTGGGGCACGCTCGTCTGCGTGACCGTTCCGGTGGCCGGCCTCGCGGTGGCGCAGAACCTTGCCGGCCAACTGGACCTTCCCGTGGACCGGGTTGCCCGGGCCGCCTCGACCTTCGGGAACCCGGTCTTCCTCGGGGCCTACCTCGTCCTGGCGATACCGCTCTGCGCTGCGGCGGCGCTGTTCGGCAGCGGCATCCTGCGCTGGATGGGGGCTCTCGCCACGGGCCTTGCCCTGCCCGCGCTCCTGGCGACGCAGAGCCGATGGGCCTGGCTGGGCGGCGCGGCGGCCATGGCCTGCGGCATCGTGCTGCTGGCGCCGACTCGCCGGTACCGCCGCACGCTCCTCGTCTGCCTGGTCGCCGGCGCCGCTTTGCTGGCGGCCCTGAGCTGGAAGGTGATCCAGCGCCCGCAGAGCCATGCGCTGATCTGGCACGACACCCTGCGGATGATCGCCGAGCATCCGTGGGGCGTGGGCCCCGGTCAGTTCCAGGTGGCATTCCTGCCCTATGCCTCGCCCGAGCTGCTCGCCGCCTATCCCCGCTCCTCCGTGATCATCAACGACGCGCACTGCGAGCCGCTGCAGATCCTCGCGGAGCTCGGTTGGCCGGGCTTCCTCGCCGTGCTCGCCTGGCTGACGCTGCTGCTGATGGCATGCCTCCGGCGGCTGCGCTCCATGGCGCCGACGGATCTCGAGCGTCCGTTCCTCGCGGCGATCATTGCCGCGTTGGTCGGCAGCGTCGTGCAGTCGCTCGGATCGCCCGATCTCCGCTTCCTGATCTCTTCGATGGTCTTCGCCACGCTGGCAGGTCTCGCCGCCGCGATGGATGAGCCCGCGAACGAGCCGCGGCGCGCACCGCTGCCGCTGCGCTTCGCCATGGCCGGTGCGGGGGTCTTCGTCATCGGCTGGGCCGGGCACACCTTGCTCGAGCGATCCAGGCTCGTCGCGCAGGTCCGGCCGCGCGATCCCTACGTCCAGACGGCGGACACGACGCACCGCCTCCTCGACCTGCTCGCAGCGGTGAAGCGCGATTCCGGCAATCCGGAGCTGCACTACAACCTCGGCGTCGCGCTGGCAGAGGCGCACCGTTA
>Ga0193753_10001426_pt1 | contig 20382 bp, 14 predicted proteins | sample H1c2metaG_FD_144925 | JGI IMG/M metagenome (GOLD analysis project Ga0193753, IMG submission 144925) | Soil microbial communities from a riparian zone of the East river system, Colorado, United States - H1c2 | ecosystem: Environmental > Terrestrial > Soil > Riparian zone | place: USA: East...
GGGGGGCGGGGCCACGACGGCGGGGCGGCGGTAGAGGGGATCGGCTGGGTCCCATGGCTCGTCCCAGAAGACGTCGAGGCCGGCGCCGCCGAGGTGGCCTCGGTCGAGGGCTCGCTCGAGGGCGGCTCGATCGATGATCGGGCCGCGGGCGCAGTTGACGAGGAGGGCTCCTGGCTTCATCTGGTCGAGGGCTCGGTCGTCGATGAGGTGGCGGGTGGCAGGGCCGAGCGGGCAGTGCAGGCTGACGATGTCGGCGGTGTGGAGGAGCTCGGCCCACTCGGCCTCGGTGCGGCGCGAGGTGACCGCGGCGACGGTCATGCCGAGGGCCTCGGCGAGGCGGGCGAGCTCGGTGCCGGAGCGGCCGAGGCCGACGATGCCGAGGCGGCGGCCGCGCAGCTCGCGGCCGATCGGCTCGCCGATGCGCGCGGCGGCGAAGGCGGCGGCCGCGCCCGGCAGCCGGCGGGACAGGGCGAGCATGAGGAACAGCGCCATCTCGGCGACGGCGTGGGCGCTGGCGCCGGGAGCGCTGCAGACCGGGACGCCGCGGGCCCGGGCCGCGTCCAGATCGATGTTGTCGGTGCCGGCCGCCGGCTGCTGGATGAGGCGGAGCTCCTTGGCCGCGGCCAGGACCGATGCGTCGATCGGCGCGTTGGACGGCAGCAGCACGTGGACGCCGGCGACGGCTCGCTCGAGCGGCTTGGCGCGGTCCCACATGCTCATCTCGGCGCCGGCGGGCAGCCGGGCGGCGAGAACGTCGACGAAGGAACGCCACCCGGATCCGCAGAACATGACGCGCACGCCGTCAGGTTAGCACCGGCTCGCACCTGGCACCCGACCCGCCTGTCGCGGTAGGGTCGCGCCATGGCGTCTCTCGGCGGAAAGACTCTGTTCATCACCGGCGCGAGCCGGGGCATCGGCAAGGCGATCGCGCTCCGCGCCGCCCGCGACGGCGCGAACATCGCGGTCGCGGCCAAGACCACCGAGCCGCACCCGAAGCTGGCCGGGACCATCTACAGCGCCGCCGAGGAGATCGACGCCGCCGGCGGGCACGGGCTGCCTCTGGTCTGTGACATCCGCGACGAGAGCCAGATCGCCGCCGCGGTGGCCGAGACGGTGAAGAAGTTCGGCGGCATCGACATCCTGGTCAACAACGCCAGCGCCATCAGCCTGACCGGCACCGTATCGACGCCGATGAAGCGCTACGACCTCATGCACCAGATCAACACGCGCGGCACCTTCGCCTGCTCGCAGGCGTGCATCCCGCACCTCAAGAAGGCGGCCAACCCGCACATCCTCAACCTGTCGCCGCCGCTCAACATGGAGGCGCGCTGGTTCGCGCCGCACGTGGCCTACACGATGGCCAAGTTCGGCATGAGCATGTGCGTGCTCGGCATGGCCGAGGAGCTGCGCGGCGACGGGATCGCGGTCAACGCGCTGTGGCCGCGCACCGTCATCGCGACCGCCGCGGTGCAGAACCTGCTGGGCGGCGACGCCACCGTGCGCCGCTCGCGCAAGCCGGAGATCATGGGCGACGCGGCCCACGTGATCCTGACCCGCCCGTCCCGCGAGCACACCGGCCAGTTCTTCATCGACGACGACGTCCTCGCCTCGGCCGGGGTCACCGACCTCTCGCCCTACGCGTTCGATCCGTCGGCCGATCTCCTGCCGGACTTCTTCATCTAGCCCACGTCGTCCGGGTCAGTCGGATCGCAGCGCCTCGGCCGGGTGGACTCGCAGGGCTGCCCGGGCCGGCAGCCAGCTGGACAGGAGCGCGGTGGCCAGCAGGCCGCATCCGACCACGATGAAGGTGGCCGGGTCCCACGGGGCCACGCCGAAGAGCAGGCTGGACAGGAGCCGCGCCCCGGCCAGCGCGCCGGCCAGGCCGATCGCCAGCCCGACCGCGGCGAGGACCGCCGCGCGACCGACCACCAGGCGGAGGATCTGGCGCTGTCCGGCGCCGATGGCGCGGCGGATGCCGATCTCGTGGGTGCGCTGGCGGACGGTGTACGACAGGACCCCGTAGATGCCGATCGCGGTCAGGAGCAGCGCGATGGCCGCGAACCCGCCGACCAGCATGGCCGGGAAGCGGCGCACGAACATCCACGGCGCCTGCTCCATGCGCTGCTCCATGGTCTGCACGTCGAAGACCGGGATCGACGGGTCGAGCTCGCGGATCACCCGCGCGATCTGCTCGCCGCGGACGCCGCCGCGCACCGCGAAGCTGATCCCCGGGTTGGGATCCTGGGCGAACGGCGCGTAGACCGCCGGCAGGGGGGCCACGTCGAGCGGACCGAGGTGCTCGTCGCCGACCACGCCGATGATGCGGCGCGGCCGCTGGGTGGGCGCGAACGTGAAGGTGAGGTGCTTGCCGACCGCGCCGCCGGGGTACTCGCGCCCGGCCAGGGTCTGGTTGATGATCACGACCTGCTCGGCGCCGTCGCGGTCGCTCGAGTCGAACGGGCGGCCGTCGAGCACGAGCACGCCCATGGTCTCGAAGTAGCCGGAGCTGACCTCGCGGATGTTGGCCTCCGGCTCGAGCCCGTCCACCGCCGGCGGCCGCCCCTCGGGCAGGTAGCGGATGGTGTTACCGCCGTCGCCGAGCGGCAGCCGGCTGACGCTGGCCGCCCCGCGCGCGCCCGGCAGCGCGGCCAGGCGGGCGAGGATCTCGTCGTGGGCGGCGACCGCGCGCGCGTCGTCGCCGTAGCGCGACTCGGGCAGGATCACGCGGGCGGTGACCAGCTGGTGCGGGTCGAAGCCGGGGTCGACCGCGAGCACCTCGAGCATGCTGCGGGCGACCAGGCCGGCCCCGGCCAGGAGCACGAAGGCGAGCGCGACCTCGCTCACGACCAGCGCGTCGCGCAGGCGGCCGCGCCTGGGATCGGTCGACGCGCCACGCCCCTCGCGCTTGAGCATGTCGGCCAGCTCGGGCCGGGCCGCGCGGGTCGCGCTCACCACTCCGACGCCGAGGCCGGTGGCGAAGGAGAGCGCGGTGGTCACCGCCAGCGCAACGGCGTCGAGCCGCGCGCCGGCCAGGAACGGCATCCCGTGCAGCACCGTGCCCGGCACCGTGCCGAGGATCCCGTCGAGCGACCACATCGCGAGGAGGACGCCGAGCGCGCCGCCGGCCAGCGCGTGGACCAGCGCCTCGATGGTGAGCAGCGCGATCAGGTGGCCGCGGCTGGCCCCGAGCGCGGCGCGGATCGCGAGCTCCTTGGTGCGGGTGGTCTGGCGGGCGAGCAGGAGGTTGGCGATGTTGGCGCACGCGATGAGGAGGACCAGGCCGGCCGCGCACAGGAGCAGCACCATGATCGGCCGCGCCTTGCCGAGGATCTCGTCGGAGAGCGGCGCGATCAGCGCGCCCGAGGCGCGGTTGGCGTCCGGGTACTCGGCGGCCAGGCGGGCGGCGATCGCGGTCGCCTCGGTCTGGGCCTGCTCGGCGGTGACGCCGGGCGCGAGCCGCGCGATCACGTTGACCCAGTGCAGGTTGCGGCGCTCGCGCGGGTCGCCTTCGGGGCGGGCGGCCAGCCACACCACCGGGTCCTCGACCAGGCCGAAGGCGAAGGTCGACGGCAGCACGCCGACGATGGTGACCGGCTCGCCGCCGAGGGTGAGCCCGCGCCCGACCACGCCCCGGTCCCCGGCGAACCGGCTCTGCCACGCGCCGTACGAGAGCACCGCGACCCGCCCGGCCGCCGGCGCCTCGTCGCCCGGCTCGAGCAACCGGCCCAGCTCGGCGCGCACGCCCAGCACGCGGAAGAAATCGCCCAGCGCGAACCCGGCGCTCACCATCTCGACGCCGCGCTCGGTGGCGAGGGTGTACGAGCGGTCGTTGTAGCCGGCGATCCCGTCGTAGGAGCGCATGCTGGCCCGCCAGTCGAGGTAGTTCGGGTAGGACGCCTCCATGCGGTCGAAGTCCTGCACGCCGCGGGTCTCGAACACCGCGACCAGCCGGTCCGGCTCCGGGTACGGCAGGCCGCGGCGCAGGGTGGCGTCGGCGACGGTGAAGATGGCCGTGTTCGCCCCGATCCCGACCGCGAAGGTCACGATCACCAGCAGGGCGAAGCCAGGGCGGGCGGCCGCGCCCCGCCAGGTCGTGCGCAGCCCGTCGCGCAGAGTCTGCATGGGCTCGCTCGAAGCAAGCCGGGTGCCGTCTCAACGGCGCGAAACCGGCCAGGTGGGAGCCGGTACCACGATCCCGCGCGGGACGCGCCGTCGCGGATCCGGGACAGGATGGCAGGCCGACGGCGGGGTGCCGACCGGCCCCGGTCAGCCTCGCGCTGCCTCCACCGCCTGCTCGAACACCGCCGCGAACTGGCCGGCCTGGGCCCGACGGTGGTAGCGCTCGACATCGACCGCGTCGGCCTCGGCCCGGTACTCGCCGTCGCGGAACCGGCGCAGCACCTCGGCCAGGTGGGACGCGATCGCCGCCTCGTCGCGCGGTGCGATCACCGCGCCCAGTCGATGCCGATGGCATAGATCGGCCAGCGCGCCGGGCGGGGCCAGGGTCAGACACGGCCGGCCCAGGTACATGAGCTCGAAGATCTTCGCCGGGTAGATGCGCTCGGTGCCGGCCACCTCGTCGAGCAAGCACAGCACCATGTGGCTGGCGGCCAGCTCGCGCACCACCTCGTCCTTGCCGACGTAGCCGCGCTGCACCACCCCCAGCTCCTCGCTGCCGGCGAACAGCGGCAGCTCGGTGTCGACGATGCGCCCGACGAAGCGCACCTCGAGCAGGCGAGCCAGCGCCGGGTCCTCGCGCCGCAGCCGGCCGAGCGCGCCGATGAGGCCGCGCGGGCTGGTCAGCTTGAAGACCGTGCCGGCGTAGGTCAGGACGAAGCGATCCGACGGCGGCGCCGGCAGCTGGTCCCGGGCCGGAAAGTCGTCCGGGTCGTAGCCGTTCGGGATCGCGTGGACCCGAGCCGGGTCGAGGAACGGAAAGTCGCCGAGCAGCCGCTCGCGGAACGCCTCGGTCGCGGTCGTGATCGCGTGGGCCGCGCGCACCAGGGTCCGCTCCAGCGCCGCGCCCACCACCGCCGAGGCGCGCCCCATCATCTCGTAGGTGTTGCGGTACGTGACCCACTCGTCGCGGTAGTCGAGCACGACCGCGGTCCCGCGCCGCGCGCGCGCCAGCGGCGCCAGCAGGAACTGCGAGAACGGCGGCCCGCTGATGAACACCACGTCGTCGCGCCGCGACCCGGCCAGGCGCTGGCCCAGCACCACCTGGGCGTGCGGCTGCCACAGGATCTGCGGATCCGGGACCAGCGCGGCACGGGCCAGGCCGCCGGCCAGCCCGACCAGCCGGCGCGACACGCCCCGGACCGCCCTGCCCTTGCCGCCGCTGCCCTTTCCGTCGCCGCTCGCCTCGTCCCGCTCCCAGGTCGCCTTCTTGAGCGCGTACCCCGGCTCGAGCGTCCGCGCCCTGACGATCTCCATCTCCGGCCGGACGTCGCGCAGGAGCGACTCGTCGAACACCGGCACCGATGGGTTGGCGCAGGTCATGACCGCCGGCTCGACCCCGTGGTCCGGGAGGTACTTGGCCAGCTTCAGCGTCCGCCCCACGCCGGCCCCGCCCACCGGCGGAAACACGTACGACACGAGGAGCGCGCGCATCGTCAAGCCCCGGCCCGCCACTCACCGCGCGCAGCGGGACGTGTCCACCTCGATCGTCCCGCTCGGGTCTGCCTTCACCGATCCGCTCGCGTCGCGCACCACCTGGATGCGGCAGCCGGCCTCTGCGGTCGCGCGGTACGACTGGCCCGGGGTCAGCCCGACCACCAGCGCGCGTCCGATCGCGCCGCCGCCGACCGTCGCCTCGCCGCCGTCCTCCTTGTCGGCGAACAGCACCGCGACCCGGGCGGTCTCGACCGCGCCGACCGCGCCGCTCAACCCCTTGCCGCGCACCGCGAGCACCTGGTCGGGCGCCGCGCCGGCGTTGGCCGCGCGCACCCAGGCCCGCATCCGCCGCGACTCGCTGCCGCGCGGGGTGTCGAACTCGATCCGCCACACATCGCCGTCCGGCACGTTTGCCTTGTAGATGTGGTCGTCCTTGGTGGTCGGCTCCTTGAGCGCGCGCATCGCCGCGCCGTCCGGCGCGATCGCGTACATATCGACCCGCGATCCGCCCACCACCGCCGTGGCGCGCGAGCCGGTCACCTCGGGCGCCGTGCGCACGTGCGCCTCCCAGGTGACCCCGGTGCCGTCCTCGGTCAGCTCGACCTGATCGTCGGTGACGAGCACGTTGGGCCGCACGTAGACCAGGGTGCGGATCACCTTGGTGACCGCCCGGTCCGAGCACCCGTTCAGCACGCACTTCGGATCCCACGAGTCGGTGATGTCGCCGACCATGACCGCCGCCGTGCCGCTGTCGTGCCACCGGATCGTGCGCGACTTCTTCCCGTAGATGCTCTGGTTCGGCGAGTAGCGGATCACCTTGCCGCCGTCGTCGATCAGGATCGAGTTGTGGTTGATGGTCGCGTAGGCCGACTCGTCGCCGAAATCGCTGATGAGCGCGTCGCGCCCGCGCCACATCTCGAAGTGGCCCTGGTCGTTGTGCTGGTGATCGATCGCCACGCGCGGGCCGGCCTGGAACGCCACCCACACCGCGCTGTCCTTCCAGCTCGAGCGCACGAACGTCTGCCCGGGGCCGGCCAGGTGATAGCCGAGCACCTTGGGCGAGCGCGGATCCACCTCCTTGCCCTCCGGCCGATCCGCGACGAACGCGAACCAGAGCCGCTCGTTGCTCATCTTGGGCGAGAGCCGGCGGACCAGGAAGCGCCCCCTGGCCGCCGCGTCCGGGTTGGACCAGTCGAGCACGAGCAGGACGCTGGCCAGCCCCGACGGCTCCGGCGGCGGCGGCATCACCGCCTGGGTGCCGTTGCCGTACACCGACGTGCGATCCGGCCGCATCCGGTGCAGGTAGGCGTCGACGATCTCGGTCAGCCACGGGAACCGCTTCGAGTAGTCGGCTCCGGTCGCGGTGTGGAACGCGTCGACCAGGAGCGCGACCTCCATCGCGACCAGCTGTCCGTACTGCCAGCCCTCGGCCCACTCGCCTCCCTTGAGGTTGGCGTGGAAGCCGGGGATGATCTTGCCCTCGAGCAGGCTGTGGGTCTTCTCCAGCCACCCCGCCGACTGCTCGGCCTCGCCGTCGCTGGCGAGGCCCGCCATCGCCAGCGTCGTGTAGTAGCCCCAGAAGTAGTTGGAGTAGACGCTGTCGTTGAGGTAGCCGCTCTCCATGTACCAGCCGAGCCAGGCGTCGAGCCGCTCGAGGATGAGCGGGCGCAGCTCGTCCATGCCCGGCTCGTCGTGCAGCCAGTCGTAGGCCAGCGCCGCGTACACGCCGTACGAGCGGATCGGGTAGCCGGAGTTGCCGCGCACGACCTTGTCGCCGCCCTCGCCGTCGCCGACCTTCTGCTTGTCGTTGAGGATGGCGCGCACGTAGACCAGCGCGCGGTCGCGGTAGGTCTTGTCGCCGGTGGCGAAGTAGCAGGTGACCAGCGAGCCGATCGCGTCGCCCCACTGGAGGCCGAGGTAGCCGCCGCTCTTGTCGGACTCGTCGCGGTAGATGCGGCAGCGCGGCTCCAGCTGGCGCCACATCGGCGAGCCGGCCCGGGCGGCGGCGCGCAGCCGCTTGACCGTCGCCGGCGTGAACAGGATCCGCGGGTGAGACGACTCCTTGGCCGCGCGCTCCGGCCTGGCCTCGGGCAGGTCCTTGGGCGGCGGTAGATCCGCCTCGTGGTGAGCCGCCTGCCCGCCCCGCCTTCCGTCGCACGCGCCCGCGGCAGCCGCCACCAGGCAGACTGCCATCCACCTCGATGCTCGGATCAACCCGCGTTCTCCACGAAGACCGGCACCGCGGCGTCGTCGTCGATGAGCTGCTCGGCCCCGAGCGAGCGGTCCGGTTTCAGAAACACGCGCCAGATCGGAACGATCTCGATCCCGGCGGAGCCGAGCGAGCGAGTCGCGCCGTCGAGCTGGTGCTTGACGAAGAAGCTCGCCTCCCAGTTCATGCCCCAGTCGCGCAGGATGTTCAGCTCCTCGAGAAAGCCGACCCGCCGCAGGCCCTGGCCGCGCAGCTCCGGAGGGGTCCAGGCGTCGTAGCCATAGCCGGTGTCGGCGCGGAGCCGGACCTCGCAGCCAGGCAGGCTGGGATACGCCGCGCGGTCGCGGTGGTGAAGCCAGGTATAGGCGACGATGCGGCCGTCGGCCTCGCCCATCATCCAGTGATCGCCGCGCGCCAGGCGCTCACGCATCTGGGCGATATCCTCGTCGCCGTGGTGATTGCGGTCGACGCGGTCGATGTCGGCCTCGGTGCCCTGGATGAACCGCACGCGGGTCGCGAGGCCCGTGGCTTCGGGATCCGTTCGAGGGACATGAGTGGAGCACTTGCAGACGAACACTTCCCGGGCGAAGACCAGCACTCGGATATCGTAGCAGATTGAATGCAAGAGCCGAGCTGTGGTCAGCTGGATCGCGATGGCACAGCAGCAATCCAGGTCAGAGAACATCGCGGTCATCGGCCTGGGCTACGTCGGCCTGCCGGTCGCGCTCGCGTTCGGGCGCAAGTACCCCACGTTCGGCTTCGACATCAACGCGAAGCGAGTGGACGCGCTGTCGAGCGGGCGCGATGACACCGGCGAGGTGAGCGTCGAGGAGCTGCGCTCGTCGCGGCTTCGCTTCACCACCAAGCTCGACGATCTGCGCGGCACCACCTTCTTCGTGGTCGCGGTGCCGACCCCGATCGACAAGAACTACCGCCCCGATCTCAAGCCGCTGGTCTCTGCCTCGGAGTCGGTAGGCAAGGTGCTCCAGAAGGGCGCCGTGGTCGTGTACGAGTCCACGGTCTATCCGGGAGTGACCGAGGAGGTGTGCGGGCCGGTGCTCGAGCGCGTCTCCGGGCTGAAGGCGGGAGTCGATTTCACGCTCGGCTACTCACCGGAGCGCATCAACCCGGGCGACCGCGAGCACACGTTCGAGCGCATCACCAAGGTCGTGTCCGGACAGGACCCGGCCACCCTCGATCGCGTGGCCGAGGCGTACGGCGCGGTGGTCACCGCCGGCGTGCACCGCGCGACGTCGATCCGCGTGGCCGAAGCGGCCAAGGTCATCGAGAACACGCAGCGCGATCTCAACATCGCGCTCATGAACGAGCTCGCCCTCATCTTCGATCGGCTCGGCATCCGCACCCAGGACGTGCTCGACGCGGCCGCGACCAAGTGGAACTTCCTCCGCTTCTCGCCCGGCCTGGTCGGCGGCCACTGCATCGGCGTGGATCCGTACTACCTCACCACCAAGGCCGAGGAGCTCGGGTATCAGCCGCAGGTCATCCTGTCGGGTCGCCGCATCAACAACGGTGTCGGCGCGTACGTGGCGCAGCGCGCGATGAAGATGCTGTCGCGCGCCGGGAAACCGCTGGCCGGGGCCAAGGTCGGGATTCTGGGCCTCACGTTCAAGGAGAACGTGCCCGACCTGCGCAACAGCCGCATCCCGGACATCGTGAACGAGCTCCTCGAGTTCGGCATCAAACCGCTGGTGCACGACCCGCTCGGCAACCCGGAGGAGGCGCACGAGGAGTACGGCCTGGTGCTGTGCGACTGGTCGGCGCTGGCCGGGCTCGACGCGCTCATCTTCGCGGTGCCGCACCGCAAGTACCTCGAGATGGGGATCGATAACCTGCTGTCGCTGGTGCGCGACGGCGGCGTGGTGGTGGACGTGAAGTCGGTGCTCGACCCGGCCCGGACCACCGCGCGCGGGCTGTCCTACTGGAGCCTTTGATTGCCCATGACCAGCCAGTACGACGCGGTCTGTCGCGAGCTCCAGGCGGCGCCGCAGCGGTGGCTCGTCACCGGCGCCGCGGGGTTCATCGGATCGGCGCTGGTCGAGCAGCTGCTCCGCCTCGGTCAGGCGGTGGTCGGGCTCGACAGCCTGGTGACCGGCAAGCGCGAGAACCTCGACGACGTCCGCCGCGCGGTCGGCCCGGCGGCGGCGCGCCGCTTCGACTTCGTCGAGGGCGACATCCGCGACCTCGACGCCTGCCGGCGCGCGACCCGCGGCGCGCAGCTGTGTCTGCACCAGGCCGCGCTCGGGTCGGTGCCGCGCTCGCTCGAGGATCCTCTATCGTCGCACCAGTCCAACGTGGACGGCTTCATCCACGTGCTCCTGGCCGCGCGCGAGGCGGGCGTGCGGCGCGTGGTCTACGCCAGCTCGAGCTCGGTCTACGGCGACAATCCGGCGCTGCCCAAGGTCGAGGATCAGATCGGCCAGCCGCTCTCGCCCTACGCCGCGACCAAGCGAGTGGACGAGATCTACGCCGGCGTGTGGCAGCGAGCGTACGGGCTCGAGCTCATCGGCCTGCGCTACTTCAACGTGTTCGGGCGGCGGCAGGATCCGGACGGGCAGTACGCCGCGGTGATCCCGCGCTGGATCGCGCGGCTGGCCGCGGGCGAGCGCTGCGCCATCTTCGGCGATGGCAGCCAGAGCCGCGACTTCTGCTACGTGGACAACGCGGTGCAGGCCAACCTGCTCGCGGCGAGCACGGAGGAGAGATCCGCCACGGGTCACATATATAATGTGGGGGTAGGTGGCCGGACCACCTTGCTCGAGCTCCATGCGCTGCTCCGAGAGCGAGTGGCGGCGCGGCGGCCCGCGGCGCAGGGCTCGGAGCCGGACCACACCGACACGCGGGCGGGCGACGTCCCCCACTCCCAGGCATCGATCGACAAGGCTCGGAAGTTGCTCCATTACGAGCCCACCCACGACATCGCTTCCGGACTGACCGAGACGGTCACCTGGTTTCTCGACCGGCTCAGCTGATCATCCGCCTTACTTTTTCAGTATCTTGTTAGAGCTGGCGGGCGCGAACATGAGGTGGTTAGTCTCCTGCCGTGCAGACGCCTCTGAGCCGCCGCCTGCTGTCGTTTTCGGTCCCGCTGTGCCTGCTTGGCGCAGCCGCACCGGGCTTCCTGGCGTCCTGCTCGATGGAGAGCGGCGACGACCAGCCCGGTGACGGCGGTGACGGGCCGGACGGGAGTGGCGACGGCAAGCAGGACGGCAACGGCGGCGGTGGCCCGGATGGCAGCGGCGGTGGCGGCCCCGATGGCAGCGGCGGCGGCCCCGATGGCAGCGGCGCCGGCGATCCCGATGGCAGCAGCGACGGCCTGGACGCGACATTCCTCCCGATCGACGCGCGCCCGCCGCCCGACGCCACGCCGATCGATCCGCCGCCCGATGTCAGGGACGCCGAGTTTCTGAGCGAGGCCGGCCTCTACTCCGACATCGCCTCGCACACGGTCCTCGCCGGGATCCGCGAGTTCGAGCCCGAGTTCAAGCTGTGGAGTGACGGGGCCGAGAAGCAGCGCTGGATCCGGCTGCCGCCCGGCGCGCAGATCAACACCATCGACATGGCGAGCTGGCGCGTGCCGCTCGGCACGATCGTCTACAAGGAGTTCGCCGATCCGGTCTCCGGCAAGCGACTCGAGACCCGCGTCATCCAGCGCCTGCCGGACGGCACCGGCTTTTACTTCGGGTCGTTCGTGTGGAACGAGGACGACACCGAGGCGGTGCTGGACCTGACGCCCAACTCCTCGGACCCGGTCGACATCCCGGACGGCTGCGCCGAGTGCGACAGCCCGCCCTGCACCGGCTTCCCGGGCGCGTGTCACGTGGTGCCGCAGCGGGGGCGCTGCAACGAGTGTCACGGGGGCGAGACCGGCAGGCTGCTCGGCTTCAGCGCGGTGCAGCTGTCCCATGGTGGTCCCGGCCTCACGCTGACCCTCCTGGCCCAGGAGGGCCTGCTCACCAACCCGCCGCCAGCCGGCATGACCTATCCGGTGCCGGGCACGCCGGTCGAGCGGGCCGCGATCGGCTCGCTCCACGCCAACTGCGGCCACTGCCACGCGCCCAGCGCGAGCCAGAACAATTGCTTCAGCCTGACCAACCCGGGCGGCGCCGGCGGGATGCAGGCGCGGGTCCTCCCCACCGACGACAGCGTCGAGGACACCCAGATCTACCGGTTCGCGGTCGACCAGCCGCTCCGCTACTGGATCGGACGCGACGAGGGCAACCACACCGAGTCGCAGACCGGCGAGCTCATCACCGACCGGATCGTGCCGGGTGAGGCGTCGCGCAGCGCGGTCTGGTATCGCATGAGCGTGCGCGAGTGGGGCGAGGTGCTCCCGTACAACGACCACCAGCAGATGCCGCCGATCGCGACCAACGAGGTCGACGAGGATGGCCTGGCCGCGGTGGAGTTGTGGATCAACTCGCTCCAGTGAGTTAGAAACCGGCATGGCCGACGCCGACGACGACCTACCCCGCCCCGAACCCAAGGAAATCGACGAGAAGAAGGCGCTCGAGCTGCGCCACATGGCCGAGGACGCGGTCCTGAAGGGCGTCCCCTACGGCGACGAGAAGTGCGGCAACTGCCTGTACTACCTCAACGCCGACGAGAAGCTCGCGTACTGCTGGCACCCGAAGCTGCGCATCCTGGTCGGCGCCGAGTGGTGGTGCCAGTGGTGGGAAGCCATCCCGGAGGACTGAGGCGACCCGCGGTGGTAGGACACCGAGGGAAGCCGGGGCCCGGACCTGGCGTAGGATCCGCATATGCCTGACCAAGCACAGGAGAGCGACCGCCAGAAGGACGAGCTGGGGCCGCAGCAGCAAGCGGAGAGCAAGGAAGGCGCGCCGCGCGTTGCGAACGAGGAGATCCGCGCCGAGGACCGATCGCACTTCTTCGCGGTCGCCAACGCGCTCATCGGCGCAATGCACACGCAGAGCCCGCAGCTGCAGCTGCCCGACCGGCTGACCCGCAAGGAGGGCGACGCGGTCCGGCTCATCTACGAGGCGCGCACGGCGCAGGAGAGCGAGTACGGCGGCGGGACGATCTCGGGGCTCGAGCGCATGCGCTACCTCAACGAGGGGCTGCTGGCGCTGCAGGGCACCCTGGCCATCGCGAAGTCGTCCTTCCCGCAGGCGCGCTCGCACATCGAGGAGATCCGCCGGCTCATCGCCAAGCTGAAGGAGCAGATCGCGCAGGCGATCGTGGCCGAGGAGCGGAAGAAGCAGCAGGAGAAGGCCAAGAAGGACCTCGACACCAAGCAGGCCGACGAGCAGGCCAAGGCGAAGAAGACCGCCGAGGACCAGACCAAGAAGGCCTGAGCACGCCCGGCTGCGTCGACGAAGCCGCGACGACGAAGCCGCGACGACGAAGCCGCGACGACGCCCGGATCGGGCCGACCTCGGAGCGTGTCCCGCCGCCTCTGTCCTCCTTCTCGCGCGCCAGCTGTCCTCGCCGGCGCGCTCCTGTCGACCGCGCTGATCGTGCCCGGCTCGGCCTGCCGGCTCGGCGTCGCCGTCGATTCGCCGCCGCGCGGCGACACGATCCAGCTGCGCGCCGCCTCTCGCTGCCGCGACCTGCAGCTCCGGGCCTCGGCCGGGCCGGCCGGCGCGGCCGCCGCGCCCGCGATCGAGCTGGTCATCGCGCTGAACGGCGAGGTCTGCCACCGCGAGGGCGTGCCGCGCGGCGCCACCGTCCACGGCGAGCTGGCCGCTCTGTGCCCCGAGCCCGCCCTCGCCGAGCCCGGCCCGCACCAGGTCGAAGTCGCTCTCGTCTCGCCGGGTTGCGCGGCCAAGCGGCCGCTCGCCCGTCGCCGCGCGGTCTGCGACGGCCCCGATCCGGACTGATCGCCGCACCGCGTCGCGCGGCGTTGGTGAACAGAAGTCCCTGGGGTATCGTCGGCCGATGGAGCCGAAGGAGCAGCCGCCGATCCGCCGGGTCGCCGTTCTGGGAGCCGGGGTCATGGGGGCCGGCATCGCCGCCCACGTGGCCAACGCCGGGTACCAGGTCCTGTTGCTGGACATCGTCCCGCCGGACCTGAAGGAGGGGGAAAAGGGCTCGCGCAGCGCCCGCAACCGGATCGCGGCCACCTCGCTGGCCAACCTGGCCAGGAGCAGGCCGTCCGCGCTGTTCGCCTCGGCCTACGCCCGGCTCATCTCGATCGGGAACCTCGAGGACGACCTGGCCACCGCCGGCCAGTGTGACCTCATCATCGAGGCGATCGTCGAGCGGCTCGACATCAAGCGCGCGCTCTACACCAAGCTCGAGTCGCTGGTCGGTCCCGGCACGATCCTGGCCAGCAACACCTCGGGCCTGCGCATCGCGGATCTCCTGACCGGGCGGAGCGGCGCGTTCCGCCGGAACTTCCTCATCACGCACTTCTTCAACCCGCCGCGCTACATGAAGCTGCTCGAGATCGTGGCCGGCCCCGACACCGACGCGGGCGCCCTGGCCCGCGCCGAGCGGTTCGGCCGCGAGGTGCTCGGCAAGGGCATCGTGCGGGCCAAGGACACGCCCAACTTCATCGCCAACCGGATCGGCGCGCACGCGATGATGGCGGCGATCCACGTCATGCTCGAGCGCAAGCTGGCGCCGGAGGACATCGACGCGCTGACCGGCGTGGCCATGGGCCACCCGAAGAGCGCCACCTTCCGCACCGGCGACGTGGTCGGCCTCGACACCCTGGCCCACGTGGTCGACAACTGCTACCAGGTGCTCACCTCCGACGAGGACCGCGAGGTGTTCGCGCTTCCGCCGTTCGTGCGCGCGATGCTCGAGCAGAAGCGGCTCGGCGACAAGACCCGCGGCGGCTTCTACCGCAAGGCCGGGCCAACCATCGAGACGCTCGACCCGACCACCGGCCAGTACCGGCCGCGCGGCGGCAGCGAGGCCATCGCAAAGGCGACCAAGGCGATCGGCAAGGAGCCGGACGTTCGCAAGCGGGTGCGCGCGCTGGTCAACGCCGACGGCGAGGTCGGTGCGGCGGCGTGGCAGATCCTGGCCCGCAGCCTGGCCTACTCCGCGCGCCGGGTCGGCGAGATCTCCGACGATGTGGCCGCGATCGACGCCGCCATGCGCTGGGGCTACAACTGGGAGCTCGGCCCGTTCGAGACCTGGGACGCGCTCGGCGTCCGCGAGACCGCGGCGCGCATGGAGAAGGACGGCATCGCGGTCGCGCCGTCGATCAAGAAGATGCTGGAGCGCGGGATCGATCGCTTCTACGACGCCAGCGGGCGCGTGTTCGACCTGGCCGCGCAGAGCTACCGGGCCATGGAGCGCGACCCGCGCGAGGTGACCCTCACCGTGCTCCGGCGCGGCGAGGCGCCGGTCCTGGCCAACAATGGCGGCGAGGCGTGGGACATCGGCGACGGCGTCCTCTGTCTCACCTACAAGACCAAGGCCAACAGCATCGATCCGGACGTGATGAAGATGCTGCACGAGTCGATCGCGCGGGCCGAGCGCGACTTCCGCGCTCTCCTCATCGCGAACGACGGGGACCACTTCTCGGTCGGCGCCAACCTGTTCCTGGTCGCGATGGCGGCCGGACAGAAGGAGTGGGAGCAGCTGCGCCAGATGATCGCGCTGTTCCAGGGCGCGGTGCAGCGGCTCAAGTACGCGTCGGTGCCGGTGGTGGCCGCGCCGTTCGGGATGACCCTGGGCGGCGGGCTCGAGGTCGTGCTCGGCTGCACCACGGCGCAGGCGGCGGCGGAGACGTACGCCGGCCTGGTCGAGGTCGGGGTCGGGCTGGTCCCGGGCGGCGGCGGCACGATGAACCTGCTCTGGCGGGCGCTCGAGAACGTGCCGCAGGGGGTCGACTTCGACGTGTTCCCGTTCGTGGCCCAGATCTTCAAGAACATCGCCACCGCGCAGGTCGCGACCAGCGCGGGCGAGGCGGTGGAGCTGGGCTACCTCCGCCGCAGCGACGGGGTCTCGTTCGACCGCGCCCGCCAGCTGTGGGAGGCGAAGCGCCGCGCGATCGCGCTGGCCGAGAGCGGCCACCACCCGCCGCTGCCGCGCGCGTTCAAGCTGCCCGGCGAGAGCGGCATCGCCACGCTGCACCTCCTCGTCAACACGATGATGCAGTCCGGCTTCGCCAGCGAGCACGACGGGGTGGTGGCGCGCCACCTGGCGCGGATCCTGTGCGGCGGCGCGTCGGGCGCGACCCACGAGGTCACCGAGGCGGAGATCCTCGAGCTCGAGCGCGAGGCGTTCGTCAGCCTGTGCGGCGAGCCGAAGAGCCAGGAGCGCATGCAGCACATGCTGATGCACAACAAGCCGCTCAGGAACTGAGCGAGAGACGACAGAGGAGCGAGCCCATGTCGGATGCAGCAAAGGACGTCGTCATCGTCGAGGCGGTGCGGTCGGCGGTGGGCCGCGCCCACAAGGGCGCGCTGCGCTCGACCCGCCCGGACGAGCTGGCCGGGCAGGTCATCCGCGCGCTCCTGGCGCGGGTGCCGGCGGTCGAGCCGGCCCTGGTCGAGGACGTGGTGCTCGGCTGCGCCATGCCGGAGGGAGAGCAGGGGCTGAACGTGGCCCGCCTGGCCGCGCTCCTGGGCGGGCTGCCGGTCGAGACCTCGGGCGTGACGATCAACCGGTTCTGCTCGAGCGGGCTGCAGGCGATCGCGATGGCGGCCGGCGCGGTGGCGATCGGCCAGCACGACCTGGTCCTGGCCGGCGGGGTCGAGTCGATGAGCATGGTGCCGATGACCGGCTTCCACCTCAGCGCCTCGCCCGAGCTGATGGAGAAGATGCCGACCGCGCACACCCCGATGGGCATCACGGCCGAGAACCTGGCCAGCCGGTTCTCGATCAGCCGGGCCGAGGCCGACGCGTTCGCGCTGAGCAGCCAGAAGAAGGCGGCGGCGGCGATCGCGGCCGGCCGCTTCGCCGAGGAGATCGTCCCGGTCCAGGCGGTCGGCTACGGCAAGCCGCCCGCCGGCGAGCGCGAGACCAGCGAGTTCAAGGTGGACGAGCTGCCGCGCGGCGACACCACCCTCGAGGGGCTGGCCTCGCTGCGGCCGGCGTTCTCGGCCAAGGGCGTCGTCACCGCCGGCAACGCGTCGCCGCTCAGCGACGGCGCGGCGGCGGCGCTGGTCACCACCCGGGCGCGCGCGGCCGAGCTGGGCCTGAAGCCGCGCGCGGTGTTCCGCGGCTACGCCACGGCCGGCGTGGACCCGGCGATCATGGGAATCGGTCCGATCCCGGCGGTGAAGAAGCTGCTCGCCCGCACCGGGCTCAAGATCGGCGACATCGACCTGGTCGAGCTCAACGAGGCGTTCGCGTGCCAGGCGCTGTACGTGCAGCGCCAGCTGGAGATCCCGGAGGATCGGCTGAACGTGAACGGCGGGGCGATCGCGCTCGGCCATCCGCTCGGCTGCACCGGGGCCAAGCTGACCGCGACCGCGCTCAGCGAGCTGCGCCGGCGCGGCGGGCGCTACGCCATCGTCACGATGTGCATCGGCGGCGGCCAGGGCGCGGCCGGGCTGTTCGAGGCGATGGCCTGAGCGGCGGGTCGGCCGCTCCGGCGCCTTGACCGCGCCCTGAGCCCCGCCTGACCGGCGGCGGCTGCTTCTTTCGGGAAGATCGCGCTCGCGCTGCGTTGCGGGGAGAGATGACCCCGCCGCAGGAGAATGAAGATGCGATCTAGACCGACCCCGGTCCTGGCGCTCGCGGCGCTGGGAGCGCTGGGCGCGCTCACCGCGTGCCGGGACCAGCCGGGCGCGATCGACGGAACCAGTCAGCCGATCCAGAACGGCACCGCGGTCAGCCGGACCGAGCGACCCTACGCCGCGTTCATCGACGTCACCCGGCAGAACGGCGACCAGCGGTCGTGCAGCGGCGTGCTGGTGTCGCCGACCGCGGTGCTCACCTCGGCCCGCTGCGTCGTCTGCGCGACGGCCGGCGTCGTCCGGATCCTGGGCGAGCAGGCCAGCTTCCAGCCGCCCGGTCAGATCCCGTTCGCGATCCACGGGGTCTCCAGCTTCGCGATCCATCCAGGCGCCTTCACCGCGGCGCCCGACTGTGGCCTGTCCGACTCGGATCTCGACTCGTCGCTGGTCGATCTCGCGCGGCCGGGCGCCGACCTCGGCGTCGTTCACCTGTCGTCGTCGTCAGCGGAGGTGCCCGCCACGGTGCTCCTGACACCACCCTACGGCTTCAACCCGCTCCAGGACCTGTGGCAAGAGAACGTCACGATCCTGGGCCGCGGCGACACGGTCTTCGCACTCGCCGATCACGACTACCTCACCATGCGCCAGGCAGTCGCCCGGGTGAACGCGTACAGCCAGGACGTGTTCGGCGAGCTGGGCGGCGCCTGCGACGGCACCCCGCTCCAGCCGTTCCAGATCAAGGTGAACGAGGCGGACGGGGCGACCGAGACCGGCGTCCTCAGCGGCGACGAAGGCGGCGCGCTCCTCGCCCCGGGCAACGGCGAGCGCGTCATCGCCATCGCGTCGTGGGGGCTGGCCGGGAACTTCAACATGTTCGCGCCGACCTTCACCGCCCCCAGCTCGTCCTTCATCCGCGCCCAGATCGGCAACTACAGCGGCTTCCTCGACTCGGACGGCGACGGCGTGGTCAACGGGTCCGACAACTGCGTCACCGACGCCAACCCGGATCAGATCGATCGCGACGGCGACGGGGTCGGCGACCTGTGTGACAACTGCTCGCCGCACAGCGCGTGGGGCGACATGCCGGTCACCTGGAGCTGGGAGGGCGAGCCGGCCAGCGACTACGCCGGCCTGTACAACCCGGACCAGGCCAATGCCAATCGAGAGGGCGAGGTCGATCGAGTCCTGACCGAACACCCCGAGTACGGCGACGACATGCCCGCGGTCAGCGCGGCCGAGTACGTCGATGCGCACGGCATCGACGTCACGTGCAACGACGGCCTGGTCGCCGCTCGCCACCGCTACCTGCGCGGCGACGTCTGCGATCCGATCCCGACCGCCGAGACCGAGACGATCCGGGTCGACGCGACCGACGCGGTCGTGGCGACCTCGCCGGGCGGGCTGTGCGCGGCGAACGGGTACGGCTTCGCGACCTGCACCTACGAGATGCCGGGCGGCCTCGCGTTCACCCCGATCGTCGGGTCGGGCGCGGCCGGGATCGGCGGCCAGATCGGCCCGCGCTTCTGCTCCTGCCCGGGCGAGCGCGACACCCCGGTGGCCCGCCGGCAAAGCTGTGGGTCGAGCACCACCTACAACTGCGCCATCGACGGCGCCCAGTTCGTCGACGCGGGCAGCTCGTGGCGCACGATGACCACGCCAGGCGCGGCGCTGGTCGATGCCACCTTCGGACCGGCCGGCACCCAGCCGGTCGTCGAGATGGAGTGGGACTTCCTGGCCGACCTGGTCGCGCTGACCGGGCAGGCGCTGCCGGCGCCGCCGTGGAACCTCGACGCGGACGGCAACATCATCGGCGGGCCGCACCTGGCCGGCGTCGTCTGGACTCACGTGCCGACGCTCGGTGGTCAGCCGATCGGCTCGATCCCGGGCGACAACGGCGGCCAGCGCTCGTACCGCGAGATCGCCAGCTGGTACGGCGAGGCCGAGACGACCCTCACCAAGAGCATCCACTGGCACAAGGTCCCGCAGTACCGGCCGGCCTGGCCGTGGGAGTACTGCGCCCGGTGCAGCGTTCTCGATCCGTCCTGGCTGTGGGTGATCGACCCGGCCAAGCAGCAGGTGCTCGGGGTCGGCGAGGAGGTCTCCCACGACCTGTCGCACGCGCTCGATCCGATCGCGATGCAGCTCATGGCCGGCAACAACCTGCTGGTCGCCGCCGCCGAGCCGGCCAGCCGCCTGGGTGGGACCTCGATCCGCGAGCTGGCGGTCACCAGCGGGCTGGCGGTCACCGGCGCGCTCCACATCGGCCAGGAGAGCATCAAGGGCGAGCTGATCGGCGGCCAGGGCCTCGCCGGCCACGGCCTCGCCGGAGACAGGGCGGCCTCGCCGCGCGCCGGCGCCCCGGTCAACACCGTGCTCGCCTTCTCGGCCGCGCGTGAAGAGCTGTACGCGCTGCGCTGGGATCCGGCGAAGAAGATCACCTCGCTGCAGATCTGGACCCGCGCGGGCGGCTGGCAGCCGCGCGCCCTCGCCGGCGACCGCGTGGGCGAGCCGCTCGCCGTCACCATGCGCCTCGAGGCGGGCGCTCTCCACGTCCTCGATCGCCTGGCCGGCAGCTCGACGACCCGGCTCACCAGCATCGACCTGGCCACTGGCGCCGCGCGCGTCCTCGAGGGTCGACTCATCGACGAGCCGATCACCGCGGCGTCGCTGACCATCACCGCCGACTCGGGCCTCCTGGTGTCGGCGGCGATGGAGCGCGGCGGCAGCCGGTTCGCCCGCCTCCTGGTCGACAGCGGCTCGCGGGTGCGCCTGCTCTCGCGGGCCGGGCACGAGGAGACCCTGGTCGGCGAGGCCCGCGAGCGCCGCGCCGGCGGGACCTCGTTCCTGGTCGAGGTCGAGCGCGACCTCGAGCCGCGCGTGGTCGAGGCGCGCCAGTTCGAGGCGGCCCGCGACCCGGCCGCGCGGCCGATCTTCTGAACC
>Ga0193753_10001427_pt1 | contig 20366 bp, 19 predicted proteins | sample H1c2metaG_FD_144925 | JGI IMG/M metagenome (GOLD analysis project Ga0193753, IMG submission 144925) | Soil microbial communities from a riparian zone of the East river system, Colorado, United States - H1c2 | ecosystem: Environmental > Terrestrial > Soil > Riparian zone | place: USA: East...
CAAGTCGTCTGGACGCCGCACTCGCCAGGGCTTTGCGACCCGCAGCCGCGTACGGCGTCCAGACGACTTGATAGAGCTCGCCGAGCTTCCGCTTCACGGCCGCATCGCGCACCGCGAGGATTCGCCAGGGCTGGCGATTGCCCCCGCTCGGCCCCCACGTCGCAGCCGTCAGCACGCGCCGCAGAACGTCCTCGGGAATCGGGTCCGGGCGCAGCTTCCGCACCGCGCGCGTCGTCTGCATCACCGTATAAAGGTCGTGGTCGGGCATGCTGGTGGAAGGGGTTAGCCGGGACTCGCAAAAAGCTCAACAATTACCTGAGAGGCCGATGGCATAATCAATTTTGTTGATTTATACGCCTCCAAAAATTGACTTAATCAATCTCCAGCCCATACTGAACTCAACGCCGATGGACTGGAAACACCTCACTCGAATCAGCGACGGCGCGCGCCTGGTCGTAGAACGCGTTCGGTTGCCCGACACCGGAATCGTGGTCGAAGGCAGCTTCGACCTTCCGCCGCTCGCCCAGCTGAACATCGATGACCAAGTGTTCGTGGCCGCCTTCGTGAAGAGCCACGGATCGATCAAGGAGATGGAGCGCCTGTTCGGCGTCAGCTACCCGACGATCAAGAGCCGGCTGAATCGCCTGAGCGCAGCGCTCGATTCCGAGTGGACCGTTCAAGCGAGCGCCCCGGTGGCCGATCGCGCCGAGATTCTCGATCGACTCGAACGTGGCGAGATCACGGCCGAGCAAGCAGCGGAGGCACTTCGATCATGAACCAGCAGCTCTTGCCGTTTTGGATGCGCGTCCACGTCGCGAACCTGCCGCGCGGCAACTTTCGAATTTGGTTGCCGCTGTTTCTGCTCTGGCCGCTCTGGCTGGTCGCGCTCGGCTTGTTCTTCGCAACCGTCGTGATCGCGACCGTGATCACCGGCTCATTTGCGTTCGGTGAGGCGCTCGCTGCCACCCGCGAGTTGCATTGCCTGGCCGCCGCTCTGCGCGGCGCCTCGTGCGACATCGAAGCCAAGGGCGGCAAACACCTGTCTCTCTCGTTTCTGTGAACGTTGCACAAAGGACACGACCATGTTGACCGAAGAACGACGCCGGATCTTGAACCTGCTCTCCGAGGGCAAAATCGACGCAGCCGAAGCGGAAAAGCTGCTCGATGCGCTCTCGAACACAACGATGCCCGCCACCGCTCAGGTAACTCGCAGCGATGTCGCGCTGCCCGCTCCGAAGTTCTTGCGCGTGCTCGTCGAGGGCTATCAAGACGACGAAAGTAGCGCAGGCAAAGTGAACGTGCGCGTGCCGTTCACGCTGATCCGCGCCGGTATTCGCTTGGCCGCGCTCTTACCGGTTGCGGTGCACGAGCCGATCAATCGCGCCCTGCACGCGCAAGGCGTCGACATCGACATCTCGAAGATCAAGCCGGAAAACCTCGAGGATCTCGTGACGCACTTGCGCGAGCTCGCGGTGGACGTCGAAGGTGTGCACGGCGAAAAGGTGCGCGTGTTCTGCGAGTGACCGAGCTCAGCGAACCGCTGCCAAGCCCGAAGGTCTCGAGCGCAAGCCGAGCACTTCCCACGGCGATTCGCGCTCGCACTCGGTCAACGCACCCATCAGCTCGTCGTCGTCCGGGCGGCTCTCCGGGTCCTTCGCGAGGCAGCGCAGGATCAGCGCTTCGAGCTGCTGCGGCACCGGCGTAGGGATCCGCTGCGAGGGTGGTTGCGGAGGCGAGTGCAGATGGTGCCCGCAGACTTCGACCATGCTGCGACCGTCGAACACCGGCGTTCCAGTGAGCAGGTAATACCCAGTCGCGCCGAGCGCATACGTGTCGACCTTCGCGTCGATCGACTCGGGTCGCACGATCGACTCGGGCGCCATGAACAAGGGCGTGCCCGTGATCGAGTCCGCGCGCGAAACGTCGGGACTGCCGCCCGAATCGAGCTGCTTCACCAAGCCGAAGTCGATCACCTTCACGAAGTCGCGCATGCCGCCGTGCTCGCCGATCAACAGATTGCCGGGCTTGATGTCGCGGTGAATCAACCCCGCCGCGTGCGCTTCGCGAAGCGAGCCGGCGATCTGCAACATCACGTGCACGACGCGGCCGGGCGGTTGCGCCCCTTCTTCTTCGACGAGCTTTTCGAGCGACTTCCCGGTCAGAAACTCCATCGCATAGTAGAAAACGCCTTGCGGCGTACGCCCGTAGTCGTGAATCGCGATCGTGTTCGGGTGCGTGAGCTGGCTCGTGAGCTGCACTTCGCGCTCGAATCGCACGAGCGCGTCGTTGCTCACGCGATCGGGCAACAGCAACTTGATCGCGGTCGCGCGCCGCAACATTGCGTGTTCGGCACGATAGACGGCGCCCATACCGCCCTCCCCGATCTTCTCGCGTAACGTGTAGCGGCCGAGCTGCATCGCCCGGCGCACTTGAGCGACGAGGCCGTAGATCTCGCGCGATACGACGCGCGATGCGAGCGTCGTCGCGATGCACCAAATCCCGACGCCACACGCGACCATGGCCGGAGATGCGAAACCGATCTGAAGGCTCTGGCTCGCTTGGTAATACGAGCCGCTCACGAGAAAGGGCGCGCACGCGAGGCCCACTCCGAGCGTGAGCTTCGCAGTGCTCGGAACGATCGCGGATCGCAGGATCAGCACGATCACGAGCAGCAACACTCCTGCGAGCTCGAGAAAGTAGCCGCTGGGTGCGCTTGCGACGCCGAACGCTGCAGCCGCGGCGATCGACACCGTCGTTCCGACCTCGACCGCGCGGAGGACAGCGACGGAGTGCGTGCCGCGCCGCACGAACAGCCACAGACCGAGAAACAGGACCGCGATCAGCCCGTTCAGAATCTTCGCGGGATGCAAGTGCACGCGGACGAACCACTCGGGCGCTGCCAACCCGATCATGACCGCCCCGGCCAGGTACAGCGCTCCGAACATCGTCATCATCCAGCGCACGAACATCGTGACGCGCGCCTGGAGGAAGCTCTGAAACTCGTCCGAATCCGTGCCAGCCGCATCCGACCCGCGCCGGATGACGTTGTGCATTTGGGACTGCGGCGGCCGCGAGGACATGCTCGCAATCGACGTTACACTGCCTGGAGGCTCGTGCCAGCGCTACTTGCAGTCGACGATTTGGACCATGTAGCTGATGGGCATCGCGCCCCCGGTCACGGAGACGCTGTACGTCTTACCCGCCGTCGTGGACCAGCCCATCGGGTTGAATCGCAACGCGTATTTCGACCCGTATCCGGCGCCCAGCTGTGTGACCGTGACCGGCATCGCCATGCCGTCCGCCATCACGCTGACCTGCGCATTTGCCAAATTGATCGTGTCGCTCTGCACGGTCCAGCCGGTCGAATCGACCTTCTGCCCGAAGCCGCCCTGCATCGCCTGAAGCGGGATCGAGCCCGGCGCGGGCCAGGCTTGCCAAGCCTTGCCGACCTTCATCTTGCCGAACGTCATCATGCACGAGTGCTTATCGGTCGAGCCGAGGCCGGTCGGTCCGAAGGTGTTGGACAAGATCCAGCGGCGGTGCCCGATCGTCGTCGGGTTTCCGGGATCGACCATGTAGCCGTCGACCGATGCGACGCCCGGCCCGGTGGAGATGTTGCAGCGACCGGCGGCCGTTGCGCCTTCCATGTTGTAACAAGTCCAGGTGCTCGGCGGCGTGTGCGAGAGCATGTTGTTCGCGCGCTGCATGAGCGCACAGGCTTGCGCTTGCTTGTCCATCGTCGGATCGCTCGTCACCGGCGGAAGGTCCGCGAGCCAGCGATACAGGTTCACGAGCTTGAGCGCGTTCGCGCGGCCGTTCGCCGAGATGTCGCCGTTGTTGCACGACGCGACGTCACCGCTCCACGTGCCTTCGCTGATGTCTGCGCGATCGACTTTCCAACGCGAGCACACGCCTTCTGGAGATCGATCACCGGTCGCGGGTGGCGGCGCGCCTGCGCCTGCAGCTGGTGGCGGCGCTCCCGCAACACCGGTCATCATGCCTGGAGCACCCGCTGCACCGGTGCCGGGCCGTCCTGCGACGCCGATCGGTGCAGGCGCACCCGCGGGAGGTGGCGGCGGCGGTTGAGTCGCGATCGCACCCGCCACGGCGGAGCTTCGACCTGCGGCTCCGACCGACGAACCGCCCGCCCCGGCAGAGCTCCCCGAGCCGGCGGGAAGAGTCACGACCGGCGTCCCCATCGTGGCACGGTCACGCTCGCCAGTTTGGTCGCCTCCGCCACACGCGATGGTCCAGAGCAGGCTGCCCAACACGCCCGCAGTCATTGCCGTTTTCATCCTGAAGCTCCGAACCGTTCCGCGAGGCTCGCCGCCCCACACCGTTTTCCGTGATTGCCTCCGGCGATCCGACCTGCCTTGCTCGAACTACGAGCCTAGCCGGCGAATCTGACCGATTTTGCTACAAGAGAACCGTGTCCTAGGGGGCGCACCCCGGGTCATTTGATGCACCCGACGAGGGCTCGTATTTTAGAAGGACGCTGAGCGGCATCGCTGCGACGACACGCGTCGCGGGTCTTCAGACGTGCGGATCTCGGCGCGCGCGATGATCGCCAAACGGGGTAGCGTGCGTATGTGACGACCGTGCTGCTCGATGTACCTGTTCGCGATGGCGCGCCCGCGCCGGCGATTCCCGCAGCCGATGAGCTCCCGCTCGAAGCGATTCCCGCCGGGCCCATCGCGCAAGTTCGGGCGGAACGCGTCGCGGCGCTCGACGGGTTGCGCGGACTGATGGCGTGGGCAGTCGCGCTGTATCACTTCGGCTTGCTCACGCACGCGTTTCGCGGAGCTGCCACGCTGAGCAGTGTCGTGACCGTGCTCGGACTTCACAGCGTCGAAGCGTTTTTCATGGTGAGCGGCTTTTGCCTGTTTCACCTGCACGGCGAGATGGGACGGAGCCGAACGGAGCTGCGGAGGTTCTATCTCCAGCGATTCCTACGTCTCGCGCCCGTGTTTTATCTCGTGCTCGCGCTGAACTTCGCCCTGCAGGAGCAGGCCGGGCCGCCACTGTCGTGGCACACGTTTCTCGAGAACGTCACGTTTACGTTCGGGCTGCACCACCCGAATCACGCGCTGGTCACCGGTGGTTGGTCGATCGGGCTCGAAGTGATGTTCTATGCGAGCTTCCCGTTTCTGGCCGCGCTGTTTCGATCGCCAGTTGCACTCGCGGTGGGCGCGCTTGCAGCGATCGGGCTCGCCTGGTCGTACAGCGCGAACGACGTCGAGAGCGCAGCGGATGCAGCGCGCTTCAATGCGTACGTGTTGATGCAAAACCATGCTTTTGCATTTCTGGTCGGCGGGTTGATCGCAAAACTTCGGCCGCTCGTGGTCGCCCGCATCGCCCTGCCGCTCGCGTGCGCGTTGCTCGGCACTTGCGCCGTGTTCTGGATCAGGTCGCATCCGCTCGTGATCGATCACTTCGAAGTCGTGCTCGGCCTGCGGCGTGCGCAGTACGTCGCCGCAGCTGCGCTGTGCGTCGCTCTTGCTGCCTGCACTCACGTCGCGAGCACGCGGCTGCGCGTGATGCTCGAACGCTTCGGTGAGCTCAGCTATCCGGTCTACCTGCTCCACCCGCTCGCCTGGGTGTTGTGCCGCGGATGGCTGCCGAGCGGGACGTCGCCCGCGACATGTGTCGCGGCGGCGATCCTGACCACGCTCGTGCTCGCCGTGACTACGACACGCTTTCTCGAACGGCCGGTTCGCCGTGTGTTTACGGCGGCTTGGCTCGAGAAGCGCACGTGACGCTTTTGCCGTAGACTCCGCGGCGTCATGGTTCCGTTTTCCGAAAATTCGTCGCCGCCCGCGCCCGCGTCTGCCCTCGATTCGATCGCAACCGCGGCGCTCGAAGAGATCCGAAACGCTGGCACTTACCGGCACATGCGTACATTTCGTGGCCCTCAAGGGCCGCGCATGCAGGTCGACGGACGCGACGTCGTGCACTTTGCCGGCAGCAACTATCTCGACCTCGCGCATCACCCCGCGGTGGTCGAAGCTGCGGCGCGCGCGGCGCAAGACTACGGATGTGCGGTCGGTGGCTCGCGCTTGATCTGCGGCAACACGGACCTGCACGAAGCGCTCGAAGCCGAACTCGCCGATCACCTCGGCCTCGCAGCCGCGCTCACGTTCAGCTCCGGGTACATGGCGAACCTCGGCGTCGTGCCATGCCTCGTGCGGGTGGGCGATCTCGTGCTTTCCGATTCACTCAATCACGCCTCGATCGTCGATGCATGTCGGCTGTCGAAAGCAGAGATTATAGTGTTTCCTCACGGCGACGTCGCGCGACTCACCGAGCTGCTGCGAGCCGCGCGCGATGCCGGCCCGCGTGGGCGCCGAATTTTGCTCGTACTCGACGGCGTCTACAGCATGGACGGCGACATCGCTCCGGTCGCTGCGATGACGCAGGTGGCGCGCGAGTACGGCGCGCTGACGGTTCTGGATGACGCGCACGGGTTCGGAACACTCGGCGCGCGCGGACGTGGTGCCGCCGAGCTGACTGCAGCGGAGAGCGGCGTCGACGTCTACGTCGGAACGCTCGGCAAAGCGCTCGGCTCGTTCGGAGCGTTCGTCGCCGGTTCGGCACGCCTGCGCGAGCTGCTGATCAACGGTGCGCGGACGTTCATTTTTACGTGCGGGCTGGCAGCGCCGCAGATCGCGGCTGCGCGCGCCGGGCTCGCGATCGTGCGAAGTGAACCCGAGCGCCGTTCACTGCTGCAAGCGAACGCGTCGCTCTTGCGAGCTGAGCTCGCCTCGCACGGCGTCGACACGCGACCGAGTGCGACCCAGATCGTTCCGGTGATCGTCGGCGAGAACGCGCGCACGATGGAAGTGTGCGAACGGTTGCTCGCTCGTGGCTTTTACGCGCAAGGCATTCGCTACCCTTCGGTGCCGGACGGCACCGCGCGATTGCGCTTGACCGTCATGAGTAGTCACGACGCGCAGGACATTCGTGGGCTCGCGCAAGCAGTGGCTGAAGAACTACAGCGCTAGTCAGCACCAGGCGTGGGCCCTTGCCAGGCCTTTTTTCGCGATCACTATATGCCTTGACAGGCATATGCCTGGTGGGACATAGACAGAGTGGTGCTGAATGTTTTCGAAGTGATCGCCGAACCGAATCGGCGGCGGATCTTGGACCTACTGTACGCGGACGCGCGCTCCGTCGGGGAGCTCGTGGATGCGCTCGGTATGAATCAACCGGCGGTGTCGAAGCACCTGCGGGTGCTCAAAGCTGCGCGCATGGTCGATGTCGAAGTCGACGCGCAGCGCCGGGTGTACCGGCTGCGAGCAGAACCGCTGCGCGAACTCGAGGCATGGCTCCAGCCGTACCGGCGCTTTTGGAGCAAGCGGCTCGACTCACTCGGCGAGCACCTCGATCGAATGCCCGACTCAGCACCCCGACCAAAGAAGAGGAGGAAACGGTCATGAGCGAACACGGAACCATCGAGCACCAGAAGGACGGCAGCTATCAGCTGCGCTACGAGCGTCACTACCCTCACCCGCCGGAGAAAGTCTGGCGCGCACTGATCGAGCCAGCCGAGCTGAAACATTGGTTTCCTGCCGCGATCGAAGGCGAGCGCAAGCAAGGTGCAAAGCTTCGGTTCGTGTTCGAGGGCGAAGCTGGCCCGGTGACCGAAGGCGTCATGCGCGTGTTCGATCCGCCGCACGTGCTCGAGTTCACATGGATCGACGATGTGTTGCGCTTCGAGCTCAGTGCGGCTCGAGGCGGTTGCAAACTCGTGTTCAGCACCACGATCCCGGAGCGCGTGACTGCACCGCGCGACGCAGCAGGCTGGCACAAGTGTCTCGATAACCTCGCGGACCGGCTCGGAGCAAAGCCCGACGAAGCCGCTTGGATCGACCTGTACCGCGCCTATGCGTCCGAGTTCGGGCCGAGCGACTATCCCGCATTCGTGAAGCGCGCGGGGATCGTCGTGCGGGATGCGATGCAGACGCGAGGGTTGGACGGTGTCGCGTTCGCGGGTCATGGCGACTCGCGCATCGAGCTGCTCCGCGCGAGCGAAGCTGCCGAGACGCCGAAACACGCAGCCGAACCGAACGAATACGTGCTCGTACTCGAGGGCCGCTATGAGCTGCAGCTGGGCGGTGGCCAGATCGTGCTCGAACGCGGGATGGAGTTCGCGTTTCCCGAAGGCTTCTCGATCACAGGCAAAATCAGCGCGGGCACGCGTGTGCTGCGCGCGGTGAGTGGATCGACGCCGAAGTAAGCTAGCGACTACCTACGGCGGGCAGCTCTAGCGATTGGTTAGCTCGACGCGCCGCACCGCCTGCTATTCTTCAACTCGTGACGCCACGGGGGCCACGCGAAGAGCGTTACACGATCGAGTCAGAGCTCGGTCGCGGCGGGATGGGCGTCGTGTTCGAGCTCTGACACAACCTGCGCCAGCATCCCGTCGCACTGAAGCGGCTCGCGACAGCGCGTTTCACAACAGACAGCGAGCTCGAGCGAGCCACCACGCTCTTCGAGCACGAATACCACACACTCAGCCAGCTCGCGCACCCGCACGTGATCTCCGTATTCGACTACGGGATCGATGCAGAGGGCCCATTCTATACGATGGAGCGGTTGCGCGGAGAGAGCTTGCGCGCACGTGCGCCGCTTCACTGGCGCGAAGCGGCGCGCATCGTTCGCGACGTCGCGTCGGCACTCGCGATCGTGCACTCACGGCGCCTCGTCCATCGGGACGTGACGCCGCAGAACATCTACTACGCAGCTGATAGCGGCGCGAAGTTGTTCGACTTTGGTGCGATGATCTCGATGGGTGTCGCCAAGCAGCTGGTTGGCACGCCCTCGTTTGTCGCCCCCGAGTGTTTGAAGTCGCAGCCGCTCGATGGGCAGACCGACCTGTTCGCGCTCGGGGCGTGTCTGTACTACGCACTCTCCGGGCGCAACGCCTATCCCGCGCGCGGCATCGACGCGCTGGCACGCGCGTGGGAGACGCCACCGCCGCCGCTCTCCCGGTTCGGCGCAGACATTCCGGAGGCGCTCGAAGCGCTCGTCGAGTCGCTCTTGTCGATCGCACCGTCCGGTCGGCCGCGGACGGCGGCGGACGTCTACGAACGGTTGACGAGCATCGCGGACCTGCCGCGTTCGGAATCTTCGGACGTCGTTCGCGCGTACGTCACGAAACCCGCGCTCGTAGCGCGCGAACGCGAGCTGGAGCAGTTGCGTAAGCGAGTGCAGCGCGCAGCGAAAGGCCGCGGCAACGCGGTGATCATCGCGAGCTCCGCCGGCTTGGGTCGCACGCGATTGCTCGATGCGAGCGTTCTAGAAGCGCAGCTCGCAGGCCTGCGCGTCGCGCGTGCCGACGCATCGGATTCACAGACCGGCTGGTTCGGGGCGGTCCGCCGCGCGCTGCAGAGCTTGCAAGAGACGGGGTTGGACGTCACGGAAGCACTGCAGAAGCGCGAGCTCGACGCGGTACTGGCGAAAAACCCGGAGGCTCCGCTTTCCACCGAGCAACGCGACCGGATCTTGCGCGAGCTGCCGAGCGTGCTCATCGAGCTGTCGCAGAACATTCCGCTCGCGATCGCCGTCGATGATCTGCAAGCGATCGATGAACCGTCGCTCGCGGTGCTGGCGAGCCTGGCCGCGCAGGCCCGTGGCCACGCGATCGCGATCATCGCGACGCTCGACTTAAATTCACGGCGACAGACCGCGGCGTTGCGGCTGCTCGGGGAGTCGTCGCGCCATCTGACGCTGCAGCCGCTCGACCTAGATCAGAGCCGCTCATTATTGTCTTCAGTGTTCGGTGACGCGCCGAACCTCGAAGTGTTCGCGCTGTTGTGTCACCGGCGCTGTTTGGGCAACCCGCGGCGCTTGATGGAGAGCGCACAAACCGCGATCGACGCGAAGCTCGCGCGTTACGAAGGCGGCGGCTGGGCGATCACGAGCGACACGAGCGCGATCGCCGCAACGCTCGATCGCAACACGGATATCGAACAGCAACTCGCCGCGCTGTCTCCCAACGCGGTCGAGCTGCTCGAGGCGATGGCGTGCGATCGCGAGGGGATCCTCGGCTTCGTCGACTATCCCTTTCTGACCGAACACGGCGATAGCGCACGTATGCACCGAGCCCTGAACGAGCTCGTCGATGCGGGCTGGTTGATGATTCACGGTGACCGCGCGCGGTTCCGGCGCGACGATCAGCAGGCGTTGGTCGAGGCACGCGTGCCCGCGGCGCGCGCTCGCGCCATGCACGGCCGCATCGCTCGCCGCTGCTCGAAGCCAGGACTCGAACCGGTCTACGCGGCGTCCCACTTCATCAAAGCCGGTGAGCTGGCGCTCTCGCTCGAGCCGATGGACGAGATGTCCCGCTACGTCGAAGCGCATTCATCGTCCGACATCGTACGCAGCTCGATCACGATGGAGACGCTGCAGTTGTTCAGCGAGATGCCGGACATGCCCGGGGCGCATCCAGGCGCGCGAGGAAACTACGCAGCAGCCCTCGTCGTGAACTCGACATACCAAGGTCTTCCCGAGCGTGCGGCGCCTTGGATCGAGCGCGCGTTCGCCGAGATCACGCGGTTCAGCGGCGTGTCGGACTACGTCGAGCTGAGCGCACTTCCCGAAGCCGAGCGTTTGAGTCAGGCGCTCGCACGCGCAAACGAACGCTGTCAGTCGCCCGGGTTCGGTGGGCTCGACTTGCTACGCGCCTTGCGGCGTCAAACTCAACTCTGTCTGACCACGGGTGTGTGCGCGAACTTTCTGGCGGACACGAGTCTGCTCGATCCGATCCCCGACCTCCGTCCGTACGCACCGCTCTCGCCGGCCCTCGCAATTGCGGCGCAGGTGCTCGATGGCTTGTCCAAGCAAGCGCGCGGGCAGAGCTGGCTCGCGTGGGACGTGTTCGACCAAGTGCACGCATGGGTGTTCTCAGAGGCCGCGGAGGCAATCGATGGGCTCACGCGGATTGCGTTGCGCGTCGCCTCGCTCGGCTACTTGTGTACGCTCGAGACGGAACACGCGAGCCCCAAAGCGTTGTTGCACCTAGACCAGTACGCGCAGTACATGCCGCACAACGCCCAGAGTATGCGTGCACGCTATTACCTCGCCTGTGGCGACCTCGCGCACTCGGTCGCAGCGCGCAAGGAGTGCGAGCTGCTGTCCTTGCAGAGCAACAGTTTGCCCGAGACGCGCAACACCGAGACTACGTCGTACCTCGGTATGTACTGTTTGTCAGACGACCTTCTGAGCCTACGCCACGTGTGTGCTGAGCTGACGGAGGTTGCCGCGGCTCGACCGGGTTGGCGCTTTCGTCTGACGATCGCCCAGTGTCAGATCTTGCGCTGTCAGAATCGTTGCGAGGACGCGCTTGCGATCGCGGAGGCCTCACTTGCGCGAGTGCCGACACTGCACATCGATTTCGTCGCGGCTGCGGCTACGCACCTCGAGCTGTTGATTGCGACGGAGCGCCTCGAAGCGGCGCGCCACGCTGCGCTCCAGTACCTGCAGCGTGCGCGCGAAGGCGGAGCTCCGAGCTTTCGGATCGAGCTCGCGCTCGCCCAGACCTGCGCGGAGCTCGGTGATCACGCCGCCGCCGACAGCTACTACACGAGCGCAATGCGCGGGCTCGAATCGCGTCAGGTCCACGGGCTACTGCTCGGACGTGCGCTCGAGGTGGGGGCTCGCGTCGCACTGCGGCGCGGCGATGCGAAGATGTTCACCGAGCGCGCAGAGCTCGCGGCGCATGAGTACGCCCTGAAGCAGACCCCTTCGCTCGCGCCACGCTTCGCGAAGCTCATGCGCGACGCTGCGCGCGCCGGTCTGGTCGTCGCTGAAGCCGCACCGAGTCTCGTCACGACGGTCGCCATGTCGGCTGCGGCGCTGAAAGAGCTCGCGTCGACCACGGATGATTCCGGTTTCTATGCGGCGGCGCTCGAGTTTCTCCTAAAGCGCAGCGGTGCGAGCGGTGCGTTTCTCTATCTGCCTTCGAAGGATGGGCTGCGTCGGGTCGCCGCTACGGAAAGTCTGCACTGGACGGATACGAGCGCGCTCGATCGCGTCGCGTTCGAACAGTACGAGCGTGAGCGTGTCGGCGAGGCACCCGAGACGCTCGATCTGCCGACACAGATCGCGACTGCTTCGCACACGCACGGCACTGGAATGACACTCTGGCCCTGCGTGCTCGCTCGACCGAGCGTCGCAGGCCGCACGATCGAAGGTGTGGTCGTATTCGTGTCGAGTTCGCTTGCCGGTGCGGGCATTCCGCGAAGCAGCCTCGAACAACTCGCGACCCTGTTGACGTCGCGGGCCGATTCGCTCGCTCCGGCCGCCGATGAAGACGCGGTTTCAACGACCGTCTGAGCGAAGCAGCGTGCGGGTCGCGCGGCGCCTCGAGTGTTTCGGGTAGGCGTGACGTCTGCGGCCGAGTTCCTGTCGCTTTTGGTCCGGCGCTGGAGATGAATCGAGTGGCGACTCGCGCTAGATCCGAGGTCGATGAAGATCGCAGGGCTGGGTTTTGTTTTCGTCGCATTGGCCATCGCAGCGTGTGGCGGCGACGACGACGCCGGGTCGGGTGGCGCTGGTGGTAAAGGAGACAACGGCGAAAGCGGCGCGAGCGGAGGCTCTAGCGACAAGACGATGATCTGCGGTGCAAAGACCTGCCGCCTCTCCGCCGACTCATTGGACGCGCCGTGTTGCCGCGATGAGTTCGCCGGTGAGTGCGGCCTGATGGTCGGCAATCAGTGCCGGAAGTTGCGTGCGAAGATCGACGAGCGCTGTCCACTTCCCGAGATCCCGGGAATTGCCGATGCGGCCGACCCAGCAAACGAGCGCAACGGCGTCAGTGGCTGCTGCACCGACAACAACGAATGCGGGCTCGACCTGGGCCTCGGGACCGGTTGTTCCGGCAACGCGAGCAACTGTATGTTCTTCCCACCCCCGTACACAGACTCGCTCGCGCTAACCACATGCGAGGGTGAGCCACTTCAGAACATCCCGGATGCGTGCAAAACCGGCGCAGCGGGCAGCGAGTAGTCCGTCCAGCGTCACGGATCTCGCTTGTATGGCAGCGAGAGCAGCAGGTTCTGGCCTTCGATTCGTTCCTGTTGTCCTATCGCACGTGGCGTCCAACCTACCGGCCCGCGCCCACGCCACTTAAGCCACGCTCGCTGTGGGTCCTCCAGCACGGAGTTGAAACTGAAGCGAACGAGGCGGGGCCGCCCGTCCGCCGTGGTCTCCAACACAGTCGCAGCAAGCCCACGAAACTCTCGCCGCTCTCCGCGGCGTGGCATCTCGCGCGCGGCCGTAAATATGTGCTCCATTGGCACGTACGCCCAGCCTCGATCGACGCGAACGTCGAGCGTCCGTGGATCGGGCCGCGTCACCGAAAGGTCTGCGCTGCCGGCATAGAGCACGCGCGAGGACTCCGGCAAGCGCGCGAGATTTTGCGGCAACGACAACACGTTCAACGCGTAGCTGTTCAAGATCTCCGTCGGCGCATTGAGGATAATGATGTGTTGGGCCCGCGGCATCGCGCGCAACAACGCCTGCACGCCGTTCTCGACCGGTGCAAACGTACCGAGTGCCAGCGGGTACTGCGCGAGCGAGAACCACACGTGGGCGCCGACGAAGAACTGTCGCCCGACGCGGCGAAACCGAGTCGTGAGTGAGCTCGGATCCAACACGAAGCAGGCGATGCAGCCGAATGCTCCGAAGCTCGGACCGATCGTCGTGCGTTCTTGCGGAATCGTGAGCAGCAACGGAAGTAGGCACAGCAGCGCGGCGAGTGCGAAGAAGCGACACGACTTGCTCGTGTTCAAGCCGGGCGAGATCCAGGCGAGCGCGACCAGTGCGAGCGGAGTCGCAATCCAGCGCGCGACGCCCTCTCGCAGTAACAACGACACGTTTCCGAGGCTGGGACCGAACAGCGTCGCCGTCCAAATCGGAAGGTCGAAGGCGCCCTGCGCGACTGCGTCGATCGGATGCGACAACTCGCGGTACCAACCCGCGCCCGGCACTCCGTACGGGCCCGTGGCCAGATAGAACACGTCGTCCAGCGCGAACATGACGCTGGCGAGCGCCGCGATCGAAGCGCCCGGTGCGAGGTTGCGATACAGCAGCGCAGCCATGCCTGCGATCGCCGCATACAGAAACGTGTTCACGAGCAGCATCGCGGCCGGCGTGTTCGGAAACAACCCGAACTCGATCCAATGATTCAGGTAGGTGAGCGGGCGCAAGAACGCGACCGTGAAACGCGGGCTCGCCCACCAGCTGGAAAAGCCGATCTCGCGCTGCGCAGCTAGCCGCTCTCCGGTGAGTGTGAATAGCTCGAGCGGCGGCGCACCCTGGGCGCGACCGAGCGCAAGCATGTAGTCGTCAGCCTGAAAGCCGAGGAAGAGCGCGGGGAGCGAGAGCACCCAGGCGAGGACAGCGATCCGAAGCGGCCCGCGAGGCTCACCGAACCAATTCAAGAAGCGCGCGAACACGTTCCCCCGAATACCGCGACTGTGCTGCGGCTCAAACCAGGTCGAGCGACAGAACGCGTGCAGCTTCGGCCTGCATTCCAGCAGGGCCCGTATTTACGCCTGGCCTCAGCCGACGCGCTTGTACTCGGGTTCTTCCACCGCGGGTGGCGGGTCGGAAGGTCGCGCCACCGGCCGCAATGTCTCGCGGTCGCGCTGCGCTTCCTGTTTCGGCAGCTCCTTCAGGAGCACGGCCAAACCTGCCGCGAAGTAGAACTGCAGGTTAGGAAACTGCATGTTCGGCAACATGTTCACTGCACAGATCGCGGTGATGTAGCCGAGCCCAGCCAGCAAGTTTCGCGACTGACGCGACTTGATGCGACGGATGCTGCGCCCCGCTTGAACGAGCGGCCAGATCAGCAGCGCAAAAAAGCACGCGAATCCGAGCAGACCCATCTGGCCGAACACCGAAATCCAGTGGCCGTCCTGAATCACGAGGTCTTTGCCAGTCTCGGCGTCGTACACGCGCTCGCGACCGAAGCCACCCCAACCGAACGTCAAACGTTCGCTGCCTTTGATCAGCAGGATGTCTTCGTTGTCGAAGCGGAACTCCAGCGATTGAACGCGCTCGGGACCGAGTGTGGACGCCACGGCCAACAGCTGCTTGGTCGGGAAGAGTTCGAACACGCGTGCGACCGGATACAGCGCGACGATCAGCCCCAACGTCACGATCACGCGCATCTGGCTCTTGATCGAGACGTAGCGGATCAACACATAGCCGACCACGCCGTAGATGAACGGTGCCGCGGCCTTACACAAGAGCAGCAGCACGAACAGGTAGCCGACGATTACGCCCATCGGCATGCCGAGCATGCGGCGCTTGCCTGCTTTGTGAAGCGACACCGCAGCAATCGTGCACACGAACATGAAAAAGCCGACGACGAGGCCGTGGCCCATGAACGCAGTCGGACGATAGCCACCCGCGCGCAGGTTCTGGAGCCAGTCGGTACGCGCGGCGAAGCCGTAGATGTTTTCGTGCAACATCGGGCTCATGCGCAGCTCGTAGAGGATCGGCAAGCTGTAGACGAGCCCGCCTACGACGAGCACTTCGAACAGGTCGCGCAAGTCGCGCTCGGTGCGGATCAACATCCGCCCGAGCACGAACGGAAGGCCGACTTGAAAGAACACGCGCGACGACGCTGAGATGCCGTCCCACAGCGTGAAACCCGGCAAGTCCACGCTCGTCCAAGTGCCGTAGTGAAGCGGATCCGTGTTCGTCAGCCAGGTGCCGAACTGGCCGAGCATCATCACGATCCAGACGATGTCGTAGCCCTGGCCTAACTTTGCCGCGCGCACGCGCGAGCGCTGTCGCCACCAGGTTCCGAGCAGCGCACCCATCGCAGCAAACGTGTACTTGCTGAACGGTGGAAGCGCGGGCAGGTCGAAGACCGCACCCTCGGGCAACCACATCATGCCCCATACGAGGCTGTGTGCGGCGGCACGCGCGGGTCGCTCGCGCGAGAAAAGCCAAAAGCTGAACGGCAGCCAGAACAGTAAAGCCAGCGCCGAACGATATCCCCAAGAATCCCAGTCGAACATGCTGCGTACTGCGAGCTTTCACAGTACCACACTCGGGACACGCCTGCCGCTATTGGCTGCAGGGATCTTCGTGCAGCAGCTCACAGCTGCGCCGCTTTCAGCTGCAGGCTCTACCTGGCGCGCAGCGTCGCCGGAGCCGCACTGGTCCAACCCAGCGGTCGAACCAGGCGGAAATCATGGAATCACAGCGAGTGCCCACTAGCGTTCGGGCAACGGAATGAACTCGATTTCATCACCAGGCACGAGCGGAAAGCGCCGCTCTTTCCAGTCGCTGCGCGCCTTTTCGATGCGCTCCTTCGAGCTCGACACGAAGTTCCAATCGATGTTTCGCTCGCCGAGCGGTGCACCGCCGAGCAACATGATCTGCGAAGGCTGCGTTGTGTCGATCGTCACGCGCTCACCCGGACGCGCGATGATCAAGCTGCGCTCGCCGAATGTTTGCCCGGCGATTTGCACTTCGCCCGTCACGACGTAACACGCGCGCTCTTCGTGGTCGTCCGGAAAATCCAAGCTCGCGCCGGCTGCGAGTTGAGCGTCGACGTAAAACGTCGGTGAGCTAACCACCACCGGTGAAGTCTCGCCGTACGCGGTGCCCGCGATCACGCGCAACTTCACGCCGGCTCGTTCGATCGCGGGCAAGCTGCTCTTCGGGTGATGAAAGAACGCAGGTGCGTCCTCTTCGTGTTCGGTCGGCAAAGCCACCCAGGCTTGAATGCCGTGTAAGCGATGGCCTTGCGCGCGCAACTCGGGCGCTGTGCGCTCCGAGTGCGCGATGCCGCGGCCCGCGATCATCCAGTTCACGTCGCCCGGTCGAATCGCTTGTGCGGAACCGAGGCTGTCGCGGTGAAAGATCTCGCCGGAGAACAGGTAGGTCACCGTCGCGAGACCGATGTGCGGATGCGGCCGTACGTCAGTACCCGTGCCGGGCGCCATGTCCATTGGACCCATGTGATCGAAGAAGATGAATGAGCCGACCATGCGGCGCTGCGCCGACGGCAGCGCGCGACCGACCATGAAGCCGCCGCCGAGATCCCGCGGCCTGGCGTGGAGCACGAGCTCGAGAACCTCCGGAAGCGCGACTTCGGTCATGCGCGCGAGCTTAGCCAATTGAACGCACGCGAGCACGCGCCCCAGCAGACTAGCGCGCCTGCCCTGCCGCACGCGCCTGCTTCACCGGCTTCACTCCCATGACCTTTGCAGCCTTCACCGCAGCTTGATCCGGATAGGCCTCGCGCAACGTCCCCGCGATCGCATGCAAGGCGGGCTGGAGCGGCGAAAGTTTGCGCCACACGAGCGCGAGCGTGCGGTTCGGGGCGGGATCGCTGAACGTCCGCACGCGAAGATCCGACCGCGAGGTTTCGGTCGCGAGCGCCAGCTTCGGTAGCAGCGTCACACCCGCCCCACCCGCGACCATCTGGACGAGCGTCGGCAAGCTCGTCGCCCGAAACTCCAGCTCGTGTGCGCGCGCCGACTCGCAGAACGACAGCGCCTGTTCGCGAAAACAGTGGCCCTCGTCGAGCAGCAGCACGTCCTCGCCCCGCAAATCGGCAGCCGACAGCGGCTTGCCCTTCACGCCGAGCCGGTGGTCGGCCGCCGTCACGAGCACGAACGGATCGCGCGCGATCGTCTCGCTCTCGATGTTTCCGCCCAATTTCGCCTCGAGCGCGACGACAGCGGCGTCGAGCGTCCCCATCTCCAAGCTCCGAATGAGCACGTCGGTTTTGTCTTCGGTCCAAAGCAACTTCAGGCTCGGGTACTTCCTGCGCACCGCCGGCGTGACGCTCGGAAGCAGGTACGGCGCGATGGTCGGAATCACGCCGACGTTCAGCGTGCCTGCCAGCGCATCGCCAGCGCGCTTTGCCGCGTCGACGAGTTGATCGGTATCGACCAGCAAACGCCGAGCGCGGTCGACCAGCAGCGCTCCCGCCGAGGTCAACAACACGCGCCGCCGATCGCGCTCGAACAAGCGCACGCCGAGCGCGTCTTCCAGCTGTGCGAGCTGCGCGCTCAGCGAAGGCTGCGAGACATGGCACACCTCGGCCGCTTTTCGAAAGCTCAGGTTGTCTGCCACCGCGACCACGTACTGCAGCTGCCGCAGGCTAAACGGGTGCGCGTTGTAGTTCATGATAGGCCTACCCTATCACATCCATACGCAGGCGATCTTTGGCAAATCAGTGATTCATCCCCATATCAATAACCGAGGCGCAAGACGCTTCGAGTTCGAACAGCATTCAGAAGGAGAAACATCGATGCTGACCGTTGGAGACAAGCTTCCCGAGTTCAAGCTGCAGTCGGTAGTGGGCCTGGAGTCCGGCAAGGAGTTCCAGGAAGTCACGGACCAAAGTTACGCGGGCAAATGGAAGGTTCTCTTCCTGTGGCCGATGGATTTCACGTTCATCTGCCCGACCGAAATCGCAGAGTTCGGAAAACGTAACGCCGATTTTCAGGATCGCGATGCGCAAGTGCTGGGCGCCAGCACCGACACGCACTTCGTGCACTTGGCGTGGCGTAAGAACCATCCGGACCTGAAGACCCTGCCATTCCCGATGCTGGCAGACACCAAACGCGAGCTCGCCAGCGCGCTCGGAATCCTGCACAAGCAGGACGGCGTAGCGCTGCGTGCGACGTTCATCGTCGACCCGCAAGGCATCGTACGGCACGTGAGCGTCAACGACCTATCGGTCGGCCGCAACGTGGATGAAGTGCTGCGAGTGCTGGACGCGCTGCAGACCGACGAGCTGTGCCCATGTAACTGGAAGAAGGGTGAAGCCACCCTCGAGGCGGCATAGTCATGAGCTCTCTCGAGACACTTCGCAACGCGCTGCCTGCGAGCGCAAAAGACATCAAGCTCAACTTGCAGGCCGTCTTGCAAGCGGAGTCGTTGTCGGCAGCGCAGCGGTGGGGTGTGGCGGTCGCGAGTGCGATCGCCGCACGCAACCCGCAGCTGAGAGCGGCGATCATCGATCAGGCGCAGCGTGAAGTCGACGCGAGCGTGCTCGAGGATGCCGCAGCCGCTGCGGCGCTGATGGCGATGAACAACGTGTACTACCGCTTTCGGCACATGCTGGAAAAGCCGAGCTACAACGATCGGCCCGCCAAGCTGAGGATGAACCGCTTGGTGAATCCGGCTACGAACAAGGTCGACTTCGAGTTGTTCTCGCTGGCGGTCAGCGCGATCAACGGCTGCGAGACGTGCGTTCGCGCGCACGAAGACGTGGTCACGAAGGGTGGCTTATCCGAGGACCAGGTCAACGATGCCGTGCGGATCGCTTCGGTGGTTCACGCAGCCGCGGTGGCCCTGGAAATCGAGCTGCCGGCCACGGTGTAATGAGTGGGCACTGGGAAGCGAGCGAGACCCCGAGGGCGGGTCTGCTCGCTTCTGCTTTTTAAGCGATCAGTTGGGCGTATTCTTTTTCAAGAATTCGCGTACGCGCTCGATCGTCTCCGGAACGATCTCGGGATCCTTCCAGCGCTCGACCAGTTCCGCGTGCGGTGCGATCTCCACGATTTCGCGGGACGTCGCGCTCGGGTGATAGACGTCGTTGCCCTGCAACACGAGGAGCGGAGTTTGCAGTTTACGCACGGCGTCGCGCGAGACGGCGAACACGAAGTCGCCACCGTACATCCGCTCGCGGAACTCGTTCCAAGCTTCGGGCGAGACGTCGGCGTGGAGCTTCTTTTGGTCTTCGGCCCAACTGCTGAACAAGTTGGAGAACGTCTCGCGGTTTTGGGAGCTCAGACCGATCGGTTGCTGCAGCACCGCGGCAGTGATGCACTTGGGAGCCGCGTCTGCGAGCGCAAGCGCGAACGCGCCGCCGATGCAGTTGCCGATCACGTGGCAACGGTCGACCTTCAAGTGTTCGAGTAGATGCAGCTGGTCTTCGCAGTACACTCGCCAGCCGTCGCTGCCGCGAATCGGTGCGGTCGAGTGCCCCGCGTTGCGTTGATCCATCGCGATCAAGCGAAAGTCATTTGCGAGCTCGATCGTCGGATCGTACGGCGTGGCTTTCCAGAACTCGATGTTCGAGCGCATGCCGCCGGGTGCGAGCAACAGCACTGGATAGCCTTGCCCGAATTCTTCGTAGTGAATGTTTACGTCGCCGTGTTGATAGTTCGGCATGGCCCGGACGTTTGCATCGCAAACAAAAGTTCGCAAGCGGGCTCACGGTCGACGCGCGCGCGTTACAGCAGTGCCAAAACAGTCGGACGGAATCACTTCTAGAAAATTCCGTATGCGAGTCCGGCTGCAAACGTTTCGCCTAGTTCTTCGCAGCGTGCTTCGGCGGACTCATCGACGATCCCGACGACGATGAGCGGCTCGGCGATTCGTTT
>Ga0193753_10001428_pt1 | contig 20357 bp, 22 predicted proteins | sample H1c2metaG_FD_144925 | JGI IMG/M metagenome (GOLD analysis project Ga0193753, IMG submission 144925) | Soil microbial communities from a riparian zone of the East river system, Colorado, United States - H1c2 | ecosystem: Environmental > Terrestrial > Soil > Riparian zone | place: USA: East...
CTCAAAAATATCCCCGCGGGGCATTTTCCCACAAAGTTTTCACTTTTTGCTCGGGGAAACTAGGCGGAAAGGAGCTGTAACCATATGAGTTCTAAGCAAAGGCCGGCGACAACTCCTGAGGCCCGCGAGAACCAGCTTGCTGCAGCGGCCTACGCACTGGCTGAGAAGCAACTTTTGGAGGGTACAGCCTCTGCTCAGGTCATCAGCCACTTTCTGAAGTCAGGTTCATCGCGAGAGAAGCTGGAATTGGAGCGACTGCGTCGTGAGAACGAACTTCTGAAAGCCAAGTCGGATGCAATGGCTTCGGCTCAGGAAGTTGCGGAGCTCTACACGAATGCTCTGGACGCGATGCGGTCCTACAAGGGCATGACTCCGGAGGAGGCCTTCGATGATTAGGACTTATTCTGATCTGAGACGGCTAGCGACTTTTGAAGATCGGTTTCACTACTTGTCACTCAAGGGCACTGTCGGACAATCGACCTTTGGGTTCGATCGCTACATCAACCAACGTTTCTACACGTCGAAGCAGTGGCGAGACATTCGTCATGAGATCATCGTGCGGGACAACGGTTGCGATCTGGCGTCAGATGGACACGAGGTTGTCAGTCGACTTATCATCCATCATCTGAATCCGATGGCAGCGATCGATATTACGAGCGGGGGCTCGGGCATCCTCGATCCAGAGTTCTTGATCACAACAACACACCAAACCCACAACGCCATTCACTATGGCGACGAAAGTCTCCTCGCGCGCCCGCGCTTAGAAAGACGTCCAGGAGACACGAAGATGTGGTAATCGAAAGGAGAGCAAGCGTATGACGAATTCTCAGAACGGATGGCCGGCCAGTTCCGACCCGAAGCAGATCGATGTCGTCTCGTTCAAGGTCGGCTCCGTGTCGTTCCCGAACGGTGTCAAGGCCGGCGACGTCCACACGGTCCTAAACTACGTCGCGACTCAGTTCGGCAAGACTGTCGAGAAGCTGATGTCACCAGGATGTTGGGGCTACGACTACAAGAAGATCGACGGCAGCAACAGTCTGAGCAACCACTCGTCAGGTACCGCGATCGATCTCAACGCTCCGCACCATCCGATGGGTTCGAGCGGAACGTTCGGCACCAAGGCGAAGACCGCCATCCACAAGATCATCGCTGATTGCGATGGAGTCGTCAAGTGGGGCGGAGACTACACCGGTCGTAAGGATGAGATGCACTTCGAGATCGTCGGCAACGCTGCTGCGGTCAAGAAGCTCGCCGATAAACTCGGTGGTAGCACGTCGACTCCGCCGGCGTCGAACAAGTTGCTCGTCGATGGGGTGCTCGGTAAGAATACGATCACTCGTTGGCAGCAGGTCATGAAGACTCCGGTTGACGGCGTCATCTCCGACCCGAGCGATCTCGTCAAGGCTGTTCAGGAAGAACTGAACAAGAAGCTCGACGGTACCGACCTTGTCGTCGACGGCGAAGGTATCAACCAGGACGACAAGATCACCAAGACGGTTACGGCTTTGCAGAAGTACCTCGGCACTCCGGTCGATGGCAAGTTGTCTCTTCCGGTTTCCGATGCAGTCAAGGCGCTTCAGACCAAGCTCAACGCCGGCAGCTTCTAACCGACGAGGTAGGTGTTCCACGTGACTGCTCTATCAATCCTCACCAGTACTAAGAAGGCTCTCGGGCTCGCTGACGAGTACGTTGCATACGATCCCGATATCCTGATGTTCATCAATACTGCGTTCTCGACGCTTAACCAGCTGGGCCTAGGTCCTGAAGAGGGTTTTGCAATCGTGGACAAAGAGGCCACGTGGGATGCCTTCTTCACCGACTTGCGATTGAACGGAATCCAAACCTACGTTTACCTTCGGGTTCGAAATCTGTTTGATCCACCGACGACGTCATATCTCATCGAGGCCATGGACAAGCAACGTCAAGAACTAGAAAGTCGGCTCAACCTTGTAAGGGAAGGTGACTCATGGGTGGACCCATTCCTGCCGACACCCTAACCCACCATGGAGTTAAGGGTCAGAAGTGGGGCGTTCGTCGTGCTGACAAAAAGTTCGAACGGAAAGCAAATTCCCTGCGTAACGTCATCAAGATCAACAATGTTGCGGCTGCATATTCCAACGAGCACGATCTAGATCGAATCAACAACAAACCCGAATACAAGAATGAAGATTTCCGGCAACCGTCGGCTCTTCGGACCAAGTACTACGCAGAACATGCTGCAGCCTTCGGGAACGCGTTGGAAAAAGCAGCTAAAGGATTGGGTACGAATGCCTCAGGCACCAAGAGGTATACGGTCCTTGTCCATGATGACGGCAGTTGGGTAGTTGCAACAACCGATGTCAAACACGATGACGTCGTCGCAATCATCAAACCGAAGTTCAACAAGACTGGTCATATTGTCGGACTGATGGTGGTCCACAACAGCATGGCTCAAGGCGAAGAGATGGTTGAGGACATCCTCGCGCATTTCGGCGTCAAGGGCATGCACTGGGGCCGGCGTAATAAGTCTTCTGAAGTCGAAATTAGCGCTAAGCCGGGACGATCTCTCAAGACTTCTGGCGGTCACGCTCATCCGGCCTCAGAAGACGCACATCGCGTCGCTACTTCTAAGCAGATTGCGAAGAAGAGTAGTACCGATGCACTCTCCACTAAGCAACTCCAAGAGATGGTCACTCGGATGAATTTGGAGCAGCAATACAACAAGCTCCGTCCACCGACTAAAGCTGAAGCGGCTACAAGTTTCCTTACTAAGGCTCTAGTCGAGGTCGGGAAACAGCAAATCAACAAGGCAGTTAGCGATGGTGCGGCAAAACTAGTCGGTGCGGCAATCAAGAAGGTCGCGAAAGCCGCTGTTAAAACCGCAGTCACCGAAGCTGTAGCATAAGAAGGGAGGGTTGGCGATGACGTTATCAAACAGAGCGACACCGATCTACTATGGTCAGTTTCGTGACGCGGTAATCCGTGGTGAGATTCCTGTAAACCGGGAAATCGCGATGGAGATGAACCGCATTGATGCGCTCATCGCCAACCCGAACATCTACTACGACGATCAAGCTGTCGAAGGCTTTGTTCGTTACTGTGAGCACGAACTTACGCTGACGGATGGCAGCGACATGCATCTTCTTCCCACATTCAAGTTGTGGGCGGAGCAGATTTTCGGTTGGTACTACTTCGTAGACCGCCAGATCTATCAACCATCCAAAGACAATCACGGTGGACATTACGTCACCAAGACAATCAAGAAGCGGTTGACTGTCAAGCAGTATCTGATTGTCGCTCGAGGCGCAGCCAAGTCCATGTATGCCGAATGCATCCAGAGTTACTTCTTGAATGTAGACACGGCCACTACACATCAGATCACAACTGCTCCTACGATGAAACAAGCCGACGAAGTCATGTCGCCATTCAGAACTGCCGTCACAAGAGCTCGTGGTCCGCTCTTCAAGTTCTTGACTGCCGGCTCACTGCAGAACACAACTGGATCTAGAGCCAATCGGCCTCAGTTGGCGTCGACTAAGAAGGGTATCGAGAACTTCCTGACCGGATCTCTACTTGAAGTTCGTCCTATGACGATCGCCAAGCTTCAGGGGCTCCGTCCGAAGATCTCTACCATCGACGAATGGTTGTCGGGGGACATTCGAGAAGACGTTGTTGGCGCAGTTGAGCAAGGTGCGTCAAAGATGGAGGATTACTTGATCGTTGCCATCAGTTCCGAAGGGACTGTCCGTAACGGTTCAGGTGATACCATCAAAATGGAACTAGCAACCATCCTCCGCGGAGAGTACAAGGCTCCGCACATTTCGATCTGGCATTACAAGCTAGACGAGATCGAGGAGGTTGCTGATCCAGCGATGTGGCCGAAGGCTCAGCCGAACATTGGGCTGACTGTTAGCTACGAAACTTACCAACTCGATGTGGAGCGTGCTGAGAAAGCACCAGCGTCTAGGAACGACATCCTCGCTAAGAGGTTCGGCATTCCGATGGAAGGCTACACCTACTTCTTTACATACGAAGACACTCTACCGCACAACCGTAGAGATTTCTGGCAGATGCCGTGTTCGCTAGGAGCTGACCTTTCACAAGGTGACGACTTCTGTGCGTTCACGTTCCTCTTCCCATTGAAGTACGGTTTCGGAGTGAAGACTCGAAGCTACATCACGTCATTGACTTTGTCGAAGTTGCCTAGCGCAATGCGACAGAAGTACGACGAGTTCCTTCGTGAGAATAGTCTGCACGTTCTCGAGGGAACGATCCTCGACATGATGGAGGTCTACGACGATCTCGAGCATCATATCGAGGAGAAAAAGTACGATGTTCGTACACTTGGATTCGACCCCTACAATGCCAAAGAATTCGTTGCTCGCTACGAGATGGAGAACGGACCATTCGGCGTACTCAAGGTGATCCAGGGCGCTAAGACCGAATCAGTTCCGCTAGGTGAGCTCAAGAAGTTGAGTGAAGAACGACTACTCTTCTTCGACGAGGCTCTCATGACCTTCGCGATGGGTAATGCCATTACCATGGAGGACACTAACGGGAACCGTAAGCTTCTAAAGAAACGTCAGGATGAGAAGATCGACAACGTGTCCGCTTTGATGGACGCCTACGTCGCATACAAAGCAAACAAGGAGGCGTTCGAATGACAATGATCACCGGACACGAGAAGCCCGATCTGGCAGACATCGAGCATTTCGGTGTAGCAGGAATGAAGTGGGGCGTTCGTCGAGGTAAGAGCACTACCGGTTTGAGCCGGTTCAGTGGGGCCAAGGTTCAAGCCAATGACCGGGCTGTTCGCGCGCGCACGCGCGTAAAGGGCAGCGTCGTCGGTAAGATCCCCGGCGTGAAGAAGCACGAGGATAAGCAGATCGCTAAACTCGCAGCTTCGACCGCTCGCATCAACGCTGGCCACAAGAAGGTTCAGGATATTCTGAACATCCACAGCACCGTGGGTATCTCCGATCTTCTGTTCACCAAGACCCCAAATCCCAAGAAGAAGTAACCGAGCCCTCTCGACTAGACAGAAAGGAGGTGACTCATGGGGAAAATCGCAACTCAGTTGAAGCACGCGTGGAACGCATTCACGAATCAGGATCTCAGTCAGCGTATTCATACGTTTGGTGGTGGCGCTAGTTATGGCGGCCGCTCTGATCGACTGCGGTTCTCATATTCCAACGAGCGTTCCATCATCGCCTCAATCTATACGCGTCTTGGGATTGACGTGGCCGCGGTCGAACTCAGACACGTTCGTTTGGATGACGAAGATCAGTATGTCGAGACGATCGATGACGGTCTAAACCAATGCATTACGGTAGAAGCCAACATCGACCAAGGTGGAACTGCTTTCCGCCAAGATATTGCGATGACTCTCTTCGACAAGGGCGTTGTTGCGATCGTTCCAGTGGATACGACGTTGAATCCTTCGATCTCAGGTTCCTACGACATCAACACGATGCGCGTTGGCGAGATCGTTGCGTGGTACCCACGACACGTTCGTGTCAATCTGTACAACGACGTCAAAGGCGTTCGTGAGGAGCTCACTCTCGAGAAGAAGTATGTCGCGATTGTGGAGAACCCTCTGTACTCAGTGATGAACGAGCCGAACTCAACTCTGCGACGATTAATCCATAAGCTCAACCTCTTGGATGTCGTCGATGAACAGTCAAGCTCGGGCAAACTCGATCTACTTCTCCAACTTCCATTCGTTGTTAAGTCCGAGGCCCGTCGGGATCAGGCAAAGCAGCGATTGACTGACATTGAGTTCCAGCTTCAAGGCAGCAAGCACGGCATCGCCTATGTGGACGCTACCGAGAAGATCACTCAGCTGAACCGACCGGTCGAGAATGGTCTACTCGCTCAGATCACCACGTTGACTACTTTGCTCTATAGCCAACTAGGTCTGACTGATGAGATCATGAATGGCACGGCCGATGAAGCCACCATGCTGAACTACATGAATCGTACAATCATGCCGATTACCGAAGCGATCGTCGAAGCCATGAAGCGAACCTTCCTGACTAAGACTGCTCGATCGCAGAAGCAATCGATAGCGTCCTTCTACGATCCGTTCAAGTTTGTGCCGATTGCTCAGATCGCGGACATCGCGGACAAGTTCAGTCGTAACAAGATCCTTTCTGCCAACGAACTACGGGCCAAGATCGGCGTTAAGCCTTCTAAGGATCCGGAAGCCAGTAAACTGGTAAACAGCAACATGCCGCAACCGGGTCCGTCGGATCCGAACCAAGCACCACCAACACAAACGGAAGGAGACGGTCAAAATGGGAGTAACCAAGGCTGATTTCAGCGGTTACGCCACGAAGGTCGGTCTCAAGTGCTCCGACGGACGAACCATCATGCCCGACGCGTTCAAGGACATGGACGGCAAAACGGTTCCGCTTGTTTGGCAGCATACGCACGACGAGCCCTCCAACATTCTCGGCCACGCAGTGTTCGAAGCTCGTGATGACGGCCTGTACTCCTACGGCTTCTTCAACGAGACGCCGGCTGGACTCACCGCCAAGGCCTTGGTTCACCACAAGGACATCACGGCGCTGTCGATCTGGGCGAACAAGCTGCTTGAGCGCAGCGGCCAGGTCTTCCACGGCATCGTTCGGGAACTCAGCCTGGTTCTTTCAGGTGCAAACCCGGGGGCGTTCATCGACAACGTCAATCTCGAGCATGGTGACGGAACTACGTCGCGTCTCGACGACGAGGTCGTCATCTCTATCGGTGAGCAGGAACTCGACTTCGAACTCGAGCACGCTGACTCCACGGATTCCTCAGGCCCGACCGTCCAGGACATCTACGACGGTATGTCGCCCGAGGAGAAGGCCGTCGTCCACTACATGGTCGGCGTAGCACTTGAAGGTCAGGGAGATTCCGCATCGCATTCGGATCTGGACGACGCTGACGAAGACAACGACGAGGCCGACGACGAGGACAACCTCGCTCATCAGGAAGGAACCAACGTGACACGGAACGTCTTTGACCAGATCGCCGGCGCGTCAACCCAGGAGCGTCAGCACCTGACCCGCGACCAGATCAAGACCATCATCGCCGACGGCAAGCGGCTGGGCTCTCTGAAGGAAGCCTTCCTCGCGCACGTCGACGACTATGGCATCCAGAACATCGACTACCTCTTCCCAGACGCCAAGACGATCGCCGATTCCCCGGAATTCGTTAGCCGGCGGATGGAGTGGGTGACCACGGTCATCAACGGCTCCAAGCACACCCCATTCTCCCGCATCAAGAGCATTTCGGCAGACATCACGCTCGACACCGCCCGCGCCAAGGGTTACGTCAAGACGACGATGAAGAAGGAAGAGTTCTTCGCTCTGTCGAAGCGTGTCACCACGCCGACGACCATCTACAAGAAGCAGAAGCTTGACCGTGATGACATCATCGATATCACGGACCTGGACGTCGTGGCTTGGCTCAAGGCTGAAATGCGCGTCATGCTCGACGAGGAAATCGCCCGTGCCGGCCTGCTCGGCGACGGTCGTGAGGTTGACGACGAGGACAAGATCCCCGAGGCTAACATCCGCCCCATCGCGTACGACGACGACTTCTACGCACACCAGGTCACGATCCCGGCCAACACGGTTGGTGACTCGCTGGTCGAGGCTATCGTTCGCGCGCGTCCGTTCTACCGCGGTGCCGGCAACCCGACGATGTTCTGCACCGAGGACTTCCTCACGGACCTGCTCCTGATCAAGGACGCAGTTCAGCGCCGGATCTACCCGACGGCAACGGACCTCGCGGCAGCTCTGCGGGTTTCCAACATCGTCACGGTTCCGGTCATGGAGGATCTGACTACGGACGGCGGAGACCTTCTCTGCATCCTGGTCAACATGTCCGATTACACCTTCGGCTCAGACCAGGGCGGTCAGGTGTCGATGTTCGATGACTTCGACATCGACTACAACCAGTACAAGTACCTGATCGAGGGCCGCATGTCGGGCGCTCTGACCAAGTACAAGACGGCTCTCGTGTTCTCGCGTGGCGCCGGCACTCTGGTTGCTGCCGTGACCGCTCCGACCTTCGTTACGAGCACGGGCGTCGCAACCCTGCCCGCGGTGACCGGTGTCGTCTGGAAGATGGACGGCGTTACCAAGTCGTCTGGTGCTCAGACCGCAATCGCGGCCGGTGCGACCACCGTGGTGACGGCAGAACCCGCTTCGGGTTACTACTTCCACCACAACATCCTCACCGACTGGACGTTCACTCGCGACGCGTAAGGATGGTAGATGGCAAAGTTCTTCGGTGCCATCGGCTACGGCGAACCTATTCTGACAGCACCTGGTGTCTGGACGAATGATATTGTCGAGTTTAATTACTACGGTGATATCACTCGTCTAGCTACTAAGAACCAGGCGGGGGATCAGGTTAACGACGATCTTATTCCCCAGCATCAGATCAGTATCGTCGCAGACGCATACGCCAACGAACATTTTTATGCCATTCGCTATGTCAGCTGGGCGGGGACGTTGTGGACTGTCTCGACGGTCGAAGTACAACGTCCCCGCCTTCTGTTGAGGTTGGGAGGTGTCTATAATGGACCGAAGGCCCCTCCTCCAGGCTAGCCTCGAGGCTCTTCTGGGTAGTGCGTATGTATATTTCCAACCTCCTAGCAATGTGCAGATGCAGTACCCGTGCATAGTCTATCAACGAGACCTCGCGCGGACTGGGTTCGCTGACGATATTCCGTATCGCTACACACAGCGATACCAGGTGACCGTAATTGCTCTGGATCCGGATAACGATATTCGGGGCAAGGTCGCGGCTTTGCCGTTATGCGCCTACAGTAGGGGCTTTGCGGCGAACGATCTCAACCACGACGTCTATGAACTATATTACTAAGGAGTGCACATGACCAAGCTTGCTTGGGACCAGACTGGCGCACGTCTCTACGAGACTGGTGTCAATCAGGGCGTTCTCTACATTCCGGACGGATCCGGCGTGTACAGCGATGGTTATGCTTGGAACGGTCTGACGACCGTCACCGAGTCGCCATCAGGCGCGGAAGCAAACCCGCAGTACGCGGACAACATCAAGTACCTCAACCTCATCTCGGCGGAGCAGTTCGGCGCTACGGTGGAGGCTTTCACCTTCCCGGCCGAGTTCGCGCAGTGTGATGGTACGGCTACGCCGACTCCCGGCGTCTCTCTCGGCCAGCAGTCCCGCAAGACGTTCGGTCTGTGCTACAAGACCCGGCTCGGCAACGATCTTCTGGGTACGGACTACGGTTACAAGCTGCACCTAGTCTACGGCGCGACCGCGGCCCCGTCTGAGAAGGCGTACGCCACGATCAATGACTCACCTGAGGCCCTCTCGTTCAGCTGGGAGCTCACCACCACTCCGGTGGACGTCCCGGGTTTCAAGCCGACCGCCAGCATGACCATCGACTCGACGCTTGTCGACGCCGACGCTCTGGCCACTCTCGAGGATGTCCTCTACGGTACCGAAGGTCAGGACCCGCGTCTGCCGTTGCCGGCCGAGGTCATCGCTCAGTTCGCTGACACCGTCACCGAGGTCACCCCGGCCAAGCCGTCGTTTGCGGCGAACGTCATCACGATCCCGGTCATCACCGGTGTCACCTACAAGATCGATGGCGTTACCAAGACCGGTACCGTCACGATCACCGAAGACGTCATCGTCAACGCCGTTCCTGTCTCGGGCTACAAGTTCCCGCCCGTCACGGACACGGACTGGCTGTTCGTCTACGCCCCGTAAGTCCATTCATGAGAGGAGACCAGAGAATGCTCGAAGTTTCAGTTCCTATGTCGGAATCGTTTGACGAAGCGAACAGCGAATTCGTAATCGCTACAGTATTCGTTCTAGAGCTAGAGCATTCTCTGGTCTCACTGTCAAAATGGGAGTCTTTCTACGAAAAGCCGTTCTTGGGCAACGAGAAGAAGACTTCTGAAGAGACTCTTTGGTACATCAAGGCCATGGCTTTAGACCAAAAAGTGCCTCCGGAGGTTTTCCAGAATCTTTCCAGCGAGAACATCGATGCGATTAATACTTACATCGGTGCGAAGATGACCGCAACGTGGTTCGCTGAAGACAAGAACGCTAAACCTAATCGCGAAGTGATAACTGCTGAGCTCATGTACTACTGGATGATTGCTCTTGGGATCCCATTCGAGTGTCAGCACTGGCATTTGGAGCGACTGATAACTCTTATCAGAGTTTGCAATGTCAAGAATTCACCCAAGAAGAAGAATTCCCCAACAAGAGATTCCATCGCTCAGCGAAATGCACTCAACGAACAACGAAAAGCTCAAATGGGAACTAGCGGATGAGAGGCGGAAGTTAAATGCCAAGACTTAACTGGGGCGCCGCCGGCGCGCGTTTCTTCGAGGTTGGTGTTGATCGTGGAGTTCTATTCGTCCCAGGACAAGACGGTGTCGCCTGGTCAGGTCTAATTTCGGTTGCAGAAAAAAGCTCCGGAGGTGATCCTGACGCGTACTACGTAGATGGCGTCAAGTTCCAGAACATTCCAGCTCCGGAGGAATTCGAGGCAACTATTAACGCCTTCACTTATCCGGATCTGTTCGCTGTTTGCGATGGAACCACGCGAGTACGTCCTGGGTTGTTTATTAATCAGCAACCCCGTCAATCGTTCAGTCTTTCCTACCGGACTCGAATCGGTAATGACTTGGATGGTGTCGATCATGCCTACAAGATTCATATTGTCTACAATGCTCTGGCGGCCCCGTCAGATCGAGACAACAAGTCTCTGGGCGATTCGAGCGATCCGTCTGACTTCACTTGGGATATTACGACTCTTCCTCCGGCGGTTTCGGGATACCGACGTTCCGGACATATCGTAGTTGATTCTCGTTACGCAGGACCGAACGTTATGTCCGCTCTCGAGGATGTTATTTATGGAACAGACACCAACCCAGCCGCACTTCCGACGCTGGCCGATCTGGTCACCATATTTGACACCAACGCGACACTTACTATCACGGATAATGGCGATGGTACATTTACCGCCGAAGGCCCGAACGACGTAGTGGTCATGCTTGACTCGACACATTACTCGATCACCGCCGATTCTGTCATCGACAACGGCGACGACACATTCACGCTCAGTTCCGAATAGAGAGGAGACCTAATGGCTACCGTTGATGTATTTACTGCCGACGCAACACAAGCGATTCTGGATGGAACAATCGTCGATGCTACTATCGATGGTTCAGGTCATCTTATCCTGACGACCCACGATGGCACTCCAATCGACGCCGGAGCTATTCGCGGCTCATTCGACGCTGCTACGACTTCTGCAGCCGGCGTCGTCGAACTTGCAACAGATGCTGAGGCCATTGCAGGAACCGACGCGACTCTGGCAGTTACTCCACATGCTCTAGCTGCTGTTACCGGCCCAATGAACACCACCATATCTGGGAAACAAACAGCAGATGCGGATTTGACCACGATCGCCGGACTCACGGCTACTACAGACAATGTTATTCAGTCTGTCGGTGGATCGTGGGCCTCTCGCACGATGGCTCAGATGAAGGCTGTAATGTCCCTTGTGAAGGGTGACGTTGGTCTGGGCAATGTGGATAACACAACGGACGTTGGTAAACCTGTAAGTACGCTTCAGGCGGCCGCTGATGCTCTCAAGGCAAACATCGCAAGTCCGACGTTCACGGGCGTAGTTACTGCCCCAAAAATCGTCGGTCCACATGCGGCTTTGACAGACATTGTCGTCGACGCATCGCTTGGAAACAACTTCCGAGTGACTCTTGGTGGTAACCGGACTCTAGGTGCACCGTCAAATCTTACCGATGACCAGATCCTCACGTTCGAGATCCTGCAGGACGCAACGGGTTCTAGGACGTTGGCCTACAACGCCGTCTATGCGTTCGGAACCGATATTCCCTCTCCGACTCTGACCACGACGGCTAGTAAGCGCGACTTCCTGACGTTCAAGTATAACAGCACCGCAGGGAAGCTGTACTGCCTTGGTGTTCTAAAGGGGTACTAACATGGCAACCCCACCCACCTTAGTCGGATATACCTCCGGGGGATTTACCGGCACAACTTCTCCAAAAACAGCTAGTGTAACGGTTGCTGTTGGAGATGAGCTTGTTTGTGTCGGCACAACCGAGAACAACTCCACGACTCTGGCCACGCCAACCGGTGGAACCAGTATCACCTGGACACTCAAGGCGTCTTTGACTGGAACGAACTTAGCTCCGGTTTATATTTGGACCGCGCCAGTCACATCTGCGCAAACCTTTAGCGTCAGCGTTGGTAGAAGTAGTGGCACCGGCGAGACCGGTATGGGAGTCTTTGTCTGGCGTAATCACAATGGTGTCGGAGCGGCTAACACGGCGACCGGTACTACTGGAACTCCGTCAGTTGGTTTGACTACCACCGCGGACAACAGCGCAATCGTGACCGTTAACGGCGACTGGGAAACTGTCGATGGCTCGGCTCGTACTTGGCTAACCATCAACGGCTCCGGTCCCACGAACGATACATATGCCGCTGGATCCTCTTCTTACTATGTAGCGCATTATTCCGACGCAGGAGCTACGGGGGCAAAGACAGTGGGGATGTCTACTCCAGCAGGTCAGCATTGGCAAATCGCTGCGGTCGAAATCAAGGGCGTGGCTTCAGGAGCAGGCGTTCAGAAAAGCGGAGGATTCTTCGGCGCGATCTCGTAGAGGAGCCATAGTGATATTTGTAAAAGTACTTGGCTCCTTTGACAAGACGAATGCTTTCTTGAACTCCATGGCTAAACTCGACATCGCCGGCGTGATGGATTCTTGTGGTCGAGAAGGGGTTACTGCTCTCGAAGCGGCGACTCCTCTCGACTCGGGATTGGCAGCCCGATCGTGGTTCTACGAGGTGACTATATCTGATGGGTTGTATACCATCGCGTGGTCCAACTCAGACGTCGAGAGTGGCTTCCCAGTTGCAGTCATGCTTCAGTACGGCTACGCAACTGGCACCGGAGGTTACGTCCAAGGCAGGGACTACATCAATCCTGCTATCAAACCGATATTTGACCAAATCGCAGACAAGGTGTGGAAGGCGGTGACCTCAGCATGAGCAGTGTGGAACAACGTGTCGTTCAGATGCAGTTCGATAACAAGACGTTCGAGAGCGGTGTTAAGACGACACAAGATTCCCTTGCAGCTCTGAACAAGAGCCTCCAGCTGGAAGGGGCCACCAAAGGACTTGACGAAGTCTCGTCCAGCATCAGCCATTTCTCCCTCGCAGGAATACTCAGTGGGGTCCAGAATGTTTCCTCAAAGTTCACTGCGATGGGGATTGCTGGCGTCGCCGCCATAGCTGATATTGCCAAAAGGGCAGTTGACGCTGGCATTGAGATCACCAAATCTCTAACCATAGATCCGATCAAGGCCGGCCTCGAGAACTACGAGACCCAGATCAACGCGATCCAGACAATTCTGGCCAACACCTCGCAAGAGGGCACCAAACTCGCTGACGTGAATAAGGTTCTGGCGGTACTTAACACTTACGCCAACCAAACCGTCTACAACTTCTCTGAAATGGTTCAGAGCATTGGTACCTTCACGGCCGCCGGCGTCGATCTACAGACGTCAGCCAATGCCATTAAAGGTATCGCTAACCTGGCCGCTATATCTGGATCCAACTCGCAACAGGCCGCTACCGCGATGTACCAGCTTTCACAAGCTATCGCCGCGGGTAGTGTCAAGCTGCAGGACTGGAACTCGGTCGTCAACGCTGGTCTGGGTGGCAAGACGTTCCAGACAGCTTTGGAGAACACCGCCCGCGCCAGTGGTATCGCGATTGACAAGATCGTCAAGAAGGCCGGCAGTTTCCGTAACAGCCTGCAAGAGGGCTGGCTTACTTCGGATGTTCTGACCAAGACGCTGTCTCAGTTCACTGGTGACTTGTCTAAGGCTCAAATCGAAGCGATGGGCTTCACCAGCAAGGAAGCTGACAATATCCTGATCCTTGGTAAGACGGCCGTAGACGCCGCAACCAAGATCAAGACGATGACTCAGCTGACCTCTGCGTTGAAAGGGAAGTCGCTACCGCTTATGCCGCTATCTTCAAGACGATATTTGGCGACATCGGTGACGCAACAGTTCTCTTCAGTTCGATCCACACGTCGGTGGAAAACGCCATCACCGGCCCCATCTACGCTCTGAACACCCTACTGCAAGCGTGGGTGAAGCTGGGCGGTCGTGCGGACGCTATTGACGGCATCAAGAATGCTCTGAAGGCTGTAGGAGCGATCCTCAAACCGATTAAGGACGCATTCCGAGAGATATTTCCCCCGGCGACAGCTCAGGAATTGTTTGATCTGACCGTTGCGTTCGATAAGTTCACCAAGGGCTTGCTCATCAGTGGCTCTACGGCTGACGAGATCAAACGAACGTTCGCCGGCTTATTTGCTATCATCGATATTGGTTGGACTGTCCTTAAAGACGTAGCCAAAGTTATTGTCGATCTATTCAGTTCGGCCACAAAAGGCTCCGGAGGATTCCTCAAGGTAACAGCGGGGGTTGGCGACTTCTTCGTAGCCCTGGACAAGGCGATCAAGTCTGGTCAGGGTCTGACTGATTTCTTCGACACGCTCGAGACTGATCTAGAGAAGCCGATCGCCCTGGTTCGTAAACTCGGGGACTATATCGGCAAGTTGTTTGCAGGATTCGATCAATTCGATCCCGACAAAGCGGCTAAGGACGTCACGAAGGTTGCGTCTGCTTTGGATCCGCTCGAACTCTTGGGCAAGACTATATCCGAGGTCTGGGATCACGTAATCGATGCGATCTCAGCTGTCTGGGATGTGTTCGAGCCGATAGCAAAGAAGCTCGGTCAGTTCTTCAGTAGTCTCGGTAATTTGATTATGTCCAGCTTTGGGGACATCAATTACCAGGATGTACTGAGCACATTCAACACCGGCTTATTTGCAGGTCTACTGCTCCTGCTGAAGAAGTTCGTTTCCAAGTTCCACAGCGCCGACAAGGATCTTTCTGGTGGAGTATTCAGTTCCATCAAGGAGAGTCTCGAAGGCGTAACTAAGACGCTCAAATCAATGCAGTCGACCTTGCGGGCAACCACGCTCCTCGAGATCGCTGCAGCTCTAACCCTTCTTACGATCGCTGTCGTTGCTTTGTCCAAAATTGACTCCGCGGGACTTACGCGAGCATTGACCGCAATGACGGTAATGTTCACTCAGCTGGGTGCAGGTCTGTTCGCACTTGAGAAGACGATGAGTGACACCAAACTGGCTAAGCTATATTTGGTCACTGGTGCCCTGTCTCTTCTCGCCATCGCGATCGATCTATTGACCATATCCGTCAAGAGCCTGTCGGGCCTTAAGTGGGATGAACTCGCTAAGGGTCTCGCCGGCACGATGGGTCTTCTGGCTGCATTGACAATCACGATGAAGCTGATGCCTTCGCCAGTGGGAATGATCGGTACAGCCTCAGGTCTAGTTATCCTGTCGGCCGCTATCTATCTCCTCACAAAGTCAGTAACAGCTCTTGATGGATTGTCCTGGCAGGAGATGGCTAAGGGACTCTCGGGCGTAGCCGCTCTATTGCTCTCGTTGGCTCTCTTCACCAAGTTCGCAGCAGCTGACGCCGGCGGTATATCTCAAGGTGCTGGAATCGCCCTGCTTGCTCTTGGAATCAAACTATTAGCTAGTGCACTAAAGGATTTCTCGCAGTTCTCTTGGCAGGAAATCGCCAAGGGTGTTTCAACTCTTGCTGGAGCATTAGTCGGAATAGCTCTTGCTTTGAAATTGATGCCACCGAACACGGTTCTTTCTGCGGCATCTATATTGATAGTAGCTAGTTCTCTTGGCTTGATCGGTGACGCTATAGCCAAAATGGGATCGTTTAAGGGAAAAACGATCGCTAAAGGACTTTCTACTCTCGCAGGGGCACTCTTCATCATTGCAGGTGCTCTAGATTCACTTCCATCCTCATCTCTTCTCTCAGCCGCAGCTATTCTAATCGTTGCTGCGTCGTTGAGTATCATCACGGATGCTCTACAAGATATGTCGAAGATGAGTTGGAAAGAGATAGCCAAGGGACTACTTGTCCTGGCGGCCTCTCTAAACATCATAGCTATAACAATGGACGTCATGACCGAAGCACTTCCGGGCGCGGCGGCATTGCTTATAGTAGCAGCTTCTCTAGCTATATTGGCACCCATTCTACTTCTCTTTGGTAGTATGTCTTGGAGTGAAATTCTAAAAGGCTTAACTACTTTAGCCGGAGTCTTTGTTATTCTCGGTGTAGCCGGCCTCGCATTAACGCCTGTAGTACCAATCTTGCTCGGTCTCGGTGTGGCTATCACTCTTCTAGGAGTGGGAATAGCTCTTGCTGGCGTTGGTGTATTGGCATTCTCAGCAGGTTTAACTGCGATTTCTATCGCAGGCGCCGGTGCAGCAATTGCGTTGGTAGCGATTGTAAGCGCCATGCTCGGCATACTTCCGCAAGTAGCAACAGCACTTGGTTTAGCTGTTGTTGCGTTCGCTAAAGTTATAGCTGTATCTGGACCAGCAATCACAGGAGCAATCACAGCTGTTCTATTGGCAGTAATTAATGCCATCGCAACTTTAGCGCCTAAAATCATCAGCACGTTCGTAATCCTTATTGAGGATCTACTAAAAGCTGCATTGGCTTTAGCACCGAAGATTATATCTACAGGTCTTCAACTCTTACTTGATTTCCTACAAGGTATTGCGAATAATATCGGTAAAGTCGTTACCGCAGGAGCTAACATCATTGTTAACTTCCTGAACGGCGTGTCGGCAAATCTTCCAAAGATTATCGACGCTGGCTTTAAGATGATCATTAGTTTCATTAATGGCATCGCCGATTCAATTCGCGAAAATCAACAGGCGTTGAATGATGCTGCAGTAAATCTGGGTAAAGCTATAATCAGTGGTATGACCTTTGGTCTACTCGGTGGTAAGAGTAAGGTTACCGGAGCGGCTGAGGACGTAGCTAAAGCAGCTCTTTCGGCTGCGAACAAAGCACTTGGGATCAATTCGCCATCCAAAGAGTTCTATAAGAGTGGCGTATTCTCAGCACAAGGTATGGTTAATGGTCTGGATGATATGTCTGGTGCTGTAGCTAAAGCCGCGGAAGGCGTTGGTAACGACGCTTTGGATGCTCTAGGTCAGACCTTGAGTGGCGTTAGTGATTTGATGAGTAGTGGAATAGATTTGAATCCGACCATCACGCCAGTACTGGATCTCAGTAGCATCAAGAAGAACTCAAGTCAAATTGGAAGTTTGTTGGCTGTAAAGCCGATCTCCATAGATTCATCTCTCGCAAGTGCCAAGGCTGCCTCCGCGGATATTTCGTCCAATCAAGACGATCTTGGTACTGCTTCTGACACACCTGAGGGTAGTGGCAACACCATCTACAACCAGTACAACAGTTCGCCGAAGGCGTTGTCTGAGGTTGAGATCTACCGTCAAACGAAGAACCAACTATCAGTTGCGAAGGGAGCTCTGCCTAAACCATGATCACCAAGGTCGAAGTTATAAACGCGCAGGGCGATCTTCTTAGCCTTCCATTGGACGATTATTCCTCTGGTTTGGCGCTGGAAGATGTCGGTGGATTAGACCCAGTCAAGGCGACGATCACGTCGACCAGTTTCGCCAATCAAGACGGAACTCAGTACAACTCAGCAAGACGTGAAGCTCGTAATCTCACGATGAAGATCGGCATGTTTCCGGACTACAGCACGAACACTGTTCGTGATCTGAGGAATCGTCTGTATGCATTTCTGATGCCAAAGACGTCGGCAACATACAAAATATATGACGATAGCGATCTTACGGTCACCATCTCAGGGCGAGTTGAATCTTTGGATGCGCCGCTCTTTGTGAAGGAACCGGAAGCGAATCTTTCGATCATCTGTTTTGATCCGGACTTCATCGATCTAGTTCCACTCGAGGTCGATTCCAGCACGGTCACAGACTCTACGAACACGACAATTCCATATCCTGGAACGGTCGAAGTTGGTGTTTCGTTGGTCTTGAACGTCAACCGCACGCTGGGATCGTTCTCGATCTACCACACGGCTCCGGACGGATCTACTCGTACCACGAACGTGACTGCCTCCTTGGTTGCCGATGATGTGTTGACTATCAATACTGTCACCGGCGCCAAGGGCGCTTCACTGAATCATGGTGGAGCGGTCAGTTCGCTTCTGTGGGGTCTAGACAAACCGGTTCAGTGGATTGAGTTGCAGCCTGGTGGTGATAACTACATCCGTGTAGTCGCCGCCGGCGCTGCGATTCCATATTCTGTTGTGTACACGCCTAGGTATGGAGGATTGTAATGGAGGTGTATATCCTCGACGATCTCCTCCGTCGTGACACGGTAATCGACGTATGGGTGTCCTTTATTTGGACTGAGCGGTTCTACTCAATTGGTGATTTCCAGTTGGTTGTGGCCGCTTCCCTCCAGGCTAAGAATGCCTTCACCAAGGGCACTCAGCTCGCCATGAGCGAGTCGGACTATATCATGGTGGTTGAGACAGTCGAGGATGACACCTCTGCTGATGGAGTGGCAACCATCAAGATTACCGGTCCTGCGTTCGAGAATATTCTCGACAATCGAGTTGCTCGAGATGCGCTGTCAGATCTAACCACTGATCCTAAGTGGATTCTCACGGACACTCCGATCAACATCGCGACCCAGATCTTCCACGATATTTGTGTGACAGGAGTTCTCGACGCGGCAGACGTAATCCCTTATATCAACGAGGGAACGATATATCCACCGGACACGATTCCACCGTCCGCGGATACGATCACGTACGAGATGGACTTGCAGTCGGTCTATACAGCGATTGCTACCTTGTGTGTGCAATACAACATGGGGTTCCGAATTGTCCGTGATGGCGATACTTCTGCGTTATATTTCAACATCTATACCGGAAGCGATCGGACAACGGCTCAGCATGATCTGCCGGCAGTGGTGTTCAGTCCAGACATGGACAATCTACAGAACACTTCAGCTCTAACGTCCATCGCCTTGTACAAGAACGTTGTGTACGTAATCTCTCCGGTGGGTAGTGAAGTTGTATACGCATTGGACGTCGATTCATCAACAGTGGGTTATGACCGTCGAGTGTTGTTCATCAAGGCGGATGACATTACTGACCCGGACCCACCCACTGCATCGGCTTTAATGATCCAGCGAGGTACTGACGAACTGGCTAAGGCTCGTCAGGTCACGGCGTTCGATGGTGAGATTCCCCAGAGTTCGCAGTACGTCTACGGACGTGACTATCATCTGGGTGACTTGTTAGAACGCCGGGATGAGTACGACGAAACAACGATCGTACAAGTTACCGAACAGATATTTACGTCCGACTCAACTGGTGATCACTCATATCCAACTCTCACGGCTTACGAGTTCGTGACGTCTGGTAGCTGGAACGATACTGCTTACAATATCGACTGGGATACTGTCGATACCGCCCTCGATTGGGATGACGCATAGGAGGTAAGTAATGGCTATTGGCGATGATGCTACTGCCGCCGGTTATCCACTTGTTCCCAGTTCGGGCGCTGTGGGTAGTCCCGGTAAGGTGCGACAGGGCTGGCAGGAACTAAACCGTACACGAGACTTCATTGCCCAAGTGAAGGCTCTAATTCCCACTAGCAAGGCGGCATATCGGACTGCTGGTGGCATCACCTCTGGCACGCTTGCTCCTAGTGGTGGTACGGACGGCGATATTTACCTGCAGATAATTCCTTAGGAGGTGAATGATGCCCAGGCTTTCAGGTACCTCTAACAACGGGTCGTTCTTGTATGTCGACTATACTCTTGGTACTCCGAACGTCCCGGGCAACTACACCGACGTTTCGTGGACTGTGGGTGTGCACTGGGGTACGTACTACTTCAACATTCATAAAGCCTCAGTTCGGATGTCTACCACACTCGGTAGCGTGAGTGGAACTACCGGAACGGGTACGTACGAGTCAGGTTGGCCGATCTCTGGGGCTGGTCCCAATCGAGATCACGCCTTCAAATCTGGTACCACCCGAGTTACGCACAATGCAGCCGGCAATGGAAATATTGTCTTCAATGGCTCAGCCCAATGGGATACCCCAGACGATTTCACCTCGACCTTGTCGAAGACAGTTGCCCTAACTCTGATCCCGAAGGTTCCAGTTGCACCAGCGATACCAACGATATCTGGCATCCTGCCTACAAGCGCAATTGTCACTTGGGTTGCGCCAGCTAATGGTGGTTCAGCCATCACAGATTACGATGTTGGATATTCACTGACACCAACGTCGCCACCAGTACCAACGACGGTTGTGTCCGGAACTTCGCCGCTAACGATCACGGGTCTTATTCCAG
>Ga0193753_10001429_pt1 | contig 20350 bp, 17 predicted proteins | sample H1c2metaG_FD_144925 | JGI IMG/M metagenome (GOLD analysis project Ga0193753, IMG submission 144925) | Soil microbial communities from a riparian zone of the East river system, Colorado, United States - H1c2 | ecosystem: Environmental > Terrestrial > Soil > Riparian zone | place: USA: East...
CACAGTAGCAACACATTGCGCTCGAACGGCGAGAGGCCGAACAATTCGGCGACGATGTCGATGGCCGCCGGTGCCGGCATGGCATTGCGGGCGCTGTCGATATCGTCGGTCAGACGTTCGCTGGGGTCGTTGACCGAGCCGCCGCCTTCCATTCCGGAGTCGATGCTGCGCTCCAGACAGTGGCGCAACCAGGCCAGCTCCGCGGCCAGCAGATCCTGGTTGGCTTCGGTCCAGTCGCGTGCGGAGTCTTTCATGCGATTTCGATCCGTTGATCGTGGAAGGCCGGCGGATCGACGCTGCGGTCGACCAGCTGGCTGTCGACGCCGTCCACGCGCAATCGCACGAAATGCGTGCCGATCGGCGCATCGAGCACAGTGAAACCGAGGCTGGCGGTCGGGTTGGGATGGTCGTCGGCGATGATCTCGCGACTGCCGATGATCAGCGAGACGCGCTGGTTCGGCCGCACCTGCGGCGAGCAGGTCAGCGTCACGGCTGCGGTGCCGTCGCCGTCGACGTTGAAGACCTGCGGCGGCGACGTCAGGCTGGTCATGCGTGGCGCGATCTTCAGCAGCAACTGCTCGGAAACGCGCGGCGCCGTTTCGCCTGGACGCAGCAGCTGCAGGGCGATCAGATAGTTGCCCGCCGGGAAATTGGCCGGCTGGTTGGGAATGACGAAGCCGACCTCTTCGGCGCCGGCACTGCTTGCCGGCGTGATCGATTGCTCTATATCGAGCCGCGGCAATTCGAGCAGCAGCGTGTGACCCGAACCGTCGAACAGATGGCCGGACAAGGTGACGGTATCGCCCAGGTGCGCGGCCAGCTGCTTGTTCGGCAGTTCGATATCGTCCACTTGCGGGAAGGTCGGCGCCAGGTTCGCGGCCACGAACACGCCATGTTCGATTTTCTCTAACGGGTTGATCAACGAGGTTTCGCTGGGCCCGCGCGTCAGCACCGGCAACGGAGCGCGCGCGGGCTGGGTGGCTTCGATCAGCAGCACCGACACCTGGTAGGCGGCGGTCGGCCGATAATGCGCCTGGATCGCCGACCAAAGCTTGGACATCTCCTCGGTGTTCATCGGCGCCGGCGTGATCTTGATCTGTTCGTACTGCTCGGCGAGATCGGAAGCGCGCAACGCCTCATAGACCGCTGGCAGCAGCGTCCCGCCCACCGGCGCGTTCGGCGGATTCAAGGCGGTGCGGATCGCATCCCGCGTCAACATCGGCGTTTCGTGGAGCAACTGCATCGCGTAGCCCAACAGCACTTCGGCCTGCAGATCGCCGATGCCGTAAGCGGTGACCATGTAGTGCAGGTCGAGCGCCAACGGCGGATTGCTCACGCGCTGCCCGTTGCGGTCGCGCGAGGGCAGGGCGAGGTTGCGCATCGCCGCATTGGGCGTGGCCTGGTGCAGGAAGATGTTGAGCTGCGGCTTGGCTTCCGGTCCTTCGATCCGCACGGTGTCCGGCGCCACGGCGGTCACGCTGACGCCCTGACCCATGGCGTCGGTGACTTCGTGGTCGATCAGCCCGCTATCGAGCAAATCGCGCAACACAGCGGTGACGCCGGCAATGGCGAGTGCGTTGCTCATGAGCTCCCCGTGTTGGGCGAGCGCCGGTGCTGCAGGTATTCGTTCAAGCTCATCGGGCGTTTGTCGGACGAGGCCGCCCGTTTGGCCGGTGCGGGCGCGCTGATCGCCGCGAGTTCCACGCGACCGATATGGATGTGCACATCGTGCGTGGCGCCTGACGCCGCGGATTTTTTCGACGGCGACGCCGGCCTGGATCGCGGAGCTGCGCGCACTTGGGCACGTGTCGGCCGCCTGTGGGCCGGGCGTGCTTGCCTGGCGGCATCGACCTGCGCCGTTTCGGGTTTGAAAGCTGCGACCGGCGACAGATCGCCTTTGACCGCGATCGGGCGGCCCGGTTCGGTGGATGACCGCGGAATCGGCTCGATGCGTTTCGCCGGTTTCGCCGACGCGCGTGGCTTGCGCGACGGGCTGCGCACCGAGCGCGTTTTCTTATTGCCGGTAGCGGGACGCGATGACGTGCGGGTTGCTGTTGCCGCTTCGCGGGTTGCGAGCGGCTCGCGCCGCAAAGCGAGTATTTTCGGCAGCGGATCGGCGGCAGCGATGCCGGCGGGTTTCGTTTCGGCTGCGGGCGCGGACCATTCCAATCCTGCTGACCCGTCGTCGCCGCCGGCATCGCGCGTAGCGGCATAAGGCAACGCAGCCGCGGAATGCAGTTGCGTGGTCGGCTGCAAAGCGCGCTGGGCCACCTGGCGAAAGAATCCGGCCATCAGTTCGCCCGGCTCAGATAGGCGGCGCGGCGTACTTCGCTTTGCGCCAGGATGTCGGCTTCGCTCCAACCGTAGGCACTGGCCAGTTGATCGACTTCATCCAGCAGCTCCAGCGCACGTGCGCGGATTTCTTCCCAGACGAAACCGGCCGGATCGAAATCGAACAGCCATCGTTCATTGCACGCCACGCAGGCCAGGTCGAGCCGGAATGCGCGGTCCGCGGCCAGGGCGGCGAGGCCTTTTTCGATATCGGGCGCGTCCGTCTCCAGGCCCGTGCCGGTATCGCTCAGCGAACAGCGCGAAAAAAGCTCTCGCGCCGCGTGATCGACATCCTCCATGCCCGAAATCGCGATCAGGTCGCCGCTGTTCGGCAGACGGAAGCGGCGGCCGTCGGCGCATTCGTATTGCGGCGGCTCGGGCAATGGCAGTTCGCCGTCCTGCAACTGCCGGGCATCGAGTTCGATTTCCAGACGCTCGCCGCAATTCGGGCAGTCGGTATGACCCACCAGCTGTGAGCCGAACATGGCGCGCCGCAAGCGCAACAGATGCCAATCGCGTTGGCCCAGATCGAGTTCGGCCAGCGTCTCCAGATCGTGATCGGGCAAGCTCCATGCCAGCAGAAGCAAGGCCCGCTGCTGCGGATCGCAGCGTTCGGCCCGCTCCCATAATTCGAGCAGATTGGCGGAAGTCGCCCTGCGCATCGCTTAGATCGCCGGCTCGGTGAAAGTCGGTTCGGCCGGCTCGACCACGTCGTAGTCGCGCTCCCAACCTTCGTTCTCGAGCTTCAGGGTCTGGATCGCCACTGCATTCGCGTTGGCGTCCAGATCCGGAATGGCCTGGAACTCGGACACCCAGCAACGGTAAACCTTGTAGGACAGCACCGGCTGGCCCGCTTCATTGTAGATCTCGATGATCAGGTCCTTGCGGAAATCCTTGAGCGAAACCTCCGCGCCCAGGCCGGAACCGAAGTTCCAGATCTTGTTGGCCCACTTCTCGAATTCGGTGTCGTGGGTGACGCCGCGCTCAAGCGTGATCGGCTCGTACTTGTTCCGGCCCGGCGATTTGCGCGTGGTCGACGGATCGCCGCCATTGCGGTGCTCGACCACTTCGGTGCTGCGCTTGAGCGCGCTGACCTTGGATACGCCGGCCACATAGCGGCCATCCCATTTCACCCGGAACTTGAAATTCTTGTAGGGATCGAGCCTCCGGGCATTGACGCTGAACTGTGCCATGTCTGTCTCCTGAACCTGTTGTTGCGTGAGCGGCGCCTGGCGCGCGTGGGGGCGATCCTCAGACTTGAGCCTGTTGCGTCATCTGCTGGAACTTGATGACCACGAACTCGGCGGGCTTCAGCGGCGCGAACCCGACCTCGATGTTGACCACGCCTTTGTCGATATCGGTCTGCGTGGTGGTCTCGCGGCTGCACTTGACGTAATAGGCCTCGCGCGGCGTCGATCCCTGGAAGGCGCCTTCGATGAACAAGGAATGCATGAAAGCGCCCAGGTTGAGCCTGATCTGCGCCCACAACGGTTCGTCATTGGGTTCGAACACCACCCATTGCGTGCCGCGGTACAGGGTTTCTTCCAGGAACACCGCGAGCCGGCGCACCGGCACATATTTCCATTCGGAAGCCAGCGCATCGGCGCCTTCCAGCGTCCGTGCGCCCCAGACCACGTGGCCGATATTGGGCAGATTGCGCAGGCAGTTGATGCCGGCGGGGTTGAGCAATCCGTTTTCCTGGTCGGTCAGGGAGGCGGGCGTCGAGTTGATCGACAGCCCCAGCACGCCGGCCAGGTTGGCCTCGATGCCGGCGGGCGCCTTCCACACGCCGCGGTTGGCATCGGTGCGCGCCATGATGCCGGCGACGACGCCGCAAGGCGCGAAGTCCTCCAACTGGTTATCGCGCAGCGGATCGTTGAGACGCAGCCTGGGGAAATATAGCGCGGCGTTCTTGCGGGTGATGGCGCTGAATGCGGCGACATTGGTGGGCGCATTGGCCACCGTCCAGTTCGCTGGAGCGTCGACGACCAATAGCGCCCGCTTCTCGGCGCAGAACGTGGCTGCCGTGGCCCAAAGCGATACCGGCACTTCCGCTTCGATGCGCTCGAAAGCCGGCGCGACCGTTTCGCGGGCGAATATCAGCGGCGGAATGCACAGCAGGTTGAACAGGTCCGCTTTGAGCAACGCGTTGATGCCGGTCTTGGCCGCCGGAGATCCGGTGATCTCGCTCACCGCAGCGGTGGTGGCGGCGGGCACCGCGCCTTGCAGGATGCCGTCGCTGCCGCTGGCGCTGTTTGCGGCCTTGTCCGCGACCGGCGTGGGCGCCGCTGCGCCCAGCGCCTGCATCCGCACCAGCTTGGATTGCTCCTTCAGGATCTTGGTGACGAAGCGCGGGCTGTTGATGTCGATGGAGACGTTGCGGAACGTTTCGCGCAATCCGCTGCCGCCGCGTCCCGCACTGTCCACGATCAGGTCGGGATCGTCGAACACCACCAGGTTGAACAAATTGGCATCGCCCGGATCGCTGGTCAGGGCATCCACGGTGGCCCGCAGGTTGCGTCCCCACGTGCCCGGATTGGCGGCCACCAGCGTGGTGCCCACCGGCAACGTGATGGTCGCAGCCGCGGCCGCGACGCCGCCCGCATTGGCGACGCGCACGATCAACGCCTGGCCGCCGCCGTTGAGGAAATACTGCTGCACCGCGTAGCTGACGCTGCTGTTGCGCCACAGCCCGCCGAATTCGCGTTCGTAGTCGGCATAGCTGAAGATCGCCACCGGTTCGTCCAGCGGCCCGCGCCAGGCGCGGCCGACGAAGGCGGTGATCGAGGTGGCGACGCCGGTGATGGTGCGCACACCGCTCGGGATTTCTTCGATATAGACGCCTGGGTGGCGGAGTAGGGCGGGCATACTCGTGTGCTCCTGGAGTGTTCGTGGAACCGGCGGATGCCGGATGGCGGCAAACTAAAGTGAAGGTCGACATCGGATCGGTCGCGGCCTCATTGCGGACCTCCATCGCCATCCGGTGCCCGCATGCGTTCGGCCAGCGAGTACAGACACGTGCCGTCCGAAAGCGCATCGCAACGCAGTTCGCCGGTTGCGATCAATTCCATCAGCGCCAGCCGTATAAGTTCGATCGACGTACTCCGCAATGTTTCGGGTAACCACCATTGGCGAATGCCAACCAGCGTGTCGGCCGCCTGCGGGTACGACAGCAAATACCCGCGTACGGCTTCTCGCAGTTCGCGCACCGGCTGCACCGCGCCCGGGGGCATGGCGTGCTCCTTGACCGAGTGGGCGCAGGGATCACTACGCAATCGCCGTGCCAAACGACGAATGCGCGCCCCGCTGCGGAATGCGCGGAAGCTCGTCGCGCTCGCCGGGTGTTTCGATGCCCACGCGCGATTGCGGCGCATGCCTGGCATAACTAGCTGCGATGCGCGCTTGGCGGAGTGGGGCAGGTTTTACCCAGCGTGGTGCCTGCGCGACCCACCCGGCGCGCGCGCAGCGCGACGATGGCGCGCCGAACTTGCGCGCCATCGTCATCCTGGATAAAAAAAACTGCGCTTCAGGCGCGGTAGTCGCCTTTGTCGATGCCGTGCTTCTTCAGCAGCTTGCCGAGCGCGCGGCGCTCCTTGCAGGCCAGGCGCGCAGCGGCGCTGACATTGCCCTGGGACACGGCCATGACACGGGCCAGGTAAGCGCGTTCGAACGATTCGATGGCCTCGGCCTTGGCGCTCTGGAAGTCCGGGCAAACGCAGGGCGCAGGATGGCCGACGATCGACGGGTCGCCCGCGTAGTCGATCTCTTCGCCGTCGCTCAGCAAAACCAGGCGGTGGATCAGGTTTTCCAGTTCGCGCACGTTGCCCGGCCACGGGTATTGTTGCAGCCACTGCACCGTACCCAGGCCGAGCCGCTTGGGCGATCGCTCGTAACGCGCGCAGAACATGCGCAGGTAGTGCTGCGCCAGCGGCCCGATGTCTTCCGTGCGTTCGCGCAACGGCGGCACGGCCAGGCTCAGGATGTTCAGGCGATACAACAGGTCGCTGCGGAAACCGCCGTCGGCGACGAGTTCCATCAATGGCTTGTTGCTTGCGGCGATGATCCGCACGTCCGATACCTGCTCGGCGCTGTGGCCGATCGGCCGATACCGATGATCCTGCAGGAAGCGCAGCAAGGTCACCTGGCCCTTGGCCGAGAGCGTGTCGACCTCGTCCAGGAACAAGGTGCCGCCGCTGGCGTGCGCTATCACGCCGATGCGGCTCTGTTTGGCGTCGGTGAACGAGCCGCGCACATGGCCGAACAGTTCCGCCTCGATCAACGCATCCGGGATCGCTCCGCAGTTGAGCGGTACGAAAGGCTTCTGGCGCCGCTGGCTGAGGTAATGCATCGCCCTTGCCGCCAATTCCTTGCCGGAGCCCGTTTCGCCTTCGATCAGCACCGAGGCATCGTTATCGGCCATCTTGCGAATCTGGGCGATGAGGTGGAGGTACGCCGGCGAACAGCCGACGATCTCCTGCAACGGCATGACCTTCGATGCGCGAGTCGCAGACCCCCCTGAAACCGCATGATCGCCGACATCGAAGGGAGTCCATAGCGTATCCATGGCAATGTCTCCTTGACGCTCCCTAGCGACTGCTCCTGACGCTGCCGCGTGCGGCAGCGAAAAACCGGACCACAAAAAAAGCTAACGTCGTCCGCGCGGAAAATGGGACGGCAGTCAGGAGGCCGATTTTGGCAAGCTACGACATATCCGTTGCATTTGGATATCCGGCCATCACGGATTCGCGCTTTGTCGGCGCGCGTTACGGTTATCGACGTCGATGCTGCGAGATGCGGATTACCGAGAGCATGCTCGGTTACTGCGGATGCGCTCCGTAAAAACACTTAGGGCCCGGTTTCCCGAGCCCTAAGTGTCGAAGCAATTGGCGTCCCCACGGGGATTCGAACCCCGGTCGCCACCGTGAAAGGGTGATGTCCTAGGCCTCTAGACGATGGGGACGCTGCAAAACCGAAGACCGACGGCGAGGCTTGCCGTTTGAGTCCGTTAACCTGGAGATCTTGATCAAATCAGCCGGAACCCGTGGTGGAGCCAGGCGGGATCGAACCGCCGACCTCCTGCATGCCATGCAGGCGCTCTCCCAGCTGAGCTATGGCCCCACGGGCTGGAAAGCGCGAAATTTTAACGGGCGGGGTTTGATAGCGTCAAGCTAAAACCAGAATCGGAGGCCTGCGACCCACTGGCCCTCGCTGCGGCGGCCACCGGCCTTTTCGGCGATATCGGCCGTTTCGCCGAAACTGCGCGACCAGACGTAACCTGCGTAGGGCGCGAATTCGCGCCTGAACTCGTAGCGCAGGCGCAATCCGAAGGCGGCATCGCTCAGGCCCTGGCCGATGCCGTTCTCCGGGTCGTCGCGGCTGTAGAGGTTGGCCTCCAGCTTGGGCTGCAGGATCAGGCGGTTGGTCAGCAACAGTTCGTATTCGACCTCGGCGCGTGCGGCCAGGCGTCCGGACTCGCCGACGTAGGCCGTGGCGGCGACCTCGAACTTGTAGGGCGCCAGCCCTTGCACGCCGAACGCCGCCCAGTCGCGCGGACGGCCTTGCCCAAAGTCGTGACGCACGCCCAGCATCGCATCCCACCACGGACCGGTGGCATGTCCCCACAACAGTTCGACATCGCCATGCCCGGTACGCCCATCGCGCCGCTCGCCCTCGCTGCGCAGCCAGAGCCGGTTGTCGACGTGACCGAGCCAGCCGCGCAGATTCCAGCCCAGGCCGGCCGCATCGCCGTCGTTCTGCCATTCCAGCTGATCGAACTGCAGCATCCCGATCAGCGGGTCGTCGTCCATGTGCCCGCTCATGTCCATGCCGCGCATATCGGGAAATGCGGCGGCGCGTTCCTCGGCGGTGGGTGGCGACAGCGGAGCAGGGGAGGGCTGCGGCTGGGTCATATCGTGCGCGGAATGATCCACGGCCGTTTGTGGCTGCGGCATCTGCGACATGTCGTGGCCTTGGTGCTGCGCGAACGCCGGCGAGACGAAGCACATCAGCACGATCAAGACCGCAGTTCCCCCTCTTAATAGCTTGGCTGTTCCCCCTTTTAATCGCTTGGCCGTTCCCCCCTTTGAAAAAGGGGGGCAGGGGGGATTTGCTCTTGATGTTGCCGTTGCTGTTGCCCGAAGAAAAGCAAGATCAAGTGCAAATCCCCCCCGGCCCCCCTTTTTCAAAGGGGGGAACAGCAAAGCCGTCCAGGAGGGGGGCGGCAAAGACGTCAGAGAGGGGAAGGGCAACGCCATCGGTCGGTTGCAACGCAGGCGATTCATGCATCCACCCGCACTTCGCGGAACATGCCCAGCTCCATGTGCAGCAGCATGTGGCAGTGATACGCCCATCGCCCGAACGCATCGGCCGTGACGCGATAGCTGCGTACATGCCCGGGCGGCACGCTGATCGTGTGCTTGCGTACCTGGAACTGGCCGTCGGCGTTTTCCAGGTCGCTCCACATGCCGTGCAGGTGGATCGGGTGTTCCATCATCGTGTCGTTGACCAGCACGATGCGCACGCGCTCGCCGTAGTTCAGCCGGACAGGATCGGCCTTCGAGAACGCGATGCCGTCGAAACCCCAGGTGTATCGCTCCATGTTGCCGGTCAGATGCAGCTCGATGTCTCGACCCGGCTCGCGGCCGTCAGGGTCGGCGAAGGTGCTTTTCAGGTCGCCGTAGGTCAGCACGCGGCGCCCGTTGCCGCGCAGCCCGATGCCGGGATCGTCGAGTGCGCGCGAGGGCGCCATCGTCTGCATGTCGACGGCGGGGTTGCCGGTTTCGCTGGCTGGATGTTTGACCATCGCGCCGCCCGCCATGTCGTGGCCGGCATCCATCGGCATCTTCATGTTCGCACCGCAGCCGCCTTCCATGCCTTTCATCTGCGACATGTCGTGGCCCGAGTGGTCCATCGCCTTCATCGCCATGCCGCCATGGCCCATGTCCGCCATGGTCAGGATCGGACGTGGATCCAGCGGCGGAACTTCCGCCTGCAAACCGATGCGAGGCGACAGCGTGGCGCGCGCATAACCGCCGCGGTCCATCGATTGGGCGAAGATCGTGTAGGGCTGCTCGGCAGGTTCGACGACGACGTCCAGCGTTTCGGCGACGCCGATGCGGAACTCGTCGACGCTCACCGGATGCACCGGCTGGCCATCGGCGGCGACCACGGTCATCTTCAATCCGGGAATGCGCACGTCGAAGAAGGTCATCGCCGAGCCGTTGATGAAGCGCAGCCGCACCTTGTCGCCGCGCTCGAACAATGCGGTCCAGTTGGCAGCGGGCGGGGCGCCGTTGACCAGGTAGGTGTAGGTGAGGGCGGTGACGTCGGCCAGGTCGGTCGGGCTCATCCGCATCCGGCCCCAGGCTTTGCGGTCGGCGACGGCGGCATCCAAACCATCGCGTTTTGCGTCGCGCATGAAGTCGCCGACGGTGCGCTTGTGCAGGTTGTAGTAATCGGCCTGTTTACGCAGCTTGCGGACGATGGCGTGCGGATCCTCGTCGCTCCAGTCCGACAGCAGGATCACGTGGTCGCGATCGGCTGCGACCGGGTCGGGCTGGTTCGGTTCGATGACGATCGCGCCGTAAACGCCGACCGCTTCCTGCAGGCTCGAATGCGCGTGATACCAGTAGGTGCCGGCCTGGCGCACGTGGAAGCGGTACAGGTAGCTTTCGCCCGGCGCGATGCCGTGGAAACTCAGCCCCGGCACGCCGTCCATGTTGGCCGGCAGCAGGATGCCGTGCCAATGCAGCGAAGTGTCTTCGCGCAAGCGGTTAGTGACGCGCAACGTGACCGTATCGCCTTCGCGCCAGTGCAGTGTGGGTGCGGGCAGCGTGCCGTTGACCGTGTTCGCCCAGGCCGGCTTGCCGGTGTAGTTCACCTGGCTGGCGCCGACGGACAACTCGAAATCGTTGCCGCGCAATTCGGGCACGGCGGACGCTGCAGGCGTCCGTGCCCAGCTGGCGCGACCTGGCCAGGCAGCAAGCAAAGGCAGCGCCGCCAGGCCGGTGACGAACTGCCGGCGTGGCGCATCGATCTGATATCGCTTTGTCGTCATATGCTTACGACGGATTCTTGATGTCGTGAGCCAGCACCGCATCGATGATCGGGCAGCCGTGCACCGGGCCGGTTCCAGAGCATTCCTCCACCAGCCGGCCCAGGCTGTCGCGCATGGCGGTCAGTTGGGCGATCTTGTATTCGATGTCGTCCAGGCGGTGCCTGGCCAGCGCCATCACTTCGGCACGATCGCCGCCGGCATCGGAAGCCAGCCGCAGCAGTTCACGTGTTTCATCAAGGGTGAAGCCCAACAGCTTGGCGCGCCTGATAAAACGCAGCCGTTCCAGGTCATCGTTGCCGAACATCCGGTAACCGGCGGCCGTGCGCTGCGCGGCCGGCAACAGCTGCAGCCGTTCGTAGAGGCGAACCGTGTCGACGCCGACACCGGCCTGGTTAGCGACTTCACCGATGCGCATGGCTAGATCCATAGGAGAGGAGGTCTAGTTTGAAGTCTAGACCTAGGTCCAGGGTCAAGCCTATGCCTAATTGTTTACATAATATACATTATGCGAAATCAATGGGTGCCAAGGTCCGGCATCCGAACCGTGCTATGCGGAAAAGATTTCCCCTTCCTGGCGTTAAGGCCGTCGTTTTCATGTATCCGATTTAGCCTGGTGGTCGCTGCTGGTGCGCCAGGCGCAGATGTGGCGCGACTCGATCTCAGAGAGAGATTCTCGCCCTGCGACATGCGTTAGTGCCGCGTTGGTTGCACACCCAGCCGCTTCAGAAGGGCTTCTCAGCCTTTTCGGTGCGATAGAGTTTCACAAGGGCTTTTTTGATCTTGGTGTCTCGTGGACCTTTGGCGACCTTGCGCCAAGCATCGAGGGACTCCTGGTCGCGCCAGAGCTCGAAGAGGTTGGTGCGTTCTGCGTCCAGGGAATCTGCGCTAATTGAGAAATCCAGACAGCCGTCGTGCTTCCTTGCGCGCTCCTGCATTTCGCTAAACGCACGGACGGCGGCGTCGCGCCCGCCTGCCTCGGTTAACGTGTATCCAGCGATTATGATCACGATGCTTCTCCTTTGATCGGTCTCAACCAGCTAGCTTTCTGGCATCCTGCTCGAACTGGTCGAATATCGGCTCGGGCTTCGGGCTAACGAACGTTCGCTGCGTCAAAAGGATCGCCGTAAGATTTTTGGTCGGATCGCTTTGCCATTTGCTGCCGAACCCACCGCTCCACCCGATCGCACCTTCAGGCGCCCCGCTCGGCGTTTCTTCTACGGCGACCGACATGCCGTAGCCCCACCCTTGACCCTCTTGCAGGATTGTCACGCCGTCCTTGCGTTGGGCTGGCGTCAGCTGATTGGCGGTCATCGCCTTGACCGCATCCGGCGACAGCAATGGGCGCCCGCCATACGCACCGCCGCCCAGCAGCATGCGAACAAACGCAAGATAGTCATCCACGGTCGAGACCAGGCCTGCGTCACCCTGTTCAAAACTGGGCGGTCGGCTCCAGCCGCCGATCACCGGATCGTCCACGACCTCCAATGATCCGTCCGTCGGCCGGTAGGCGGTCGCGAGCCGGTCGATCTTGTCCGATCGAACATAGAACCCGGTGTCCTTCATCCCAAGCGGACTGAAGATACGCTCCACAAGGAAATCGCCGAACGATTGTCCCGAGGCGCGCGCGATCATTACTCCCAAGATATTCGAACCGGTCGTGTACATCCATCTTTGGCCGGGTTGGGCAAAAAGAGGCAGGGTTCCTAGGCGCCGAATCCATTCATCTCCATCAAAAGGCATTTTCGGGTCCGGCGGTCCGAAACCGACGATACCGAGATCAGAGATTTCCTTCTGAATGGGATATGTGCCTGGCGGCTGTAGAAAGAGACCCCAACCAAGGCGGTAAGTCAGCAGGTCTTCCACCGTGATCGGACGTCGTGCCGGGACCGTGTCATCAACTGGCCCTTCAAGGCTACGCAGCACCTGTCGATTTGCAAGTTCAGGCAGCAAGCGATCGACCGGCTCGTCGAGCTTCAACTTGCCGTCGGCGATGAGCAACATTGCGGCTGCTGCGGTTACCGGCTTGGACATCGAGGCGATGCGGAAGATCGAGTCGCGTTGCATCGGCGCGCCGTTCAGCGCCATCCGGCCCAGAACCGTGACCTGAACCTCGTCGCCCAATGCCACCAAACCAACCAAGCCCGGAGCATGCCCAGCGTTCAAAGCATTTTCGAGATGTGCTTCCAGCTCTCTGCTAGCCGTTTGTGACCTAACACAGCCTGGCAGGGCTATCGTGGCGGCCAAAGTCCCAAGCAATCCGAGTACGTCTCGTCGATTTAGTTTCATTTGACTCGATCCCTATGTTCCCTTCACATATCCCTGCGCTTCGACGATCCGGCCGGCGCGAACGCGCATGAGATTGACGCCGCGCACCGAGCTGGAGTTATCCGGCCCCCAGACCAGCCGCCACTGGATCATGCCGCGGTCGCCGCGCGCTATGATGCGCTCGGTCTCGAAGTGGATGTCCGGCGTCGTCGCGATCTTCGTCCATAAAGCGATGCAGGCTTCTTTGCCCTCGTGGCGTGAGCCGTCGGGCGCCGGCTGCGTGTTCTCGATGACGCAGTCGTCAGCGACTAGCTGCTGCAGGTCCGCAGGATCGTGGGCCAGAAATACCTGGTCGAAGCGTTTCAGGATTTCCTCGGTTTGGATGCTTTCCGCATCACGGAAGCTACCGCTTGTCATTGTTGACTCCGTGGTTGAAGGGACAGGGCCAAAACGCCGAATGGCCGGACCGATACGAGCATGCCGGCTCTTCAGGATACCAAGCGTGAAACATTGAGATAGCGCACCGTTCAACGAAGAGCTGTGCTTTTGATGCACATCTCAACCGGCACATTTCTTGCTAGAACGCTCTCCCGGCGCCAGTTTGTGGTCGCCCTGGGCGCGCATCATTGCAGCGCCCCGCGGAACCGAGCCAGGCCCCTACCCTGCCCGATGGCTGCGGCTATTCGCGCCTCGAGTTGGAAGACTTAGCCTTCCGCGTCGAATTGTTCGACAGCGTGTTTTCGCCGATCTGATAGTTCTGCGTTCCCTTGCGTATGCCCAAGCCCTGAAGCGCGTTGCCGCTGATGCGGTTATCGGCGATGACGCCGCCGACGGATCCGATCACCAGTACGCCATAACCGCCATTGCCTTCGATCGTGCAACCCTTGATGGTGACATCGCTGGTCCGCTTGTAGGCCTGGATGCCGCTGCCGCGATTGCCGCGGATGATGCAGTTTTCGATATGCACCTGGCTGGCCGTGCCGCCGGCATCGGGTTCGATGTCGATGCCGCAACCCGGCAGCACGCCGCGGGTGTCGCTGAACTCCGAATCATGGACGCGCACGTTGCGCGAACGGCCGATGGTCAGGCCCTGCCTTCGATTGCCGGTGCAGACCACCCGCGTAATGAACACGTCTTCGCTGGGAATCGCCGGATGCTTGTGGTCGATCACCATGGCGCCGCCGATCGAAATGCCATCGCCCCAGCATTTGGAAATATGGATGTCGCGCACCGTTACCCGCGACGAGCCGCGCAGCATGATGCCGTGACCCCATTCGCCGGTCGTGCCCGTGTGACCGTCGCGATCGCCGACGATGCGGCCGCCGGAGATTTCAACGTCGCTGACCTTGTACGCCATCAGCACATACGCACGATCGGCAGAGTTGCGCTTGGCCACCAGATTGGCGTCGGTCGCCAGTTTCAGGTGCATCCTGCTGCGCAGGCGGACGTTGCGCGTCGGATCGATCAGATAAGTGCCGGCCGGCACCTGCACGGTGCCGCCCGCGGGCGGCAAGGCGTTGATCGCATCCTGGAACGCCTTCGTATCGTCGTGGATGCCGTCGCCGCTGGCGCCGAAGTCGCGCACGTCGAGCGTGGCACTGCCGCGGGCCCGGCTGGGCGGCGCAGCCGTCGCCGAGGCTGCGAACGACAAGCGGCAAGCACCTCCGAGCAGCGCCAAGGGCAGCGCCGTCAGGACTGCCTGGCGCAAGAACGTCCTGCGCGATCTCACGCCAGCCTGCATTTTCGTTTTCGCCGAAGCGCGATGCGCACGACATCACCTCTCTTGGGTGCGCAGGTCTATCCAAGGCAGTACGACCGCCAGCAGATAGAATTTCGATGCGTAATACTTGTTGTCGAGGCGACCACGATTGCGCTCGAGCCAGCGCGTGGCGCCTGGCAACAGATGGCCGGTGCGATCCGCATAATGGTGCACCTGCTCGAAGCGTTGCCGTGCCAGACCGCGCAGGTCGAAACGGAAACTGCCCTTCGTGGCGACATAAGGAAGTTGCTCGAACCTCGAAAGGATGTGCCTGCGCACCAGCACCTTGTTGGTCTTGGTGACCGGATCGACGAGCTGATCCGGCGGGACGTTGCGATAGACCCATTCGCGCAGGGCGCGGTCGCAGAATGGATATGCCCCGTGTAGCGATAGCGCATGGGTGGTGTACAGGCCTTTGGCGAAGGCACCCGCGGAACCGGCGATCGATGTCGCCATCGCCCGCCAATCATCCGGGCTGATGGCCGTGGCCAGTTCTGCACGGAACGGCGCCAGCCGTGCTTTCGACGCGGGCGCGATATCCCCGCCGAACAGTTCATCGACTTCCGCATCGGTGAATCGCGAGCCGGGAAAAACGCGCTCGGTGGGATTCATCTGCAGCGTCGACAGACCGAAGCAGAGCTTGAAGCTGCCATCCACGCCAGGCAGTTGCGTCACGAAGCGCGGCAGGCGCACATCCCTGGCCAGCCAGGAAAGCAGTCTCTGCCGTTGGCTCACCGGCGTGCCGAAGTAGCTGTCCGAACCCAATCCGTCGATGACGCCGTCGCCGCCGCTCTCGGCAATGGTAGTGGCGAGGTCCATGTAGGAAAGCAGGGCGAAATCCGCAGTGACCATCGGCATGCGCGGTATCGCGGCGAGGTAGCGGTCGTAGGCGCGCCCGGGATCGCAGACCAAGGCTTCATGCCGCAAGCCGAGCGTTCTGGCGACGAAGCGGGCCGAAGCCACTTCGTTCTCCTCGCGGCCGCCCAGATAGGTGATGCAGGTCGTATCCGGCCGCGCGTCGGCTGCGGCGATGGCGAGCGTGGTGGAATCCTTGCCGCCGCTCTGCAGCAGCCAGGGCGATCGGATGTCGGCACAGGCGCTCGCAACCGCATCGCAAAGCAGGCGGTGGTACGTCGCCACCCAATCCTGGCCGTTATCGACCTCGCATGCGCTGCCGCGCCCCGATTCGCGGAACTTGAAATGGAATTCCGGCGCGGCGCGCATGTCCTGTCGCGGATCGAAGCCGAAGGTCACGAGCTTGACGTCGTCGAAGATCGAGTGCGGCGGATAGACGAAACCGTTGCGCAGCAGATCGGCTACCGACACCACGTCCAACGGTCTGCGGTCGGCGGCGCTGGTGAGCGCGGAGAAATCGGGCCTGCCGTAATACGGCGACATGCTCAGCTGCATGCCCGGCATCGATTCGCCGTCGTCCGCAACGCCCGCAAGCGGGTTTGGATCGCTGGCGGGCGTGCGGTATAGGTCGTCGCTGCTCGCAGGCTGTGCCATTGCGATGTCCGTATCGTGCGTGCCCATCATCCCGTGGCCGGGCGATGGTCGTAGTAGCCGTAGCCGTACTGGCCGGAGCTGCGCTTCTGCACGGCATTGACGATCGCGCCCTTGACCTCGACGCCGTTCTGCTCGAGCCGCTGCTTGGCCAGCGCGATCTCACGCGGCCGGGTCAGCCCATAACGGATCACCAGCAGGCTGGTGCCGACGTGATGCCCGATCACGGTCGCGTCGGTAACCGCAAGCACAGGCGGCGTATCGATGATGATCAGATCGTAGTGCGGCGCGAGCTGCATCAGCATCGACGCGAAGTGGGGCCGCATCAACAGTTCGGACGGATTGTGCGGGATCTCGCCACGGGTGATGAACGACAGGTTGGGAGTGTCCGCCACCCGCCGGATCGCGCCTTCGAGCGTGATCTTGCCGGAAATGAGTTCGGACAATCCATCTTCGGGCCTGGCGCCCAGCACCTGGTGCAAGGTGCCGCGGCGCATGTCCGCATCGATCAGCAGCACGCGCTGTCCCGCTTGCGCCATGGTCACGGCGAGATTGGAGCAGACGAAGGTCTTGCCGACGCCCGAACTCGGTCCCGTAACCATCAGCAGGTTGTTCCTGGCGTCGTTGCGAGCGAAGTGAAGGCTGGTGCGGAGGCCGCGCAAATCCTCCATCGCCAGATCCGACGGCGCGCTCAACGCCAGCAGATTCGGCCGGAAACGGTGGCGACGGCTGGGCGCGCGCAATGTATTAGCGCGTTCCTGCGAGCTGAGAAGGATCGAGGCGTACACGGGCAGGCCCAGCTGCTCGATAGCGGCGGGATCCTCCACGCTGCGATTGAGCATCTGCCGCAGGAACACGAATGCGATCATCAGGAAAGCGCCCAATGCCGTGGCACCGGCCACTACCGGGATCTTCTTCGGCCAGACCGGATCGGACAGGTTCACGGCCGGCCGGTCGATCACGCGCACGTTTCCGAGCGCGCTGGCACGGGCGATGTCGAGCTTCTGCGCCTGATCGAGCAGGTTGGTATAAGTCTGATTGGTCACTTCGACATCCCGCGTCAACCTGAAAAGACCCTGCTGTATGTCGGGCAATTTGTTCATCCGGCCGAGCAGCGCGGATTTCTCGTGCTGGAGCTGGCCTATCTGCTGCTCGAGCGCCTGATAGGCGGGATGGTTCGCGGTGAAGCGGCGCGCGATGTCGGGCTGCTGCACGCGCAGTTCCTGGATGCTGGTGCTCAATGCGACGGTCTGGTCCAGCAGCGCCTTGGTCTGCAGATTGATGTCTATGGTCTGCGCACGCGTCTGGAAAACGTTCAGCGCCTCTTGCGCCGTATCCAGTTCCGCCCTCACCTTGGGCAGCTGCTCATTGACGAATTTCAGGCTCTTCTCCGCCTCCGCGGAGTTGCGATCCATGTTCTGGCTCACATAAGCCGAGCTGATCTGGTCCAGTATCTGCGTCGCCAGTACCGGATCCGTATTTTCGTAGGTCAACGCGATGATGCCGGAGTCCCTGCCCTGCTCTACCGCGCTCACGCCGCGCATCAGCTGCGTGACGGCCGCCAGCTGGCTTTGGCGCATGACGTCGAAGCGGGTTCCAGGATTGGCGGCGAGGTTTTTCACGGTGATCGTGATGCCGCGGCTGCTGGCGGGTTGCCCGACCTGTCCTTTGAGCAGGGTTCCGCCATCGCCGTCCAGCAGCGAGTATCGGCCGCGCTCGCCGGCAACCAGCACCATCGACGTGCCGAGCAGTGGCTCGGGCACATCGAGCTGCGCGATTTTCAGCTGCTCGCCGCCCCAGCCGTAGCGGTCGAGGCCGAACCATGGAGATGCCACCGCGCCAGGCTCGCCGGCGGTGGCGCGCCGGGCGATCGTGTCGCCGATCAGCGGAAACCGCTGCGGCCGGACCTGGATTTCCAGATCGAGCTTTTCGACCGCTTCGCCGATCATGCTGCGCGACGTCAATAGCGGAATCTCGGTCGCGGCCTGCGAAAGGGGGCCGTCGACCATCTGCGAAGTCGGCGCCTGCCCGGGCACGTTCGGCGTGGTCTTCTCGACCTGGATCATGGCATTGGCCTGATACCTCGGCGTCGCCGCGAGCACGTAGATCACGCTGACAAGAAAGAACAACGCGGTACCCGTCAGGATGAGCCACTTGTGGTCGAACATCGTCCCGAGAGGTGCGCGCAGGTCGATGTCGTCGTCGCGTTGCGGAGAGGCTTCCGTGGAAGCAAGCGTGATTTCGTTCACAGGGACCTCCTGATGCCGGCATCGCGGGTCGTTTCCTTCCCGCGCTGCAGGCGTACTTCTGAAATAAGAGCGGATAACCGGATCATTGGATGGACGTTGGATTCCATGTGGCAGGCCGTCATGCGGCGAGAGAGGATGTCTTTTGCGGCAATCCCGCGAGTTTTTCTGCGATGCAAAGGTAGGCCTCCGCATCCTGGTCGGGCTGGGCGGCGAGGCTCATCGCCTCGTAAGAACTTCTGTCCGTGAGCAGGGCCATGAGGCATTCCGCGATTTCGCGTTCGTGGTTGTCGATCCATTTCACGTTGTCGCAATCGTTCATCGGCGTGTCCATGGCGTCGTCCCGAAGGATCAGCACGGGCTTGCTCAGCAGGGTCGCTTCGCGCTCGATATCGCCGGCGCCGGCAAGGATCAGGTATGCCGCGTCGAGCAGGTACGCAAAGGACAGATAGTCCAGCGCATCCGGACGATGGACGTTGGCGGGGTCGCTCGCGTCCTTTGCCGAGCCTCGCTCACCAGAGTCCGGGCTGGATGGATAAACGACGATGTCCAGGTCCTGCCGTGTTTTCGCCAGCTCGCGTATCGCGTGACTGACGGGATCGAAGCTTGCGACAGGCATGCCGCGCCGGGCCACGAACAGCAGCGGTGAACCCGGGCGCAGGAACGGGAACCGTCGCGCCAGCTGCAGTTTCAACTTGGCGTCCTGGCGAATGCCCATCACAGCCGCGCGCAAGGTGTCGACAGCGGTATTTCCCGCGACCGTTACCCGTTCTTCCGGAATGCCCGTGGCCACCAGGTCCCTGCCCGCGCGTTCGCTTGGGGTGAAGTGCAACGAAGCCAGCGTGCTGATGATCTTGCGGTTGGTGTCGCCGGCCCAGTTGGTGGCGGCATTGTCGACCGGCGATCCCGTTTCCACGTGGACCAGCGGGATCTTCTGGTAATAGGCCGCCAGCGCCGTCGCCAGCGAAGTCGGCGTATCGCCGTGAACCAGCACGACATCGGGCTGAAATTCGCTCAACACGCGGTTCATGCCGCCCAGGGTCGCCGAGGCGACGCTGACCGGGTCCTGTTCGTCTCTGGCGATGTCGGAATCCAGATCGGATCGGATCCCGAACAAGTCGAGTACCTGCGCGGTGCCGTTGCCGGAAGGCGCGGCGACGCACAGCTTGGCGTCGAAGCGATCGTCGCGCGACAGCAACTGCACGATCGGAGCCATGCGGATGTCGTCCGGGGATGCACCGATCACGCAGAGCGTCTTCACCAGCGATGACGTTGCGTCCGTCGACAGGCCGGGTCCGGAACCGAAGCTCTCGGCCGGCGACAGCTCCTGGCGTAGCGAACCGGACGCCTCGAAAGCTGCAGGCAGGGCATCCGGCAGCCTTTGCGCGGAGTCATCGGGACCTTGTTCCAGTACCAGCCCTTGATCCAGCGCGATGTCTGTGCGCATCACGAGATCTCGGGCTGGCACTGGATTCGAGCGTGCCAGGCTCAGCCACTCCAGTGGCTTCGGTAGCCACAGCACATAGACCGCCAGCATGGTCGCGAAGGCAATCAAGCTGACCAATTCCGGAACATCGCGAAGCGCGTAGCCCGTCGCGGCCAGCAGGCTGCCCGCCGCCACGATGAGCACAAGAGCCTGTCGCGTCGAACAGCCCGCATCCAGCAGCAGATGATGAAGATGCTGCCGATCCGGCTTGAATGGCGAAAGGCCTTTGCGCGAACGCCGGTACATGACCGCCAGGGTGTCCATCACCGGCAGCGCGATGCACCACAACACGTCCACCGGAGCCAGCCGCGCGACATTGCGGTGGCTCATGAAGATAAGGCTCCATGCCAGCAGGAAGCCGATCAGCGTGCTGCCGGCATCGCCCATGAAGATCTTGCGCCCGTCCGGCCAGCCGAGGTTGACGCACAGGTAAGGAATGAGCGCGATCGACAGGATCTGCAGCAGCAGCGCTACGCCCAATGTCGGCCAGCCGGCGCCGGAGAACGCGAGGATCGAGACGATGCTCACCATCGCCAGGCTGCCGGCGAGGCCGTCGATGCCATCGAGCATGTTGAACGCGTTGATCAGGCCGACCACCGCCACGATCGTGATGGGTATGCCGAGCAGATGCAGGCGCAGCTCGTCCGTGCCGAAAAGATGGCCCAGCCCGTCGACATAAATGCCCGTGGACGCGATCACCA
>Ga0193753_10001430_pt1 | contig 20323 bp, 16 predicted proteins | sample H1c2metaG_FD_144925 | JGI IMG/M metagenome (GOLD analysis project Ga0193753, IMG submission 144925) | Soil microbial communities from a riparian zone of the East river system, Colorado, United States - H1c2 | ecosystem: Environmental > Terrestrial > Soil > Riparian zone | place: USA: East...
GTAAATAAACGCATCGGTCATTTTAAGTACGGGGTAATTTGTTTTGCTTTTTCTACCGGTCAGTTTTTCTGCCAGGGAATGTATCTTCCAGGCCGCATGCGTTTCATTTGCATACAGTATATGGTTGCGGTCCAGTACCCATCGTGCAATTTCTGAAGCAGCGCCAGTACTGCTGCTAACGAGTGCAGGCACAGGTCTTGAATAACAGAAATCAGTTTTAAAACCTGAATTATCCGGTAAATTATTGATGGTTGGCATGAACAATATGTTTTGTTATAAAGAGTTCTCTTTCTTATTGATGAGATAAATGACAGGAGTTTGTTTAAGCCCGGCACTAAATAGTTGCCAGGAATTTTATAGCCGTAATGGATGGAAAAAAGAAATAGCCCCCGCCTTTTACCGTCACAAAACTTTGCATATTGGTAATTACCCGGTTTGTTGTTGTCTGCGGTATGGTAAATATCTGCTCCAGGTTTTTTTCAGGGTCTTCTCTTACGCCGATAAATGGATCAGGATCGGCATAAAGCCTTTTGAATTTTGGCGAATTGGCCCAGGTGTATTGAATAAACTCAAACTGCTTGGAAATATTGGCATTAAAGCATCCAAACAATAAACCAACTTCGCCATTGGGCTGATGGTTTATAGCCGAGCCAATAAAATCTTCGCCGTAAGAACGCACCCTTCGCATAATGCGGTGACGCCTGGTTAAGTTCAGCGAAACTTTTTGTGGCGATTCTTCAAAAACATCCCGTGGATTCATGCGGCGTATATGCGCACCAAAAGGGCATTTATCTCCGCTCGCATCTTCTTTCAAATAATTGAAATTGTCGTCCACTACTTCAACACCGGGGTCTTTGTCATATTTTACCAATGGAGCGCCACCCGGCCAGCGTCCCATCATTTTTGCCGCAAGCATGGTCGCTTCTTCATTGCGTGCTTTTTCATCCGCATCAGCAGCAGTTTGGTTTTTTAAAAATTCCCAAAAGCCATTAACATCCTGCTGCAGTTGGCGTAAAACGAAATAAGTTCCGTTTTGCCCTACATCTTTATACTTTATTTTTGTTTGCTCATCGGCCAGACCTTCTGCATTATCTGGCAATAATTCAGGTTTTCCCTGAGTAACTTTAAGTAAAGCTGTATCGGGATAAACATTGTATTCATTTTTATAGCCCAGCACAAATTCGCCGGGATCAATATCATTATTATTGCCGGATAGTTTAAAACCGCTGCCTTTTATTACAGGTTGGGATATACCGTCGCGGAATCCAAAATGCTCCCTGTTGTTGGGCAGGGGTTTACTATCTAAAACATGAACAACAGATAATGCCTGTTCAAATTTCTCTTTAAGCTCATGGTAAAAATTCCCGGCAGCAGCTTCATCTTTTCCAAACACCATCATTATAAGATCAACCCTTTGGTTAGCAGGCCCGCCCCACTGCCATTTTGAAGGATCGCTGCTTTCAAAATCGCCCAGTAACCGCTGGCGATGTACCGTTATCATGCCCTCCCTGAATTCACGGGAAAAGGAATGCATATTTGTTTCGTGGTAGCCCAGTTGTTTTAAACCATTGCTGGTAAAACCAATATTAAAAGCGGTGTTCGTAATAGTTGCGCTTGCATGGGTGACGCCATGCGCAATTGCGGTAAGGAAACTTTTTGTTGCCCCGGCATCCTTCACCTGCATCAGGTAATATTTTGAACAGCCCATCTCTTTATATTCATTTAGCAGGAAGGCTTGTATTTCTGAAAGTTCTAATACTGTCATGGTAATGATAGAATTTAAAAGCGTTTTAAAAATATTTTTGCCTGTTCTTCATTTAAGTCCTCCCGCAACCCGTTGCGGATATTTGTATTGTTGTTGATATTTTTTATGGAGAGGTGACGGTAAGGGCAATACCATACCTGCGTAGGCAATTGCGTACTGCGGCTCCAGGCCAAAAAGTGTTCTTCATCATAGGCGCCGCCGGTTAACACAAACCTGGTTCCCGGAAAAGTTAACGGCATACCGGGAATAATACCCAGCACACCCATGAAATTTGTTCTCGGAAACTTCACCGTATTGCTGAAGATGGAAGTTAATCCCCAGCCTGACTGATCTATAAAATCACCCAGGTATTGCTCCCAGTTGCCATCAAAATTGCTGAAGAATAGCACATGTTTGTTCTTGTCGATCAACACCCAGCGGGCAAAATGTATAGTAGGGATATTAAGCAGTTTGCCTTTTACAAATACATAACTGGCCAATACCTCGGTGCGCATCATCCATATCCTGAAGTTGAGGTTGCGTGCAAAACCCGGCTTCAGCACGGCAACTTGTGTAAACTGGTTTTGTGGAAAAATATCTTCCACTTTTTTCAATTCATTTATTTTAGCATCATTCAGTTCACTCTGTGCCAGCGTAACATTTTTATCCCACAGTTCATGAAAAATGAAAAGGTAAATAAGCCAGACAATGATCAATGGCAGCAAAATAATAAACAAGAGTCCGTAGGCTATAAGCGGCAGCCATTTTATACCCTGCACGCCGGCTTTCTCCTTGGTCCAGGCAAATTCAGGTCTTGAGTCAACTTCCTGCCTGATGGCCCGGTGAATTTCCACAGCAGGCGTCTGTTCATCCCATTTCTTACTGGTAAGAAACTTCCAGATGTGTTGATGCAATGCATCTTCCTGGTGTATCTGTTCAACTGATCGGCCAGGTGCGCCGTTATAAAAAGCAGATGTGCTGATGATACCTTTTTTAAGGAAGTTTTTTCTGCTCTCTTCGGTCCGCGCACCCGGCTCCGGGTAACCTGCACAACATTCATACACGTCATCTATATATGTTGTGAGTTTGGTTACCAGTTCAGTCAGGTGGTAGTCCACATGATTGTTTCCCACAGCATCGTAATTGGTACTTAGCACCAGCCTGATACCTACGGGAATCGCGGGTTCATCACGGAAAGACTCCCTGCTAAGGATTATCCATCTGCCGTAATGCAGGGTGCTGACTTTACCAAATTCAGTGGGCGCTTCTGCCATCTGGCTGTTCAGTAAGTTCACTCTTATTGTTTCCAGCCTTGTTTTTAGCATATCCAGCCTGTCTTCCCTTATTGCAGACAATGTAATGAGCGGATGTTGATTGATCATAACATTCAATTTTTTTTGGGGATCGAAACGGAGCTTTCCGAAGGGTAACAGTGTTTTTTTGTATTACTTTCTTAAATAAGCCAGGTGCAGAAAATATTCATTGCTCATTTACAGAAAAATATTCAGGCTATTAAATGTACAAAGAGTTTATAATAATCCTGACAAATTTTGAGACAAGGAGACGGAAGAACAGGAATAATAATTATGAATGCTGTTTATATTCTTTTATGATATTTGTTCGTTTTTAAAATAAATGTTTTCGCATGGTAGCAGACTCCAGATAAAGTGATTCACAACGACCAGGTATTGCTTAGGCGGGAAATCCATTGTTCGGCCAGGCCGGAACCACTGCCTCCTGATAGCTATCGGGATGAAAATATGAAGTTGAAGTTAACAACAAAAAGCCAAATTGAAACCGTCAGCCGGAACAAAAGTACAACGATTTCAACAGCCGGAGCAGCAGAACAATTCCAGGGACTTTTATCAATAGAATAAATTTATTGCTGGTGCATGGCAGCCCCCGCAGAATCAATGAATATTTTTTGAAGACCGCGAAGAAAAAAGTTCACGCAGAATCATGTATGACAAATGATAGATTTCATTGATAGTCGGATCGGGTTTTGTTATTTGTGACAGGGCGACAACCATTGTATTAGCCGTATCTGCGCCCAGTTCAGTCAGAAGCTGCCATTCACCATTCATTTCGTGGTATACATACAAGATAGGTTTGTCCTCAATGCCTGCTTGGTCGTAAACACGGCGAGGTTGCGCTCCTCATAAAATTTAAAACCGGTATTCCTGGCCAGTAACGGTTGTTTAAATTTCCAGGCGGGGTTAAAACCATGTTCACCCGGCCTATGCAATCTAACCTTCCTGCCATATCTTTATCGCCATTACTTTCATGGTTCTTTTGACCGGCACGCGGGCACCGGCAAAAACTTCTTCAACCAAATAAAATATCATGACTTTATTACAAGCACAAAAATTCACAATAAAATTTACTGTCTTGCTGACAACTGCTTTGTTGCTATTCTTCGCTGTGCTCCTGATGATAGGAGAAACACATGGAAAAATTTTAATTCACTTTATACGCCGTTATTGTTTGGGCAAATGCATGGTGTCTTAAAGAACCAACATCCGGATCCCGGTAAGGTTTATTTCGTGTATTTAAAAACCCAGAACCGTCCATTCCAAAATAATTCCTATATTGGAACCAGTTTTATACATTTGCCATACCAACTGCTATGTCTTACAATGATTGTCAAACATTAACAGACGAAAAAATATGGGACCTGTTCCTTGCAGGAGATACGCCTGCATTTGAACAGCTGATGAAGCGCCATTACCAGACCCTGTACAGTTATGGTACCCGTTTCACCAAAGACCATGAACTGGTAAAAGATCATATCCAGGAATTATTTCTTACGCTCTGGAAAAACCGGGCAGGTATTCAAAACACGCTTTCAGCAAAACATTACCTGCTTAAGTCGCTGCGCAGGAGGGTTTTCCGAACCCTGCAGCAATCAAAACATATGGCGCTCCTGGATGAAAATTATTTTGATGCAGGCTTTAATATGGTGCTTCCCGTAGAAGCCAACCTGGTGCTGCAGGAAAAACTCACCGAAGTCTCTTTTAGAGTAAGATCCGTTCTGGAAAAACTCTCCCGCCGCCAGCAGGAAATTATTTACCTCCGCTTTTATATTGAGGCAGATATCAGCCATATCGCTGAGATCATGGATATCAGTCACCAGTCTGTCTACAACCTGTTGCATGAAGCGCTGAAACGTTTCAAAAGGCTCTCCAATGCCGACTATTTTTCTATTTCACTCTGCATTGCTTTTCTTCCCGGCGTGGCGCTACTGGAAGAGATTTTAAAAAATAGTTGAAAAAATACAGTAGAATTTTAATACCCGTGTCTTATTACTATTAAAAGACCGGTATGGCAGATCATGCATTCAACAGCATTGAAGATTTTGTCTTTAATCCTTCGTTTCGCGATTGGGTATTGCACAACGAAGGCGCGCACAAAACATCCTGGGAAGAATGGATGGTGGCACACCCGCACAAACTGGCGGTGATGAACCATGCAAAGTCAATCGTGTACGCACTCTCCACCGATCACAGCCAGCTGTCTGAACAGGAAATTGACCAGGAGATCCGCAACATCCTGCACAAAGCAAAAACAGAAAACCATCATGAAGCAACGCAGGAAGACCCGGCATCCACCATTCAGGATAAACCGGCTGCCGCAAGGCGAATAAGACCCTTGAGATGGCTGGGTGGAATGGCCGCTGCCGCTGCCGTCCTCATTTTTGCATTTATCTACTTTACTAATGACAATAACCGGCAGACCGGGCAGCAGGCATACCGCCGTACAGACAACAATATCCATTCTGCTGCCACTACAGAAACGATCAATGCCTCCGATACCACGCTGGTGCTGCTGCTGCCAGACCAAAGCAGGGTTGAATTGTCTGCCAAATCCACGCTTACTTACACAGCCGCTGCTTTTACCACCAAAAGAGAAGTGCATCTTACCGGCGAAGCGTTTTTTGATGTGAAGAAAATGCCTTCCGTGCCCTTCCTTGTGTACACCGGCAATATGGTAACAAAAGTGCTGGGCACCAGCTTTAAAGTAAAAGAATTTCCGGAAGATAAAAAGGCAAGCGTGTGGGTAAAAACAGGGAAAGTATCGGTGTATAAACAACAGGCATTTTCGGCCACCGATGCTTCTTCAAAACGGCTGGATGGCGTTATTGTAATCCCCAACCAGCAGGTGGTGTATGATCTTGTTACCCGCCAACTCACAAAAAACATCATCGACAAACCGGTGTTGCTGGAAAAGACCGGCGGGGAAATTTTTGCCTTTCATTCAACACCGCTAAAAGAAGTTTTTGCAACACTTGAACGCGCGTACGGCATACAGGTAATGTATGATGAAAGCATGATCAGTTCATGTTCGCTCTCGGTAAACATGGGCAATGAATCATTCTATGAAAAACTGGACCTGATTTGCAAGGCCATCAATGCAAATTATGAATCAATAGACGGGAGCATCTTTATTGCATCACACGGTTGTAAATAAATACTATACAAATAAAAAACCCGCAAGTGGATTGGGGAATCTTTACTGCGGGCTGTTCTGACATTCAGTTAAAAAATCAAAACAATTGCAAAGTATGAAAAAAAACCTGACCCGGTCAGTAATAATTGCCATTATGAAGCTATCAATTATTCCTGCGTTGCTGCTTTTTTTTGTCTGTTGTTCGTTTGCCCACACTATCAAAAGCCAGGACCTGCTCAACAAAAAAATTACCATCAAAGCGCGGTCTGAAGAAGTGCAGACCGTACTTTCTGAAATTGAAAAACAATCCGGGGGTAAGTTTATGTACAGCCCGGAAATCATCCAGTCATCGCGTAAAGTGAGCCTTAACGCAAAGAAAGAAAAGTTGTCGGATGTGCTGACCAACTTGCTGCAGCCGCTGGGTATCCGGTATGAGGTCACCAACAATTACATTATCCTCAACCGCGAGAATGATATTGTGGGCGTTCTTTTCACGGGTATGCGCATCGGCCATGAAAACATTCCATCTAAAGTGGTGCGTGGCCATGTGAGCACCGCCTCCGGCGATCCATTGAGCGGTGTAAGCATCACTGTCAAAGGCACCCAAACGGGTACCGCCACCGATACAAAAGGAAATTTCACATTAACGGTTGCCGACAATACCAACGTGCTGGTATTTTCGCATATCGGATATCAAACCATTGAATTTGCACTCGCGAACCAGGAAATTATCAGCATTACCATGCAGCCCGACGCAAAAAGCCTGGGCGATATTGTGGTGGTGGGTTATGGCCAGGTAAAGAAAAATGATCTCACCGGCTCGGTATCCTCCATTCCGCTTAAAGAAATGAAGAAAGTAGCGGTAACATCGCTTGACCAGGCATTGCAGGGCCGGGCGGCGGGTGTACAAATAACACAGAATTCGGGTGCGCCCGGCGCCACTACCACCATTCGCATCAGAGGCGGGAATTCTATACAAGGAGATAATGAACCATTGTATGTAGTTGATGGTGTTCCGTTTAAAAATGATGGCGTTTCCAGTGGCGCCAGTGTTTCCAGTGGCGCCAGTTTTAATGTACTGAGCACGCTCAACCCCAACGACATTGAATCGATATCCATTTTAAAAGACGCTTCTTCCACTGCCATCTATGGCTCACGGGGCGCCAATGGCGTGGTTATCATTACAACCAAAAGAGGAAAAGCCGGCGCGCCCACGCTTGCTTTTGAATCTTATTATGGCCAGCAGAAAGTACGTCGCAAATACCCTGTACTCCACGGGTCGGAATACGCCAGTTTCCTCAACGATGTAAACATCAATGACGGACGAACGGCTATTTTTACACAAGCCCAAACAGATGCATTTGGAAAAGGGGTAGACTGGCAGGATGAAATATTCCGCAGTGCGCCCATTTCCAATTACCAGTTGTCTATGTCGGGCGGCGATGATAAAACGCAATACGCAATGTCTGCTGGTTATTTTAAACAGGATGGCATTGTGGTCAATTCAGATTTTCAGCGCTATTCATTTCGCATCAACCTGGACCGCAAAATAAACGATCGGCTGAAAGTAGGCAACAGCCTTTCCATCAACAGAACAGTTACCAACCAGTCGCGCACAGATGGCGCGCTGGGTTCGGCAGGCCTGGTAACCATTGCTGCATTGCAGTTTCCTCCTATTGTGCCCATTCGCAATGCCGATGGCAGTTATGTAATCACAAGCCCTTACCTCAACTTTACTGCAGATAACCCGGTGGCGCTGGCAGTAGATGGAAAAAACAAAAATACTGCCTTCCGCATCTTTGGTAATGTGTTTGCAGAATACAAAATCATTACCGGTCTTAATTTTCGCGTGGTAGTGGGCGTGGACGGCATTTTGCAGAAACAGGATAGCTATTTGCCACGGTCGGTATCCAGCGGCTTGTCGCAGGGCGGCGCAGCTAACATTTTCAACAGCCAGTCTGTAAGCTGGATCAATGAGAACCTGCTCACCTATAATAAAACATTTGGCAGCAACCACAGCATCAGCCTGCTTGCCGGCTTTACGCAACAGGCCAACCGTACCGAAAACAGCACCGCCGCTTCGCGCAGTTTTGTTGCTGATAACCTGGGCTATAATAACCTGGGTCTTGGCGCAGTGTCCATAACACCCGGCTCCGCTGTGGGTACCTGGGGTCTGCAATCATACCTCGGCCGGGTAAACTACAGTTATAAAAGTAAATACCTGGTCACTGCTTCTGTAAGATCAGATGGTTCTTCCAGGTTTGGAAAAAATAAACGTTATGCGCTTTTCCCTTCCGGCGCCATTGCGTGGAAAGTAAATGAAGAAGGATTTCTAAAAGACAATAAAAAGATCAGCGATCTCAAACTGCGGTTGACCTACGGCCTTACCGGTAACCAGGATGGTATTGGTAATTACCCTGCTTACTCGCTGCTGGCAACACAAAACTATGTGCTCAACAATGCCACCGCTACCGGCATCGGACCTAATCAAATTGCCAACCCGGATCTTTCCTGGGAAACTACCTCCCAGGCAGATCTCGGTATTGACCTGGGACTTTTCAATGGTCGCATTGCCATTACCGCAGACGCTTATATTAAGAGAACCCGCGACCTGTTGCTGAACCTTACCATTCCCAGCACCTCGGGATTTTCTACTGCCATCAAGAACCTGGGCAAAGTAGAAAACAAGGGCATTGAGTTAAATATTCTTTCGCGTAACCTCAGCGGTGCTTTTCAGTGGACTACCGAATTGAATATTTCCAGCAACAAAAACACCGTGCTTGACCTGGGCGGTGCTACACAAATATTTGCCGGTGAAGTGGCCAATATTGGCCAAAACCTCAACTCGGGTATTATTATGGTGGGCAAGCCGCTGGGTAGTTTTTACGGCTATGTTACCAACGGCCTTTACCAGACGGCGGGGGAAATCAATGATCTTACTGACCCACAGGCAAAAAAACCGGGCGATAGAAAATACCTTGACCTCAACGGTGATAAACAAATCAACGACAACGACCGCAGGATCATTGGTTCGGCGCAACCGAAATATATTGGCGGCATCACCAACTCTTTTACCTACCGCGGATTTGAGCTGACTGTTTTTCTGCAGGGTGTATCTGGCAATGATATTCTTAATGCCAACCGCTTTGAACTGGAATACCTGAATGGCACCAACAACCAAAGCAAAGATGTTCTGAACAGGTGGACGCCTGCCAATACCAATACAGATATACCAAGAGCTACGTCTACCAGGCCCGCCAACAGGATCTCAACGCGGCAGATAGAGGACGGTTCGTATTTGCGTATGAAAAACCTGCAACTGGCGTACACACTGCCCGGTGCCGCATTGAAGGCGCTGAAAGTGCAAAACATAAGAGTATATATTACTGCGCAAAACCTGGTTACGTGGACAAAATATTCAGGGTTTGATCCGGAAGTAAACCGTTTTGGCCAGGACAGCCGCAGCCAGGGATTTGACTATGGCGGTTATCCTGCCGCTAAGGTATTTCTTGCAGGCATCAATGTAACTTTTTAATCTGTCACTCCAATGCTAACATGCTGCTGCGGCAGAAAAATTATAAACTTATGAACAAAAAATATTGTATACATATTTTGATGGCGGCCCTGGTACTGGCCGGCTGTTCAAAGATTTTGGAAAAATCGCCCGAGTCTAATTATACACCCGATAATTTCTACAGGAACGCCGAAGACGCAAAGGCGGCGGTGAACGCCGTGTACGACCAGATGAATACAAGTGATATTTACGACCAGGTAATGTGGATAGTACAGGATCAGTCTACCGATGATGCCGAATGGGGCGGCGGCCGTTCTACTGCCAACCAGCCAAAGAACGATTTGGACAAATATACGTTCACGCCCGCTACCGCAACATTCCAGACTTTATGGGCTGCCTGCTACAAGTCTGTCAACCGCAGTAATGCGGCACTGGAACGCATCCCACCCATTGCCATGGATGAACCGCTGAAAGCAAGGCTGCTGGGCGAAGCAAAATTCATGCGCGCATTCTATTATTTTACACTGGTGCGTTTATTTGGCGATATACCGATGATAGTAAAAGAAACTACATCGCTCAACAACCTGCAGGTGGCGCGTACGCCGGCTGAAGACGTGTACAAACAAATCATCCAGGATTTTACCGACGCCGAAGCTATATTGCCGGTAAGTTATACCGCCGCGGAAAAAGGAAAAGCTACCAAAGGCGCGGCCAAAGCCTTCCTGGCAAAAGTATACCTGACCAGGGAAGAGTGGGCTAAAGCTGCGGCTAAAGCAAAAGAAGTAATGGACCTGGGTGCGGGGTACGACCTCTGGTCAAATTTCGCTGATGCATTCCTGTTAGCCAATAAAAACGGCAAAGAAAGTATATTTGAAATACAGGCCAACGGACTGATTGGTGAAGGCAGCTGGATGCAGGGTTATATGCGCCCACCGTTTGATCGCGTGAACAATATTGCCGGTTTTGGAGACGACCCGCCCACGCAAAGTATCTACAATGCTTACCAGGCAAGCGACACGCGGCGCAATGCCACGCTGCGTATGTATTCTGCCACCGGCACACCCGCTGCACCGGCCACCATTGTATTTCCTTGTTATGTATCCAAATACCTCGACCCCGGCGCCACCGGTAACAATGATGGAAGCAACAATTATCCCGTGATCAGGTATGCAGATGTATTGCTGATGTATGCAGAAGCGCTGAACGAACAGGGCGCCGGTAATACAGAAGCATACGATGCTGTAAACAAAGTGCGCAGAAGAGCGGGGCTCACCGATCTCAGTGGTTTAACGCAGCCTGCATTCAGGGACAGTGTATTGCTGGAAAGAAGGTTGGAACTGGCTTTTGAAGGACATCGCCGGTATGATCTGCTGAGAACAAAAAGATTGGTTACTGCCATGAATGCACAGAACCCGGGCATTGCCATAAAGCCGCACCAAACACTGTTTCCCATTCCGCAAACAGAGCGCGATGTAAACTCATTGCTTACCCAAAACAACGGCTATTGAAAAGAAGAAAATTTATTCAAACAAGTATAATAGGTGCGGCCGTATTGGCTTCGCCCGTTCATGCAGCAAGACCGCGCGGGCAGTACCTGGCGCCATTACCACCACAAGCGGGTGATGGCGTATTGCAGGTAATCAACGCCGGTGTGGGCGGCAACAATACAACCGATCTGATGGCCCGTATAGAAAAAGACTGCCTGTTACAGCAACCAGACCTGGTGATATTCATGGCGGGCACCAATGATATGAACAGCAAAAAATTTGTATCGTTACCGGTGTACGAAAAAAACATGCAGCAAATGATCAGCAGCATGAAAAAAATAAAAAGCGATATCATGCTCATGAACCTGCTGCCAGTGTATGAACCTTACCTGTTTACCCGGCACGAGCGCAGTTTTTACGACCCCGAAGGGCATAGCGGACGGCTGCAACAAATGAATGCATCCATCAAAAAACTTGCCCTGCAGAACAAGACCGCGTTTACCGATCTTTACCGCGTATTCAGCCGCGTGGGCAATATTGGTACGGATGCCTCCAGCCTGATAAAGAACGAAGCAAACAGCAAGACCACCGATGGACTGCACCCTACAGCAGACGGGTACAGGGTGATGGCTGTGGCAATTCATGCAGCGCTGGTTTGCCATCAATTCGCCAATAAGAAAAAAATCGTTTGCTTTGGGGATAGTATTACCAAAGGAGACGGCATTGACGGCGGCGGGAATTACCCTTCTTATTTACAAAAACTACTATACTAATGACTATCTATTTTACCAGGAGAATTATTGTATTGCTTATTGCCATAACGGCAATGTTTAGCCGTATACAGTCCCAAAAGTCCGTTTCGGTTGATATCTGCGTATATGGAGGTACTTCAGCGGGCGTAATTGCGGCTTATACCGCAAAAAAAATGGGCAAAACCGTGCTGTTGATAGAACCGGGGCAGCACCTGGGTGGTCTTTCCTCCGGCGGACTGGGTTTTACAGACATCGGTAATAAATATGCCATCTCCGGGCTATCGCTTGATTTCTACAGGCGTATAGGGCAGCATTACGGTAAATTTGAACAATGGATCTTTGAACCGCATGTGGCCGAAGAAACATTCAAAGGTTATATTCAGCGCGGGGGCGTTAAGGTACTGTACACATCTCGCCTGAAGGCAGTAGAAAAAAAGGGTACCCGTATAGTTTATATTACCATTGAGAATTCAAAACAACCGGAAGCCGCCACCAACCAGGTTATCAGTGCCAGCATGTTTATAGATTGCAGTTATGAAGGTGACCTGATGGCAAAAGCAGGCGTATCATATGCCATCGGCCGCGAGGCCAATGCGCAATACAATGAAACATTCAACGGCGTACAAATAAAAAACAAACACCAGTTTCCGGATGGCATTGATCCTTATAAAACCAAAGGCGATCCTGCCAGCGGTTTACTCTGGGGCATCAGCAATGCGCCCGCACAACCCGCGGGTTCCGGAGACAAAAAAGTACAGGCGTACAATTTCAGGATCTGCCTCTCCAGTGATCCCAATAACCAAATTGCCATTACACAGCCCCAGGGATATGATCCTGCCAGGTACGAGCTGCTGATACGCCTGTTGGAAAAAGAACCGCAGCGGCCGTTTAACCTGATCCTGAAACCCGACCTGATGCCCAACCAGAAAACAGATATCAACAACAACGGTCCGCTTTCAACAGATATGATTGGCATGAACTACGACTTTCCCGAAGCTGACTATGCAAAGCGCGAAGCCATACAAAAAGCGCATGAACTGTACGTAAAGGGGCTGCTTTATTTTATTGGGCACGACCCCCGGATGCCTGCGCAGCTGCGCACTGAAATGCTCAGATGGGGATACCCCAAAGATGAGTATACAGACAACGGCGGCTGGTCGCCGCAAATGTATGTACGCGAGGCGCGCAGGATGACGGGCGCCTACGTGATGACGCAGGCCAACTGCCAGGGCAAAGAAGTGGTTACCGATGCAGTGGGCATGGCGGCCTATACCATGGATTCTCACAATTGTGATCGCGTGGTGATTACACAAGACGGTGTAGCCATGGTAAAGAATGAAGGCGATGTGCAGGAAGGTGGTTTCCCCCCGTACCCTATTGCTTACCGTTGTATAGTGCCCAAAGAAAACGAATGCAGTAACCTGCTGGTACCCGTTTGTTTGTCGGCCTCGCATATTGCTTATGGTTCTATACGTATGGAGCCGGTATTCATGGTACTGGGGCAATCCGCTGCCGTTGCGGCATCCCTGGCCATTGATAAAAAAACCAGCCTGCTAAAAGTAGACATTCCCAGTCTGCAACAGATACTTAGCACCAACCCGCTGGCCGATGGTAACACCGGTGATATTTTTATAGACGATGCAAATAAGGGATCCGTAGTGGCAACGGGCGGCTGGAAAGTGGTAAGCGATTCAAGAAACAGTTATGGTCCATCGTGGTTGCAGGCAGAAGCCGGTGAAACGGAAGTCAAAACGGTGAAATTTATTCCGGATATACGCAAAACTGCCAGCTACCAGGTATATACCTATGTGCCCCGGATAACAGGTACAGCTGCTGCAGTAGTTTGCAATGTATTTGACGGACAAACCAATAAGGAGGTAGTGCTTGATCATAAAAACGTGGTGGTGCAGGGGCAGACCTCCGGCGAATGGGTATCGCTGGGCACCTACCATTTTCCCGCAGGTAAAAAAGGCTTTGTATCCATCACCAATAAAAATGCAGATGGCATTGTGATTGCAGACGCGGTGTTACTGGTACCGGACAAGAGGTAATGACAGGCTTCATATGCTTACACAAGTTGTCTCCGATGGGTAGCAAATGGTCTTTATAGTTAATTCGTTATGCCGCGGCACCTTTCTTCCAGCTTAAAACATTTCAAAAGCTTTATTAAGAAAGATTATATTTCAGCCTCCAGTATCAGTGAGGATCTTCGTGAGAATTTCCGGTCATTTTTACTATCACAATTCAACGGTGAAACCCCGGCTAACTATTTCCGTGAGTTCAGGCAAATGATGAAATCCGCAAGGAAAGCTGGCTATTTTGCAACAAACCCATGCGAAGAATTGGCAAAAGGTTAAAAAACTTAACTTGCCGCTCTAAATGTTTAGTGAGTAATTTTAAAGACTCCAGTGTAGTTTGATCGTCCTGTTTTCTGTATAAATATATTATTGTGCGGCTAAAGCCGGTTGAAAAATATTCTGTTTGCCTTTGTTACCAAAAGTTATATCTGGAAAATTGTTTGTACCAGTATTAAAGTGGGGTCCCGGCGAATTATTAAGGTGAAAATGCAAATGACGCATTGTGTGTTTTTTTCCATTCTTTATAATTGTCATTAATAAAATGTAACAATTCTACATAGCTCAACAGGTGTAGTTGCCGGATAATGGTAATCATAAGAGTTATTAATTTTAGTTTATCAGTGTTCTGAATTACAACCCATGTTCATAATTATTATGCTATACCAGTAGCGGTCGAATGTGATGCACAACGGTTTAGGGCTTTGTATTGTGGTGCGAACCAGGGCTCATCAGCACAACCCATAACCAAAAGCCCGGTTGAAAAACTAAAAGTAAACCTTTGTTCGTCAGCCCGGCACAACACAAAGCCCATGCTGGCGGTTCATTGGTTGCTAGTTGTTCTGCGTAGTCATCCACAATCTGACAACATTGCCGTCTGTATCAGCAACACTTCCCACAAAATTTCCGTCTCCTAAATTCATCAAAGGGTGCAACATTGCAAGGTCATGTTGTTTTACAAAGACATTAATATTATCCACTTCAAAAGATGGGACGAAATTACTGGAAGCAACGAATACGAGACAACCCATTCTAATGCAGGTATTGATGATTTTTGTCACTCATACATTATAAACAAAAGAGCTAAAGAAAAGAGTAAGATGTTATTTGGCGGGAACTTACCCCCCGATTCATATAGTGTAATGGCAAAAATGATTGGACGACTGTCCAAACTGCATAATACTTATGCTGTGATTGCTTTAAAGGAATGTGGCCTGAATAATCTTGACGAGTTTTTATATCTTAATTCTATTGGTAATGCAGAAGCCCCAAAAAAAACCACTGTTATTTATGCCAATTTCAACGAGTTGTCATCAGGACTTTTGATTTTAGGAAGAATGATGAAAAAAGGCTTAATAGTGGAGGCAACTGATAAGGAAGATAAAAGGTCCAAACGATTAAAATTGACGAAAAAGGGCAACAACCTCCTAACCCTTTGTTATGAGAAAATGGGAGTTCTTAATGAATGGTTTTTTAAAAGTATTTCAAAAGAAGATATTGATTTGTGTGTTCATCTGTTGTCAGGAGTAGAGACTAATTTTTCTTCAAAATGGGTAGAAGACAAAGCAAAAACTTTTGGAATGTTGAATGAAGAATAAAAATCAGCTTTTAAGTCAATTTGTCCTGCTGTTTTATCGTTGTCAGGTAGCCCTTTTATCATTCTGATTTTGTCTACCGGTGTCTTCTCTTCGATATAACGAAAATAAACAGACTTGAAACCAGGCAATGAACCTCCATGATGAACAAATTGTTTCCCGTTTATTTCATTTGTCATCCACCCATAACCATAATATATAGCTTCATTGTCCATGGTAAGAGGAGTTTTGATTGTATCATCCCATATTTGATTCCAGTTTTTTCGTGTAAGCAATTTGTTATTCTGCATGCCTATCCCTCATTTCAATAAATCATTTATGTTTGAAAGGAAAGCCCCACTGGGTCGCAAAGCAATATAGTTTGGAGCATTTTGTATAGAATCGTTAGCATTCTTTATATAACCAGCCGCTCTGTTCGGAAGAAGATTGTTAGAAATAAAAAGAAAACAAACGGTTTCATGGTATAATGTTTTATGCCCGCTGAATGTGTATCCAAAATAGCAGCCAACGTATGTATTGTCGCATATCCGAAAGTAGCCGTATTACTATAAAAAAATATACGATTTTATTTTCAATGAAGTATGAAAGTTTTGCATGATTTTTGCCCGCTCCATAACTTGCGGCAAAACATCCGGGCCATCACTACTGGTAATAAACTAAATTCATTCCCATGGAAAACAAGATCAATCTTGCAAGGGGCGCTTGCAAAACGCGGTTACTCAGTTCTTAAACTTTTAACCGGATTTGCCAGTGCGGCTTTGATGGCCTGGAAGCCGACCGTCAGGATCGCAATAGACAATGCCAGGATGCCAGCTATCGCAAAAAACCACCAACTGATGTCTATTCTGTAGACAAATCCCTGCAGCCATTTATTCATTGCCCACCATGCAACCGGGGTCGCAATTATCATAGCTATTAACACCAGCCGTATAAATTCATTTGACAATATAGCAGCGAGATTAAATACGGAGGCTCCCAATACTTTACGTATGCCGATTTCTTTTTTCCTTTGCTCTGCACTGAAGGCAGCCAGCCCGAATAAGCCGAGGCAGGAAATAAATATTGCTATCAGTGTAAATGAATTGATAATTCTGGATAGGGTAATTTCTGTTTCGTATTGCCTTGTTACTTCCTCATCAAGAAAAGCATAATCAAACGGAACCATCGGGAGGTTTCTGTGCCATACCGTTTCTATCTTACCCAGCAACGATTTATAATCATTGCTCCCCACAGATACAACCAGGTTAGTCAGGTTAGCAGCATTGGGCTCATAAACAAGCATAAAAGGTTTTACTTCGCCATGAAGTGAATTGTAGTTAAAATCTCTCATTACGCCTGCTATTTCAAAAACCGAAACAGGATCCGATCCATATTGAGAGTACATTTTTGTTCCGGGTGCCGTTTCTGTTTTCAACCCAAGACGGTGTACCAGGGTTTCATTCACCAGTACCCTGCCTGAATCATGCAACCTGAAATCCCTGCCGCCGATCAGCCGGATGCCATTTGCTTTTGCAAAAAACTCATCGGTAGATATGTATTGTGCGTCCGTGGCATTTGCCATATTACTTCCTGCGAGATACATACTCCGGTCGTTAAATATGAACTGACTGAAATAATTATTTGCCTTACTCACCACTTTCACCCCTGAAAGCCGCTGAAGATCAGCCGCCAGTACCTGCATTTGTGCCCTTGCATCATTGGTATAAAAACTAAAAATAAGTTTCTGGTTTGCATCAAAACCAAGGTCTTTGTTTTTTATATAATTCAACTGGCTGTAAATAACAATAATGCCGGCAATAAGCACAATGGACAATACAAACTGAAACACGACCAGCGAACGACGGATACCTGCGGCAGATATCTGACTGGTAAAATTTCCTTTGATAACTTTTATCGCTTTGAATGCGGAGAGATAGAAGGCCGGGTAACTCCCTGCAACCAGCCCTGTAGCCCCTACTATACCTGCTAACATTAACCACAAACTGTAGTTTCGCAGGAACGAGGGGCGGATATCAGCCTGTGTAATCTGGTTTAAATATGGCATCAATAACAGCAATAAAGGCAATGCTATTATTACACTTAAAAGTGACAGCATGAAAGATTCACTTAAAAACTGTTTGATAAGATCTTTTCTTTCCGCGCCAATTACCTTACGAACGCCTACTTCCTTAGCCCTTTTCGAAGCACGCGCCGTAGAAAGATTCATGAAATTGATACAGGCAATGATCTGTATCAGCGCTGCGATGATTAACAAGATATCAAGAAAAAAAGGGCTGACGGACTTTCCCAATTCTACACCATACCCAGTCGTTGTGTGAACCGAACCGATGGGCTGAAGATGCAAAATTTTTTCCATGCCCATTTGCTTCAATTGCTGCGCACCGTATTTATTTAAGAAAGCGGGCAATTTTTTTTCCAGGGCAGCTGCGCTGGCAGCTGGGTTGAGTTTAATATATGAATTGGCAAAATTACCTCCGGCCCAGGTGTCACTGATCCGCGCATAGGCACCCATTCCGACGCTGTTCATTGTAAGAAACATATTAGCATGCAGGTGCGATTTTCCAAGGCTTTCATCTACGATTGCCGTGACATTAAAATTATTTTTCCCGTAAGCATTGTTAATCTCAATTGTCTTACCAATGGGATTATCATTTCCAAATAGTTTATCGGATACAGATTTCAGCAGCACCAGTGAATATGGTTCCAGCAAAGCATTTTCACGGTTCCCGAGTATAAAATGATAGGTGAATACATCAAAAAATGTGGAATCAACAAATACTGCATCCTTTTCATAAAAGGTTTTGTCTTTATAATGTAACAAATGCTGGTTTACACCAATTGTGGGAATAATACGGGTAAATTGCTTCACTTCTGCAAAATCGTTCTTCATAGCAGGTGCAATGGGTGGTGAGGAAGCACCGCTGTTCCATTTATTGCCGTTGATCTGCATAGTTGTTGTAATACGGTATATATCACCTGTATTGTTGTGGTGCTTATCATAATTGTGCTGGTCCTGCACGTACAGCAGGATATAAAGGCAGCATAAAGTACCCACAGCCAGGCCTGCGATATTGATAAAGCTGTACGTCTTGTTCCTTACAAGAAACCGGAAAGCGATTGTAAAATAATTTTTTATCATACCATACGGGTTTTTGTGCGTTTTTACTTTTTGGTTTGATAAACAGATAATGCGGGGACGAAACAAAAGCAGTACATCAATGATGAACTGGATATTTGCTTTTGTTTCCCCTTTTGTTTTTATCCGTTCGTTATACAATTCCAATAAATCCCCTTCGATAGCATCCCTTAATTCCGGTTTACAGTACCAGCGGAAGAAGCAATGAAATAAATGGGGAGGCGATGGATTGCTCTTCATAAACGATTATGCTTTTTTGATACCCCATGCATTTTTTGGAATTGCACTCCATAACTGGTTCCTGGTATTCATTGTATACTCCATCGCCTTTTTGCCGAGTGCCGTTATCTCGAAAAATTTTTTGGGCCTGCCTGCCCGCTCGGGAGTGGCTTCTCCTTCAATCGATCTCAGGTATCCTTTGTCCTCCAGGCGCAAAAGTGCCGTATGCAAAGCGCCTATGCTTACATTACGCGATAATCTTTGTTCTATCTCCTTCTTGATGGCTACCCCATATGCTTCCTTGTATAAGATGCCCACAGTTAACAAAACAATTTCTTCAAATTCACCGAGCTGGAATTTTTTCATAAAATAATTATTTCCTAAATGTAGTAAAAAAATCGGTTGAAAATACATTGCCACCCGGCCCACTTGTTTAAAAAAAACAAAAATCACTATCCAGGAAAACTTTAAACTTTTGCCCACTATACAAGGGATGAAATTTGATTGGTAACTATGATTAACTTTATCTTTGGAATACAGGCCAGGCCTTAGTTGAGGGGTGAACTCAAAAAAAAACAATTAAATGAAATACCGGGAATTTAAACCTCATCCTGTTTTACGACCCTATATTGATGCTTACTGGGTAATGAGAAGTGAAAAAAATTCACCGGTCAGCCAAAGGATATACCCGGACGGTTGTATAGATATCATTCTGAATTTAGGCGGTGAGTTCCTGGCAAATAACGGTACATTCAAGATGAAAAATGAAACCGCTTATCTTGTTGGAACGATGACGCGGTATATTGATATTACAGTGGAGGCTGATACGCACCTTCTTGGCGTCCGGTTCAAACCGCTGGGCTTCTCCGCATTTTATGAATTCGCTTCCCTGCATGAAGTAACCAATAAAACAATCAGTTTCGGCAGCAGGTTAGTTCCGGAGATCCGGCAGCATGACCAAAATACCGGAGCCATCCTGGATAATTTCTTTTACAATAAACTTTCAAATCCTAATCACCCGCTTTCCGCGGTAATGGAAACAATTAAAAGTAAAAAAGGTGCTATCCCGATTGAGCAGGTAGCAAAACTTCATTTTATATCACACAGGCAACTTGAAAGAAATTTCAGGCGTTACCTGGGTATCAGTCCGAAAGAATACGCCGGTTTTATCCGTTATCAATCAGTAGTTCAATTAATACGGGAACAAACTTGCAAAAAAAGCCTGCTGGATCTGGCACTGGATACAGGGTTTTATGATCATGCCCATCTCACCAATGAAATAAAAAAATATTCAGGCCTGCTTCCATCACAATTACAGAATGTCGGATTTCTCCAAACATCCAATGAGCGCGGGG
>Ga0193753_10001431_pt1 | contig 20311 bp, 15 predicted proteins | sample H1c2metaG_FD_144925 | JGI IMG/M metagenome (GOLD analysis project Ga0193753, IMG submission 144925) | Soil microbial communities from a riparian zone of the East river system, Colorado, United States - H1c2 | ecosystem: Environmental > Terrestrial > Soil > Riparian zone | place: USA: East...
GTTTAAATTTCACTTTGTCATCGCCCAGTTGCTTAATCATTTTTGCTACGCCGGCAGTAGATACGGTAATACGCCGCGGGCTCATGCCCAACCCATCTGCTGATGTAATCTTTTCAATTGCCTTCAATACGTTTCTGTAATTCAGCAGGGGCTCCCCCATACCCATGAAAACAATATTGCTTAGTTTTTTATTGTAAACTTTTTCGCATTGCTGGTTTAACAATACCACTTCATCATAAATTTCATCAAACTCAAGGTTGCGTTTGCGTTGCATATAGCCGGTAGCGCAGAACTTACAACTTAAAGAACAGCCAATTTGCGAAGAAACGCAGGCTGTTTTGCGTTCGTCTGTGGGGATTAAGACGCCTTCTACCAGGTGACCGTCAACCGTTCTGAAACGGCTTTTAACAGTGCCGTCTTCAGAATACTGGGTAGCATCTGTTTGCAGGGCGGGTAAACTAAAATGATCGTTTAATTTGATTCTTAATTCTTTGCTCAGGTTGGTCATGGCCTCAAAACTATGTGCCTGTTTCAGCCAAAGCCATTCATATACCTGTTTGGCCCTGAATCTTTTTTCGCCCAGGGTTTCAAAATATTGTTCCAGCTCATTCAACCCCAGGTGCCGTATATTCTTCTTTGCTGTTTCTGACATGCCGCAAAGATACGCTGGCAGGGCTAATTGAGGCTTATATTTGTCATGCTGAAGAATGAGGCAATTGGTTGAATGGTTGATTGGTCAATTGGTTGATTGGTTGAATGTTACAATTGATCAAGGTCATATTTATTCAGGTGCTGAATAAAGCCTTACAGTACAAGAGTGCGACGCAACGATGTTTAATAGTTATTCAAAAGTTTGGTACATGAAAACAGCTTATATAATAGATGCAGTAAGAACTCCTGTCGGAAAATATGGAGGTGCTTTAAGCAGTATACGGCCGGATGATTTATTGGCGCATGTATTGAAAATATTGCTGCAGCGCAATCCGGGTATTGATGTGAATGCAATAGAAGACGTAATTGCAGGCGATGCCAACCAGGCGGGTGAGGATAACCGTGATGTTGCAAGAATGGCGGTCTTGCTTGCGGGCTTGCCGGTTACTGTTGCGGGCAATACGGTAAACCGTTTATGTGCCAGCGGGTTACAGGCTATTATGGATGCGGCACGCGCCATTATGTGCAATGAAGGCGAATTGTATATTGCCGCCGGTGTAGAAAGCATGACAAGGGCGCCCTTTGTAATTGCCAAACAGGGCGGTGCCTGGAGCCGCAGCACTGAAATGTATGATACTACTATCGGCTGGCGGTTTACCAATAAAAAATTAACGGCCATGTATTATCCGTACAGCATGGGTGAAACTGCAGAGAATATTGCAAAGCAATGGCAGATCAGCCGCCGGGCGCAGGATGAATTTGCTTTGGCCAGCCAGGAAAAATATTATGCCGCACTGGAAAAAGATATATGGAAAGATGAGATAGCAGGTGTTGAAATTTTTGGAGGAAAAGATGAAAAAATTTTCTTTTCTGCAGATGAACATCCGCGCAAAACTTCTATGGATAAACTGGCCGCCCTGAAACCTGCTTTTGATAAAGATGGAACAGTTACTGCCGGTAATGCCAGTGGTATCAATGATGGGTCTGCAGCCGTTTTGCTGGCCTCAGAAGATGCTGTAAAGAAATACCAGCTGCAGCCGATGGCAAAGATCATTTCAATGGCCGTTGCGGGTGTTGATCCGTCTATAATGGGAATTGGGCCTGTACCTGCAACACGCAAGGCATTGCAGCGTGCGGGGCTTGGTATTGCTGATTTGGATTTGATTGAACTAAACGAGGCATTTGCTTCCCAATCCATTGCCTGCATTAAAGATCTTGGGCTGGATGAATCGAAAGTAAATGTAAATGGTGGCGCAATAGCAATTGGTCATCCGCTGGGTAGCAGCGGGGTGCGGATATCAACCACTTTATTACACGAAATGAAAAGGCGCAATGCCCGGTACGGACTGGCAACCATGTGTGTAGGGGTAGGTCAGGGAGCTGCTATTATTTATGAAAATATGCCGGCAAAATAATCATTAGTCTGAAATAAAAGTTTATTCATACATAAACACTTTATATGTGGCAGGACGCAGGATTTTTAACGGGTAAGCCTGATACCAAATCAGCCATGAAACAACTGGCCCATTATATTGAAACCATCCCCGGAAAATACAATGCTTTTAGTGAAGAAACACTGGTACAGTTTCCGGCCCCCGGCAAATGGAGCAGGAAACAGATTTTGGGGCATTTAATTGATTCTGCCATCAATAACCTGAAGCGGTTTACAGATATACAATTGTCGGCACAGCCTTATATGGTGGAGGCTTACCAGCAAAATGAACTGGTAACAATCAATAATTACCAGGATTTGCCATTGGCGCATTTGTTGCAGCTCTGGCAAACATTAAACAGGCAAATTATATTTATAGTAGAAAATATACCGGCAGAGAAACTTCATTATGCAGTTAACCCGCAATATAACAGTAACGAAGTAAAAACACTGGCCTGGCTGATTTGTGATTATGTGGCTCATATGGAACACCACTGGAAACAGGTTTTTTAAATATTTTTTTACAGGCTGCCGGTTTTGTATCTTTCAAAAAAGTGTCCATTTTATGAAAAAATGTATTCAATTGTGTGTAGCGTTGCTTGTTATCAGTTCAGGTGCTTTGGCGCAGGACAGCACTTATAAAGAAATGGTTGGTAAATATAAATTCCCTGCCGGCAGTGTTATAGAAGAAGCAATCGTAACCTGGGAAAATGGTGTATTAACCATGAGCTCTTCGGCAGGTATTTCCGCACTTGAAAAAATGAAAGGAGATACATTTAATGTAGTAAGCTTTAGCGGCATTGCGGTCTTTAAAAGAGACGAAACCAGGAAAATAACCGGTGTGCATGTTGACGCAAGCGGTTATGTATTGGACGGTGAGAAAGAAACAGATAAGCTTGCCGGGTATTTCAATACAGAAGAAGCCTTAATAAAAACAAAACAATACCCCGGTGAATTAATACAATTTTATGTGAGTTCAAATTAACTGCTTGCTGTTTGTAGCTATAATTGAAAATGAAAACTTCCAAATATGCCGAAATTACTGGCAGAATTTTTATAAAGCGGTGGAGGCATACCGGGCGGGGTTATTAGTTCCTGAACAAACCGCCATACGAGGTCAATCCTGAAGCACCTGAATATATTATCCAGTCCTGTACCAACTTCTATATAGGGATGTCCTTTTAATGTGCGCAACCGGTAATTGCCGTATTCTACATGGTTTAATTTCCTGTTGGCATCGGTCAAATCTCCCCAAACAGCTTTTACATTCCAGAACTGGCGCATATTGGTTTTGCGCATAAAAGGCAGGAGGTTAATTATTTTTTTTTCAAAATCATGTTCCACATTTATACCTGCGTAGGAATCACTATAAAATTCAAACCTGTTCATCAGGTTAAATCCATATTTACTGTAATAATAGATTTCATTGCCAGGGTGTAATTCCAGCAACATAAATGGCAAAGCATCACTAAAAATTTTTCCTGCATAGGCCTGGTAGTTAATTGTACCCCAGCCATGCAGGCGGAATTTTTGTGAAATCGCTCCATGCAGTTTTTTGTATTCATCCTGCCCACCCATCAATCCTTTTATCCCCTGCGAATAACGCAATTCAAATACGGGGTTATCGCCATGCAGTTTAAAGTCTTTCCGGTGGGTGACTATCTTTTTTTCTCCGGGTGCATAACGGAGTTTGACGCCAATTTCACTGCCTGTAACATCCTGCCCGGTTAAAAAAAGTGAGTCTTTATGCGGCAATGGCGCAAAAGTTTCATAGCTGGTGCGCAACAGGAAAGGCTGAACGGAGAATGCATTCGGCCATTCTTTGGTGGCTGTTAATTTTATTTCATTTACCAGCATGAATTTTTGTTTAATACCCGGTCTGCGTATCAGCTGGCTAAACATGTTGTCTGTAGTAATATCTTCATCATTGTACCTGGCCCTTCCATTATCCAGGTCCTGTGTATAGGAAGCATGTACACTATACCCGCCTTCGCCCGGAAATTTATAATTTACTTCGGCTTTGCCTTTTAATGCATGATCGCCAAAGCCATAGGCCATATATCCGTGCAACAATAATTGTTTACTGAACTTTTCAGTGGTTGCCAGGTCAAACCGCAGACGCATTTTTTCAAGCTGGTTGCGGCTTATCCATTTGTACCAGGGGCCGATCTCAATCTTGCCCAGTTTCTTTCTTCCATCCACAATAAACTCAATTGTATTGGTATATTTTTTAAACAGCGGGATGGACGTAAGTGTATCAATCATCTTATATACTTTCTGCTCATTAACGCTCAATGGTTCTGGCCGGTGCTGTTGCCAGTAAGCGGTGCCATGCAGCCTGGCGCTGTCATTGATGTTTACCTGTTCTTTTTCTTTGTTGTTTTCCAGCGCCTTTGTGATAAAAGGCTGGTTAACCTGTACATGATGGTACATGCTTGTTTTACGTGCGATAATGGATAATTTATTTCTTTTCATGGGCGACATATCCGCCACGAATTTATCTTTTAAAAAAATCCAGGTGCTGTCATTCTGCCGGGTAAATTCCTGTACAATGCTTAATTTGTTTACATAATTGATATTGGCAGTAGCAGAAATGGCGAGGTTGATTTTTTTTATGGCCCATGTTTTATTATGTACCCAGCAATCGCCTGAAAATGTGTTTTCTCCATCACGTTTTGGATAAAAGAAAAGATGGAAATAGCGCTCACCAGAAATGTATTGTGTATCTGCGCCACGGTAATTATAATAATTATCGCCCTGGCTGCTTAGCGGGCTGATGAATTCTTTTCCAAACAGCACCATGAAATTTTCATATGAATTAATGCGCTGGTTGATGCCGCCCATAAATTGCAGCACCGTCTCATTCTTTATACCCGTGGTTTGTACTGCTTTTATATCTTCTTTGGCGCGGTAAGGATTTGCACTGTAATAAAAATCTGACAATACTTCTGTAATGAATACCGGCAGAAAAGGCCTGGTTTCAGAAACGCTGTCAATATTGTTGAGTATAAAGCCAAATGGCTTCAGCAATTTATACTGGTTAAACCCCTCCCGGTTAATATTATTGATATCAAACTCCAGCTTATTGTACAGTTCGTAACTGTAAGAGTCAAACTTGTAAGGGTTATTTACAGGTTTGTTTTTCACAATATGTTTCCACCACAGCAATCCTTTGTTGTATGTATGAGAAACAATTACGCTGTCTGCTTCTTTGCCCTGGTATAAAAACAATGAAAGCGCTGTTGTGTCTTTACTGGCATGGATGGGTACAGAAAGGTTTTTAAAGCCAACATAAGTTATAAGAAGGGTGTCTTTTGTATTGCTGAATGGTATGCGGAAATAGCCCAGGCTATCAGTGAGCGTACCCCTGCCCGATGTTTTCCATACAACACTGGCAAAAGGTATTTTTTCTAAGGTAAACTGGTTGCTGACATTGCCATGTATAAATTTTTGCTGTGCAGTTAAAGTAGTAATGTTTGCAAAAATAATAACAGCGGTCATATATACCCGCAACAAATTTTTTACAGGCACATCAATGAATAATGTATATGATTTTGTAGCAATCAGCATCTGGTGCTTATAGGTTATGCGTTCCCGGATACTGGTTTAAAGCGGTTTTGGATGGAGAGGGACAGCTAAAGATAGACATTAAAAACTCATTAAAGAAGGGGTTCGAAGGGATTTTTTTTGAACGGCAAGAGAAGGCCATTTGCCTTCCCAGGAAGATGCAAAGATTGCTGTAAGGCTTGCCAGTGCTGTGTTACGGGTATTAAAAATTAAATGCCGGCAGACTGTTTTGGGTAATGGTTTGCTGGTTGCCCGTTTGCAGGTTTTTGATGGTGCAGGTGGCTTCCGCCAGTTCTTTGCTCCCTATAATAACAGCGTATAAAATATTTTTCTTTTCCGCGTATTTAAACTGTTTGTCAAATTTGGCGGATTCAGGATATAATTCACAACTGATGCCTTTGCCGCGCAATTGCTGCATCAGTGTAAATGCATTTTTACTTTCTTCATCGCCCAGGTTAAAAAATAAAACCTGTGTACCGGTTTGTACTGCGGCCGGAAATAATTGCAGTTCTTCCATCACATCATAGATCCTGTCTACCCCAAAAGAAATACCAACACCGGGTACATTGGGCAAGCCAAATGTGCCGGTAAGATCATCATACCGGCCGCCGCCGCCAATAGAACCCATTTGCACTTTACTGGCTTTTACTTCAAAGATGATACCCGTATAATAGTTGAGGCCTCTTGCAAGCGTGAAATCAATAGTGAGTGGTGAGTGGTGAGTAGTGAGTGGTGAGTAGCCGAGAATAAATTCTATTTCCTCAATGCCTTTTTTTGTTTCATCAGGCATGTTATTATGTTGAAACAATTCTTTTATTTGTATTAGTTTTTCTTCGTTTGAGCCTTCAATGAGTAAATATTTTTCTATTAATGTGATTTGTGCAACATTTAGACCTTTTTGAACTAATTCATCTTTTACTTTAGTTATTCCAATTTTATCTAATTTATCTATTGCAGTTGCGATCGTAATCATTTCATTTGTTTCCGAAAGAGGCTTATTGCCAAGGGGGTTCATTCCTGCGGTCATGCCTGCACCAGGCTGATATCCATACAATCTGACAAGTTCGGCCAACGCAGACAATACCTTACGGTTATTGATTTTTATTTCAACGCCGATTCCCAGCTTTTCAAAAACAGTAGCGTAGATAATGGCCAGCTCCACCTCATTGATCAACGAATTGCTTCCCACCACATCAGCGTCACATTGGTAGAATTCGCGGTAGCGGCCTTTTTGAGGGCGATCTGCTCTCCATACCGGTTGCATCTGGTAACGCTTAAAGGGCATTGTTAGCTGACTATAATTCATAGCCACATAACGGGCAAAAGGAATGGTTAAATCATAACGAAGGGCACGTTCGGTTAGATCTTTATCGTTCTTTCCGTTTAGAACGTTTTCAAAAGCAGCTTTCGCTTTTTCAATATTTTTCGGATCACCCAACCCGTTATTGAGAATTTTAAAAATCAGTTTATCTCCTTCATCGCCATATTTGCCCATTAATGTTTCCATATTTTCCATGGCAGGTGTCTCCAATGGCTGAAACCCGTACAATTCAAAAACACTGCGGATGGTGTTGAAAATATGGTTGCGTTTTCGAACGGTCTCCGGCCCAAAATCCCTGGTTCCCTGCGGTATGGATGCATTTACTTTCGCCATTTCAACAATAGGTATTTAAATTAGTTGGTTGGTTTCTCAGCCATCGCTTTTTCAATTATTTTATCACAGGCCGCTTCCATCATATCATATACTTCATGGTAGCCGGGTTCCGGCCCGTACCAGGGATCAGGAACATCCATATTTTTACCCGGGTATACTTCATTCATCAGCAGGCGTACTTTGGCCCCGTTAAATTTATTTTTTGCTATCCACTTCATTTCATCTACCACCTCTTCCGCCATCGCATAAATCATATCAAAATTTTCAAAATCATTCACTGTAAACTGTCTTGCACACTGCTGGCTGATATCTATGCCATGCTGTGTCGCCACCTTTTGTGATAAACGGTGTGGTGCCTCTCCGGTATGATAACCATTGGTACCGGCGCTGTCTATGCTCCATTTTAGCCCGGCTTTTCTTGCTTTATCCTGTAAAATTCCTTCTGCCAGCGGGCTCCTGCATATATTGCCCAGGCATACCATCAAAATCTTCATGGCGGCAAAGGTAAGGAAGGGATGTCTGATTGCTGATTTGGAGATTGCTGATTTGGAAATGTCAGATGTCTGATTTCTTTTATTTCAGGGTGCCTGATTATTATCGTTTTCGCCCTCATTCTTGCATTTCTCATATTTCCACATTTTCCAGCTAACAGCTAACAGCTCACCGCTCATAGCTTTTTCGCCTTATATTTAATGAATGAAAGCCACTTTATTACTAACACTGCAAATAACGATTGCGCACATACTATTGGCACAGCAGGATACCTTACCTGCACATGTATACAATCTTGCCAAACTATCAACCGCAAAAGATTCCAGCCGGGATCGTATCCAGGTAATGGATGGAAGCACCAGCATACTTGCAAACCTGGAAGTACACCTTACCACACTTGAACCGGGCAAAGCAGCGCATCCTCCACATACACATAGTAACCAGGAAGAACTAATCATTGTAAAAGAAGGTTTGCTAAAAGTAACTATAAAAGGCAAAAGCAAACTGTTATCGGCAGGCGGACTTGCTTTGTCAGTTCCGGGCGATGAACATGGAGCAGTAAATGCTGGTAAAACAAAAGCAGCTTACTACATCGTTAAATATACAACCCATAATGCAGTGAATGCACAAAGAGGAGAAAAGGCCGGCGGGTCAATATTGATGGACTGGAATGAACCGAAGGTTGAAAAAACAGACCGTGGTGAAAGGCGGCAGTTTTTTAACCGCCCTACGGCTTTGTTTGAAAAATTTGATATGCATGTTACCACGCTTAACCAGGGCGCCGTCAGTCACCTCCCGCATGCCCACCGGCAGGAAGAAATAATCTTAGTTAAAAGCGGCAATATATCCATGCAGGTGGCAGACAAACATTATGCTGCAACTGCTGGAGATATTGTATTTCTTTCAACAGGCGTACTGCATGCGCTGGAAAACACTGGTAAGGGTTCCTGCACTTATTTTGCTTTTCAGTGGCAGTAATGTTTTCATGATCAATTCATCACAGGTGCATGTGGTTAATGCAGCCGTCTTAAAAAATCATTTAATTATAGCACTATTTTAATTTTTTCTGGATTATTAACGTATCTTAATCTGCCTTTTATATTAAAATAGTAAACTTTTTCTGTATTAATGATTCTTAAAACGGCATTAATCATTAGCTGGCCATATGAAAAGCATTTATACAATTTTACTCTTATCTTTTTTTTTAAAGCTTAGTGCCCAGCAGCCATTCACTGATTCGGCGCTCTATGCCCAATCTGTTAATAATGCGCTGGAAGGATATAAAAAAGCCGTACAGGAAAACCTTCATATCTATAATGGTTTAGAATACCTGCGTACCGGGCATGGTGTAAAAGGGACGCCTTTTTTTGAGTCGGACAGCCTTTTGCCCGGCGCTGTTTTTTATGACGGCAGGCTGTATGAAAATACGCCCATCCATTATGACATGGTTACGGACGATGTTGTTATAAATAATTATACGCAGAACAATGAAATTAAGCTGGTACCAGAAAAACTAGGCTATTTTTATATTTCGAACCACCTTTTTGTCCGCATTACCGCCGATTCTTCACTTCCTTCTTTTATTACTACCGGGTTTTACGAAAAATTATATGATGGCAAATTGTCTGTATTCGCCAGGCGTCAGAAAGTTCCCAGGCAATCCATCAATGCATCAGACAACGATGCAAAATATAATGAATACAACTATTATTTTGTATTACTGAACAATACATTTTACAGGGCCGGCGATAAAGGTGATTTCCTGTCTTTACTGGCCGGTAAAAAAGATGAAATCAGGAAATACATAAAGGATAATAAAATTAATTTTAATAAGAAACGCGAAGCATCCATGGTTCATGTAGCGGAGTATTATTCTCAATTAAAAAACTGAAATGCGTTATTGCTGCTATAGGTTTTCAGGTTGCCTGCTTTTCTTTTTTTCTTTTTTTCTGGCCAAAGGCCAGGATACTGCGCGTATTACAGCAGATTTCAACGGAAATTCTTTCCCCGAATTTGTACGTGTTATAGAAGCAGCAACAGCTTACCATTTCTATTTTGATCCGGAAGAAACAGATAGCCTTTCTGTTACCATAAAGGCTAATCGCAGTACACTTTCCCAATTACTGGATCAGCTTTTTCAAAAAACCATTTTTCATTATGCTATAGATGCAGGCAACCGTGTTTTTATAACAAAAAAATTCTCCATCAGCACTTTATTACCGGCAGATTTTTTTTACCCTAAAAAAGCCGGCAATATTACAGAAGATAAGAAAGATCTGTTGGCGGATGAGTTGCCGAAAGAAAAATTAAAAGCCGCCGCCGAGAACAAATTATTTGAAATTGGAATAAAAGGCGGTAAAGACAATAAACCCAATGCATCATTGGCCGGCTATGTAAGGGATATTAAAACAGGAGAGGGAATAGTTGGCGCATCTGTTTACCTTGACACGCCCTCTATAGGTGTCAATACTGATCAGTTCGGTTATTATTCGCTTACAGTTGCAAAAGGGCGGCATGTACTGACTATCAGCAGCGTGGGTATGAAAGATGCGAAACGACAGGTTTTGGTGCACGCAGATGGCAAGCTTGATATAGAATTGCAGGAATATATCGGTACGCTCAAAACGGTTATTGTTTCTGCAGAAAAGCGCTCCAATACAAGAAGCCTGCAAATGGGCGTTAGTAAATTAAATATAAAGCTAATCAAACAGGTGCCTGTAGTTTTTGGCGAGGCAGATATATTGAAAGTAGTACTGGCATTGCCGGGTGTTACATCTACCGGTGAAGCAAGCAATGGTTTTAATGTACGCGGCGGCTCCACCGATCAGAACCTGATTCTTTTCAATGACGCCACTATCTATAACCCCAGTCATTTGTTTGGTTTTTTCTCTGCCTTTAATCCCGATGTGGTGAAAGGAATAGAATTATATAAAAGCGCGATACCGGAGAAATATGGTGGAAGGCTTTCTTCCGTACTGGATGTGTCTTTACAGGATGGAAACAAAAAAGAATGGACGGGTTCGGCAGGCATCGGGCCGCTGACGGGCAAGTTCACCATACAGGGTCCTATAAAAAAAGATAAGACATCCATTATAGCGGGGGTACGCACCACTTATTCCAACTGGCTGTTAAATACTGTTCCATCAGATGCATATAAAAACAGCAGGGCTAACTTCAATGACGCCAATATACGAATCAGTCATTTTATCAATGAAAAAAACACGCTGTACCTGACTGGCTATATCAGCAATGATAAGTTCAACCTGAATAATGATACCACGTATAAATACGGAAATAAAAACGCCAACCTTAAATGGAAACATATTTTCAATAATAAATCTTACGCGGTTTTTACAGCGGGCCTGGATCGTTATCAATATGGCATATCCAGTACCGGAAATAAAGTAAATGCGTTTAAACTGGGTTTTGATATCAACCAGGATTATTTCAGGGCAGATTTCAGTTATTCGCCCAATTACAGGCATATCATCAGCTATGGATTTAATACCATTTATTATAAACTTCATCCCGGCTCTTTTACGCCGGCAGATCAGCAGTCGCTGGTTGCGCCAAATGTATTGCAGGCCGAACAGGCATTGGAAAGCGCTCTTTACCTGGGTGACCAATACAGCATAACCTCCAGGCTTTCTGTTAACGCGGGTTTGCGTTATGTTATGTTTAATTACTTCGGCCCGCATGATGTGAATAATTACGTGGAGGGATTGCCGAGAGATACTGCTACTATTGTGAGTACCAGCAGCTATACTTCGGGTAAAATAATTAAAACCTACCATGCACCTGAAATACGGATAGCATTCCGTTATGCTTTGTCAGACAGTACTTCCATCAAACTAAGCTTTAATACTTTACAGCAATACATCCATTCGCTTTCCAATACGGTAAATGTTTCTCCTACAGATATATGGAAGCTAAGCGATCCGCAGATAAAACCACAGCAGGGCAACCAGGTTGCTCTTGGGTTATATAAAAACTTTAAAGGCAATACCATTGAGACTTCCATAGAAGTATATTATAAACAAACCAGGAATTTCCTGGATTATAAAAGCGGCGCCAAATTGTTGCTGAACGGTCATATTGAAACAGATGTTCTCAATACAAGGGGTAAGGCCTATGGCGTTGAACTGCTGATAAAGAAAACAAGCGGTAAAATAAACGGGTGGCTGAGTTATGCTTTTTCAAGAACATTTTTGCAGGTAGATGATCCGCTTGCCGGTCAGACAATTAATAAAGGAAATTATTATCCCGCAAGCTTTGATAAGCCGCACAATGTAAACTTTATTGGCAACTACCGGTTTTCTCACCGCTACAGCATTTCCTTGAATGTTATCTACAGCACTGGGCGTCCCATTACTTTACCCATAGGCATATTTAATTTGGGCGGGTCAAACTCCCTGTTGTATTCAGACAGGAACCAGTACAGGGTACCTGATTATTTCCGTACTGATCTGTCGGTTAATATTGACGGCAACCACAAAGTAAAACAGCGGTTTCACAATTCGTGGTCATTCGGCGCATACAATTTAACCGGCAGGCAAAATGCCTATTCAGTTTATTTTGTTCAGGAGAATGGTAAAATAAAGGGGTACCAACTGTCTATTTTTGGAACAGCCATACCTTTTATAACATATAATATTAAATTTTAGCGATTGGTCATGTGGAAGTTTGAAAGGATATATATAGTATGTGCATTGCTGTTTTTTATTGCTACACAGTGTAAAAAACCATATGAACCTGTGGTTTTTACAAGGGGTGATAATTACCTGGTGGTGGATGGATTTATCAATACCAGCCCCGGTGGAATTACTACCATTGTTTTATCACGTACAAAAAACTTAACAGATACAGTAGTGAATATTCCGGAACGCAGTGCAAACGTAGTTATACAAAATGCAACAGGTACCACCTGGCCATTACCGGAAACAGGTACTAACGGCAATTACGTTAGCAATGCCTTAACACTTGATAATAACGGGCAATATAAAATTGTAATTACTACGGCTAATAATAAGCAATACCAGTCAGATCTTGTTCCTGCCAGGCAAACGCCTGCTATTGACAGTGTTGGCTGGCGCCAGGATAGCAAGGGGATTAATCTCTATGTTAATACACATGATCCTGCTAACAATACCAGGTATTACCGCTGGCAATATGTACAAACATGGGAATACCACTCACAACTGGAAACTATCTGGGGTATTGCTAATGGGTTGGTGTATGTAAGAACCCCGGCAGAACAGGTACATATTTGTTACAATACCAATTTGTCTTCAAATATTTTAATCGGCAGTTCTGCAGCACTTGGCCAGGATGTAATCAGTGAAGGGTTGCTTGGAACGATTCTGCAAAATGATTCCACGCTGCAGTACCGCTCCAGTTTTCTTGTGAAGCAGTATGCGCTAACAGCACCGGCTTATTTTTACTGGCAGATTATTCAAAAAAATTCTGAGGCGCTTGGCACTTTGTTCGATTTGCAGCCATCGCAGCTGGAGGGAAATATTCATGCTGTTACCAATGCAGGCGAACCGGTAGTAGGTTATATAAGCGCAACAACATTACAGGAAAAAAGAATTTTTATCAATAATGCAGATTTACAGAACTGGCAACCTGCAGCGGGCAGTTATAATTGTACCCTGGTAAATATTCCGCAAAACCCTGTAAATTTTTTAATAGTAGATTATCCGGATACCAGTTATGCGCCCTGGTATTATATATCAATGGGGCCGCTGGTACTTGCAAAAAAGGTTTGTGTGGATTGCACGCTTAGCGGGGGAGTGAATGTAAAACCTTCTTTCTGGTAATAAAAATCTGACCCGCTTTGCGGGTATGCAGGGTAAGGCAAAAGATGAACGGATGGGCTTATGGAGCGTCATTTTATTCAGTAATATCAAATATGATTTTTTTAAACCAATCACTATCGTAACAGGTTAAAATAATGCACAGGGATAATGGTAAATATTATTTGATTGTGGTACTGTTTTTAACAGCAATAAACTGTAAAAAGCCTTATGAACCTGCGGTTTTTATAAGCGGTGATAATTATCTTGTAGTGGATGGCTTTATCAATACCAGCCCCAACGGAATAACCACTATCATTTTATCGCGCACAAAGAACTTAACTGATACGGTGGTAAGTATCCCTGAACGCAATGCAAAGCTGTCTGTGCAAAATGCGGCTGGCACAATATATCCTTTGCAGCAACAGGGCAATAATGGTAATTATGTTAGTAATCCCCTGCAGCTTAACAGTAATACGCAATACAAAATTGTAATTACTACGGCTAATGGTAAGCGGTATGCTTCTGACCTTGTTGCCACCAGGCGAACGCCCCCTGTGGACAGTATTAGCTGGCGCCAGGATACACTGGGTGTGCATGTATATGTTAATACGCATGACCCTTCAAATAATACCAGGTATTACCGCTGGCAGTATGTACAAACATGGGAGTACCACGCGCAAATGGAAACAGCCTGGGGGCTTCGTGGTAAAGTAATTTACGCACGTGATTTCAATGACCAGGTGTTTATCTGTTACAGAACTACTCCATCAACCAATGTGTTATTGGGTACGTCTGCGGCACTTAGCCAGGACGTCATCAGCCTGGCGCCACTTTTTAGCGTTCCGAATAATGATTCTACGCTTGCCCAGCGCATGAGCATACTGGTACAACAATATGCATTAACGCCGCAGGCTTATTCTTACTGGCAGATCATTCAGAAAAATTCTGAACAGCTGGGAACGCTTTTCGATTTGCAACCATCGCAGCTGGAAGGCAATATTCGTTCTCTTGATAACAGCAGTGAGCCTGTAGTAGGTTTCATGAGCGCTGGTTCCATGGAAGAAAAAAGGATTTTTATCAGCGTATTTGATTTACAAAACTGGAGGGCGCAACGGGGAAGTTATGATTGCACAGTCATTGATATTCCGCAGAACCCCAGTGATTTTTCTGACTGGTATTATCCGGACACAACTTATGTGCCCTGGTATTTTTCCGGGAGCTCCATCAGAATAGCAAAAAAAGTTTGTATCGATTGCACCGTAAGCGGTGGAACTACTGCCAAACCTTCTTTCTGGTAAATAGCCGGGGAAATAAAAAATTAAATGACAATGATCGGGCATATGTATAAACGAACAATAGCTTTTTTAAGTGCTTTGCTTTTCTGCCTGGGTGTAATGTCACAGGCTGCAGGCCCGGTGGATTTGCAGGAAAAGTTTATTCAATACCAGGTTCATTCTTTGCAGGAAAAGATCTTTGTACATACGGATAAAACATTTTACCTGGCAGGTGAGATCATTTGGTTTAAAATATACAATGTTGATGAAACATTCAATAAGCCGGCCGACATAAGCAAGGTTGCTTATATTGAAATTATAAATGAAGATCAGAAAGCGGTCATGCAGGCAAAGATCTCCATGCTGGACGGAGCAGGTGACGGCTCGTTAATTATACCATCTTCTCTTGCATCGGGCAATTATAAATTGCGTTCGTACACCAGCCGGATGCGGAATTTTGGTGCCGATTATTATTTTGAACAGCCGCTTGCCATTGTTAATACACTTAAAGAGCCGCAGTTAAAAGCAGGCGCAGCAGCTGGGGAATACCATATTGATTTTTTTCCTGAAGGTGGCAATCTTGTGGATGGTATTGGGTCAGTAGTGGCATTTAAAATTACAGACCAGTATGGAAATGGTATAAATGCAGCAGGCTATATAATAAATGGAAATAAGGATACGGTGAGCCGGTTGCAAACATTGCGTTTTGGTATGGGCAGCTTTTCACTGCAGCCGCAGAAAGATGTGGTTTACCAGGCAGTTTTTCGCTTACATGATACAACGGTTGTAAAAAATCTGCCGGCCGCCTATGAACAGGGATATGTGATGAATCTTGCAGGCGATGCCGCTTCGGATGCACTTACGGTAACGGTAAGTTCCAGCAGCCGCTTAATAAACTTACCCGTTTATCTTTTTGTACACACCCGTCACCTTGTAAAAGAGGTTTTAACCGCTCAGACTACCAATGGTAAGGCCGTTTTCAGGATAAATAAAAATAAGCTGGGAGACGGTATTTCGCAGCTGACTGTTTTTAATGCAGACAGGCAGCCAGTATGCGAAAGAATATATTGTAAGCGGCCTTCCAATAAGCTGGTGATACAGGTGAAAACCGATCAGGCAGCCTATACAAGCAGGAATAAGATAAATATTGCACTGCAGACAACAGATCAATCAGCAATGCCAGTAAATGCAGACATGTCTGTAGCTGTTTTTATGATTGATTCTTTACAAACAGTAAAGTACCAGGATATACATGGCTGGCTGATGTTGCAATCTGAACTGGCCGGTAAAATAGAATCACCCGAATATTATTTTAATGATAGCAGTGCTGTGGCAACAGAAGCTTTGAATAATTTAATGCTTACACAGGGATGGCGGCGGTTTAAATGGGAGGATGTGGCTAAAAATAAATTGCCTGCCTTTGAATTTATTACGGAGAATGAAGGCCCCGTCATTAATGGCATACTTACAGATAAAAAGACAGGCCTGCCTCAAAAGAATATAATTACAACATTAACCGTTCCCGGTGAAAATTTTGAATTACGCAGTGCCGTTAGCAAACAGGATGGAAGTATACTGTTTAATGTCAATGATTTTTATGGCAGCAATGAAATTATTATACAGGCAGTCAACGCAGCAGACAGTGCAATAAAAATAAATATTGCAAGCCCTTTTTCTGATAAATTTTCTTCTTCGCTTTTCCCCAGGTTCAGTCTGCCGGACAAATGGAAGGATCAGATCTTATCCCGGAGTATCAATGCACAGGCAGACAATGCCTATCTGATTGACAGAAAAAAACATGCTTTCGCAACGCCGGTTGTTGATACCAATGTGTTTTATGGTAAGGCTGACAAGCAATATTACCTGGACGATTATACAAGGTTTATAACCATGGATGAAGTGATGAAGGAATTTGTGATTGATGTGAGGGTTAGAAAGCAGGCAGACCGGTACCAGTTTAAAGTAGTGAATGCCGCTTACAAAAGTTTTTTTGACCAGGATCCATTGGTTTTAATAGATGGGGTTCCGGTTAGCAACGTTGATAAGATAATGGCTTTTGATCCATTAAAAATTAAAAAAATTGATGTAGCTACTCATAAGCATTACCTGGGGCCGCTGGTATGCGATGGCATTGTAAGTTATAAAACATACCAGGGAGATTTGGGGGGGTATGAATTAGATCCCAATGCAGTAGTGATTGAATATGAAGGGCTGCAGCGCCAGCGGGTATTTTATTCTCCGGTGTATGAAAACAATACACAGAAAGAAAGCCGCATACCTGATCTCAGGAATTTACTGTACTGGTCACCAGCAATAAAAACCATTAAAGATGGTAAGCAGCAGTTATCTTTTTATACTTCCGATTTAAAAGCCAGTTTTGCGGTTATTGTACAGGGCTTAACCACTGAAGGTTTATCGGGTAGCAGTGTAGCAACTTTTGTGGTGAAATAAATGATCCTCCCGGGGGTGGCTCACCGGTGTTTATTGCCTGTTCCTTTTATTGCCAGCATGGTTATGATAGCTGAAAGAAAAAGCGAACCTGCCATAAAAATATAGGAGGCACCGAATCCGCCGGTACTGCCATTTAAATAACCAACCAGGTAAGAGCCGGCAAAAGATCCCAAAGCGCCGAAACTGTTTATTAGTGCGATTGCACCGCCAGAAACATTCCTTGGTAAAATTTCTGTAATGATGGCGAAGAATGGTCCGTAAGGGGCGTACATGGCGCCACCTGCAATAATCAGCAGTACAAATGACAGCCAGAAGTTACTGGTGCCAACCATGTATGAACTATAGAAAGCAACAGCACCAATTAACAGGAATGGCCACACAAATGCTTTCCTGTTTAATGTTTTATCAGAGAAATAAGAAGCGCTCAGCATTCCGATGATTGCTAAAATAAAAGGTACAGAAGTGAGCCATCCTGTTTTTACAATATTTGAATCAGGGGCAGCATTGATAATAGAAGGAAGCCATATGACAAAGCCGTACACGCCGATGCTCCACAATGCATATTGCAAACAAAGTAAAATGACTGTTTTAGATTTAAATGCCTCGGCATAATTTTTTACCGGTTTGATGCCTTGTTGTTCCAGGTGCAATACATCTTCCAAATCCTGTTTTTCTTTTTCACTCAGCCATTTGGCATTTTTAGGCGCATCCTCTACCAGTCTCCACCAGAAGAATGCCCAGATGATTGCTGGCAGGCCTTCATAAATAAACATCCATCGCCAGCCAACAGATTTTACCAGATAGCCCGACAGGATTGACATCCAGAGTAATGTTGCCGGGTTGCCAAGGATTAAAAAAGTATTGGCACGCGAACGTTCTGATTTTGTAAACCACCTGCTTAAAAATATCAGCATGGCAGGCATCACTGCACTTTCTACAACGCCCAGCATAAACCGGATCACAATCAGTACACTAATATTGCTGATAAGACCTGTAGCCATCGCCAGTCCACCCCATAATATCAGCGACCAGAAAATTAATTTCTTCGCGCTTTTATTGGCAGCATACAAGGCACCGGGAATCTGGAAAAAGAAATAGCCCAGGAAAAATAATGATCCCAATAAAGATGATACAGAGGCGGTAATATTTAAATCTTTCGCCATGCCGCCTGCCGCGGCAAATCCAAAATTGGCACGGTCAAGATAGGCAAGACTATAGGTAATAAAAGCTATGGGAATTAAGCGGTACCAACGTTGCCTGGCAATGGTGTTTGCCATAGTTTTATTTTATTTATTTTGTTTGAAGCAATGTATGCAGCTGTATTTTGAATCATTCGGCGCACTCTTGTCAATATAACATTTATTCTTACCATGTTCTTTTGCTCATTACTTTATCCAGTTCGGGCCTTGTCATTTTTCCCAGCTCCGGGTGAAGCGACAACCATGTAAGAAATTCAGTTTTAATTTCATCTGTCCACTGGCTGTCTATCTGCCCGGTAGAATATTTGGCCGATTTAACCATTTCAAAACCAAATTTATCTTTTCGTATAACAAATTCGGCAGTACCGACTACCTGTTCGGCCAGGTGGGCGGGTATAAAAAGAATCCCTTCACGAACTGCCAGCACCAGGTCCCCGGGCAATACCATTACATTACCTATCCGTATTGGCGTATTAAGTCCCATCAACACCATTTCTTCCAGGAAGGACGGATGAAAATCGCGGACAAAAGCATTAAAGCCTTTCATCTCCTGTATTTCACCCAGATCCCTGGAAGCGCCATTAAAAACAACACCATTACCTGATTTGCTGAAAATTGAAGTAGCCAATGTTGATCCCATTAGTGTGCCTCCGCCAATTTTACCAAAACCGTCTGCTACGTACACATCTCCTTTGGTCAGCGTTTCGATAGGCCATGAATTGGTATTGCCTTTTCTTCCATCCCGGGTTGTGCCACGGGCTTTCATGTTTTTTTCAACATCGGGCCTGCTGGGCATAAACATAGCCGTAACCGCACGACCGATTACAGGTTCATTATTTACCATTTTCCAGTTGCCTTCAAACTGGTTGAGATAACCTTCATTTTTTAGCACAGTCCAGGCATCATCAATATTGATGTGCCTGGCTCTTTCCAGTAAATCATCCGGAATTTTTGGACGCCCATCTGCAAATCTTTCACCTTTCCATTCAGATGTAAGAAAAATCATTTCATCTTTTGAAATGGTTTGCGCATGCAGTGAATTCGTATTGCAAAATATAACTGCAAGTAATACCAGTATAACAGCACAGTGTTTCAGCATAATGTTTTTTATTTTGATTTGCTTTTGAGTTGTTGGTGAAAACACCAACAATGGCGTCGAAAACACCAACAACGGCGAAGGATTTATCTTGCGTTTTCCATGTTGAGCGAAAGAGGTGACACCTTTCCCCCTGCTTTAGAAAACAAAGCTGTCACCTCTTTCGCCCTGCGTCTCTGCCTCACGTCTGACGCCTCACCACTCACGCCTCACGCCCTAATGCCCTTCCTTATTCAAATAATCTTCAATTTCTTTTGGTGACACCGCCAATTTCTTTGGATATTTTGCTATCCATGCCCTGTATTCATTTTTAATGGTATCTGACCAGTCCCCATGTACCTGGCCGGATGGGTATTTGCCCAGCTGCAGCATGTATCTTTCAAATTCATCGCGCAACCCCACCAGTTCAGAGTTCTTCACCAGTTCTTCTACCAGGTAAGCAGGAATAAACACTACACCATATTCATTAGCAAATACTACATCGCCGGGAAATACAGTTACTTCGCCAATGCGGATAGGTGCATTGATAGAAGTAGGGGTCATGTCTTTTATGTAAGAAGGATCATGTCCTTTTACCCATGCATTGAAACCTTTGGTATCTTTTAGTTCCTGCATATCCCGTATAGAGCCATAGAATATAACGCCTTTGCCTGTTTTGCCATAGATAGCATTGCCGAGGCTGGATCCTAAAAAAGTA
>Ga0193753_10001432_pt1 | contig 20308 bp, 19 predicted proteins | sample H1c2metaG_FD_144925 | JGI IMG/M metagenome (GOLD analysis project Ga0193753, IMG submission 144925) | Soil microbial communities from a riparian zone of the East river system, Colorado, United States - H1c2 | ecosystem: Environmental > Terrestrial > Soil > Riparian zone | place: USA: East...
TGCCGATAGCCTGAAACAGAAGCTTGATGTCCTCATCATGCGCCGAAGTGCTGGTATCTGGGATTTCATCGTGTTGCTCTTTGAGGGGTAGATTAACATCCTTTTTTACTTGTCTTCTGAAAGTGAGCGCCGTATTTAAGCAGACGCTGTACATCCAGGTCGAAAATTTGGAATGTTTTTGAAACCCCTTATACGATTTCCAAAGCTGATACAGCATTTCCTGGATCACATCCTCACGAGTTGCGGCGTCATCAAAGTACACCCGGGATATCTTGTGCGCGATACCCATGTTTTCATTGATTTGCTTCAGAAACTCTGCGTCTATCGATCCTGCCATTTAGATCATCTATTTACCCAATAAGTAACGGGAGGCAGCAAAAAACTACAGGCAAGGGGAAAAAAGAGCGAAAAACTAATAGTCCCACCTCCGCAAGACGCTACGGCGGACATGGAAAAGTGAAGAGTCCTCCGGAAGAGAACAAAAAGCAAAAGAGTGAATAGTGAATAGTGAATAGTGAAAAGTCCTCCGGAAGAGAACAAAAGGCAAAAGAGTGAAAAGTGAATAGTGAAAAGTCCTCCGGAAGCGAGGACCGTACGTATCAGAATGACGTACGTTGAGTCAGCAACTATTCACCTTTCACCATTCACTATTCACTTAATTACGCGCTCAATTTTCTCAACGCTTCATCCAAAGAATCAACAAATACTATTTTGCTGGATTTGTTGCTCGCGAACATAAAATCTCTCAGACTTTGGCTGGCGTACTTTGAGTAGTCACCCACGATCCCGAGACTTTTGGAATAGCTGATGGCCTTCTCGCGTATTTCACCCGCAAGGCCAGTACGAAGGTCGTAAAATGATTCGTCGAAGTTTTCCTTGTATAGGACGATCCGGTCGGAGGGCAGGTTCATGACCAAATCGAGAAATTGCTCTGCATTATTGATGACAACGTCGTCTTCTTTCAGCGCGACGATATCCTTTCCATTGAAGGTGTGTTGTATGTGCCTGGTTTTCATATCTCTGTTGTTATAATGTATTACTTGTTAAATACCGTCTCCACGCCCTATCAGTGAAAAAATGTACCGCTGGTAACCCAAGCTTGTCAGCTATAATTTTGTGGCGGTTACAATTACTTCACTGTTCCACGCAGACGACTCAAACCGATCTTTCCAGAATCGATCCTTGATTACGCAATCCAGCCATCCCTTTACTACGTGTAAAGGTTACCCCGATTATCAGGGTGGCTGGATTATATTTTAGGATCCTCTCCTGCGGGGAGGATCTTGATTTTCAAACTATTGCTAACAAAAAAGCCCCGGATGTTCTATCCGGGGCTTTTTGCGTTATCTTCTTTTCAGATTACTTCATAACAATAAGACCCGGACACAAATCATCCTTCTGCATATAACAGTCTTGTTTACAAGAACAAATTGATATGTTGTGACGGTTCTTCATTTCTTTAGATTCTACCTTTGCTTTTTGTGTAACGCAACTTCGATCAGCAAGGTTTCACAAATCTAAAATACGAGTACAATTTTTTATAATCCTCTACAGGTTCTTGTTGGGCTCAATGTGGATCATCACATCGGCAAAGAGGGGGTATTTTGTTTGGATCACGTCCTTTACGTTGTGCGAGATCCTATGACCCTCTTCAACAGTCAGATTTTTGTCGACCCAGATATGGAGGTCTGCAATTTTGAAAGATCCCATTTTGCGAATGCGACATTGCTCAACGTGCAATACTTTATTCACCTGTTGGGCGAGGGTCTTTATATCTTTGGTAAGCGCCGGGTCCAGCTCCTCATCCAATAGCTCTCCAATAGCGGGACGCGCGATCCGGAATGCGTTGACAATGATTACCACTGCAGCAAATAGTGCTGCATAATCGTCAGCGACCTCATATCCAGGTCCGCCAATTAGTCCGATCGAGATTCCGACAAATGCGGCTGCAGAAGTGATGGCGTCGCTTCTGTGATGAATGGCGTCAGCCTTCACGGCGCCACTGTTGGTTTCTTCGCCTGTCTTTAGCACGAAGCGATAGAGTATTTCCTTGGCAAGGATAACCACAACAAGAATGATCAATGTATATGCTTCGGGAATTTTATGAGGAGTAATGATATTCTGAACACTCTTAACTCCGATAAGTATGGCGGCTGCAATGAGCACACCCCCGATACCCAATGCAATCAACGCTTCGCCTTTACCATGACCGTAGGGATGATCTTTGTCAGGTGGCCTTAGCGACCAACGCAAACCGAACCAAAGCATCGCTGAGGTGAAAATATCGGCAGTCGATTCGATCGCGTCCGCGATAAGTGCATAAGAATTTCCAAGAACGCCGCCAATCCCTTTTATAATTGCCAGCAGCGCACTAACAGTTATTCCAATCGCTGTTGATCGTAAACCTTTGTGTTGCTGAACCAGGAAGCGTTCGTCTTTCATTGAGAACAGGAGCAGCAAAAGTAATCAGAAGAGGATACGGATTAACCGTTCAACCAATTCTTTTAGGATGTTTGATGACGTACGTACTCGCGGCCGGCCTTTTTTATGAGTCGCAAAGCTTCATCAGACCCAGCCTGACGCAGGATCTTGAATGGAACGTCTCGGAACTTATTGTAAGTATTTAAAAAGAGTGAGATTTGTGGCAGATCCGGAATATCCTTCATTACCTTGATACGCTTGGCAAGACTGCTGTGAACGGGCACAGTGATAATGCGATCATTCCGCATATACTTACCCTCCTTCTTTTGCTTGATTACCAGGGCGCCGACGATTCTACATTCCAGGAACGAACCGGACAGATACGACGTGTCGGAGAGCACCAGCGCGTCCAACGCATCACCGTCTTCTGCCAATGTCTGTGGGATGAAACCGAAATTGAAAGGAAACGATAATCCGGAGGGAAGCTCATAAGACACTTTCATCGATTTGTAGGCATCGTCGTATGAGTATTTATGACTGCTCCCCTTTGGGGTTTCAATGACCACGTTCAGGTTGTTTTCGATAAAGGCTGGAATTTGGTCAAATGTCATATGGCTACCGCGCGTATTTTATCACAAATTATTAAGCCGTTGACTTATAGTTTAATCCCTTTTCCCAGGACCGCTTTAAAGATGTCACCGACCTCCTTCACCCTATCGACAGCATTTACAATTGTAAAGTCTTTCATCTTTAGACCTTTCTTCACCTCATCCCAGTGCAACGGCATGGATACTGTCGCCCCAGGTTTAGGACGGAGTGAATACGGAGCCGCGAGTGTCGCCTTTGGCCTGTTCTGCAGAAAATCAAGATACATTTTCCCACTCCGGTCTGCGACCTTTCGTTCTATGCTTGTAAACTTAGGTATCTCGCGATGGACTTGCGTAACAATGGTGCGCGCTAATTCTTTGGATTGTTCGTAGTTGTATTGAGCCCCAAGGGGAATATAGATGTGTAATCCGGTCGATCCGCTTGTTTTGCAAAAGCTGGGAAGCTTGAGGCTTTCCAATAGGTCGTGCGTGACTTGCGCAGCGGCAATCACCTGATCGAATGAATTCTTATCCGGGTCAAGGTCGATAATACACCAATCGGGATGATCCGGTTTCTGAATGCGACTGCTCCATGGATTCAGTTCTATACACCCCAATGATGCCATTAATAGAACGTCTGCCTCATCCTGCGGGACCATGAAATGTTTATCAACCTCAGTATTATCGTTGGCGTGATAGCGATAGGTTTTAACCCAATCCGGCACTTTTCCTGTTACGTCCTTCTGATAAAAGCTTTTACCATATATTCCATTAGGAAACCTGTTCAAAGATTGTGGCCTGTCCTTTAGATAGGGAAGGATGTACGGAGCGATCTGATAATAGTAATTGAGCATGTCACGCTTGGTGATCTTCTCGTCTGGCCAATAGATCTTACTGAGATTAGTGAATTTGATGCTGTGCCCATTGATCTCTCTGACCTGCGTTTCATCCGAGGGGTTCAGGAAGGTTTTTCGTTCGCGATTTGCAACGGTCACAACTTTTGGCGCCACTTTCTTTGTTGTTTCACTCTTTAATACTTCGGCTGCCGCGATAGGAGCTTCACGAACTACAGCCTTTGCATCCTTGTCCGTACGCATGCCTTCGAAGGATGGATGTCTCATAATTCCTTCTGTGGTAACTTCAGTATAGCTGACCTCGCAGATCAGCGATGGTTTCAGCCATGTGGCGTTGGCCTTTGGTGGTTTGGGATTGAATCTTGACGGTTTATTGTAATCCGGTTCGCTGTTAAATGGACACTTGTCAGTTACCAATGGGCCAAACGTTGACAGCATTTCCTTTTGTTGTTTGTCAGTAAACCCCGTACCAATTTTCCCAGTATAGATAAGCTTACCTTTTTCAAAGACGCCCACTAACAGTGCGCTGAAAAGCTTGCTTGTGTTTTCGTTCCGCGTATATCCTCCAATAACAACTTCATGTCTTTTGTTTGCCTTGATCTTGAGCCAGTCGCGGGTCCGTTCTCCCGACAGATAAACGCTATCCGCCCTTTTCGCCACAATACCCTCCATCCCCATTTCCTTTACAGACGAAAGAAACTCGTCTCCCGGGATAGCAAATGCTTCGCTGAAATGAATGTTATCCTGAGCAGGAAGTATTTTTTGAAGGATCTCTCTTCGCTGACGCAACGGCAGGGACCGTAGATCTTTTCCATTCAACCACACGAGATCAAAGACATAGTAAATCAATGGTCCATCCGCCTCACTTCTCCAATTTTGCAGCGTACCAAAATCAGGCATGCCATTGTCTTTAAGCGCAACAACCTCACCATCGACGATGGCTTGAATATCCCACTCACTGATCGCCCTAAAGACTGGATAAAATTTTTCGTTAAATGACTTGTCGTTGCGGGACTTCAGTTCCCGGATGTTACCATTCATGAATGCTACCGCCCTGTATCCATCCCATTTTATTTCATAGAGCCAATCGCCTCCGCTGACAGGTTTGTCCACGAGTGTGGCGAGCATCGGACTTAACGTTTCAAAGAATTTAATAGGAGGAGCGCCAGCAATCAGGGTAGTTACGCTGTCATCGTTTACTTTTGCGCGGACTTTTTTTTTACGCGGAGCGACCTTTTTTGTTTTAGGCGCTTTTGAAGTATTTGCAGCAGTCTTTTTTTTCAATTCTCCGATTTGTTCAATGGTCTTACCCGAAACTACGGAAGTTTCCTCACGCAACACATCCTTTTTTGACGCGTACTCGTCATTTATCTTCATTAATAGCCAGGCATTTTCACCTCTGCCGTGAGCTTTTACCATCACAAATTCACCCTTGAGCTTTGTGCCATTTAACACAAACTTTATTTTTCCTGCGTGAAGCTGGCGTCGTAAATTCTTATCCGTTGTCTCTTTTGAAACGCTATCAGTATCGGAGGGGGCATAGTTTCCCTCATCCCACACGATGACGCTTCCCGCCCCGTAATTACCCTCAGGAATCTGTCCTTCAAAATTGCGATAGTCGTAAGGGTGGTCCTCCACCATCATGGCGAGTCGCTTGACCTTAGGGTCGAGTGATGGTCCTTTGGGTACCGCCCAGCTTTTTAATACCCCATCCATTTCCAACCTAAAGTCATAATGCAAATGTGACGCCGCGTGCTTTTGAACAACAAACCTTAGTGTTTTTGCTTTGGCCTTGCCTCCGGTAGGTTCAGGCGTACTTTTAAAGGATCGTTTTTGTTTGTACTTAACCAGGGTCATAAGAATCCATTTTAAAGTCGAATGCTTCCAGCGAATGAACAGCCTGCCATTGCATTAGCTAAGGCGGGCATTCATATAACTTTACGATGATAAGGCCTATCGATTGCCAAAGAACACACTTAACATTAAAAGTTGTTACCGTGACTTCTTAGCGGTTTTTTTAGCTGCTTTCCTGGCGGTGTTTCTTCCCGATTTTTTAGCCATTTTTTTAGCTGCTTTCTTAGGAACCTTGCCGCCAGCTCTACGCGCCTCCGATAAGCCAATGGCTATCGCTTGTTTTCGACTGGTCACTTTCCTACCGCTTCGTCCACTTTTAAGCGTTCCTTTTTTTCGCTCACGCATCGCGCGGGCGACCTTGGTTTGAGCCTTCTTGCCATATTTTGCCATAGTTGTACGTTTTAATATCGACCACTGCGTCCAATAAAATGCCAGAACTTTGACGGCAATTATTGTATCAGTAGGATTCTCATAAGGGGTAAAACGCCTGTGAAAATTTTTATACAGCCACAGGATCTAATGGTACATTATTTCCACGAAATGATATTGTTTTCCGGATGATGACACTTTCGTAACGCGCATCATTTTTTGCGGACGAAAGACGCAAACAACGCATTCACCAGACCGGGTGCGGAATTGCTGGCTCGCGGTAATTCGAAATGAGGCGAATTTGCCGGATTGCAGAGCCTCAGACAGGTTTTTTGTACCAATTTGAAATAGTAACCTGACGGAGAAGACAATATATTTCTATACCTTTGATTTCCTCCCTGATTGTGGCACTATTGGCGAAGCTGCCGTGTTCACACTCACACAGGCAACACTAAAAAAACCAATACACGATACATGGCCCGACCCCAGGAAACATTTAATAAGAAAGAGCTTGAAAAAAAGAAGCTCCAAAAACGCAAAGAGAAAGAACAACGCAAGGAAGAACGCAAAGCAAACTCCAAGGAAGGACAATCATTGGAAGATATGATGGCCTACGTCGACGAGAATGGAAATATTTCCACTGTTCCGCCCGATCCCACCAAGAAGAGAGATATTCGTCAGGAGGACATTGTCACTGGCTCCAGAAACTTTGAGTCGGCTGGATTTTCGTCTACTCGAACGGGGAAAGTATTGTTCTTCAATACTTCCAAAGGCTATGGGTTTATCAAGGATACTCAGTCAGGTGAAAGCATTTTCGTTCACACGAACGGCTTGCTTACTCCTATAGGTGAAAACGATGTTGTGACTTTTGAGACAATGAAGGGTGGCAAAGGGCTGAACGCCGTAAAAGTGAAGGTTGTCAAGTGAATTGATCTACATACTGAATTGAAATAAAAAAAGAAAGCTACCTGAGTAGCTTTCTTTTTTTAATGCTTGTCAAAAATTGTACAGCGCTTAGTCTGCTAATTTGACATTAACGGCGTTGAAGCCTTTTTTTCCTCTTTCGATATCGTACTCAACTTCGTCGTTGATCCTGATTTCATCGATGAGTCCAGAAGCGTGAACGAAGATGTCTTCGGTAGAATCGGACGGTTTAATAAAACCAAAACCTTTGGTTTCATTAAAGAATTTTACTGTTCCTTGCATTTTTTAATTTGTTAAAAATAATAATTCATCGTAGCGATAGCCAGCCTTTAATTAACGTAAACGATCCTATTGTTTTGTTCCTGAAGGGGAACCAAGCTGATATGATGTATTATGAAATTTCAGGAAGAATTAAGAAAACGATGTAACTACAACTTAATCCTACTCAATACTTAACTATGCGACAAAGGTAATACCGAGCCGGGTCTCATCCTATACAATTCGGACTTATTGTTGAGCGGCCACTGCCTCAACGGGAGCTTTACGGTTCACATGCAACATAAATTGTTTATCCATGCTGAACTCAAAATGGTTCAGTGACATCAATTCGGATGCTTTTCGAGACATATTCAACATATTCAGAAGGTCCTGCGCCATAACAGAAGTCTTTATATTGTTCGTCGCTTTACCCTGAAAAGCGTGCAGCGCAAAAGAGTAACCTTTTTCTTTTGGATTTAATGCCTTGAATTCGTGGTCAAAGAATTTATACTTCTGAGGGCCGTCGGCAGACGCAACCATTAGCTGAATAATGACAGGACGGTATTTATTCCAAAGGGAGATATATACTTGATTAGACATCGTGCTGAAAAACTTCGGTTCCATTATGTTTTACGTTAGGGGGAGTTCTATTAGTATTATCCGAGATATGCTTTTAGGGCGCGTGTCTGAGCGACGTTCCTCAGCCTCCGCGTTGCCTTTTCCTTGATCTGTCTTACCCGTTCCCTGGTAAGGCTGAACTTATCCCCAATCTCTTCAAGGGTCATGGGATGCGTGTCATTCAATCCAAAGTAACAAGAGATAACTTCAGATTCACGCGCTGTCAACATTGAAAGAGCCTGCCTGATCTCACGTTTGAGCGAGTCCAACATCAGTTGTGAATCGGGAGTTTCCTGGCTGTTACTTTCCAGTACGTCAAGTAAGCTGTTTTCTTCCCCTTGTACAAATGGCGCATCAACAGAAACGTGTCGTCCCGTAATGCTTAATGTATTTTCTACGTCTTCTATGGTTACCTGCAATGAAGTAGCCAATTCCTCGACGGACGGTTCGCGTTGGAATTTTTGTTCCAGCGCAGCAAATGTCTTGTGTAGTTTGTTAAGTGAGCCCACCCTGTTCAACGGCAAGCGTACGACCCTGGCCTGTTCAGCCAACGCCTGTAGAATAGATTGACGTATCCACCACACGGCGTAGGAAATAAATTTGAATCCCCGGGTTTCATCAAAACGCATTGCTGCTTTTATGAGACCTACATTACCTTCATTGATCAGGTCGCCAAGCGACAGCCCGTTATTTTGATACTGTTTTGCAACGGAGACAACAAATCGCAAGTTCGCCTTCGTCATTTTTTCGAGGGCTTGCTGATCACCCTGCCTGATCCGCTTGGCAAGATCAACCTCTACTTCTGCAGTGATCAAATCGACCTTGCCGATCTCCTGTAGGTATTTATCCAGGGATTGCGTCTCCCTGTTTGTGATCTGCTTGGTGATTTTTAATTGTCTCATAGCAATTAGGTGATTGAAATTATATTCAGCAGCGACTGATCCTAGCCGGGTTTCACCCCAAGTTGCTTCAATAGGCGGGCATGACTGTTCAATGCTCCGATGAAAGTTCTTGCGCTCTTGTAAGGTAAACCAAACTCCTTTGCAGTATCCTGTACAATCCCTGAGATCTTCCGATAGTGAACATGACAGATGTTAGGGAAAAGATGATGCTCGATTTGAAAATTAAGTCCTCCGACATACCACGAGAACCAACGGCTCTTGTTACCAAAATTGGTGGTTGTTAACAATTGATGGATAGCCCAGTTATTTTGAAGCGTTTGATTCTCATCCGGCAGTGGATACTCAGTACCTTCAATAACGTGCGCCGGCTGAAAAATTATCGCCAGTAGAAAGCCAGCAATGTATTGCATGATCACAATTCCCAATAGGATCTGCCACCACGCCAAAGCTGTGAACACCACTGGTATAACAAAGATGTAGCTGACATATAACATCTTCGACCCAATCAGAATGGCCCACTCCCGGCCCATGTGTGCATTATTCTTTTTCGCCAATCCGTTCTTGTGGTAAACGACGATACGATAGAAATCTTTATAGGTAAGCCAGACCAACGTCATCATACCGTACAGCAACCAGGCATAGATAAATTGATAGCGATGAATTCCCTTCCAGTCGGAATGCGGCGAAAGGCGCAAAACACCCCGCGGACTAATATCTTCATCCTCCTCATGCACGTTCGTAAAAGAATGATGAAGCACATTATGCTGCATCTTCCAGTTAAATGCGTTTGCGCCAATCAGATTTATAGAATAACCGATTACAGTATTTACCCACTTCTTGCTGGAATAGGCACCGTGATTTGCATCGTGCATCACACACAAACCAATTCCGGCCAAGCCGAGGCCCATGACGATCAACAGTGCTATTACCCATGGCCAAGCCGTTACGGCGCCCGACACGATCAAAGCGTACGGGCCGAAATACAAGGCAAACATGCAAATTGTCTTAATGATCATTTCGCTGTTAGCATGTTTTGCAACCCCATTTACTTTGAAATAGTCGTTTACGCGCTTGTTGAGGGTAGTGGTAAAGTCACGATTGGAAGTCGCGAATGTGATGGGTTTTGATACTGTCATGAATGGAATAATTGTTAATGATTGATTCTTCCGCTAACGGGCGAAGGAAAGGAATTGGACTTCCGAAAATGGAGGCATCCTGAATCTCGCCTTCTATACAACAAACGACTAGTCAAACAAGTTTGCGGTTACAGCAATCCCTTCATGTTTTGCGCCAAATTAGCCATCAAAAGGCCCATAACAATGTTGTTTGAACGATACATAAACTGCAGGACAGGCGTCCTCTTTCAATTGGAAAAATCTTTGAGGAGGTGTTGATCTTCAGCGAGAAAATTGCCTTCAGCAGGATTCATTTAATTGAAAGGTCAAATGTACAAAAAAATTGCGACGGGCCGCGAAAAATGATACGGCGCCACCCATGGAATATGTATGCTATGCGCTCATCTTGCAGGATTTGAAGCCGCGAAGCGCCGCTCGATTGATTACTTTCATAAAGTATTGTCCATGCAATTGTTGCCAATCAGATTCGCAAGTTGATGGCGCTATTACCGATGAAAATTTTACAATTCTTACAACTGCAATATTTTGATAGGATAATGCACATCGTTCGGCGGGACGATGTGCAATTTTAGACGGGATCAGCCTCCTATTTTGATGTATTGAAATGCATCAGTTAGACAAATGCCTTCCTCGCGTCACGGTCTGGATCATTCTTCACCGCAGGCTCATCGTCAAGAATGAGCGTTTCACCGTTGGTGGAATGATACGCGGACCAGCTGGGAAGCCCCGCACCGTTAGGGTCTCCGGTTTGCATAAACCTGACGAGTGAATCAGCCATCTTTGCCGAAAGCTTTCGGGGTCGCGCACCGCCACCAGTGTGGGTATACATTACATCGGTATTAAAAAACCAGAAGCAAATGTCTATGCAGTGAAATGAACGCATCCGGCCATCAAACATTGGAGGTTGCCATCCAAACCACGCCACGTAGACGGGTGCTTTTTGCTTCGATTTAGAATCGGCGAGAGCAATTGCATTTTGCCGGTTACTGGCCACCATAGACCAGATCTCAATGGGCTTTTTATTAGGAAAAGCCTTGACATATGAATCTACGATACTGCTGGTCTTTTCGCCGAAACGATCCTTAAGCTTGTCCTTAACGCCAGCAATATCGATTTTCTCCAAATTGGAGTCAGTTCTGCTGGGTGATTGTTCATTAAGCGTCGAACAAATGATCATCGGAATATTGTCAGCCAATGGCGTGGCAGTTGTTCCGTATGGATGTTGAGGCAATACTGTGCCGTCAGCTACTGGCGAAAAGCCATTGCCTTGAGCAGGCAACTTCATTTCCTCCCTGAATTTTGTCAATGCGCGTGTTGTAATCTCATAATATTGTTTCCACGGAAGTTGCTGTAGCTTATCCATTTCAGAAGCACTTAGTCCTGCTTCCTTCAGCACATAGTCACCAAGCTTTTCGGAAACGTCTTTTTCCACCGCTTTCAGAGAAGTGCCGCTCAAGGCGACGGCTTTGTGAAATAATCCCTGGGCAGCAGGCATCGCTGTCAGGACACAAACTTTTGCGCCACCGCCTGACTGGCCCATAATCGTCACGTTGCCGGGATCTCCTCCAAAACTGCTAATGTTCTTTTTGACCCACTCAAGCGCCGCTACAATGTCGAGCATACCGACATTTCCTGACGCTGCAAATTTCTTGTCAGCACCTGCGAAGTTTGCATAGCCAAGAGGTCCAAGCCTGTGGTTCAAGGAAACGTAGACAACATTTCCGCGGCGACTGAAATTTTCACCGTAGTATCCGTCCTGTTCAACCGCATTGCCGTTGACATAACCGCCTCCATGTAGCCAAACCATCACAGCCCGCTTTTTGGAATCCAGGGCGGGTGTCCAAATATTAAGCTTGAGGCAATCTTCACTTACGTCGTCATAGTTCCAATGATCAACAAATGAAGCGTACGCATTGCTGTACCGCTTCTCCATATTCTGCGGCGCAGTGTTACCCCACCAAACAGCAGGATAAACATCGGCCCATGACGCAGGTTTTTGTGGCGGCATAAAACGGTTCGCTCCCGATGTGTCAGCGCCATATGGGATGCCCAGGAACGTGGTAATACCACGCAATACGAACCCGCGTACCTTGCCGTATTCTGTTGGTGCAAGGGCAATGTTATCTCCTATTTGTAAAATAGGTTGATCGTTTTCTTGCGCCTGTTTTGAAGTCGCGGATGATGCGCCAATGGCAGGCGAAGCAATTCCAAGCGCAGCTGTGCCGACGCCCAATTTTTGTATGAAACTTCGACGGTTGCTTTTCATGAAGGGGTTGATGAAGTTTGCGGAGTTTTACATTGTGTTAGGAATACACAATGTATCGACAGGACACTGGCGAAAGAACGGAAATATGATCAACGGCCGGTAACGCTTGCCGGTAGTTGCTCCAGGTTCTTTTTGTCCAACTCCACGTGGCAAAAAGCCTGGTAAAGTACGGCGTCAGTGAGATCAGGGATTGGTTAATGCGGCCTGTTGCTGAAAAATCTCCCCAATTAAAGCCAGCAAAGCCCGTTTAGGCTAGAAATACCGGTGGCACAGAATTTATACCAAGGCTGTCATGTCAATTCAAACTCAAGTAGTCTGGTTATTTCTGCTGGCTATTCCTATTGCATGCATTGCCTGGACGGTAACGCATGAGGAGGTATTTCGCGAGCCAAGAGAATTTTGCGTCAAGCGAAGTAAGGAAGGCAAGACGATATTGAGGAGGAAGTTCTTCTACCTATTCACATGCGAGTACTGCTTTAGCCACTACGTGACCATCTTGTTTCTTTTCATCACTGACTATCAGCTGCTGTTCAACGATTGGCGGGGCTACCTGGTCGGCGGCTTTGCGTTGGTCTGGATAGCTAACATCTACATGAGCTTATTTGCACTGATCCGCATTGACCTGAAAAAGGAACGAACGGAAATTGAAGTACTTGAAAATTCAAAGAGTGCAAAAGACCAAGAGTGAAAAACTAAAAGTGAAAAGTGAAAGGGGCTATCAGAACTTTCACTTTTCACCTTTCACTTTTCACTCTTTTTCCGTATGCTTCTTGTAGTTGTTGAGAATTGCCTGCCAGCCATCCCGTTGCATGTCGGTGGGGTTCTGTCCTTCGGCTTCGAAGGCTTCCGTAACTATAGTGTGCTTGCCCTGCACTTCAAAGGCAATCTTACACTTACGGCCATCATCCATGACGTATTCAATTAACCGCATGGGTTCAACCTTGGTATAAGTTCCGGCGAAATCAAAGCTAAAGCTTCCGTCCTTGGCGGCCATTGTAGTTTTGAATTTGCCTCCGGTGCGTACGTCATTTTCGGATTTCGGTGCATGCCAGTCGTCTGAAGCGAACGCCCATTGCTTAATGTGTTCTGGTTCATTAAAATATTTCCATGCTTTTTCAATTGGAGCATTGACAATTGTTTGAACTGTGATGATGGTTTTTTCTGCTGTTTCCATAAATATTTTGTTTTAGTATTCTTTTCGTGTTACACGACAAACATAACGGATTGGATTCGTTTTAGGATTGGGCAATAACGACATTTTGCAGGGCTGAATGCGACATCTAAATCCTGGCCCATGGGCATGTAACGGCCGTGCCATTTCAATTGCATAAAATTTGTGGCAGATGAAGGAAAAACGACGAACATATGAAATCCATTAAGAGAGACAATACTTCAATCGCCTACACTTCGACTGGTAGCGGAGAGATCACACTCTTGTTTGTGCATGGCTCTTACATCGATCAATCCTATTGGTCCAAACAAGTGGAATATTTCAAAGATTCATTCAAGGTTGTTACCATCGATCTTCCTGGTCATGGCAAGTCTGGACGTGAAAGACAGCATTGGTCGATTGTTGGCTTCGCCGACGATGTATTGGCCGTTATCGACCGACTTGGACTGCAACAAGTCATTTTGGTCGGGCATTCGATGGGCGCCGAGATTAGCCTGATAGTAGCATCGAAGAGCGAAAAGGTCATCGGCTTTGTCAGCATCGACTATTTTAAGAATGCGGCCACAGCATTACCGGCGGAAATAGTACAGAATACCCTGGAAAACTTAAAGAAAGATTTCGAAGGAACTAACGAATACTATGTCAGAACCGGATTGCTTACCGAAAAAACTTCGAACGAGATCGCGGATCGCGTTGTGCAGGATTATCGCAATGCGTACAAGCCAATGGGACTCGCCATTATGCCTGACATGTTTAATGCGTATACCCTGGAACAGGCGCTTCTACCCAGATTGAAAGTGACGCTTCACCTTATCAACGTAGATTATTTTCCGTTGAATGAAGCGCCACTAAAGGAACATGTTGTAAACGGCTACGACGTAGTTACGATACATGGAACCTGCCATTTTCCAATGTTGGAGAATCCGGATGCACTGAATGATGCGCTGGATCAGCAAATTCACAAGATCAGAGAGAGTTTGACACCGGTGGTGGTGTGAGGGTGCTTTTTAATATAACATGAGTTGGGGAATATGGCCTACGAACTGGGTAAATTTTGCTGCAGGCCAGCGTCGACATTGTGTATCGGAGCGCTATCAACGCTGCACGTTTTCAATGGAGTTCAGCTTAATTCGCGTTTTTAAGAGGCTGCGAATATTAATACCAAACGGCAATTAAACCTGGTGAAATAGTGCTGAAAAGGGGCCGAACATTGCTAACCTTTTTGTAAACCTTAAAACGACAAGTCATGGAAAATTTCGAAAAAGATAACGCAACGGGTGTTAACCACGAGGGTGCCCACCCTAACCTCCCAGTAAGGATTCTTGCGTCCTCATCGATCATGGGAGATAAGATCTATAATTCAGCTGGAGATGATCTCGGAAAGATAAAGGACATCATGCTCAATATCGAAAGCGGCAGCATCGAGTATCTCGTCATAGAATTTGGTGGTTTCCTTGGTCTCGGAGAAAAATACTTTGCTTTCCCTTTTCGCGTCTTTTCGATCGACACTGATCGCCACGCCTTTATTTTAAATCAAAGCAAGGAAGAGCTCGAAAGTGCGCCAGGATTCGACAAGGACCATTGGCCTGAAACTAACTCTCATGAAAGCACAGGTTCAGCGGGGTGGGGTAGTTTCATGGGATCAAATGTGGGGTACGAATATTAGCTGACGTCAAAGGTTGTTGGAGATCGTTGCGCTCGATGCTATGTCATCGAACTCATGGATTGCAAGCAGATGTACTAACGTGTATGATTGATCGGAGATTAAGGTTAATACTCTTGCTACTATTATACAGCCTGCTGGTTGAAGGTCAGCATAAGGACACTGCGCAAATTTCATTGGAAAGACAGAAATTTCTGACGCTTATCAATGCAAACCGTGAGCAAAGCTACATAACCATCGGCAGTGGAATTGGAAACCTCGAGCCTCTGATATTTGAGGGCAAACTATCACCGAGCTATTTTTTTACAGGCAAAGAGCGCAGTTGGGCATTGATGCTCAATCCCCAGGTGTCCGTCCGCATGCTTGACAAAAAGTCGCTGCCCATCCGGAACCCTAGCTATAAAGTATACATCACGTTTTACAAGGACATTAAATTCTGGCAGAATTCATTTCTGAAAAAGATTTTTCTAAAGGATGCCTTGTGGTTCGCTTCGGTGGCTCACCATTCCAACGGGCAGGATGGATCATTTTATGAGCCCGATAGCACCCGTAATGGAAATCTTAAAAACGGTAATTTCTCAACAAATTTCCTGGAGTTCGGAGTCTCTTCCTATCAGCTTGAAAAAGTGAGCAGCGATTATTTCTCAATCCGCGAGATCAAAGTATGGGCTGAGATCCATCCGCCGGGGTGGTCCATTGATGAGCTCGACGATCAATATGGATACTACCGACTATATCTCAAAGGAGGCATCTTCGGACCCATGCGTAAGCGCAAGAACGATCTCGTGAACAAATGGCTCCAGCAATCCAGCCTGGAGGTAAAGGCTGGATGGATCTTTGGGCAGATGGACGGCGCCAGTCCTGTTGATGTATCCAAGCGGTTTGTGTTGGATGCCACTTATAAGTACTATCCGAAGTGGTTTGACGAGATCGCTTTCTTCTTAAGATTTTATCAAGGACAGGATTATTACAATATCTATTTCCTGAATGGAAGTCTTACACAGCTTAGCCTTGGCATTACCTCTAATATCATGAGTTTTAAGAAAGCGGTTAAATATTTGAAGTAGCTTTGGTAAGTCAGCCGTCAGGAGGAATTTAAATTTATAAACGGACGGTGGACCTGGATCGGAGTCTCAGCTAGGCTATTTGAGCGGTAAGAAACCTTTTTATCACCATCACTATTGGAACATAATCCTCCATCTTACTCGGTTTGGAGCAGAAGTAATTGCAGCCTAACTCGAAGCATCTAATCTCATCCTCTTTCTTAGAAGAAGCAGTCAAAATGATTACAGGTATACCTTTGAGGAGCGGATTGGTCCGTATTTCAGCTAACGTTTCAAAACCATTTTTTAACGGCATGTTCAGATCGAGGACAATGACTTTAGGTGTTTGAGTTCGGTCCTGTTCATTTAATCGCTCTAATAAAACCTGTCCATTGGAAGCTGTATCGACCGGGCCTTTGTAACTATTGTTTAAAAGGGCTGCTTGAACGATTTCAAGATCGTCCTCGTCATCATCTACCAGATATACCATTTTAGTACTATTATTACGGCCAATTGCTTTTAGAACAATCTTAAAATTATAAATCCCCTCCAATGAATGAAAGTATTGTTACACGCAATAATGTAAAGATATGGGGAAAGGGACAACAACCGATGATGTTTGCTCACGGATTTGGCTGTGACCAGAACATGTGGCGTTACGTGACACCGGCATTTGAGGAAGACTACAAAATTATTGCGTTCGACTACGTTGGGGCTGGGAAATCTGACCTGAGTAAATATAGCGCTGAGCGCTACGCCGGTCTCAATGGTTATGCCTTGGATGTATTGGAAATATGCCAGGAGTTAAAACTGAAGGACGTCATTTTTGTAGGTCATTCGGTAAGTAGCATGATAGGCACGCTCGCCGCCATAAAAGAACCAACATATTTCTCTGACCTTATCATGATCGGTCCATCGCCCTGCTATATTAATGAGGGTGGATATAAAGGTGGCTTTGATAAAAAGGATATTGAAGACTTGCTTGAAACCATGGACAAGAACTACATAGGCTGGGCAAATTTTCTAGGACCTGCCATTATGAAGAATGGAGAGCGCCCGGAGCTTGCAAGAGAGTTAACAGAGAGCTTTTGCTCGACCGACCCTGTCATCGCCAGGCAATTTGCAATGGCTACTTTTTTTTCGGACAACAGGAAAGATCTGTTGAAGTTGACCAAGCATTCACTGATTATGCAGTGTTCTGACGACCTGATCGCCCCCAATGAAGTGGGTGAGTACCTTCATACCCACCTTCGAAAAAGCACATTAAAGAATTTAAAGGCAACAGGGCATTGCCCGCACGTCAGTGAGCCGGAAGAAACCATCGCAGCGATGAAGGCGTATCTTAACCAACGCTACCCCTAAATGGAGAGCCTCCTGGATTTTGCGCCGTGTGGATACATTTCGTTCAGAGAGGATGGGCGCATAGTTCAGGTCAACACCACGTTGTCGGGTTGGTTGGGATATGCAAAGGAGGAACTGGAGGGAAAAAGTATAGAGACCATTTTTAATCTTGCTACACGCATTTTTTATAACACACACCTGTTCCCACTGATCAGGATGCACAGCAAGGCGGAGGAAATCTTTATTTCGCTTTACACGAAACACAAGAAAGATATTCCTGTTATTACCAATGCTGAAAGACGTACAGAGACCGGACAAGCACTGATCCATTGTGTTTTCTTGACTGTGTATCAAAGAAGAAAGTATGAGGATGAGATACTCAAAGCCAGACGCGACGCAGAGAATGCCTTGAACGAAAACAGACATCTCCAGGAACTTCGAAATTCCTTGGAGAGTCAAACACTTGAGCTCGACAAACAGTATCAAAGGCAGCTAACGATCAATCAGGACTTGCTGCAGTTCAGCAAGATCATTTCGCACGATTTACAGGAGCCACTGCGTAAGATCCAGCTGTTTTCTGATGTCTTATCAGGCGACGAGCTGATAATGAGTACACCCAAGCGCAAGTCTGGAGTTGACAAAATAAATAAGGCCGCCGAAAGGCTAAGAAAATTGATCTCCGGTCTGCAACAGTACGTTACCGTAGACAGCGAGAGAACATATAAAGAGGTTGATTTAAATACGGTCGTGCAGAATGCAAAGAGCAAAGTGATCGGACAGCGCGCCGCCGACGCGCTGGAAATTGTTTGTGAAAATCTACCCACAATTCAAGGCTATGAAACGCAATTGGAATTGTTGTTTTTCCACCTCATCGATAACTCCTTCCAATTCCAGGACCCTTCACGAAAACTCCTTATCAAGATATCTGTGGTGGAGTTCGATGAAAATCTTTACAAAGTTTCCAAGGACAGATATAAATTTTCAGAGCACCTTAAACTGTCCTTTGCTGACAATGGTATTGGATTTGAAAACGCACACAGGCACTATGTCTTTGAGTTGCTGAAGAAGATAAACCCTGCCACTCAAGGATTAGGGATTGGTCTATCCTTAATCAAGAAAATCGTTGAGAATCATTCAGGAACGTTAAACGTCGAATCTGCTCCAGGGCTGGGCACAACTTTCACAATGGTTTTGCCCGTGCGATTCATTAGCGCATCATAGTGGCATATCAAAATGCGTCAGAGCTCTATAATGACTACTAAACAACGGTCGCGTTATGCCTTGAAATAATTCATAATTTCTCCCTCCTGTACTTAGCTGTTCGCTTATCGTTGATCACGCCTTTCCAATTTAAGCCATAGGCAAAGTCGTAGGCATTCCCCTCTGTGTCGACGTGAACTTTCATATCGTGTGGAACATCTTCCAGTTGCGTTTCAACAGTTTCCATGTTGGCTGGCATCTGAACGGGAAGCAAACCCGCTGGTTCAACCCCGGTGACCACGTCCATGATTGCCTGGTCCATTTCACCGAACGAATAGATAATTCCATCGACTTGTTTCTCAAATTCTGCAAACACCATTGGTTTGTTTCCATTAATGACCACTACAACAGGCTTGTTTTTCATGGCTGCCTTTGTGTCGAGTATCGTCTTCAGATCTGTGACGTTATTGGCTGTTATCTGCTTGCCCTTGTACGAACGGTTTGTGATGGTTGGATCAATGACGGGATCACCTGCGGCGAGGCTTTTTTCCCGCGCAGCACTGGCCGTATAGGGACCATACTGAAGGCTGATTGGCACATAACCGTTTCCACCATTTGCACGATCGTCTTTGCTGTAGCCTGTTCCCCCATCGGGGCTTTTCACAAACACGATTGCGAGATCGGCCTGCGATGGGTCTTCTGTAACTTTAAAATACTTAGCCACAATATTCATGCTCACGGGATACTCGATCCGTTCCGGCGTGACATTGCCAAACCAATCGCGTGCAGCAGGAACTGTGCGCTTTGGTATATAGACTGTTTTGGTTTTCTGAACTGGTAAGACTTTGTTCATATTTTTTAGCAGGACCAATGACTTCAATTGGGCTTCGTACCCAGCTTTCATGAATTCAGCATTGCCTACAACCTTCCTGGAATTGTCGGGATCCAGATACGGGTTTTCAAATAGCCCCACGTGAATAATATTCTTAAGTAGTCTGACGGCAGACTCCTCAAAACGCTTTCTTATCGCGGCTTCGCCATGCTCTTTCACGCCCATCTGGTATGCTTCCAATATTGGGGCAACAACATTATTGCCTCCGAATTGATCGACGCCCGCCATCAGCACTTTATAATGTCTTTGGGCAATAGTTAATGATTCAACACCCCACGACTTGCCCATGAATACATCCGGCGTCTTTCCTTCGTCGCCAGTGATGCCCCAATCGGTACAGACCACACCCTCGTATCCATATTTCTGACGCAGGAGATCAGTGATGATATACTTTGAAAAACCATTGCCGACATTTTCGTTGTTTTTCTTATCCTGGGCGAATGAGATGGTATAGTAGGGCATCACCGCGGAAGCCATCTTGGTTTTGCCGGACAAATTGAAAGCGCCCTTGAGAAAGGGTGTCAGTTGAGTATTAAAGTTATTCCCGGGGTATACTGCAAATTTGCCGTACGCGAAATGCCCGTCCCTTCCGCCTTCTTCCGGACCGCCGCTTGGCCAATGCTTAACCATGGCGTTTACACTTTGATATCCCCATCCATCTTTTATTTCGGTTGAGCCACTGGATGTCTGGAATCCGTCAATGTAGGCTCTTGCCATGTCTGCGGAAAGCGCGGGATCTTCCCCAAATGTTCCGCTAATTCTACTCCACCGCGGCTCACTACCCAGGTCCACCTGCGGTGAAAGCGCCG
>Ga0193753_10001433_pt1 | contig 20307 bp, 17 predicted proteins | sample H1c2metaG_FD_144925 | JGI IMG/M metagenome (GOLD analysis project Ga0193753, IMG submission 144925) | Soil microbial communities from a riparian zone of the East river system, Colorado, United States - H1c2 | ecosystem: Environmental > Terrestrial > Soil > Riparian zone | place: USA: East...
TTTGTGATATTTTCTTCTCCGCGGATGCCTTCTTTGGCCATCAGGGAGGGATTGGTTGTAACGCCATCCAGAATACCCAGGTCATTGGCTTCCCTGATCTGATCCAGGTTGGCCGTGTCGATAAAAAATTTCATATAATCAATTTAATTAAAATAGAAAAAAAATGGCAAGTTACTTATATCGCACCGCTCAACCACCTACCCTTGCTGCCTTCCGGCCCTGGGGGATTCAGCAGGAGCTGGCCGTATAAGACTTGCCGGTGCAAATATACGCAATTTGAGCTTAAAGCTTAAGGCGTAAAGCTTTTCTAAATATGGTTTCATGATTTGGCTGCCCCTTGCGGAGTTGACTATAAATGTCTACACTTTACTCTTGCTTTACGCTTTACGCTTTACGCTTAACGAATGTTATTCATGGTGCTCATGGAGTAAATCCCCACCAATTGGTCAGAACGTCCACCCAGCGTGCGATAATACACCAGGATATCATAGTTGTTCACTGTTTCAAAATGATTTCCTTCTGTAAACTCAAATGATGGCTGTCCATGTGGCACACTGCTGTTCAAGGTAACATATGCATAATTATAATACCCCATTTTCATCAATGCCGAACCTTCATATGCGCCACTCGCCGGGTTAAAAGACATCCTGGTTTGATCATTTATTTTGTAACCTGTAAATTCTCCCAATATAAAAAGATCCTTCCCTTCCAACGGAATATTGTCAGGTGGTACGAAAACAAATCGTACCCGTCCGTAATCCCCCTGAAAATTCGGATCGATCAGGTCGGTCGTCTGTATTGAGTATTTCCCATAATTATCTGTGTAGTAATAATAGGGCGAGCCCGATCTTTCCTTATCCGGTTTCAGTTGAATCACAGTTCCATTTTTAAGATAATCTACCCGCGCTATGCGATCACTTTGAAAACGAAAACTTTGCAGATCCAGCCACCGCCATTGATTTCCGCCGGGAAATACCGGTATATCGTCACTATTGTATTCAAAATTGGTTCCGGAATAAAATGAAGGATTACCCATAAAAATGGCATTGTCCCAACGGCTGTTTTGCAAAATCACTACGTGAATTTGTTGAAAAGGATTTGAGATGGGAAGAGCCTTACTATTTACAGTAAATTGAAGTTTTTGATAAGCATAGGTCAATTGCGGATTCATCGGAGGAAGTATCTGCGCTGTAATAGAAACCGCATTTTGTACTACAAGTAATCGTTTAGTGAATGCAAGTTTAGACGTATCATTGTCCATGTACACTTTTAGGAGGTAGTTGCCCGATAAGGTAATACGGGAATTATTTTCCGGCAATGATATATGATAATGCGTATAACGAATCAGCGCAACCGAAGAATAACGATATTCAGTTATCTGATTTTGGGCAAATCCGCGGATATAGTCAAAAGTGCTGATTTGTACGGGCGTCCAGTCTGCATTACAGAGCTGATAAGTGTAATAATACGATTTGACATCTGCGTCCATATCATCGAAAACAAGCTCCAGCTGTTCACTTCCGTTCAGGGTGATAACGGGATACGCAAACTGGTTTCCCTTTATATATAATTTGGCGGAAGCAATATTGGGCGTATAGACAGAGTCTGGTATTTGTGCTTCCAGATCCGAACCCATACAGATCAGGATGAATATTATCAGGTATTTCATATGCTCTTGCAAATGCAATGATAGTTCAAATCCCTAAAAAACTTTTCTGACAGCCCCGCGAAGTCTATTTTTGAGTGTTAAAATTCCCCGATTGAACTTTTCCCGTTTTATTGCGAAGCGAATCGCATTCAACAGTCAGCATTCCTTTTCAAGGTTTATCATCCGTCTTGCCATGGCAGCCACGGCCATCAGCGTAATGGCCATGATTCTAACCATAGCTTTTGCTATCGGATTCAAGTATGCGATCGCCGAAAAAATGTTTGGGTTTTCTGGTCATATACGGGTTACTCATTATAACGCGGAAAAAACAGATTCTTCTGCAGAAAAGCCGGTCCTTCTGCAGAATAACGCGGAAAAAACAGAAAAGCCGGCAACCGTGAATGATTCCGTTCTGACCATGTTGAAAAAGGATATTTCCGTAACCTATGTATCTTCATTCGCTACCAAGGACGCTATTCTAAAAGGTCCGGAAAGTTTTGAGGGGCTGAAATTAAAGGGTGTGGACCGGGGATACGCATTTGATCATTTGAAAGAATTCCTTAAATCGGGTAGCTGGATTCATTTTCCGGACAGCGGGTACAGCAACGAAATCAATCTCTCCGCCTACACAGCCAACCAGTTAAAATTGAAAACGGGTGATAAACTGTTTGCATATTTCATCCAGCCCGATGGAAGCAAACGTGTTCGGCCGCTGGTTGTGGCCGGAATTTTTAAAACCGGTATTGAGAATTACGACAGGGTAAATGCATTGGTAGATCTCAGGCTGATCCAGCGGCTTAACAACTGGTCAGCAAATGAAATCGGAGGTTATGAGATTTTCATAAAAGACTACGAGCAGGCCGATTCTGTAAGCGACCGTATATACAACAAACTTCCGCATCTGTGGGATAGCCATTCCATTACAGAAATTTACAGAAGCATATTCGACTGGCTGAACCTGCAGGACACAACCATAATCATTGTTATTGTGATGATGGTACTGGTTGCTATTCTGAACCTCGTAACCTGTCTGATTATCTTACTACTGGAAAGAACCCACATGATTGGATTGTTAAAATCCATGGGGTCGAGGGACAGGAACATTCAGCAGGTATTTCTCTATCACGGTGCATTGATAACATTCGGGGGCATTCTGCTGGGAGATTTTCTCGGCCTGCTGATTTGCTGGCTTCAGGACCGGTATGGATTTATCACACTGCCGGAAGACTCTTATTTCATTGCCACCGCAGCAGTCAGGATCAGCTGGCAGCAGGTTTGTTGGGTCAATCTGGGAACATTTGTCGTCTGTTTCGTCGTTTTACTGATTCCGAGTTTCTTCATCATAAAGCGGCTTAGCCCCGTTAAAGCGATATCATTTAACTGACCGTTTCCAGATAAGATAATAAAATGCCAGCCGCAACGGCAACATTTAAAGATTCAGCTCCACCTTTACCTGGAATTCGAATTCTCTTTGCCGCCAAAGATTGTAGCGCCGGATTGATTCCTTTTGATTCATTCCCCATCAGCAGAAGTGCTTCAGTTACCTGGATTTTCTCATGCAGATCCTCCCCATCCAAAGAACTTGCAAAAAGAGGTATTCCGGGATTCATTCTGATATATCCAGCCAGATCAGCATACATTACTTCAACACGTATTAAGCTTCCCATAGCAGATTGCACCACTTTCTGATTAAAAACATCCACGGTCTCTGGACTGCAAATCACGCGTCTTAATCCGAACCAGTCTGCAGTTCGAATGATCGTACCGAGATTCCCCGGATCCTGTATAGTGTCCAGCAAAAGTGTTACACCTGCTGCCTTTGTATGCTGATCGAAAACCGGCTTTGTAAATATTGCCAGTACCTGATTCGGTGATCCATGGAATGAAATTCTTTCCAACTCGTTTTCATCTATTTTAAAGAATAACCTTTCTTTGTCTTTTACGACTCTTTCCTGTGATATCAACCAGCTCTCGGTTGCGAAGCACTGTACCAGTTGAAGAATATCCGACTCCAACAATTCATTAACAATCTTCGGTCCTTCTGCAACAAAGACCCCGTCTGCATCGCGGAATTTTTTATGGCCTAAGTTTTGGATATATTTGACCTGCGATCTTACAAGCATGGATTCCCCGTTTTAATAATATGTCATATTGCCGGCAAGTTACATCATCACTGGTCAGACCTGCAATCGTTCCGGCGATTCTGATTTTCGCCCTTTTTTCCTGCCGAGTTCCAGTAGATTTCCAACGGGGCAAACCCTTTGTTTACAGAACGACCATTAAAGTAGAGGGAAATATCAAAGGTGATGAAAAACAAGATCTGGAAATTCGTCTTCAAAATCAACTGGACGACAGTTTGCAGACAAAAACGGTCACCGCTTTTTTCTCAGGCTGGCACTTCGTATACAAAAAACTGGCTAACCCGCCCGTATTTGATACGGCCAATCTGACCCGTTCCATCTATTTCATGAACAGCCTGCTGAATTCAAATGGTTATTACTCCCCTCAGATAAAAGATACTGTCTTCATTAAGACGATGGATAAAAATGACAGTTTAAAAGAGCAAAGAGTAACCATTCAATTTATTGTAAATCCCGGAAAGCAAATGGTTTTCGATTCCGTAGGTTTCAGTTTGACAACAACTGAATTTCAACAGATCGCGATGGAGTCCAGAAATCAATCCTTGATAAAAGTTGGCCAGCCATACTCAAAGCAATTGCTGACCAGTGAGGTAAACAGGCTGGTTGACAGTTTCCGCAACAACGGCTATTTCCGGTTCACAAAGGAAGATCTTTATGTAGAACATGACACCGTGTTTTCAGCTCTGATTGACCCTTCCCTCGATCCGATCGAACAGGCTGAATTGCTGGAAAAATTAAAACAGAAAAAAGAAAATCCTACGGTTACTGTGGTGGTGAGGCAACGGCCCACACGCGATTCGACCCACCTGATAAAATATTATATCGGGCAGACAACGGTATATCCTGACCTGACAGTAGGAGTAGATACGATTGCCTTCCATTCTGACACAACGGTTATCAATCAGATTAAATTCATCAGTCAGACAAATAAATTTAAACTGCCGTTCATTGCAAACAACATATATCTTTTACCCGGCGGATTATACAAACAGCAATTATACTTCAGGACCTCCAACCGGTTGAGCCAGCTCCCTGCCTGGCAGTATAATAACATTGAATTTCAACGTTCCCCATACAGTGACAGTTTGCTGGACATGACCATCCGGATGTATCTGGCGAAAAAACAAAAAATTTCCGTTTCTCTGGAAACAAGTTATAATACCAACGATATCGTAACAACTTCAAATGTATTTGGAACCAGCCTGATCCTGGCATTGCAAAACAGAAATGCCTTTAAACAATCTATACTTACAAATACAAGTTTATCCGGCGGTGTGGAGATAGGCTCAAATACGATACAAAATGCAGACGGCAGTTATTCGCATCCTATAGGTGTACAGACGATCCTGGCTGCTTTATCTCACACAGTTGCGATTCCCCGCATTATTCATATTCTTCCGTTTATAAATTTCCCTGCAAACCTGGAACAAAAAGGATTCAATACGCAAACGCTGATTAACGTAAATGCAAATTATACCAGGCGTATTGATTTTTTCACCATGGTCAGTGTAAATGGATCATTTGGATACCAGTGGTCAAAAACCACCATTCATTCAAAAAACGACAAGAGTTTTGCAGTCACAAAAAGCTATTTATGGAAACCCATCAACATAGAAAATACCACACTTCCCAAAACGACTGACAGCTTTGATCGCTATCTGAAGGCCAATCCTGCATTTCAACTATCATTCAGGCCGGGATTGGTAATCGGGCAGACATTTGCCTATAATATTGTGCGGGCGAAAGGAAATAAAATAAATTATTTCCTGGTCGATTTTGAACAAAGCGGTGCTTTGCTGGGCTTCATTAAGTCACTGGATAAAGGTCCTCTGCTACGTTACATTCGTGGAGAAGTAGAATTTCGTCACAATATAGATTATGGCAAAAATCAAATGGTATTCAGAACATATGCAGGAGCCGGTTATGCGTATGGGCTAACCAGTACGGGTTATGAAAACACGTTACCTTTTTTTAAAGCATTTTATTCTGGCGGTCCCAACAGCATGCGAGCCTGGCAGGTTAGAAACCTGGGACTGGGATCTGCAAAATATTATAGCGGCAGCTTAAGTAACTATGATCTTCGGTTTGGAGATATCAAGTTGGAGTTTAATGCTGAGTACAGATTTTTACTTGGGACACTGTTCGGAATCAAGTTCAAAAGCGCATTATTTACCGATGTCGGTAATATTTGGAACTGGAAACCAATTAATAATTCCGATTCAGCAATCGGGAGTAATTTTGAACTGAATTCCTTCTACAAAGAACTTGCCTATGGCGCAGGAACCGGTCTCCGGCTTGATTTTAATTATTTTTTGATCCGGCTGGACTGGTCATACCGCATTCATGATCCACAGGCCCTGGTAGGTTCAGACAAATGGTTTTATGACTTGAAATTAGGAAGCGGACAGTTACAATTGGGAATCAATTATCCGTTCTGATAAATTCAGGGCTTCCGGATCGATTGCATCTTTCAGAAGATATTCACCTATTCTCGTACGGCATAGTGAGCTGAGATAGGCACCGCAACCGAGATATTCCCCGATATCATTTGCCAGACTTCGTATATACGTGCCTGTTGAGCAAATAACCCGAAAATGTACCAAGGGTAATTGCTGAATTTCCATCTCAAACAGGCTGACTGTTACTTTCCTTCCATCCAACACAACGGCTCTTCCCTGCCTCGCCAGATCATAAGATCGTTCTCCGTTTTTTTTTATGGCAGAATAAACGGGAGGTATCTGGATGATATCTCCTGTAAATTTCTTACCTGCCTCTTTCACGTGAGCGGGAGTCAGGCCTGAAAAATCTTTTTGGTTCCCGGGCGTTGTTTCCATGTCGTAAGAGGGAGTTGTGGCGCCTAAAGTAAAAGTACCGGTATACTCTTTTTCTTTGGCCATGTATTCGTTGATCTTCTTTGTGAATTTTCCGGTGCACAAAATCAGCAACCCCGTTGCCAATGGATCCAGGGTTCCCGCATGGCCCACTTTTGCATGCACCCGGTTTCTTATTTTCTTTACAACATCAGCCGAAGTCCAGCCCAGAGGTTTATTAACCAATATCACACGTCCTTCTTCAAATGGATTCATTTCTTTCAATTTATCGTCTAAACCGGGAGATCAGATTTCCCTTCTTGCTTTTATCTGAAGATATTTATTTACCACATCCACACTCAATTTTTCCGGCGCCGTTAGTAAAGCAGCAATTCCATACCGCTGAAGTTCCTTTATAATCAGCTTTTTCTCCAGGATAAATTTTTCTGCAATCACTTTTTCATACAGTCTTTCAACATTCAATGCCTGGCCGGAAGCAAGCGCCTGAATGGATGTATTTTCAAAAAAAACAACCATCAGCAAATGCTTTTGCGATATACTTCGCAAGTAAGGTAATTGCCTGTTCAGGGCTGTTATTGATTCAAAATTAGTAAATAAGATAAGCAGGCTGCGTTGTGTGATATTTGTTTTAATAAGTTTATGCAGGAAGGCAAAATCCGATTCCAGGAATTTCGTATTCAGATTATATAATGCCTGAACAATACTGGCCATCTGGGTGGACCGGTGGTTCGCGGGAAGGAAATTACCCGTCTTATCTCCAAAACTGATAATCCCTGCCCTGTCCTGACGGGTGATGGCCACCGAGCTCATCGCCAGTGTGGCGTTCACTGCATAATCCAGCAAACTCAGCCCGTCAAACGCCATCTTCATCGTCCGGCCCTTATCTATGATGCAATATACCGGCTGGCTTTTTTCATCCGTAAACATGTTGATCATCAGTTGACCTCCGGTTCGTCCCGTCGCTTTCCAATTAATACTCCGGATATCGTCACCGCCGACATATTCACGTATCTGTTCAAACTCCAGGCTGTGCCCGGTTTTTCTGACTTGTTTGTAACCAATATTTCCCGGCTCCGTAATATGCGCCATAAATTCGAACTGACGCAGGTGGAGAAACGACGGGAAGACCTTAACAGATTTTTTTGCTGAGAAAGTTTTGCGCCGGATCATTAACTCTAAAGGTGTTTTGATATAAATGTATATATCACCAAAAAAATATTCGCCCCGTTCTTTCGGGAACATCACATATTGAAGCGTGGCTTTCTCCTCCGGATCAAGTATGGAATGCATTCTGAAATCCCTGATCTGCCAGGATTCGGGAAATTCATCCAATAAGAGAAGCCGGGCCCTGAAGGGATAATGGTTCACGATCATCCAGTAAACTGTATTACCATCTCCGTTACTCAGCCGTTCCGGTAATAAACGTTCAACCGACACGGGATTTCTCTTAGTATACAAAACAAGCCAGTCAACCAGAAGTAAACATGCCAGCAAACCCAGCGCCATCAGGGCGATATCAAATAGAAATGGAATCAGATAAGAAAGGGCAAATAAAAAAATGACAGCCGCCATTGACCGGTAAAACCGTTTTCCCAAAAAAATGGATAAGTACAGCTGTTTAAATATTCCCATGCTATCTTGGAATTTCCGAAGATTGAATGATTTGTTTGATCACGTCATCAGTGGTTCCACCCTCCATCTCTTTTTCAGGAGAGAGTACCAGACGGTGACGAAGAACTGCGGGCATGACATATAATATATCTTCCGGAAGCACAAAATCCCTTCCATTCATCGCAGCTATTGCTTTGGAAGACTGCAAAATACCAATAGATGCCCGTGGAGAGGCACCCAGATAAATGGATTTATTCTGCCTGGTGGAAGCCACTACTGAAACAATGTAACGGATCAATTTCTCCTCTACATGAATTTTACTCACCAGTTGGCGGAGATCCATGATGATATCAGCGTTTAATACCGGACGCACTTCATCACTGATCATGGCACCTCCGTGTGCATGATGTTTATTAACAACAATGATTTCATCCGCTTCGCTGGGATAGTCCACTTTTATTTTAAAAAGGAAGCGGTCAAGCTGGGCCTCCGGTAAATGATACGTTCCCTCCTGTTCGATTGGATTTTGCGTAGCTACTACCAGAAAGGGTTGTTGCATTTTCATCGTTTGTCCATCCACCGTGATTTGTCTTTCCTCCATCACTTCGAAAAGAGCTGCCTGTGTTTTTGCCGGTGCCCGATTGATCTCATCGATCAAAATGATATTGCTGAATATGGGCCCGGGCCGAAATTGAAATAGCATTTCGCGCGGATTAAAAATGGAAGCCCCGATTACATCGCCCGGCATCAGGTCGGGAGTAAACTGTATCCGGGAAAAACCGACATCTATGGAACGGCTAAGCAGTTTGGCGGTCAGTGTCTTGGCAACACCGGGAACTCCTTCTATCAGAATGTGACCGTCTGCCAGGATGCCAGCAATCAGGAGCTCGATCATTTGTTCCTGACCCACAATTACTTTACCCATTTCGGCCTTTAGTTTGCTAAGCGTTTCACTGAATTCCTGCAGGGGTGTTCTTTCGCCAAATAATTTTTCTTCCATTGTTATGACGGTTTATTAAATTGATTGATTTGTTCGTGAAGATCCATTAACTCCCTGTCAGATACATCAGATTTCATCCTCAGTTCATAAATGAACTGGATCATTTGTTTGATTTCGTCAACCGGCCTGCCTGAACGAAAGGCGAGCCTGAGAGCGAATTCCTCATTGAGCTGCGAAGTAGGCAATTGATAGGTTGACCGGACATTCTCAAGAAAAGCCGCAACCATTTTCGAGAATAGGTTCTGATTATTTTTCTGTTGAAAATAAAGACGTCCCACTGTTTTAATAAAGTCTTCGGACGCATTCCGTAATGGCTGAATCTCCCCGATGGGGCGCTGTTTTCGTTTTGATTCCACAATAAACATCAAAAGAAAAAGAAGGACCGTCAGCCAGAACGCCCATCTCAGTGACCGTTTGCTTAATATAAAATGTAACGCGGAAAAACTTTTCTGATGTTTTCTGTACCTGAAATAATCCGACCATTCAACGACTGCAGTTTGTCTGGGTATATAAGAAAATGCCAGATCGTAATAGGATTTATTGTTTTTATGCAGTAAAAAAAAATTGCTGAACTCAAAAGGATTCAGATGCACAAAGATGGATCCACCGTGTTCATATGCAATCCGTATAAAATTCGGCTGACCCTTGGAATTTTTTCCCAGCACGGTAGTGTAAGCGGAATCAGAGACATCGAAATGGTTATCGAAATCGTACCCCGGATAAGTAAATTTTTCCCATTCGTTACGATTTGGATTCAGGATGCTGACCTCGCTGCTGTCCTGAAATAGAAAAAAACTGGTTCTCTGTTTCTGGTGAAGCATGGTCATCACGGTATCTTCTATATGAAGAGCTGCGATAAAAACCTGGTTCCCGGAAGCCGCATATCGGATGATGGAACGCATTTCGTCCGGTTCAGGCGCAAACAGGGGGCTCAGGATAATCAGCGCCCTGGCCGTATCTTCCGCTGATTCACTTTGAAACAGAATCGGGAATTGATTACCCGTACGAATATCTGCATTTGGGAAAACAGAAGAAAGATTTTCAAATGCATACCGCGTGCCATATGGAATTTTATCCATGCGCCAGAGACTTACCCTGCTATCCAGTCGCTTCCTGCAGGAACTGCAAAGCCCCAGTATGCAGAAAATAAAAAAACCATATCGTATGAATTGTTTCAGACCGATATTTTTTCCTGAAATGAATCGAATTTCATCTTCAATGAATCAAATACTTCTTTGTTCAGATTAAAATCTCCAAAATAGATATATTCATAGGCCGAGGCCAGGTAACGGAACTGCGACGCCAGGGGATGCTGACCGAAAGCACGACCGATTTCCGTATTCGTTGTTGAATCCCGTATCTGGATAATTTTATTATCTGCAGCCGAATGTATCAGGCGCAGAAATAAATAACGAATAGCAAAACGGTAATTTCCTTCAGCCTGGAATTTCCTGATCGTTTCATCGTAATCCACCGGGCCTCGCGATAGTGAATCCGGTTCATCCTGTTGTGGTTGTTCATTGCGCCTGCTGAACCATTTGAAATTATTTTCCTTTGCCAACAGAAATATGCCATACGCTATCACCGCAATCAAAGCGAGGAAAACGATCCATTGAACAACTTTATTTCTTAGAAAATTCCAGAATGGAGATGGGCTTTGATTATTTTGAACCTTGTCTTTTTTCCAGTATTCAGGATCATTCGCATATTCATAATCCCGGTCTGCCAGCCACTTATTCACTTTGGGTTGTGAAACTTCTCTAAGCGCGTATGAATTCAGGTATAAACTGTCTTTGACAGGCCTGTAGAGACTGTCATCACTGAAATATGTTATGGCGGCATCACTCGCAACAGCAGATGAATCCACGACGGATGAAGAAGAATCGCTTTGCACCGAAACCGAATCCTCCACCGTAACTGATGAATCGGTCCGGGCCTGGGAATAGACGGTTCCCGGGCAGGAAACAAAAAAAATTAAAAATATTCTGAAAAAATATTTATGCATGTAGGGATGGTCAGGATTTTACAGTTTGAACCATCTTTTGTCCGTTGCTGATTCGGATCGGATAAATAATAAAATACCAGATGATAAAAACAGCAGAGGATATCAGTATTAATAAGCTCAGCCATACCGGCATTTGCGAATAACGGGTCACAAACCCTTCCAGAAATGCCGCCATAATAAATACCGGGATCAGCCCGATCATCATTTTTACACCGTCTTTAACCCCAAGCCTGAGAGAAGGAAATCTCTTATAGGTGCCGGGGAAAAGCAGGCTTTTTGCCAGCACGAGACCAGCTGCTCCGGCAATGATAATGGAAGAAATTTCGAGTGTTCCATGTATCCATATGACCAGCACGGATTTCCAGCCCAGGCCCTTGGAAAAAAAATAATACTGAAATGCCCCAAGCATGACTCCATTGTTAAAGATCAGCCATAACGTTCCCAATCCGGCCAGCAGGCCTGAAATAAATATCATGAAAGAAACCTGCACGTTGTGAACGGCGATCCACAGAAACATGGATAGAGAATCCTGTCCCTTATACACACCAAACGGGTCTCCCTTTGCAATATTCTGATCAGTCATTTCAACATAATCATTACCCAGCACACCCCGAACAAATTCCTGGTCGTTTGCTGCCGAGAACGCAGCCATAACAGCAAAAAAAAGAAAAATCATAAATGAATACAGCAGTAAGCGGTGATGCCTGCGGATTACCAGGGGCAATTCGGTTTTCCAGAACCGTATAATACGTGAAGATTCCTCCTTTTTATTTTTATAGATGCCCAGGTAAATACCGGAAGCTAATTTGTTGAGATAGAGTGTGACTTTACTCTGCGGATAGAATGTTTTTGCATAGCCCAGGTCATTGACGAGCTCTGTAAACCGCGCGGCCATTTCATCAGGATCCGATGTCGGATCATACTGATAATTTTTCCACTTCTCAATATTCTGTTGTATGAATTGACCTTCACGCACAAATACAGTACATTTATTTATAAATATAATGTTTCCGCGAATATTATGTTAACCGTAAAACTGGACACCGGATTTAATATTGAGATTGATTTTCCCATCAGTCCATTTCACCGGCGCATGTTCGCATGTTGTATAGACTGGCTGCTTCTTTATCTCTATTGGCTTTTGTCAAGCGCTGTCATCGAATATTTTACAGGCAAACACCTTCCGGAGCTGGACTGGAGATCAGTGCTGAAAGACTTTCCGCTGCTGATTTACTTTCCCGTAATGGAAATACTTACAAACGGACAAACCATCGGGAAAAAAATTCTGGGAATACGCGTCATTACACTCGAGGGCGGGCAGGCTTCCATCAGTCAGTATATTATCAGATGGGTTTTCAGGCTGGCCGACTTTCCTATCTGGATATTCGGCGCTATAGCAACCGGGGCGCTTCCCTGGTATTGCAGTGTTCTGGCATTCTCAGGAATCGCATGCATCATCATATCCGATAAATCTCAGCGGATAGGTGATATTGTTGCCGGTACAATCGTCATTTTCACACGTTCAAAAACTTCCTGGCAGGATACCGTTTTTACAGAACTGGAACCTGATTATAAACCCCGTTACCCGCAGGTTATGCAAATGAGCGACAAGGATATCAATTCCCTCAAAATGATTATTGAAACGATTAAGAAAAATAATAATCATGATCTCGCTTTTCGCATAGCGGAAAGAATCAAATGGAAACTGAATGTACAGGCAGACCAGGATTCGAAAGATTTTCTGGAAACCCTGCTCAAGGATTATAATTATTATTCAAGACACTAGTTAGTGCCTTCCGACAATCGCTCCAATGATACCGAAAATAAGAGCCAGTGTATAAAATGACAAATACACGATTACTAAAATTCCCAAAAACTTATATAAAGATTTCAGGTTTTTGAAGGACTCCGTTAAGGTGGGTTGATCATTATTATTTAACGCCTTACGCATTTTAGAAGAGAAATTAAATAAATAAAGCGAAGGGAAAAACATAATAAGCGAGCTGACAATGATAAAAAAGCTGAAAAACACGTTGAGTGCTGATGACATGCCTGAATCCCCTAAGCCAGACATCATGCTGGTTATCAGACTGGTGAAAAAAAGACCTACAATAACCATAAGGCCGCAACCTATAAAACCAATAATTGCAAGAAACCGGCCCCAGCGGGCAGTTTCGCTCAGATAATTTATTGATGGCTGATCTATTTGCAGTTCAAAGAGGTTGGTTGATTGTTCCATGGAATTAATTTTGTTTAAGGGGATGAGATGTTAAATAAAAGAAAAATCCATCAGTATTCAAAAAAAGCTTAAGGCTTAAAGCGCAAAGCCTAAAGCCAAATGGCATATTGAACACCTACTTTGTTCGACAACTATTAACTCTTAACTCTTAACTATTAACTGTCAATAGGCTCTCGCAAAAAGCACCCTTTGATGGCTGGGTTTACCGCTGTAGATGCATAACCCCTCTTCCGCTGGATTATTCAAAGGAATACAACGGATGGTTGCTTTTAGTTGCTCCTTGATTGATTCTTCTGTTTCCGCGGTTCCGTCCCAATGGGCTGAAATAAACCCCCCCTTTGTATCGAGCAGTCGTGCAAATTCATCCCAATTGTCGGCCCTCGTTATATGGGCATCCCGGAATGCCAAAGCTTTCCGGTACATTGATTCCTGGATATCTGCCAATAGTTTTTCTATTCTTTCATTGAGACCTTCCATTGGAACATTCATTTTTTCCCTGGTATCCCTTCGGGCAATTTCAATGGTTTCATTATCCAGGTCCCTTAGACCCAGAGCAATACGAACAGGAACCCCTTTTTTCTCGTATTCTGCGAATTTCCATCCGGGCCTGTTGTAATCATTATTGTCAAATTTCACCCGGATACCCATCTTCTTCAAACCTGCGGTGATTTCTTTTCCTTTCGCGTCTAATAAATCCTTTCTTTCATCCCCTTTGTAAATCGGAATGATCACCACCTGGATGGGTGCTATGCGTGGAGGTAAAATAAGTCCCTCATCATCACTGTGTGCCATCACCAGGGCACCTACAAGCCGGGTACTCACACCCCAGCTTGTTGCCCAAACATATTCCAGTTTATTTTGTCTGTCGGAAAATTTCACATCAAAGGCTTTGGCAAAATTCTGACCCAGGAAGTGCGAAGTACCTGCCTGTAAAGCCTTGCCGTCCTGCATCATGGCTTCAATACAATAGGTTTCAACAGCACCGGCAAAACGCTCACTGGCCGTTTTTACGCCCCGGATGACCGGAACCGCCATATAATTCTCAACGAAGTCCGCATACACCCTTAACATCAGTTGGGATTCTTCAACAGCCTCGTCAGCGGTTGCATGCGCCGTATGCCCTTCCTGCCAGAGAAATTCAGTGGTTCGAAGAAAAAGTCTTGTTCTCATTTCCCAGCGAACCACATTCGCCCACTGATTGATGAGCAATGGAAGGTCACGATAGGACTGAATCCATGTTTTATAGGTATTCCAGATAATCGTTTCACTCGTTGGCCGTACGATCAGTTCCTCCTCCAGCTTTGCTTCCGGATCTACGATAATACCCCCGCCATCCGGATCATTTTTCAGACGGTAATGGGTAACTACGGCGCATTCTTTTGCAAATCCCTCCACATGTGCAGCTTCCCTGCTCAAAAAACTCTTCGGAATGAAAAGTGGGAAATAAGCGTTTTCATGACCGGTCTCCTTGAACATCCGATCCAGTTCATCCCGCATTTCTTCCCAGAGGGCAAATCCATACGGCTTAATAACCATACAACCTTTGACGGCAGAATAGTCAGCCAATCCACCCTTAATGACCAGGTCGTTATACCACTGTGCATAATTCTCTTCCCGGCTAGTGATTTCTTTACTCATATTTGGATATTCAAACCAGACTTGTTGATTCAGCTCATTTTAACAGTTCGGTCCGGTAATTTTCAGAAGAAGATGTATATATTTTGTAATTTTGTTAAAAGGCTCAAAAGTAGTAACTTAAGATTGAAAATTCTAAAAGCTTTCGCCATGAAACGTCCCTATATACTCATAATCATAGCTCTCTTGTTCGTTACCTTAAATAGTTGTTCGGTTTACAGAAATAATCCGACGCCTGATGATGTATATTATTCACCCGGCGCTCCGGCCGTGAGTCAGTCTTCTGCTCAAAATAACAACTCGGATTATTATAGCACGCCAAATGATAATTATGTTAAGATGCGTGTACAAAATCCTGATAAGTGGTCTTATTTTGATGATTACAACTATGACTATTACGGAGGTGGATTTTCACCTTATTCCCCTTACGGGACCGGCATTGGATTGAGTATTGGCTTCGGTGCCGGATATTATAGTCCGTACTACGGCGGCTTCGGCTATTACAGCCCGCTGAGTTATTATAACAGCTATTATGCCTGGAATAATTTCTATAACCCTTATTACGGCGGCGTTATCATCGTAAACGGGAAAAATAATACGACTCCCGCTTATACACGTATGAGTAATTTTAACCCTACGGCATATCAGGGAAATTATTATAACGCCCGGCCCGGCACCAATTTCATCAACGCCAATTCAGGCCGTAATTCAACAAACAATTCCGGCAATAATTTTAACAGATCCACAAACAGCCGTCCTGCATTTAATAACAGCAATTATACGCCTATGCGCTCCTCTCCTTCCAATTTTGGTGGCGGCAGCAGTGGCGGTGGTGGTGGTGGCGGCTCCCGCGGTGGCGGTATTTCTCGTCCAGGCAGGTAATTCTTGATTGAAGATGAAATGTTTCTTAATTCTGTGCCCGTTTCTTTTATTTAGTTTTCTACTCAGGGCACAACTTCCGGAAGATGCATTACGCATGTCTTATACACGCCCCTCAGGCACTGCCAGAGAGCAGGCAATTGGTGGTGCTATGGGTTCTCTCGGAGGGGATATTTCCGCGAATTATGTAAACCCGGCAGGATTGGGATTTTACAAAACCGCTGAGGTTGTTCTGAGCCCCGGCTGGTCATTTGGTTCAACGAAAACGGCATATCTTTCGAACAATGTCAAAAGTCCTTCTTACAACAATTTTATTTTAGGTACGTCCGGAATGGTAATGGGTTGGGCCAACGAACCTGATAGAAGTTCATCATTCAGTCTGGCAGTAAACCGGAGTGCAGATTTCAATGGGCATATTAATTACCAGGGAAAAAATAATTACTCATCTGCTTCAGAAGCTTACCTGGAGGAATTTAATGGGTCCGGATTATCAATCGATAATGCCATCTCAAGCCCCGGCTTATCATACGGTACGAGAATGGCGCTGTATACTTATCTGGTGGACACATCCCAGGGAGGTTTCGGACCAAATATTAATCAACCCGGAAAAGTACTGGCTGCAGGTGGTGAACTGGGTCAGAATACAGATATCCAAACCACTGGTGGCATCACGGAAATAGCACTGGGAATTGCCGGCAATTACCATGATAAATGGTATTACGGTATTTCGATCGGCGTTCCGATTGTTAACTACAGCCGTGACACGCGATACACTGAAACGGATCTCAGCGGCGATTTGAATAATGATTTCGCTTCTTACACTTACTCCGAAAACTATTCAGCCAAGGGAGTGGGTGTCAATGGCAGGCTGGGCGCGATTTTCCGGCCCAACCTGAACTGGCGAATCGGATTGGCTGTGCATACACCTACTTTTTATTCCATCACCGACTATCTTTCAGCCGACATGGTAACCAATACGGAAGGATATGCCGGCGTACGAAAAGTCTCCTCCGCCACTTTGGATAATGCGGCGGCAGTAAGCAATAAACTGGAATATGACCTTCAAACACCCTGGCATCTGGTTGCCAGCGGTTCCTATATTTTTCCGGGTTCTGTAACCGAAGGTAAAATGGGATTTATCACGGCCGACGTTGAATACATTGCCAATACCGGCAGTAAATATAGTTTCCCGCTTGATGACAATGGAAACCCTGTGAATGACAACGGTTATTTTGATGGTGTAAACAGCGTCATCAAATCGTTCTACGAAAATACATTTAGCTTCCGGCTGGGTGGAGAGTATAAAATAGATGAACTCGCTTTCCGCCTGGGTGGATCTTATTCGATGGACCCATATTCTTCCTCGGCATTAAAGGGAAACCGGATGACGGTGGGTGGTGGACTGGGCTATAGGAAACGCGGAATATTTATTGATCTTGCATATGTGGAATCTATCCTGAACGATGTAAATTTCCCTTACCGTCTCGGAGACAAAGACAATGTTTATTCCACCGTAAAACAATATACCGGCAATCTCTTACTCACGTTCGGTATTAAGTTTTGATTTCTCTGTATGCCTCCAGGATATTTTTTTTAAATTCATCATCCAGCCAGATCAGATGCCTGTTTTTATTCAGCCAGGTGATTTGTCGCTTGGCATAATGCCGCGTATTCTGTTTTATGAGTGAAACCGATTCCTCCAGTCCTGACTTGCCCTGCAGGTATTGAAATAATTCGGAATATCCAACCGTTTGTAACGCGTTCAGATGCTGATAAGGAAGAAGAGAACCCGCTTCTTCCAATAATCCCGCACTCATCATCTGGTCTGCACGGTGATCGATTCGCTGATATAATTCTTTTCTTGGCAAACGGATACCGAATTCAAGTATTCGAAAATTCCTTTGTTTTTTTTGCTGATTCCGATACGTAATGATGGACCTCCCGGTACTTTGAATCACTTCAAGTGCGCGCATCATACGTTGTGGATTTGTCATTTCTCCGGACTCATAAAATAATGGATCAGTTTGTTGTACAGATTTCTGCAGCCAGATGAGCCCCAGGTCACGATATTGATCGGTAATTTTTTTTCTGATGCCTTCATCGATTGGAGGAATCTCATCCAGACCCTCGCGAAATGCCCTGATGTAGAGACCTGTTCCTCCGCACATCACCAGGGTATCCCGACTGGAAAATATTTCTTCACACCAGGATAATGCGAGAGACTCGAATATGGATGCATTTACTTCTTCCAGTATAGAATGGGAATTGACAAAAAAATGCTTAACCGCTGAAAGCTGCTCAGGGCTTGGCTTCGCGACACCGATATTCAGTTCGCGAAAACACTGCCGGCTGTCTGCCGAAATAATAGAAGTGTTAAAATGCCTGGCAACTTCAATAGCCAATGCTGTTTTACCCGAGGCCGTGGGGCCTGAAATAATAATGACTGTTTTGGGGAACATTATTCGAGTGCCGTATCCTCTTCCGGACCGATTTCTTCTTCTTCTGCATCCAGGTCGCCGGTTTCCTCACCTACTTCGCTAAATCCCTCTGCGCTTCTGTTCAAATCATACTTTTCCTCCACTTCAGCCAGTTTGTCGCCTATCAAACCACGGGTACCATATTGTGAAGGTCCGATGCTTTCTGATTTCAAGACAGCGGGATATTCCAGTTTACTATTTTCTTCCTTTGACACATTGATCAACTCGACCAGAAAATACCAGTTCTTTACAAAATCGTAGAGATAGACAAATTTCTGGTTTGGATCCTTTATTTCGGTCCCAATGGCGGTTTCAGACATAAGCAATGGCGGCACTTTATACTCCTTATCATATTTTTCAAGGGAAATCTCCCTACCGCGTTGCCAATGATCGTTACTTCTGAAAAAAGTAGCCTGGTGCTTATTATCAAACTCGTAAGCTTTTAATATTACCTGATGCAATTCCAGAAAATGCTGATTATGCTTTACCACCACATCCCGGTAAACACTATCATCTTCCTCAAAATATACCCTGAATTTTAAAACTGCCATAATGTTACTGGTTATAAAGGCCAAAAATAAATGAAACCATCAAATTATCGGCCAGCTTATTTTATTTGTCGTTAATACCCTCGACCCGGCCAACTGGTTTCAAATCCATTTCGGCTGCTTTACGCAACATGTACTGACTGGCAGCCTCAATAGAATTTTCAATTTCTCCTTCAAGAATTGCTTCACGGATCAGATTTTTCAGCTCTCCTACTTTTCTGGAAGGTCCGATACCAAAAATCTCCATGATCATTTCCCCGGATACCGGAGGCTGCCAGTTCCTGATACGATCCTTCTCTTCCACTTCTGCCAGACGTTTGCGCACCAACTCAAAGTTTTCCAGGTATCGTTTTACTTTTTGTTTGTTCTTGGATGTTATATCGGCTTCGCAAAGAATCATCAGCAAATCGATATCTTCTCCGGCATCAAATAATAATCTGCGAATCGCAGAATCCGTAATATTTTCTTTTGTCAGACTGATGGGCCGAAGATGCAATTCCACGAGTTTGCGAACAAAACGCATTTTGTCATTCATCGGCAACTTCAGCTGATCAAAAATCTTTGGAACCATCCGGCCGCCAACTACTTCATGACCGTGAAAAGTCCATCCATGTCCCGGCTCAAATTTTTTTGTTGCGGGTTTGCCGATGTCGTGCAAAATAGCTGCCCATCTGAGCCAAAGATCATTTGTTTTGACAGCGATATTATCGAGCACCTGCAGTGTATGGTAGAAATTATCTTTATGCCCGAGTCCGTCAATATATTCCGCGCCGGACAGATCCGCCATTTTTGGGAAAATGATTTGCAACAGGCCCGATCTGAAAAGCAGGTCGAATCCAATCGAAGGTTTGGGTGTCGCTATCATCTTATTGATCTCTTCGGTTACTCTTTCCTGTGAAATGATTCTTATCCGGTCGGCATCCTGAATGATTGCATTGAACGTTTCAGAATCAATCTCAAATCCAAGCTGAGCGGCAAAACGGATAGCGCGCAACATTCGTAAAGGATCATCACTAAACGTAGCCAATGGATCCAGCGGAGTATGTATTCTTTTTTGTTCCAGGTCCCGGAGCCCGTTAAAGGGATCAATCAGCCTGCCATAATGATCTTTATTCAGACTCACAGCGAGGGCGTTGATCGTAAAATCACGCCGGTTCTGATCGTCTTCCAGTGTTCCCGGAATAATATCCGGTTTACGGGAAGCAGCGCGGTAACTTTCTTTGCGGGCCCCGACAAATTCAACATCCAGAAAATGTCCGTCTGTTTCCTGAATTTTAAAATGGGCGGTTCCGA
>Ga0193753_10001434_pt1 | contig 20303 bp, 17 predicted proteins | sample H1c2metaG_FD_144925 | JGI IMG/M metagenome (GOLD analysis project Ga0193753, IMG submission 144925) | Soil microbial communities from a riparian zone of the East river system, Colorado, United States - H1c2 | ecosystem: Environmental > Terrestrial > Soil > Riparian zone | place: USA: East...
GCGCGGCGGCGATTACTTCGTTCCGCTGCGCGACCGGATGCGCCGCGCCCGAGCTCAGCAGGCCGATCTCTTCGTATCCATTCACGCCGATTCGATTCGCGACCGCAGCATCGACGGGTCTTCCGTGTACATCTTGTCGCCGCGGGGCGCCACGGACGAAGCCTCACGTTGGCTCGCAGAACGGGAGAATGCGTCGGACCTGATCGGCGGCGTATCTTTGGATGACAAAGATGATGTCCTGGCTTCCGTGCTGCTCGATCTGTCGCAGTCGGCGTCGTTGAATGCAAGCCAGGTGGCGGCCGAGCGCGTGCTGCGCCAATTGACGCAAGCCGGCGAAGTTCGCAAGCATGACGTGCAGCAGGCGCGATTCGTCGTCTTGAAGTCCCCCGACATTCCCTCGATGCTGGTTGAGACCGCCTATATTTCAAACCCGCAGGAGGAGCTGCGGCTGCGGACCTTCACGCATCAGGCAAGGCTCGCCGCCGCAATCCATCAGGGCGTGCACGACTATTTTTACGCCAATCCGCCGATGGGCACGCGGATCGCGCAGCTGGCGGCCGCCGCCTCGCCGCGGCAGGTGCTCGCAACGGCCAACACGGGCGGCGCGGGCGACTAGCCAACCGGCGCGCGATCGCGCGCCTTACTGACGCTTGTGCGAAAATGCGCGACCCGAGGTCGCCATTGCCCATTCAATTACTGTCCGACTCCCTCATCAGTCAAATCGCTGCCGGCGAGGTCATTGAGCGCCCGGCCTCCGTCGTCAAGGAACTGGTGGAAAACGCGTTGGACGCCGGGGCGCGGCGCATCGACGTCGAATTGGAACGCGGCGGTTGCGGGCTGATTCGCGTCCGCGACGATGGCAGCGGCATCGACCCTTCTGAAATCAGCCTGGCGTTGGCGCGGCATGCCACCAGCAAGATCGCCTCGCTCGGCGATCTCGAGCACGTCTCGACCTTAGGCTTCAGGGGTGAAGCATTGCCGAGCATCGCCTCCGTGGCACGCCTGTCGCTGGTATCGCGCTGCGCGGGCGCGGAGCATGGCTGGGTGGTGAACGCGCGTGACGGCGAGCTCAGTGCGCCGGCCCCGGCCTCGCACGGGTTCGGCACCAGCGTCGAAGTGCGCGACCTGTTTTTCAATGTCCCGGCGCGGCGCAAATTCCTGCGCACCGAAGGCACCGAATATCAGCACATCGTGCGCATGCTGGAGCGCCTGGCGCTGTCGCGCTTCGACGTGGCTTTCGCGCTGGCTCACAACGGCAAGAGTGTCTGGAGCCTCGCGGCGGCGCAGAGCAGCGCTGAGCGGTTGGAGCGCGTCGCGAAGATCTGCGGCGAGGAATTTGCGGCGCATGTCATCGAATTGCAGCATGAAACCGAATCCCTGAAGCTGTCAGGCTGGCTGGCATTGCCGACCTTCTCGCGCAGCCAGGCGGACCTGCAATTCACCTTTCTGAATGGGCGCTTCGTGCGCGATAAGCTGCTGGTCGGTGCCGCACGCCTGGCGTACCGGGACGTGCTGTTTCACGGCCGATTTTGCGCGTACGTCTTGTACCTGGGGTTGGATCCCGCCCAGGTTGACGTCAATGCGCATCCGCAAAAGCTCGAAATTCGATTCCGCGACTCGCGGCGCGTGCATGATTTCGTCTTCCGAACGCTGGAAAAAGTGCTGGCCGACACGCGGCCCTCCGGGGAGTCCCGCGGCAGCGCGCCGGCCGATTGGCTGACGGGCGCGGCGGCGGGGTTTGCCGCCACAGGTCCGTCACAAGCCCGGTTCTCGCTGCCGGACCCGCAGCACCGCGCATCGGCGGATGCCTATCGGTCCTTCTTGAGCCCCGCGATGGAAGTGCGCGACGCGCCGCCGCCGACGGCGTTGGAAGCGGGGAATGGAGTGGAGGCGCCCGGCACTTCCGCGCCCTTGGGATACGCCATCGCGCAGCTGCATGGCGTCTATATCCTGGCGCAGTCCGCGGACGGCATGGTGCTGGTGGACATGCACGCCGCGCATGAACGAATCATGTACGAAGGGATGAAGAAACTGCTGGCGGGGCACACGGCGCAACAGCAGCTGCTCATGCCGGAAATTCTTCACGTCACGCCGGCACAGGCGGACATGGCGGAGAGCCACGCCCAAGAATTTTCCGTGTTGGGATTCGGGGTAACCCGCTTGGGGCCCGCGGAACTTGCGCTGCGTGCCATCCCGACGCTGCTGGCACGGCGCGATCCGGCGGGTATTGTTCGCGACGTTCTGTCGGACCTCTTGGAGTCGGGTCATTCGCGGCGCGTGGAGGAGTCGATCAATCACCTGCTCGCCACCATGGCCTGTCACGCCGCCGTGCGTGCCCAGCGAACGTTGAGCGTGCCGGAAATGAATGCGTTGCTGCGTGAAATGGAGGGCACGGAGCGCGCCGACCAGTGCAACCATGGCCGACCCACCTGGGTGCGTTTGTCGATGACTGAGCTGGATCGCCTGTTCTTGCGCGGTCGGTGAATGAATACTCAGGCAGGCTCCTAGGTGTCGAAGCGCCGCTCTGCGGTGTTGTTGATGGGTCCCACGGGCTCGGGCAAGACCGAGGCGGCGGTTCGGCTCGCCGAGCAGCTGCCGCTGGAGATCATCAGCGTCGATTCGGCCCTGGTGTATCGCGGCATGGACATCGGCACGGCCAAACCGTCCTCGAGCGTTCGCGCGCGGATTCCGCATCACCTGATCGATATCCGCGAGCCGGCCCAAGGCTATTCGGTCGGCGAGTTCACACTCGACGTGCAGCGGGCCATGGACGACATTTGGTCGCGGGGGCGTCAGCCGCTCCTGGTAGGGGGCACCATGATGTACTTCCATGCGCTCACTGAAGGGATAGCCGATCTGCCGGAAGCGGACCTGGCCGTGCGAGCCGCCATCGATGCCAAGGCGGCGCAGGCGGGCTGGGCGGCGGTGCACGAGGAACTCGCCCAGGTCGATCCGCAGGCCGCGGCGCGCATTCCCATGAATGACCAGCAACGCATTCAGAGGGCCCTCGAGGTCCATCGCATCACGGGCAAGCCCATCACGGCCCTGCAGCAGGCCCGAGTGTCGGCGTTTGCCGACGTCAATCTCATAGAAATTGCTCTTGCCCCCCTTGAACGCGCCGAGTTACACACCAAGATCGAATCGCGATTTAAGGCAATGCTCGACGCCGGTTTCGTCGAAGAAGTCAGGAACCTATACGAAAGAGGCGGGTTGAGCCCGGAACATCCATCCATGCGTGCGGTCGGATATCGGCAACTGTGGCGATATTTGGCGGGACAAATCGGTTTGAATGAAGCCACAAATCTGGCCATTGCGGCGACGCGGCAGCTTGCGAAGCGGCAAATGACCTGGCTTCGTCGACGCACCGATGCGCGATGGTTGGATTCCATGCGTCCGGACGTTGCACGCGCGATTTTTGAAGCACTATCCGAGGGCGGATTTGCGTAAGGTCTTTACAACGTGTTTACAACGTGGGCCATTGCGCTGTGCTAGCATTAATCGTGTATGTGCCTCGTGCCGCATGGAAGTGATACGGCAGTACAAACGACTCTAAAAACAAGGAGCTTTACTCATGGCCCGTGGCCAGTCTCTGCAGGATCCATTTTTGAATGCCCTGCGCAAAGAAAGGGTGCCCGTTTCAATTTACCTAGTGAACGGCATCAAACTACAAGGGCAGATCGATTCATTCGACCAGTTCGTCGTCTTGTTGAGAAACAGCGTCAGTCAGATGGTTTACAAACACGCCATTTCCACCGTCGTGCCCGCACGCAACGTGCGCCTGCCGACAGGAGAGGATGGCGAAGTGACGGAACCGGCTATCGTCGAATGAGTGGGTGGCGCTCTGCAATTATTTGAACGCCCGCAGGGCGGCGAGCGCGCCGTTTTGGTCGGTGTCGGCATCGGGCATCCCGTTGATCCGAACGATATCGCTGAATTCGCGGCCCTGGCCGCCTCCGCGGGTACGGTCGCGGTCGGTACGGTGCTCGCCTCGCGATCGCGTCCCGATCCCAAGTACTTTGTGGGCTCCGGCAAGGCCGAGGAAATTCATGCCTTTGCCGAGGCACAGCGCGCCGATTTGGTGCTCGTCGACCAAACCCTGACCCCCAGCCAGGAACGCAACCTCGAGAAACTCACCGGTCGTCGCGTATTGGACCGTAACGGTTTGATTTTAGACATCTTCGCGCAGCGCGCGCGCAGCTTCGAGGGCAAGCTTCAAGTCGAGCTCGCGCAGCTGTCACATTTGGCGACGCGGCTGGTGCGGGGGTGGACTCACCTTGAGCGGCAAAAGGGCGGCATCGGGCTGCGAGGCCCGGGCGAAACCCAGTTGGAAACCGATCGACGTTTGATCGCCAAGCGCATTCGCACTTTGCGGTCCCGTCTGGAGAAGCTTGATCGGCAGCGCGACACGGGACGGCATGTGCGGCGCGAGGTGCCCGTGCCGACGGTCGCGCTGGTCGGCTATACCAATGCCGGCAAGTCGACCCTGTTCAATGTGCTCACCGGAGCCGACACCTTCGTTGCCGACCAGTTGTTTGCGACGCTCGATCCGACCGTGCGCCGCGTGAAATTGGCCGACGTGGGCGAGGTGGTTTTGGCGGACACCGTGGGATTCGTGCGCGCATTGCCGCACGAACTGGTCGCCGCTTTTCGTTCGACGCTGCAGGAGGCGCGCGACGCCGATCTGCTTCTGCATGTGGTCGATGCCAGCGATCCGCTGCGCGATGAGAGAATAGTACAGGTGCGTGAAGTGCTCCGCGGCATCGGTGCGGGGGACATTCGCGAGCTGCTGGTTTTCAATAAGATTGATTTGAGCGGCGATACTCCGCGCCGCGTCGACGGTGCCGATGGCGTGGCCACCCAGGTCTGGGTTTCGGCGGTGAGCGGCTCAGGTCTCGATGTATTGCGCGAATGCCTTACGCGGGCCGTGCGGCCGAACCAAGTGCGCCGTACGTTTCATCTGCAGCTGCAGGCTGCCGCGGTCCGATCGGAGTTGTACCAGCGCAATGCCGTGCGCAGCGAGCGGCAATGCGAAGACGGCAGCTGGGATATGGAAGTCGAGTTGGATTTAACCGAAGTTGCCAAACTCTCGGGAGCCAAAGGTGTCAATCTCCTGGAACCCGCCCGCGCGCTTGCACAGCGGGTCGCTTGAGTTAAGCTCACGTGGAATGCTCAGACAGGCTCCTAGGTAGGTAGCGGGTCGCCTGATAGAATACGCGGCTACTTCATCCATGATCCCGAAACGCAACATATAATTAGGCATAACTCATGGCTTGGAACGAACCTGGCGGGGAGAAGCGCAATCCCTGGAACCGACCCCAGCAATCGCAAAACGATCTGGACGATGTGCTGCGAAATTTCCAGCGCCGCTTAAGCGCGCTGTTTGGCCGTGGCGGCGGTGGTGGGCTCGGGGGCGGCACCAGTTCGCCGGGCATGGGCAAGGGCTTGAGCAGTATTCTGGTCTTGATCGCCGCGGTCTGGGTCGGCAGCGGCTTGTACCGGGTGGATGCGCAGGAGCGCGCGGTCATCCTGCGCTTCGGCAAGTACATGCAGACCACCGGACCCGGATACAACTGGCATCTGCCGTGGCCGATCGAACAGAAGCGCATCGTCAACGTCTCGCAGCAATTCAGCGTGACCGACGATGCGAGGATGCTCACGGCCGATACGAATTTGGTTGAAGTCAAATCGGCGGTGCAATACACCAAGCCGGACCCGCGCAAATACCTGTTCCAGGTCAACAATGTCGAAGAGACGCTGGTGCAGGTGAGCGAAAGCGCCATGCGTGAGGCGGTCGGCCAGGCCTCGCTCGACAAGGCGCTCGCCTTCGATCCGTCGATCACGGATCGCGCCAAGAAGCTGCTGCAAAAGACGCTCGACAACTACGACATGGGCGTCAACATCATCAGCGTCAAGCTGGGCGATGTCATCGTCCCTGATCCTGTGCAGGATGCGCAGCGCGACGCCATCAAGGCGGACAAGGACCGGCAGCGGTATCAGCAAGATGCCGAGACGTATCGAAATGATGTGGTGCCGCGCGCGCGCGGCCAGGCGTCCAAGAATCTGCTCGACGCCGAAGCCTACCGCCTGCAAGTGCTGGCGCTGGCGCAGGGCGAGAGCTCGCGATTCGAGCAGGTTTTGAGCCAGTACGAACATGCGCCCGCCGTCACGCGCGAACGCATGTATCTGGAGACGATGGAAAACGTCTACAGGAACTCGCGCAAGGTCATCGTCGATACCAAGGGCGGCAACAACATGATGTACCTGCCGCTGGAGAAGTTGTTCTCCACGGGGCAGCAGTCGATCTCCAATCCCAATGACACCATGACGGTGGCGCCGTCATCGCGGCTGCCGGAGATCCAGGTGACCCCGGCGGAAGATCCCGCGCGGGCGCGTGGGGTGCGCTGATGCAAAACCGGCTGCTTTATATCCTGCTTGCAGTGGTGGCGGTCATTCTGATCGTGCGCGCCAGCGTCTTCACCGTGAACGAGGGCCAGCTTGCCATCAAATCCATCGGCGGCGAAATCGTCGATTCGAACTACGCGCCGGGGCTGCATCTCAAGATTCCCCTGGTGAACGAGGTGCGGCGCTACGATCGCCGAATCCTGACGCAGATGTATCCGTCCGAGCATTTTCTGACGCGCGAGCAGGAACAGCTGAACGTGGATTTCTACGTCAAGTGGCGGATCTTGAATTTGCGCCGCTACTACGAATCCACCAGCGGCTCCGAGGAAGTGGCCAATGCCCGCTTGGGCGAGACCGTCAAGGACAGCATCAAAAGCGTGGTCACGCAGCGCACCCTGCAGCAAGTCATCACGGCGGAACGCGCGGAGTTTACCGACGCCATGATGAAGACGGCGCGGCCGCTGGCGGAGCAGCTGGGTGTCGAGCTGGTGGACGTGCGCATCACCAAGATCGACCTTCCGCAGCAGGTGCAGGATTCGGTGTTCGACCGCATGCGCGCCACCTTCAAGGCGCAGGCGGCCAAATTGCGCGCCGAGGGCGTCGAGGCCTCGGATAAAATTCGCGCAGAGGCGAACAAGGCGCAAACCGAGATTCTGGCCAATGCGGCGCGCCAGGCGGCGCAGACCCGCGGCCAGGGCGATGCTTCGGCGAGCGAGGTGTATGCCAGGGCGTATTCGAAGAACACGGAGTTCTACAGCTTCTATCGCAGCATGCAGTCATACCGCGAGGCCATTGGTACCCAGGGCGACATGCTGGTGATCGCGCCCGACAATGCGTACTTCAAGTATTTCAACAAGCAGCAGCCGCAGCCGCCTTCGCGCTAACGTTTAAGTCGCTATGGATATCGGCTGGACTGAATTTGCGCGCTATTTGGGTGGAGCGTTTGCCTTGTACCTGGTGCTCGAAGGAATACTTCCCTTCTTGAATCCAGCCGCGGCGCAGCGCCTGATGGCCAAGCTTGCAAAGACTGAACCCTCGCAGTTGCGCTGGGGCGGATTGATCAGCATGGTGGCGGGGCTTGCATTGCTGTGGATGGCGCGTAATGGGTAAAAACCTGGTCGTGATCGGCCTGCAGTGGGGCGACGAGGGCAAGGGCAAGGTCGTCGATCTGCTGACCGACCAGGTGCAGGCGGTGGTGCGCTTCCAAGGCGGTCACAATGCCGGGCATACGCTCGTCATCGGCGGCAAGAAAACCGTTCTGTCTCTCATTCCCTCCGGCATCCTGCACGAGCATGTGCGCTGCCTGATCGGCAACGGCGTGGTGCTGTCGCTCGAGGCATTCTTCAAGGAAGCGGAAATGCTGATCGGGCAGGGCGTGCCGGTCTTCGAGCGCCTGCGCGTCAGTCCGGCCTGTCCGCTGATCCTCTCCTCGCATGTCGCGCTTGATAAGGCGCGCGAGAAGGCACAGGGCGAAAAAGCCATCGGCACGACCGGGCGCGGCATTGGACCCGCGTACGAGGACAAGGTGGCGCGACGGGCGCTGCGCGTCGCGGACCTGTTTCACCGCGAACGCTTCGCCTCGAAACTGGGCGAAGTTCTGGACTATCACAACTTCATCCTGCAGCGCTATTTTCAAACCGCACCGGTCAATTTCCAGCAGGTGCTCGAGTCCAACCTGGCTCTGGGCGAACTGTTACAGCCGCTCGTGGCGGACGTCACCGGCATTCTCGAGCAATTGAGCGTTGAGGGCCGCAACGTGCTGTTCGAAGGTGCGCAAGGCGCGATGCTGGACGTCGATTTGGGAACCTATCCGTACGTGACTTCGTCCACGACAACGGCCGGCGGCGCGGCGGCCGGCACTGGATTGGGTCCAAGACGGCTGCACGAGGTGCTCGGCATCGTCAAAGCCTATGCCACGCGCGTCGGCGCGGGACCTTTCCCGACGGAGCTCAATGACGATACCGGCGAGTACCTGTCGCGGGTGGGGCATGAATTTGGCTCGGTGACCGGGCGGCGGCGGCGCTGCGGCTGGTTCGATGCGGTTGCGTTGCGCCGCTCCATCGTGCATAACAGTTGCTCGTTGTTATGCGTGACCAAGCTCGACGTGCTGGATGGCTTGGACACGATCCGCATTTGCGTGGGCTACAAGACCGATGCCGGAGTGGCGTCGACTCCGCCCTTGTTGTCCGGAGATTTCGGCAACTGCGAGGCGGTCTACGAGGACATGCCGGGCTGGAGGGAGAGTACCGTGGGAATTACGAGCTACGACAAGCTGCCGCTGCATGCGCAAAAATATCTGGAGCGGCTGCAAACGCTGGTCGGTGTCCCCATCACGATCATTTCAACCGGCCCTGATCGCGAGCAAACCATCATTCGCGAAAATCCCTTCGCCTGATGCACGCCGCATCCGCTGCTTCGAACGAACCGGTCCAGGCGACTTACGCGCCGGATCTGCAAGCCTTCGTCTTCGTCTTGTTTTTTGCGTTCGGCGGCATCACCAGTTTGAACGATGTCCTGATTCCGAAGCTCAAGGCGCTGTTTACGCTCACCTATGGCGAAGTGATGCTGGTTCAATCGGCGTTTTTCGCGGCGTACTTCATCATTTCAATCCCGGCCGCCGCATTGGTACGGCGCATCGGGTACATGCGGTCGGCCGTCGCGGGATTGCTGATCATGACGGCCGGCTGCGCATTGTTCATACCCGCCTCGTCGCAGGGCTTGTTCGGCTTGTTTCTGCTCGCGCTGTTCGTGTTGGCGTCGGGCATCACCACGGTGCAAGTCGTGGCAAATCCGCTGATTTCCATGCTGGGAAAGCCGTCCACGACCAGCAGCCGATTGACCTTTGCCCAGGCGTTCAATTCACTCGGCACAACCATTTTCCCCTACGTAGGATCGATACTGATCCTGGGGACGTTGGCAAAAATCGATCCCAGTACCTTATCGGGCGCCGCGCTCGATAGTTTCCGCACCGTCGAGACCCGGGTCATCGTGAACACCTATATCGGCCTCGCGGCGGCGCTGGCCTTGATCGCGGCTGCCGTTTTCTGGCGCCGCAAGGCGCTGATCGAGCCCCGCGCCTCGCACACGCCGATTCTTCGGGCCTTCAACCTGCTGACGCGCCCACGATTTGCATTTGGCACGCTGTGCATCTTTCTGTACGTCGGCGGCGAAGTGGCCATCGGCTCGCTCATCGTCAACTACCTGATGCAATCGAATACCTTGGGGCTCGATGCGGAAGCGGCCGGCAAGCATATCCAGTTCTACTGGGGCGGCGCCATGGTGGGGCGGTTCATCGGCTCCTATGTGCTGCGGCTGTTCTCACCGGGCAAGGTATTGGCCTGTGTTGCCGGTTGCGTGATCGCCTTATTGACCATTTCCGCCAACACGGTGGGACCGTTATCCGCTTGGTCGCTGCTGGCGATCGGCTTGTTCAACTCCATCATGTTTCCGACGATTTTTACGCTCGCCAATGAAGGCCTGGGAGAGCGGGCGGCCGAAGGCTCCGGCGTGATTTGCATGGCGATCGTCGGGGGCGCCATCGTCCCGCTGGTGACCGGCAATGCAGCGGATTTATGGGGACTGAAAATCGCGCTCATCGTGCCGGCGGCCTGTTATTGCGGCATTCTCTTGTATGGCTGGTTTGCCCGGCGGCCATTGCGGGGCACTGCTTAACCAAAGTTCCGGTGCGGTCGCCAGGTCACGACATGGCGATAACATTTTGCGTGAGTACACTAAAGCTTCCCCAGCATAGGAGGCCATCGTGGCAAACATTCCCTTGAAAGGCAGCGAACGCGTTGTCATGCCGGGCGCCAAGGTCCTGGCGCCGGCCGACCCCACCGAGCGGCTGGAAGTGACGGTGCTCGTGCGCCGCAGAGCTTCCCAAGAATTGCGCAGCCATGTCGCCACGCTGGCGTCGGGAAAATCCGCTGCTGCGCCCTTGAGCCGCGAGGAATTCAGCGCGCGTCACGGCGCGGATCCGGCCGATCTGGCGGCCGTACGCGCCTTCGCAGCGGCGCATGGATTGGCCGTGGTGCTGGAAAACGCGGCGCGTCGAACGGTGATGTTGTCGGGGACGGTGGCGCAGTTCAACACCGCCTTTCAGGTTCAATTGCAACAGATGCGCCACGGCAGCTGCAGCTATCGCGGTCGTACCGGCGGCGTCGCATTGCCGAGTGCCCTCAACGGCATCGTCGAAGCGGTTTTAGGTCTTGATAGCCGGCCACAGGCGGCGGCGCACTTTCGGGTGCGGCCGGCGGCCAGCGCGGCCACCTCTTTCACGCCAACCCAGATCGCATCGCTGTATGGATTTCCGGCGAGCACCGGCGCCGGCCAATGCGTCGCCATCATCGAGTTGGGCGGCGGTTTCAGGCCCGCGGACCTGGATGCCTATTTCAAGGGTTTGGGCGTGGGTTCGCCGGCCGTCACGGCAGTCTCCGTCGACCACGCGCAAAATTCTCCCACCGGCGATGCGAACGGACCGGATGGCGAAGTGATGCTGGACGTCGAGGTGGTCGGCGCGATCGTGCCGCAGGCCAATATTGCGGTCTACTTTGCCCCCAACACCGACGCCGGATTCTTGAACGCCATTACGACGGCGGTTCACGACACCACCAACAAACCCTCCGTCATTTCCATCAGCTGGGGCGGCCCGGAATCGAGCTGGACCACTCAGGCAATGACGGCCATGGATGATGCATTTCAGGTGGCCGCGACCATGGGTGTCACGGTCTGTGTTGCGTCGGGCGACAACGGCTCGGGCGACGGCGTCGACGACGGCAGCGACCATGTGGATTTTCCCGCTTCGAGTCCCTTCGCGCTCGGCTGCGGCGGCACGACCCTCGAGGCCACGTCCAGCGCGATCAGCGGTGAAGTGGTTTGGAATGACGGCGCCAATGGCGGTGCGACCGGCGGCGGCATCAGCGGATTCTTTGCGACACCGTCGTGGCAATCAAGCGTCAGTGCCGTCAACTCCCAAGGAATAAAAGTGCCGCTGACCAAGCGGGGAGTGCCCGATGTCGCCGGCAACGCCGATCCGGAAACCGGCTACGACGTGCGCGTCGACGGTTCGGCCATTGTGATCGGGGGCACCAGCGCGGTGGCCCCCTTGTGGGCGGCGCTGATCGCGCGTCTCAACCAGATTTCGGGCAAGAGCCTAGGGCTGATCAATCCGCAGCTCTACCAGGCGCCCAAGGTGTTTCGCGACATTACTTCCGGCAACAACGGCGACTTCACGGCCGCCGCCGGCTGGGATGCGTGCACCGGAATGGGCAGCCCCAACGGCGCCGCGCTGCGCACGGTTATCTGAAGTGAAAGGATCCGCCGGTGCCGAACAATCCTAAGAGCCCGACGAAAATCAGATACAGGGCGATGATGTAGTTCAGCAGCTTCGGCATCACGAGAATGAGAATGCCGGCGATCAGCGCAACCACCGGCGCGAGACTCAAATTAATATTCATGGCGTACTCCGTTTAGCCGGGAGTTCGCCCGGCGCGTTATTGAAATAGTTTCAAAGCGTTTTCAAGCGTTTTCCACGCTCCCCACAATAACGGAATTCCGACCACAAGCCATGCCAAACCGAGCCGAGCGTTCATGATGCCTTGCCTCCGGTGGGCGCCGCGCCGGACACGGGACCCTTGTAATGATATTTGGCGTCAACTGCATGCATGGCGAAGTTGCAGATGAACCCCACCAGCAGCAGCCCGCACATGATGTACATGGTGACCGAATAGGCTTGCGCCTTGGGCACGCCATTGTCGATCTGATAGGCGCGGATGTAATTGACCAGCACCGGACCCAACACGCCGGCTACGGACCACGCCGTCAGCAATCGTCCGTGGATCGCGCCGACTTGGAAGGTGCCGAAAATATCGCGCAGGTAGGCCGGGATGGTGGCAAAGCCGCCGCCGTACATGGACAAAATGATGCAGAACGCGGCCACGAACAGCGCCGTTGAGTCAATATGGCCGAAGTAGGGCACCAGCGCGTACAGCACGATACCGAGACTAAAGAACACCATGTAGGTGTTGCGTCGGCCAATGAAGTCGGAGGTGCTGGCCCAGAAAAATCGGCCGATCATATTGAACAGACTCAGCAAGCCGACGAAGCCCGCCGCCGCGGCCGGCGACACTTTGCCGCTGAACATTTCCTGAATCATCGGCGACGCCTGTCCCAGCACGCCGATGCCCGCGGTCACGTTCATGCAAAGCACACCCCACAGCAGCCAGAATTGCGGTGTGCGCCACGCGACATCGACCGACACGTTGGCGGTGGTCACCAAGCGCTGCGCATGCGCCGAGGGAATCCAGCCCGCCGGCTTCCAACCGTCTGGGGGAACCCGCACGGTGATCACGCCGATCATCATGAACATGAAATAGATCACGCCCATGGTGACGAAGGTCTCGAGCACGCCGTTGGAGGTCGCGGTGGCAAAATGCTTCATCAGTAAAACCGAGAGCGGGGCGGCAATGAGAGCGCCGCCGCCGAATCCCATGATGGCCATGCCCGTGGCCATGCCGGGACGGTCTGGAAACCACTTGATCAGGGTCGATACCGGTGAGATGTAACCGATGCCCAGGCCGCAACCGCCCAGCACTCCATAACCTAAATAAATAATCCACAATTCGTGGAAGTGGATTCCGACCGACGAGACCAAGAACCCGCCGGCGAAGCACAGCGCGGAGACGAACATCGATTTGCGAGGGCCGACGCGCTCGACCCAGCGCCCAAACAGGGCCGCCGACGCACCCAGAAACACAATTGCGATCGAGAACACCCAACCGACGTCCTTCAAACTCCAGTCACTGGGCGCCGACTGAGTCAGTCCGATCAGCTTGGTCAGCGGCAGGTTAAAGGTCGAAAAAGCGTAGGCCTGTCCAATGCAGAGATGCACGGCCAGGGCGGCGGGGGGCACCATGAAACGGTTGAAGCCGGGACCGGCAATCGTGTTTTCACGAGCAAGAAACGAGGATGACATAAGGGGCCCTTTCCTTCTTTTGGTTTGTTGCGGGGCGAAATATATGTGCTCTCAGTCTCAATATGCTCCATTTCCAGCGACCTTGTCACCCACCCCGTTCGCAGGACGGTGCGAAGTGGATCACACTCGACCGCCGCACGAGCCGTCACATCGTACCCGGTGCCGCAGATGTTGAAAACCGTGACATCAGGTAACGAACCAATACGGGGAAACCCGTAATTTCTTGGCAATCATGTGTAAATCCAGGTGTGCGGGCCGGCGTGCTTCCCGAGTGGGAATCGCGGCTATTGTCGCCATGCTGCTGCTGTCGTCGGCGTTTAAGCTGACGCCGGCGATGGCTGCGTGCCTGCCCAATGCGGATCCGGCGATCCGGGCATTGCAAATATTGGTGGATCAAGACGCCAATGCCGCCCTCAAGAAAGTGGCCGTGCTCTTGAAGACCGAACTCGCCACACCCGTACCCAATCCGCAGCGCCTCGCCTCCCTCTACAGTGTGCAAGCCCAGGCCTACAGCATCCTCGAGCTGGAAACAAAGGCCCGCGACGCGGTGTTCAAGGGACTGAAATTTGCCCCCGACAACGCTGACCCCGTGCGCATCATGCTGCTCTCGCTGTATGCGGAGAACGTATACGACCAGGCCGGCATTGCCGCGGCCATCAAGGTGACCGAAGAGGCGCAAGCCGCGCAGAAGCGCGGCTCACTGGAAGATATTTGCCTGCTCATCGGGCGCGGCCTGCTGCAGTACCGGCAAGACCGCGAGGACATGGCAATCGGCAGCCTCACTCAAGCCTACCGCTCGAGCACCACGCCGGCCTTTGCGGAGCAGCATGTGCTCGCGGCAGGCGTGCTCGCGACTGTTTTACGCGGCATGGGCGACTACGCTCAGGCGCTTGCCCTGAACCAGGAAGCGATCGACTGGGACACGGCACAGCATGCGCCGCTCGCGCTGTCCGTGGATCGGTTCTTGCGCGGCCGCATTCTGATTTTGATGCAAAAATACGCACAGGCCATCGAAGAATTCGATGATGCGCGCAAGTTGAGTGCAATGCTCAACGACACGCAGGGCGTCGCCTTCGCTGACGTGCGCGTCTGTGAAGCGCGCATCGAGTTGGGGCAGCTCATCAAGGCGCGCCAGACCTGCGAGAACGCACTGTTTACCTTCATCGCTTCGAGATTCTCGGATGAGGTGAAGGAGACGGAGGCGCTGCTCGCCCGCATCGACCTCGCCGAGGGCCATCCTGAAAAGGCGCTCGCCACCTTGAACGAGGTGCTCGACCACAGCGGCACCGATGTGCTGCCGTATCGCGTCGCTTCGCTGTATCAATGGCGCGCGCGCACCAACGCTGCGCTCCATAATTATCGGGACGCTTACAACGATCTCGCCGAGTACATGCGTCGCTACGTCACGACCAACGATGCCGATAAAACCAAGCAGGCCGTCGCGCTGCGCGCTCGATTCGAGACCGATCGCGAGATTGAGCGCAATGCGCTGTTGAAACGCGAGTTGGACATCTCCCACGAGCAGTCGCAACGCCAGGCGCAGCAACTGCGCTGGAACGCGATCGCCGCGGTGTCCGCGGTACTGGTGATCGCGCTGCTCATTTATTTCCTGGTCACCAACCTGCGCTTCCGCAAGCAGTTGGTGCGCCTGGCCAGCCTGGACGGCTTGACGGGATTGCCGAATCGGCGGCGCACCGCGGAGCTTGCGACGGACGCGCTTGCCGAGGCGCACGCCTCAGAGACGGCGCTGACCATCGCGATCATCGACATGGATCATTTCAAATACATCAATGACCGCTGCGGCCACGCGACCGGCGACTATGTGCTGCGGGAATTCGCGCGCCTGGGGCGCGAGTCGGTGCGCGAATGCGACGTGCTCGGACGCTGGGGCGGTGAAGAGTTCCTGCTGATCATGCCGGACGCGACGGCCGATGTGGCGATGGCAACGCTGGAACGGCTGCGAACGCTGGTATTCGGCATCAATTTGCCCCCCTCGGGTGCGGGCCTGCGCGTCAGCCTGAGCGCCGGTCTTGCAATGCGCGAGAAGCAGGTTCGATCGCTCGATGAACTCATCGCGCGGGCGGACGCGGCACTGTACTTGGCGAAGAACGAAGGACGCGACTTGGTGCGCGTGGCCGACGAGAAATTCCTGACCACCGGGGGGATACGCCGCGTCACACGACAGTGAACCGCGCTTGGCGTCAGCGGCGATTGGCAGTGAGCGGCGATTGGCAGTGAGCGGCGTCTAGGAAGGCCGGGCGTCCGGCGCCGGCGTATCGGAGCCCTTGAGATAATTCGCCAGCTGATCGTACATCCCGGCGATCCGCATCAGCTGATCTCGAACCTCTTCGGTTTTGGCAACTGACGCGAGCGCGCGTAATGCGATTCCTTCGCTCATATAAAATTGCCACACAGGCCCCGGGCGATTTGTGTCCGCTTCCATCATCCGGCTACTTTGTAATTGTCTTGCAAGGTTCCCGGGACCGGAAAGTGGCGCAAGCGCGCGTCAGATTGCTCCGACAGACGGTGTGCCCAGACCTGCTGGGTGCCTCGGAGGATCTGCGCAGGCACCTAGTGAGTCTCGTTCAGCATCCCAAGCTTCGATTTGGGTAAAATGTTGCGCGGGTTGACTGCAAGGTCGCCGTCACGAATCTCGAAATGCACATGCGGGCCCGTGGAATGGCCAGTGTTGCCCAACAAAGCCACCAAGGTTCCCTTGGTCACCTGATCGCCTTGTTTGACCTTAAGCTCGCTATTGTGAGCGTACAGCGAACTTGTCTTACGATCGTGCCGCAGGATCACGACATTTCCATAGCCGCGCAGTCCGTCGCCGGCATAGATGACCTCGCCATCGGCAATGGCATAGACCGGCTCGCCTGCATGCGCCGCCATATCCATGCCCTTGTGCACCTTGCCCCAGCGTTCACCATATTCTGAACTGACGATGTAGGCATCCAACGGCCAGCGCATGGAGCCGGCGTATTGCTCAGGCACAGTGGTGAGGGGAGCGGGTGCCGCATGCTTCGGCGCGCGCGCAGCGCCGCCGGGAAGCGGCGGCGACACTTGCTTGGCAATTCCGGACTTATGCAGCACGCTCAATACCGCGGTCTCGCTATGTTCACCGGCATCGTAAAATGTCTTCAAGACATCCTTCTCGGCGAGATATTGCTGCATGCGGGTGTAGGCCTTCGAGGCCGTGGTGGAGGTCACTGTCGCTGCCTTGGTCGCCGTGGTGGTCGTGACCTCGACGGCCTTGGCAGAGGCCTGCTTGCCTTTCTGGTACCAGGCTTCGTCGCCATACTTCTGGTCGACCGTACTGCATCCCGCGAAATACACGCCGATGAGCACAGAGATCGCCACAACACGAGTGCGGACCAAGGGAAGGTTTTTCTGCAAGTGTTACTCGCTTATTCTTTGGCCCGAGCTTAGCACGTGAAAATTATGCTGCCAAAGCATCGTCATGGCGCTACGCTGGCGTCACGATGGAGACACCGAGTCAATCGCAGCCGGCGCAGAGCCTTTCACTGATCGCGAGAGTCATCCGCACTGCCGCAGAACTCGATACGGTGAGCAAGTTTGCACTTCTTTGCATATTCTTCGGGTGGTTTTTGGTCGATACGCTGCTCGTCACCTTGGGCTCACTGCAGCATGGCGTGCGCTTTTTCGACATATCGTCGGTGATTGCCGATCCGACCCGGCTATTTTTTGGCGTTCAAGGCTTCGCGCGCAGATTCATATTCAGCGGGGTGTGCGCGCTGTGTTTGCTGGCGCCGCTGCTCCCTCACCTGCGGCGTGGGCGAGAGAACTGGCTCGGCTATTTGGCGCCGCTGGTGCTCATAATGATATGCGGTGTGCTCTTGTATTCGAGGACATCGAGCGAGCTCTTTGCCACACCGACTGACGCCGGCCGCGCCGGGAGCAGTTTGATTCGGTTCGCCAACGGTCTGGTGCATCAAGGCAGCGGACTGGTCGCGAGACATGTGTCGGTGGGTGTGGGCGGTTACGTGGCCCTGATCGCCTCAATGGTGTTGGCGCTGCGCGGCATTCGAAAGTTTCAGGCTGCAGCCGGGAATTCGTTGGGACGCAAGGCCTGAACCGAGATACCTTTGGCTGGAAGCGAGCGCAGGGCAGCCACGCAGCGGTGCTGTCGGCCCTCGGCGGGTAGCCGATTATGGTGCCCAGGAGAGGACTCGAACCTCCACGAATTGCTCCACTGGTACCTGAAACCAGCGCGTCTACCAGTTCCGCCACCTGGGCAAGATGGGTCCCTCACGCGAGGCGCAGGAATGTACGCACTGGGTTGGGGCTTGTCAATCTAGCGACTTAGGGGCCTAAGGAGGCCCAATTGCGGCCCGGCGGGGCGCAAAGCTGATAACCTGCCATGATATGACAAGACGTGGATCGACCGGCTCCCGAGGGCCCAAACCCACCCGCGCCTCCAAATCCCCCGCCGTCTGGCGCGGCGAGGACCCAAATCTAGAACTCGAAAAGTCGCGCTACGCGGATCCGATCGCGAGCCGCGAATTGCTGCTGAAACACCTGCGCGAGGCGCCGGAACCGTTGACCGCTGCGCGGCTGGCCAAGCGCTTGGGACTCAATACGGACACGCAACGTGCGGCGCTGGCCAAACGCTTGGCGGCAATGGTGCGGGATGGCCAGGCAATCGAAGGACCCAGCGGTTTTGCGACCGCGGGCGAGGGGGAACGCGTGGTCGGGCGCGTTCGTGGCCGCGCGAATGGCGATGTGCTGGTGATGCCGGATGACGGTTCGGCGCCCCTGGTACTGGCGCGGGCCGATACCGCGACGCTGATGCATAACGACCGGGTCGAAGTACTAGCGGTGGGCATGAACGAACGCGGCCGCCGCATCGCCCGACTGATTCAGCGTACCGGCGATGCGCCGAAACTCATCGGCGGCGTATGGCATGCAGGCGAAGTCCGCGGCCATGTTGCGCCGGAAGACCCGGGCCATTGGTACACGGTCGAAGTTGCCATGCGCGACCGGCACGGCGCGCAAGAAGGCGATGAGGTCATTGTCGAGGTGACCAAGCGCCCGCAGGGCGAGTCCCCGGCGCACGGCCGCGTCGTCGAAGTGTTGAAGAATTTGCGGCCCTCAGACCTGGCCGCTCGATTTGCGATTCTCCGCCATGACCTGCCGCAGGAATTTCCGCACGAAGTATTGGCCGAGGCGGATCGGTTCCTGCCGAATGTCTCGGCAGAGGATATTCGCGGGCGTGAGGACTTGCGGGCGCTGCCCCTGGTCACCATTGACGGTGCGGACGCCAGAGATTTTGACGATGCGGTGTTCGCCGAGCCGCAACGCGGCGGCGGTTGGCGCCTGGTGGTAGCCATCGCGGATGTCAGCAATTACGTGCGTTACGGCACGCCATTGGATCTCGAAGCCCGGGCGCGCGCCACGTCGGTGTATTTTCCCGACCGCGTCATCCCCATGCTTCCGGAAAATCTGTCGAATCACCTCTGTTCGCTGATGCCTCGCGTCGAACGCCTGGCCTTCGTCTGCGACATGCACGTGAGCAAGGCCGGCAAGCTGAGCAAGTCCCGGTTTTACGAGGCCGTGATTATTTCCCACGCGCGCCTCACCTATGATCAGGCGTGGAGCTATTTGCAAAACCCGCAAAAGCACGCGGGCGATGTGGCGCCGGCTGTGGGCACGTCGCTGCAGACCTTGTACGCCGTCTATGAGGCCCTGAAGACCGCGCGCGATGCGCGCGGGGCCCTGGATTTCCGCGGCGGCGAGGTCAAAGCGCGTATCGGTGAGCAGGGCACGATCGAGGGATTTTATGCGGTCATGCGCAACGATGCGCACCGCTTGATCGAGGAGTGCATGATCGCGGCCAACGTGAAAGCCGCAGTGGCCCTGCGTTCCTCGCAGTCCAAGGGACTGTACCGAGTTCATGGCCAGCCCGAGGACAAGCGGGTCACGGAACTGCAGAAGGTGTTGACCGCGCTGCAGGTGAATGCGCAGTTCTCAGAGAAGCCGACGCCGCGCGAATTTCGTCAGCTGGTGGAGCGCCTGACCTCGCGGCCCGACGGACTGCTTCTCGAAGGGTTGGTGATCCGCTCGCTGGCTCAAGCGGTCTATCAGCAAACGAACATCGGCCACTTCGGGCTCGCGCTCGAGGAATACGCGCACTTCACATCGCCCATTCGCCGCTATCCGGATCTGTTGGTTCACCGGGCGATTAAAGCAGCGATGGTGCCGCAGTCCGCTTCGGGACACCGTTACACGGCGGCCGAGTTGCAGGTCTTGGGAGCGGAAAGTTCGCAGCGCGAGCGACGCGCCGACGATGCCTCGCGCGATGTGATGGGCTACCTCAAGTGCCTGTACATGCAGCCGCGCATCGGCGAGACCTTCGATGCGACGATTTCGAGCGCGCTTGAATTCGGCTTGTTCGTGCAGCTGAAGGAAATGCCCATCGATGGTCTGGTGCATATTTCTCAGATCCCAGGAGACTACTGGGAGCTCGAGAATGGCGGCATGGGCCTCGTGGGGCAACGCACCGGACGGCGCTGGCAGCTGGGAGACACCGTCAAGGTGCGATTGACGCGGGTCGATCTCACGCAGCGGCAAATCGACTTCGAGCTGATCGATGCGGACGGCGCGGCAAGCCGCGGTACGGTGCGCGCACCGAGACAGGGGCGAACGCCTCAGCACACCCGACGCAGCGCCGGTCCGAGTCGTGGCGCGAGGACGGGTGGCGGACGCGGCGGACGCGGCGGACGTGGCTGATTCGAAGCGCAACTTCGTTTATGGATTGCATGCGGTCGGCGCGGCGCTCGACCGGGCGCCGGAAAGGGTGCTGGAACTCTGGATCGCACAATCCCGCGATGCTCATGCACGCATGGGTGAGCTCAAGGCGCAGGCCGAGCGAGCGGGGGTGCATGTGCACGCCGTCGCTGCCGATGCG
>Ga0193753_10001435_pt1 | contig 20302 bp, 16 predicted proteins | sample H1c2metaG_FD_144925 | JGI IMG/M metagenome (GOLD analysis project Ga0193753, IMG submission 144925) | Soil microbial communities from a riparian zone of the East river system, Colorado, United States - H1c2 | ecosystem: Environmental > Terrestrial > Soil > Riparian zone | place: USA: East...
CGCGACGGCGAGAGTCTGCGATTCGCGCGACGGCGAGAGTCTGCGATGCGCGCGGCGGCGCGAGTCTGCGAGCGCGCGGCTCGGCGCCCCTGCAAGCCGGGGCTTTTTGCGTCGGATTTTGGTCTGAGAGCGAGCGCGCCCGCAGGACCGGACCGAGCAATACTTCCTGTATTGCGCAGCGTCCGGGCCGAGGACGAAAGCCGCTCTCAGGCCAAAAGCCGGCGCAAAAAGAATAAGGTCCCGCCACACGTGGATTCGTTACCGTTGCTCCCTTCCGGGCCTGGCGGGGTTCACGAGCCTGCGTTGGCGGGACCACAAGCCTGGTGGCCAAACAACCACCAGGAACATCTCACACTACACGGAGAACCGGCGGAGAGGGCGGGATTCGAACCCGCGGAGCCCTTTCGGGCTCACACGATTTCCAGTCGTGCACCTTCGACCGCTCGGTCACCTCTCCAGTCACATCCATCGCACTGCGGCACCAGTGCACTACTCTCATTCGGCCTAGCGGAGAGCGCGGGATTCGAACCCGCGGTACCCTTTAGGGGCACACTTGATTTCGAATCAAGCACCTTCGACCACTCGGACAGCTCTCCGCGGCGCAAAGTATCAGAGGAAGCTTCCGTGTCAATCGCCAGATTGCGTTCTGCGCTGGGCCCGCAGCGCACTAAAGAAGCCACTCAACTGCTCGGAGCAACGCTCGGCTAACACACCAGGTGTGACTTCGAACCGGTGGTTCAACCGCGAGTCACTGCCGATCGCATACAACGAACGAAGCGCCCCAGCCTTCGGGTCATCACATCCATAAACCACGCGCGGAACCCGCGCGTTCACGAGCGCACCCGCACACATCGGACACGGCTCGAGCGTGACGTACGCCGTCACTCCAATCAGCCGAAAGCTACCGAGTTGCTGCGCCGCATCGCGAATCGCAAGCACTTCGGCGTGCGCGACCGGATCCTGCAATCGCTGGCGATGATTGTGCGCACGCGCGAGCACCGCGCCATCCTTCACTAGGACGCAGCCGACCGGTACATCGCCGCCGTCAGCGGCAAGCGCCGCTTCAGCGAGGGCTTCCTGCATGAAGCGTTCGTCCTCGTTGATCATCGACGAACACAAAAAACAGAGGGCGCGACCAGGAGGATTCGAACCTCCGACATCCAGTTCCGTAGACTGGCGCTCTATCCAGCTGAGCTATGGTCGCATTGGGAGCGGCATCTTAGCCGCCGAAGACTGGCTGTCAACGCCGAGGAACATTCAGTTTTCAGTGCCGTTCGGACCGACCCGACCGCATCCAAACAGCGGAGAGGGAGGGATTCGAACCCTCGGTAGAACTTTTGGTCCTACGGACGCTTAGCAAGCGCCTACCTTCGGCCACTCGGTCACCTCTCCAGGGCCCTTGCGAGGCCTTGTTACGGGCCGCGTTCGGACGCGGAGTTATGTAACGATTGCGGAAGTACTGTCAACGTGATGAAAAAGCTTTCGATGCCGACTCTCCCCGGAATTTCGCGACCAATCACAGCTTCGCTTCCTCTGATCGCGACGTTCCTCGCGGTTCTGCTCGCCGCGCCGAGCACGAGCCATGCGTGCAAATGTGCACCACCGGCTGAGGTGGCTGAGGCCCTGGCGCAGTCGAGCGCAGTCTTCGAGGGCCAGGTCACGCAGGTCAACACGACCGAGACCGAGCTCGAGGTCTCGCTCAAAGTCACGCGCGCTTGGAAGGGCGTGACTACGGAAACGGTCCGAGTGCGCACTCGCAAAGACTCGGCCGCCTGTGGTGTCGAGTTTGCGGTCGATCAGGTCTGGCTCGTGTACGCAAATCAGACGACCGAGGACGCTGCGATCGCGCTGCAGGTGTTGCGCTGCGGTCGAAGCCGGCTGGCAGGCGAAGCGGGCGACGACTTCTCAGTCTTGGGTCTAGGCGTAGTGCCGGTGAGTCCGCGCGAGCCAGCGCCACCGACCCCACCGGATGCGGGAGCAACCAAGCCCCCGGACGCCAATCAACCGAAGCCGATCGAACCTGCAGCCAACGGCTGCGCCAGCTGTGCAGTCGGTCAGCCGCGAAACGCGAACCCGACGTTCGCCTTGCTCGCACTCGCGGCGTTATCGTTCACGCGAGTGAAGCGACGAAAGAATTCTCGCTCTCGGACACGCAGCTAAGGCGAACTGCAGGCCGGATTTGCGAGGATTTTTTCGTGAGAGCGAGGGGACCCCCCACCCCGGAGGGCCGGACCGAGCAATACTTCCTGTATTGCGCAGCGTCCGGACCGAGGACGAAAGCCGCTCTCACGGAAAAAGCCGAAGCAAATCACCCCTTGAAGATCTCGATCGCGCTCTTGAGGAGCTGCACGGCCTCGGGACGCTGCCGCTGAAAGGCGTTACGGCCCATGATCGTGCCGTTGGCGCCGCCCTTCTTGATCTCGCGCAGCTCCTTGAGCACGTCTTCGGTGCCCTTCGTCGCGCCGCCCGAAAAGATCACGATGCGCTTGCCGTTGAAGCATGACTGCACGACGTGTTTGACGCGATCCGCCAACGTCTCGATCGGGATCTTCTCGTAGTACTTCTTCGCTTCGCTCTGCTCGACGTGTTTCGTCGGCGGCTTGACCTTCACGATGTGCGCACCGAGCTGACACGCGAGATGCGCCGCATACGCGACGACATCGATCGCCGTCTCGCCATCCTTGCTCAGCTTCCCACCGCGCGGATACGACCAGATGACCGTCGGCAACCCAACCTCACGCGCCTCCGCAATCAGATCGCGAACCTCGAGATAGGTCGTGTTGCGCAGACTCGACCCGGGATAGATCGTGAACCCGATCGCAGTCACGCCGAGCCGCAACGCGTCTTTCACGGACCCTGTCAGCGCAGACGCGGGCTGCTCCGGACCACCGAGCGAATCGCTGCTGTTCAACTTCAAGATCAGCGGCAACCGACCCGCATACTCGCGCGCCACGCTCTCGATGAATCCAGGGGGCGCCGCGAACGCATTACAACCCGCCTCGACCGCGAGGCTCGGATGATAGGCCGGGTCGTAACCCTCGGGATTGGGCCCGAACGACCGCGCGGGACCATGCTCGAAGCCCTGGTCGACCGGCAAAATCACGAGCTTTCCAGTGCCCGCGAGCGCGCCGGAGTTCAACAACCGGCGAAGGTTCGCGATCACACCCGGGGTCTCGGACGTGTAGTTCGAGAGAATGGTCTCGACGGCTTGGCTCATACGATTCTCCTGTTCGCCATACAGGCACAGAACGCGCCACGCGCACCCACCCAGAGCGGCGCGCCACGTTCAGTTAGGAAGAAACGGCGGAGGAGAAGGGATTCGAACCCCTGGAACCCTTGCGGGATCAACGGATTTCAAGTCCGCCGCCATCGACCACTCGGCCACTCCTCCGGCGCAACAAGTCTGACGTTACACAGGCGCAACGTGGCGTCAACGCAGAAACGGCTCACGAAGTGGCGTCTGCGATATGTGCGCCAGCAGCAGGGGCTGGCATCGGCTCCAAACCTGCGAGCGAAAGTGCCTCGCGCGTTTTGCGCGTAGCCCGGCGCTGCCAGAGCAACGCGATCGCGAACAGCACGTTCGCCACGACCGCTCGCAGCAACAGATACACGTCGAGCCGATCGAACATCGCGCAGATCGACATGCCGTACGAGTGCGGCGCGAGCGAGATCGCAGCCCACAGCTGCATGGGGGCAGCGTTGTACTTGCGATAGATGGCGACGCTCTCGCTGCTCACCGGAAACTGCAAGTGCGCACGCATCGCAGCCGGGTTAGTCAACTGAACGACCTTCTGCTGCGCGCCGAGCAGATCCACGTGCGACCGCGTCGCGAGGATCACCGGCCAAGGCGCGCGCTCCGCCACCGCACGGTCGACCCGCGCCTGCACGTCGGATACGCGCTCCGCCGCACCGTCCCAGCCGGGATTCGTGTGCTGCAGGTACGCTTCTTTATAGTAGTCGTACGAGTAGACGTGCACGACCGACATCAAGAGCGCGATCGGCATCAGCCACAAGTGCATCGGGTTATGCCACTGCGCCCACACGTGATAGAAGGCCGCCGCGACCGTCGCGAGCGCGACCATCATGTCGGCGAAACCGTCGAGCGCCCGACCCGTATCCGAAAACATCTGCTTCGCGCGCGCGAGAATGCCATCCGCGCCGTCGAGGATCGCGCTCGTCCACAGGAGACAGCCACCGACCAACATCAGCGCCGGAGTCCCGACGAACCAGCAGCCAGCAGCTGCGAAGCCTACGACCAGCGCGAGGGCGGTGATTTGATTGGGCGTGATCGAAGTGCGATAGACGAGCGCGACGAACGCGTACGCGAGCGGACGATGCACCCAGAGGTTGATCGGGTCTTCTACTTCGCGAGACTTGATGACGGTCTCGAACGGAGGAAGCCGAGCGAAGCGACTCATGCGCCGCAGCGTATGTCTGCTTGCACGTGTGCGCAAACACGCGGCGAAGAGCCACCGGCCGGCCGGATGTTCGACTCGAAACCGTCACCGAATCCAGCGACTAAAAGCGAGCCGTCTCGAACAGTTGCACCATCTTGCCGATGATCGTACCGGGCTGCGTCGCACTTCGCCCAGGCCCGCAGTCGCGACCACCGCCGCAGAACTTCCCCGGCACGCGGGCGAGAGTCGCCGTCCACACGGCATCCCCGGGGAACACGCCGGCGAGCTGCCCAAACGCACCCCCGGCCGCGATGGCATCGAATTCGTCGATCAAACCGCGTGAGCCGTCCGGACTCGGATCGCCGACGTTGAACGCAGGCGGCCGCATGCTCGCATCACCCTTGCAGCTGAAGGCTGCGCGCGCGCGGCACTGCTGCCCGTTCTGCCACAAGCCGTGCTTCTGACGCTCGACGTAGACGAGCGGCGTTCCATCCTCCGCGAAGTCCTGTGGAAAGAACGCGTAGCGCGAGCGGCACGTCAGACACGGGTGGCCCTTCGCCGCCGAGGCGACCCAGTTGAGCCCACCGTCCGCATCGATGCGGTACAACATGCCGAACGCCTCCGCATCGCCCGGATGATCGAACATCCCGAGGTGACCGTAGTCGCGACTGAACGCGACCACGCTCGCGAACAGGACGTATTCGATTCGTCCGCGCACCATCGGCGTCACGGACGTCAGCACTCGGACGAGATCCGTCCGACTCGCGAACAAACCGTCGCTGCGATCCAGTAAGAGGCGCGGCCGCAGCTGCTGCACTGCGACGTTCTCCCAGAGGTCGTTCAGACCATCGCGATCGGCGTCTTTACAAAACGAGCCGTGGCAGTCGCTCATGCGCCGCGGAAAGTGATCGGGCGGCAGCTCGAAGCGACCCGGCTGAGAAAAACCGAGCGCTCGCGGCAAGTCGTACTCGAGCTTGAACCAACCCCCATCGATCGCGCGTCGGGCTTCACCCTTGCCCGCGACAGCGCGCACCTTGAAGCGATTTACACCCGGCTTGTAGTAGCCCAGATCAAACGTGAGACGCGCGATCCCGCTATGCGGCTCGCTGATCCGAACACCGATCTCGGTGCGGTGATCACGCACGAGCGGCCTCTCGCTATCCGCACCGGCCGGACGATCATCGAGCACGAGCCACGCGTCGCGCAGCCGATGCCCCGCTGGAATCGACAAGTCGACCTGATAGTCACGAAGCATGGGCACGGGGTAAGGCGGCTCGACGCACAAACTCGCCTCGCAGCTGTAAGCGGCAGCGCAAGCCGTCGAACTTTGCTTTGCCGCTTGAACCGGACAGCACGGCTCACCGACGCCACCACAAGCGGCGACGAACACGCGCGCGAGCTCGGGCTCTTTTGCCGAGCACGCTTCGAAGACCTCGCGTTCCGACATGCCGACATCGTGCTTCTGCCGCGCGCAGCTCTCAGCGTCGGCCGCGAACGCGCGCAGCACGCGATCGCCGTGGACGACGCGCACTTGCGCTTCGATGCGTCCGCTCTTCGCATGTGGAAGCCAGTACGCGGGGGACTGCGGCAGTACCGCGTTCGTCTGGTAACGGAAGTACGGGCTGCCCGAGGCGCTGATCACAGGATCGGCTTCGCGCGTACGCGCCGTTCCGAACCGCACCCATGCACCTGTCTTCTGGTTTTTCGCCTGAAGCTCGAGGTCCACACCGGGTGCTTCGAACACCCCTGAAAATGTGACTGGGTCGGTCTTTTGCGCGATCTCGGAGGAAGACCGCGGAGAAGACATACACGCTACGAGAAGGATCAGCGCGCAACACGACGCGCCGGGCAACGTGCGAACCCACTCCAAACTGCTGCGCGAGAACTTCACGCAGGCGACCAACTTCGACAACCGCTCCTCCGCGCTTAATGTCCTGTACGCGTGTCCGGCCAGCCGGCCGGCCTAAGTTCAGTCTGTTCCGGCGCGATCGGATCAGCAACGCGCAGAGGTGCAATTTGCGTCCAGCACTGCAGCCATTGGCGTCAGCCGCGCACAGCGGCACTGACAGCGCCCAGTGTCACCGCGCTCAGGTTCCGTCGGGATTTGGCACGTTTGAGCCCACACGCGCACGCGCCTGCACTCTCAGAAAACGCAGTCTGGCAAGAAATTGGCAGGCGTCTCGCGACGTTGTCAGCTCTTCGTCAACCGGCGAAGATCGTTGCAGAACCAGGGAAAAGCGTTCTACGGTTTCGCCGTCCGCCGCTTGTAGGCGGGACCGATGCTCATCACCGGTACGCGATGCACTGGACGGAACTGCTAACTCCCTCGTTCGAAGGTTTACGCCGGCGCTTGCGTGGCGAACCGAAGTACGAGCAGCAGGTTGCACTTCCCAAGCTGCTCCTCGGCAGCGAGGGCCGTGGTTTTGCGGTCGTGCCCGATCTGATGTTGCGAACATCGATCGTGTATGCGTTCGGCGTCGGCGTCGACGCGGACTTCGAGCTGGAGCTCATCGGTCGGTTCGGTTGCACCCTGCACGTGTTCGAGCCGCGGCCGCGCCACTTGCACTGGATCCGCATGCAGGCGTTGCCGCCGCAGATCACCGTGCATCCGATGGGCTTGTCCGATCGCGACGGCCTCATGACGTACGGACCGCTCGAGAGCACGACGCATGGGCACGCGCGGCGCAATCACGCACATCCGAGCTCGGAGTATCAGGTGCGGCGGCTGCCGACCTTGATGAAACAGTTCGGGCATCCGCACGTCGACGTGCTGAAGCTCGAGCTCGAGGGCGCCGAGTTTCTCGCGACGCACTCGCTCATGACGACGAGCGCGCGGCCGACGCAGATCTTGATCGAGTTCCAGCACGGACCGCGTCCGTTCTCCGTCACACGGTGCGAACGCGTGCTGATGCAGCTCAATCAGATCGGCTATCGGATCTTCGATTGTCAGCCTGGCGGTCACCGGTTCTCGCTCGCGCTCGTGTGACCCAAGTGCAGCAGTAGAATAGGCTCCACGAATGAGCTCACGCGCGGAGCGCACAGGCACGGTGCTCGGCACCACGCTTCGCTTCGCCCTTTGCGCGAGCACGGCGTGGCTGTTCGCGCTCGCGTTCGAGCTCTTCGACCTGAACGCCCCCTGGACCGACACACCGGCTCGCCTCGGATATTTGGGTGAGCTCGCGATCACCTGCTCACTGTTGTGGCTACCCGCGCTGGGCGCAGCCCACGCCGTGCTCTGGCTCGCGAAGCTCCGTACCCGCTACGCGCGCATGCTGACGTGCCTGCTGCTTGCAGCGGCGGTCGCGCTTCCGAGCGTCCGCTGCGCACAGCTCTTGACCGGCGGCACGGGAATGCTTGGCTCGGCGACCGAGCTGCCGTTACGAGTTGCGTTCACGATCACGTTGATCGCCGGCTACGTCGCAGCGTGGCTCGCGCATCTTCGGCTCTGCGTCGATCCGCCGCCCGCCTGGCTCGCACGCTCGTCACCGCGCACCCAGCGCAGGCTGCGCTTCGCGAGTGTCGCAATCGCGATCGCTGCCGGCACCGGCTTCGCGGATGCAGCCGACGATCAGCTGCGCGCTTACAACTTCCTCGTGGCATTTGTCATGCCTGCGGTGTGGCTCGGCCTCGCCAGCTTGTTCTACGCCGGCTTGATCCGCAGCCCAGAGCAGCAGACGTGGACGGTGCTGATGGTCGCGCTGGTGGTCGGCTGTGCCGCCCACGGCGTCAGCCATCGAACGCCGGCGTTGCACGCCAAAGCCGAGCTGATCCGCCGCGGCGGACTCACCACCTTGAGCGAAGCGGCCCAGCAGTTTGCGCCGCCGCCGCGCTTTGCGAACCTCGCCGTCAGCTCGGCCAGCACCGCGCGATTCGATTGCGTCGAACCCCCGCGCGAGCCGCAACCGAGTGCGCTCACGACCCCGCCCGAACAGCGCAAAAACGTGATCCTGATCAGCATCGACGCGCTGCGTAAGGACGCGCTCGGTCCCGCCCTCACCCCAGCCCTTCACGCGTTTGCAACGCGCAGCTTGGTCTTCGAGCGTGCGGTCACACCCTACCCCGCGACGCTGTTTGCGCTCGGCGCCGTGCTGACCGGCGTCTACCCGAGTGAGCTCTTGCTTGCGCCGGCGACGTTGCCGGACGTCCTGCAGCTGACGGCGTCGAGCTGGGATCGGCGCATCGCGATCTGGCCGGACGTGGTTTGGTTCCGCCGCTCTGCGCTGCCGGGGCTCATCACGCGCAACCTCGGCCCCCAGCTGCTTCCGGGCGCAGCGCCGCAGACGGACAAGCTGATCGAGGAGCTGCGCGACGCGCGGAAGGCTCACGCGCGCACGTTCGCCTGGATTCATTACTACGAGCCACACACGAGTGCGCTCCGCAGCTTGCGTGCGCAGGGCGGCACCCCAGAGTCGCGCTACGCGGCGCTGGTTCGCAGCGTGGATGTGCAGGTCGGCCGCCTGATCGCCGAGCTGGAGCGGCTCGGTTATCTCGAGGATTCGCTGATCATCGTGTTCGGCGACCACGGCGAGGCGCTCGGCGAGCTCGGCTACTACGGTCACCACGTGTACTTGAACCAGTTCATCGCCGACATACCGCTGATCATTCGCGCGCCGGGGCTCGAAGCGGGTACGAGCGATCGGCTCGCGAGCCTGATCGACATCGCGCCGACCTTGCTCGAGTGGACCGGCACGCCGAACGACGCCATCGGCGGCGACGCCCGAAGCCTGTTCGAAGTCGCGCGCAGCAAGAGCGAGCGCTATGGGTTGAGCGAAGCCTTTCCGGTGCGGGGCAAGCTACTGTTCGAGCTCGTGCGCCAACCGATCCGCTCGAAGGCTGCGCTCGCCGAGCGCCTGGCGCTCGTGCTGAGTGGTAGCGCCGACTATCAGCCCAAGGTCGCGCTCGCCGGCTCGCGCGACCGCCTGATCGTGAACCGGGTGACCGGCGACGAGGAGTTTTACGATCGAGCGGCCGATCCGAGGGAACAGCACGACCTCTCGCAACGAAGCCTCACCAGCCACACGCGAATGCGGGCTGCACTGAAGCGGGCGATGCGACGGATGTCCGAGCGAATCCACTGCCGAGTCGCCGCACTGGAAGCGCCGGGCGGCCAGCCGCAGCCCTGACCCCCCGCAGCCCCACGGCAGGCTGGCTCGCGGCGAGCAGGCGTGATACAGCCCCGCCGCCATGGCCACGGACACCCTCGTCATCCACGAGATCTATCGGTCGATTCAAGGCGAAACGAGCTTTGCCGGCCGGCCGTGCACACTCGTCCGCTTGAGCGGCTGCAACCTGCGCTGCAGCTGGTGCGACACACCGCAAGCCTTCACCGGCGGCACACGCATGTCGCGCGCAGAAGTGCGCGATCGCGCGCTCGCATTCGAGACGCAGCTCGTGCTCGTGACCGGAGGCGAACCGCTGCTGCAGCCCGCAGCGATCCCACTCTTGGCCGAGCTGTGCGACACACGGCGCACTGTGCTGCTCGAAACGAGCGGCGAACGCGACATCTCGGCCGTCGATCCGCGTGTGCACCGCATCGTCGACATGAAAGCACCGGGCAGCGGTGAATGCGCGCGCAATCGGCTGCAAAACCTCGCCCTGCTCGGCCCGCGCGACGAGCTCAAGTTCGTGCTGAAAGATCGCACCGACTACGTCTGGGCCCGCGAGCTGATCTTACGCGAGCGCGTGATCGGCCGCGTGCACGAGATCCTGCTGAGCCCTGTCCACGGCGTGCTCAATCCACAGGAGCTCGTCGCCTGGACGCTGGCAGACCGGCTCGAGGTGCGCGTGCAGCTGCAGCTCCACAAGTACATCTGGGGCCAGGACGCCCAGGGCGTGTGAGGTATGATGCCCCGGTAACCGGAGCGAGGGGCTCATGCTGTTTTTTCAATCCAATCTCGAGCAAGCCACGCGCGGTCGCGGCACCTACGATCTGACCGCCAGGGTTCAGACCGCCGTCGTCGAATCGGGCGCACGCATCGGCCTGTGCACCGCGTTCGTGCACCACACGAGCGCGTCGCTGATCATCTGCGAGAACGCGGACCCGGACGTCCGCACCGATCTCGAGCGCTTTCTCGCGCGGCTCGTGCCGGACGGCGATGCGTTGTTCGAGCACACCGCAGAAGGCCCAGACGACATGCCTTCACACGTGCGAAGTGTTCTAACCGCGACGTCGATCGGTATTCCGATCGCACACGGCAAGCTCGACCTCGGCACTTGGCAAGGCTTGTATTTGTACGAGCATCGTCGCGCAGCGCACACGCGGCGCGTCAGTCTCAGCATCGTAGGAGAGCGATGAAACGCGCGTTCAATTTCGACAAGGCTTACTACGCTCGCTACTACGAAAATCCACGCACGCGCGTCGCAAGCGACGACGACTCGCGGCGCCTCGCGCGTTTGCTCGCTGCATACCTCGGCTACTTGCAACAACCGGTGCGCAACGTGCTCGATCTCGGCGCAGGGCTCGGCCAGATGCGCCCGGCGCTGCGAACGGAATTCCCGAACGCGACGTACGTCGGCGTGGAACGCAGCGAATACGCGTGCGAGCGCTACGACTTGCGGCAAGGCTCGGTCGTCGACTTCAAAGCGCGCGGCCGGTTCGATCTCGTGATCTGCAAAGGCGTGTTGCAGTACCTGAATCGCGACGAGGCAGAGCGCGCGCTCGAAAATCTCTCCGCGCTGTGTCGCGGGTGTTTGTATCTCGAAGCGCTGACTCGCGAAGACTGGGACGACGCGGCAGATCGGCGCGTGACAGATGGGGACGTGTACTTGCGACCGGCGCGCTTTTACAAGTCGCGGTTGAGTCGTACGTTCCGCAGTGCCGGCGCGGGCGTGTTCGTGCACCAACGCTCGCCGGCAGTGCTGTACTCCCTCGAATCCGTGTGAGCTGCGCGCGCGGCCTCTATTGAGCGCATTTGGCCGCAAATGAATCGATTGTCCTTTGCTGCACGAAATCGCGGCCTGCAAAGCAACTCGGCTCGTAGGAATCGATTCGCATCACGGGAAGTGCGACGCGAGATTGCTTGCGACGTCAGTGGTTGGGCTCTAGGTTTCAGCGAATGTTCGCGACCCGGAAGCTCCCCGCCTGTTTGGCTTTTGTCTCGAGTGCGTTCGTGTTGGCTGCCGCTTGTAGCGGCGACGGCGCTCAACCATCACCGAATACGATCGCCGGCAGCGGCGGAGTGATGACGCCGCCGCCTGGAGTGCCGGCTGCAGCTGGTGGCGGCGGGACCGCCGTCGGCGCGGCGGGTCGCGCCGGAACTGCGGGCGTGACGGCGACGGCAGGCCGATCGGGTGGTCCTGCAGCTGGCGGCGGCGCTAGTGGCAGCAGCGGCAACGACGACGACGCAGGCGTTACGATGATGCAGCCCCCCGTCACGGCCGGAACGGCTGCGCCTCCCCCTGCGACCGGCACCGGGCCGTTTCCTCCGGTCACGGATTTCAAGAGCAACGGGCCGTTCATGGGCAAGCAGATCGACGCGATGGGGCCGAACAACAACTTCACGATCTACCTGCCGACGGAGCTCGCACCAAAAGGCGCAAAAAATCCGATCGTCGTCTGGATGAGCGGCGGCGGCACCACCCCTCCGCTCTACCCGCTCCTGCCGCTCCTAGCGACGCACGGTTTCGTCGTGCTCGCTTCGAATACGGCCCCCGGTATCGGCGCCGAGGTCGATCTCGGTAAGGAGATGGCTTCCGCGATCGACTGGGCGTTCGCCGAGAACATGAAGCAAGGCGGCCAGTTCCAAGACAAGCTCGATACGACAAAAGTCGCTGCGATGGGCTACTCGATGGGCTCACTCGCGACGTTCACGATCGCAAACGATCCACGCTTGACGACGACCGTCCACATCTCCGGCGGCAACATGGTCGCGGACCGCGTCAACAACTTGCACGCGCCGGCTGCGTTCTTCTGCGGCATTCCCGATCCGAACTGCAGCGACATCTTGTCCGACCAGTGCGATATCGCGGCCGCGAACTGCGACATCGACTTCGACATGGCGAAGACGTCGGTGTTCTACGGCAACTTCCCCGGTGGCCACTTGGGCATCCTGAGCGAGCCGAACCAGCCGCGCATTCAAACCGAGGTGGTCGCATGGTTGCGCTGGCAACTCATGCAGGACACCACGATCAAGGCCCGCTTCGTCGGCCCGCAGTGTGGGCTCTGCTCGGACACGAACTGGAAAGTGAAGCAGAAGAACCTGCAATAAGCAGGGTTCAGTTCAAGCCCGCGCGCGGGGGCGGCCGGGAGATCGCACGAGCAAGTGGACCGGCATGGTGATGCACCATCCTCCACTGGTCCCCCTCGCGCACGAACACATTCGTCGCAGCGAGATGTGCAGGCTCGTCGCCGTTCGCCTCGTAACAGGTCACGACCGCGCTCTCGCCGAACAACTGCACGTGCGCGTGATCGCAGCGCATCGTCAGCTGCGTCGACTGCGTCAGGATCTGACGCCAGCTCTGCATCACCGTCTCGCGACCGATCAGCGCGGGTAAGCCGGGGTGCAGGCAGGTGACCGGCGCTTGCTCGGCCCACAAGCGCGCCATCGTCGCGTAGTCGCCGGTGCTGAACGCACGGTAAAACGTCTCGTTTGCGCGCAGGATCGCGGTGTCGTGCGAAGTCATGTCCCGAGTGTCTCCGGGTCGCAATCTAGCAGGCGACGGGCGCTCGAGATCGCGCGTCCAACCTAATGCGAGCGCGGCAGCGGCGCCGGGAGCGCGATCGTGTCCACGACCCAGGTGTCGCCCTCGGACCGCCAGCGTACCCACACCTTCTTTGCGTCGACGCCTCGCGGCGCGAATTCATCCTGGCTCACTCCACGCCACGGGACGGCGTGTTCGCCGGAGACGTATTGGACGAGCCCACTCGGCTCGAGCAGCGTGCGGTACAACCCGGACTTCGCGCCGAGCTCGCGCTGCAGGCGGTCGAATGGGATCGCTTGGATGATCGGCTTCTGCTTGCGCGAGTCGGAGTAGCGAAAGCCGGCAGAACGCGAAAACTTTTCGAGGACACGTGCGGCGTCGTGCTCGCGGACTGCCTCGGACAGCTCTTCCATCGCGAGCCGCAGCTCGCCTGGAACCGGCACGTCTTGGGACCCCGAAACGGGGACGACCTGCTGCGCCGCCAGCATCGGGTCGCGGTCGGAAGGCTGGGATGGCGCCGCTGATGGCTGCGGGTCGGCCGGCGCCGCTATCGGCTGCGCGGCTGGCTCCGGCGTCGGCGCAGGCACGGCGGCTGGTGCCGGCTCGGCAGCGGGCACCGGTGTTGCGCTCGGAAGCTCCGCCGCCGGCGGTTGCGCCTGACCGACTTCGCTCGGCTTCGAGACCTCGCCGCTGTCAGCGGCCGGCCGGCCGCACCCCGCGAGCAGCCACAACCCCAGCGCGACCCAGGGCCCGCCTCGCGGATACCTCACTGCATCTCGTAGGCGAATCCACGATCTTGGCGCACGCCCGCGAGCACGTATCGCAGCTCGAGCAGCTCGTCTTGCCAAGACTGCCGATCCGGCGCTCCGCCGAGTCCGGCAGCTTCGTCCACGAGTGGTGCGATCTCCTGCGACCATGCGGCCAGCTTCGCATCCACGGCGTCTTTCGCAAACGGCCCGGAGAGAAACGCGTCCACCATCGAGTCGTAGCCGTCACGCCAGGTTGCAAACTGCGCGACGAGCGGGTCACAGCTCGGAGCACGCTGCCGGTACCCGATCGCAACGTGGCACATGCAGGACGCTTGCGCCGACCACTCATAGTCGATGAACGTCCGCGGCTCGTTTGCGAGCGACACGTCGAGATCCCACGGCACCAGCCACATCCGGCCGGCGTGCTCGGCTTCGTACCAGTAGTAATTGTGATTCGCGTACGGGCCGGGGTTGTTCCCCGAACGACCGCAGTAGAAGTGGAACACTCCGTCGTCGTTCAGCAGCACGCGATCGACCGCGATGTAGCGAAGCGTGTAGTCGCGATCGACCCAGTCGGTCGAAGCGGCCGGCATCTGCTTCAGGGTCTGCGCAAATGCCAGCATCTTGTCGACGTTCGTCGTGTCGCCTTTGTTGGCCTCGAGCGCGGTTCGGTAGACCGTCGGGTCGTCGTAGAGCGGCCAGATCTCTTTGTACAAGTTGCCTTCGCCGCCTTCGCTGAAGCGGCTGCGCGTGAAGCGCCCGTCGATCTGCTCGACCGCCAAAAACAAGCCTTCGAGCTTGCCGTTGATCACGAGCTTCACGTAGGTGGTGCGCGGCGATGCGACGCCCATCTCGCGATACATCGCGTACCCGAGCCGCTCGCGCATGAACGAGAGGTCGCGCCCCATCGAGTGCAAGTTCAGCTTCTTCAGCCCGCGAAACCGGGCTTCGTCGTCGACGTAGTCGAACGCGAGCTTCATCGAGCACTTGCCGGCTTTGGGCCCGATGCTGCGCCCCGGCATCGTCGATGCGGTGCACGGCATGATGAACGCGCCTGCGCTGCCCTTGTAACGGACACCCACGTTCTCCACGCGCTCGCCATCGATCGTCACCGAACCCAACACGTACGCTTCCGCGCTCGGCCTCGCGTCGAGCGTCGCGAGGTCTTCCGGCGTGACCGTGATCTCGTACGTCTTTACGTTGTCGCCCGCGAAGAGCGCGCTCGCGTCGTCGGCCGGCTCGGCGATCACCTCGCCCGGTTTGCCACCGGGCGAAGGCAGCTGCACCGGGCCGCTCGAGATGGACGCATCGGAGTCGCCCGAACGGCCCGTCACTGAAGCATCTGCGTCCGCGGCAGCAGCTGCATCCGTCGCAACCTCGGCGTCACGATCGCAATCGTGATCGCTTCGTGAACACCGATCCTTAGGCAGATCTCGGTGATACGAACAAGCGACGAGCTGACACGCCAGAATCCCCAACAGCAGCGCGCGCAACATGCAAACACCTCGAGGCAGCGCGCGTCGGAATGTAGTGCGAGGACGCGACGACTGACCAGAGGCTTGTCACTCAAACGCCTCACTCAAGACAACAATTTGTCACGCGTGTGAAAAAGGTTGGAGCGTGGCGTCCAAAGTCACAACCACTGACAAGTGGCGACGCAAGCAACGCTGCTCGCGTTGGTTTACTTCGAAGGCGCTGGAGCTGCAGCTGGAGCTGCAGCTGGAGCTGCAGCTGGAGCTTGCCCCGCAGGCTTACCCTGATCTTGAAATGCCGCCGCTTGAACCTGGCGCACCTTCACGTGCACGCCTTCTTGCAACGACGCGCTCGCCAAGCGCACGACCCGGTCGCCCGGGTTCAAGCCACTCGCGACCTGCAACGTCGCGCCCGTGTCTCGCTCGATTATGATCTTTGCAAATCGCAACGTGTCGTCCGCTTGTACGACGGCAACCCGCAGTCCCGACGCGTCGTTGTAGAGCGCGGTCGACGGGATCTCGTACGTCGTATGCGGAACAGGCAGCGAGAGCAGAACCTGGCTGTACATCCCGACGAGGATCTCGCCCTTCGGATTCGGCACGCGTACCTCGACCGTCATCGTGCGCGTCTGCGAGTCGAGCGAAAACGAGGCGCGCGACACGTTGCCCTCGAAAAAGCGCCCCGGGTACTCGCGAATGCTGATCTTCGCCGGCGTATTTGCACGCACGCCGGGGGCTACATCTTGCGGCACCTGCAAGAACACGCGCACCGGATCCGTCACGATCAACCGGAACATCGGGCTCGCATTGCCCGTAGTCACGAGCGACCCGCGATCGATCGTACGTTGAGTGATCATGCCACCAAACGGCGCAGTCACGCGCGTGAACGACTTGAGCCGAGTCAGCCGGCGAATCTCAGCGCGCTGCACTTCCACCGCAGCCGCAGCCGCATTTACGTTCGCATCGCTGACCTGCGCTTCGGACTGACGCTGATCGAGCTCCTGCTGTGAAGCCACGCCGGCCGGACGCAAACGCTTGTAGCGCTCGAGGCTCGTCAGCGAGTACTCGTGGTTCGCCTTGGATTGCGCGAGCGATGCTTCCGAAGCTATCAGCTGCGCCCTCGCTGCATCGAGCTGCTGATCGAGCTCCGGCGTTTCGATCACCGCGAGCAGTTGCCCTTCCTTCACACGGTCGCCGATGTCGGCGCTGAACTGTTCGATGTAACCGCTCGCACGCGGGTAAAGGACGGTCTCGGCTGCCGCTTGAATGCTGCCCGGTAACGAAAGCTCGCGCGTGCTCTCGAGCAACTTGGGCGCGACCACCTCCACGGTGGCAACTGCTTTGCCCGACGCTTCCATGTTCTTCGTGAGCTCTTGCTTCGCGTCGCGCCGCGGCAAGTAGCCGAGCAGAAAGATCCCGACGAGTAGCGCCAAACACGCGATGCCGAGGGCAATTCCAGCCGTCGCGCTCACGCGAGCGGGTGGCGGCAGAGAGAAGCCAAGGTCGTCCTGCCGCTTGTTTGCTGCAGGATCGTGCGCCGAATCCGGATTCATAAGGACAACTCCTCGAGCTCTTTATCGACGCTTGGGGCCTTCCGCCGCAACACGCTGTACATCACCGGGACGAAGAACAGCGTGGTCAGAGTCGCGAGCAGAAGCCCGCCGACGACCGCACGCCCGAGCGGCGCGTTTTGCTCACCGCCTTCACCCAAACCGAGCGCCATCGGTACCATACCGATGATCATCGCGAACGCGGTCATGAGCACCGGCCGCAAACGCGTCATACCTGCGGCGAGCGCAGCTTCCGTCGCATCGCGGCCGACGTCGCGCTGCCCGTTCGCGAACGTAACGACGAGAATACTGTTCGCAGTCGCCACACCGACGCACATGATCGAGCCCATCAGCGCCGGCACGCTCAAAGTCGTACCCGTCAGAAACAGCATCCAGGCGATGCCGGCGATGGCGCCCGGCAGCGCCATCAAGATCACGAACGGATCCAGCCACGACTGGAAGTTCACGACCATCAACAAGTACACCAACACGACCGCGAAGATGAGCCCATACGCGAGACCTCGGAAGGAGCTCTGCATGCTGTCGGCTTGTCCGAGCACCCGCAAGTTGGTCCCGCGCGGCAGCTTCGGCGTCATGTCGTTTACGACCTTCTCGACGCCCGCGACGACCGAGCCGAGATCCACGTCCTGAACGTTCATCTGAACGTCGTACGTACGCCCGGCGTTGTAGTGCGTGATGTTCGCGGGCCCGACGCTACGCGACACTTGGCCCACGTTCGAGAGGCGCTGCGGCTCGGGCGACTTGGCAGACACCGGAATCGCGTCGAGCGCGTCGATCGAGTTGTTGCGGTACTGCGGCGTTTGAACTGCCACCAAGTACTGAATGCCGCGCTTGCGATCCAACCAGTACGTCGGCGCGGTCTGCGAGCTCGACGCGAGCGTCACGAGCACGTCGCTCGCCACGTCGCGTTGGGAGAGCCCGGCTTGTTGCGCCATCGTGCGATCGATGTCGATGTTCAGCTGCGGCACGTTCGTCACTTGAGCCAAGTGTACGTCGACCGCGCCTTCGATCTTCTTCACACGTGCTGCGATCTCTTGCGCGACCTTCAACGTTTCGGCGTCATTACCCGGCGCACCGGTGACCTGCACGTTCACCGGGGCAGCCAGCCCGAAGTTCAACACCTGAGTCGAGATGTCGGGTGCGAGGAAAAAGAACGTCGTGTCGGGGTACTCGGTCGGCAGCTTCTTCCGCAGCTCCCGCACGTAGTCCGGCGTCGGCGAGTGGTCTTTCTTGAGCGCGATCATGATGTCGGCATCCGCCGCCGAGATCAGCGCGCCCTCGCTGAGCGACAAGTTGATGCCGCTGACAGGAATGCCGATGTTGTCGATCAAGGTTTCGATCTGATCCTCGGGGATGACCTCGTGAATCGTATCGATGATCTGCCCGATGCGTTGCTCGGTTTCCTCGATGCGCGTACCGGGCCGACCGCGTACGTGCAGCTTGATCAAGCCTGCATCCACGCTCGGAAAGAAGTCGCGCCCGATCAGCGGGAACAACATCGAAGAACCGGCGACGAACGCGAGAAACACGACCGCGAACAAGGCGCGATTCGTGAGTGCGAGTGCGAGCCAGCGCCCGTAACTGGTGCGGAACCGCTCGAACCCGCGATCGAATGCAGCGACGAACCGCGCGAAGATATTGCGTTTGCCCGCGCTGTGACCGTGTGCGTCTTCGCCCGGCTTCGGCTTCAGCATGAGCCGCACGAGCGTGGGCACGAGCGTTCGCGACAGCACGTACGACATGAGCATCGCGAACACGACCGCGAGCGCGAGCGGCACGAACAACGACTTCGCAGCGCCGGCGATGAACGCGACCGGCACGAACACGATACAGATGCACAGAGTCGAGACGAACGCCGGCACGGCGATCTCCTGCGCGCCGTCGACGATCGCGCGCAAGAACGTTTTGTCCTGCTCCATGTTGCGGTGGATGTTCTCGATCGCGACCGTGGCGTCGTCGACGAGGATACCGACCGATAGAGCGAGGCCGCCCAACGTCATCACGTTCAGCGTGCTGCCGATCGCATACAGCGCCGTGATCGACACCAGGATCGACAGTGGGATCGAGAGCACGACGATCAACGTGCTCTTCCAACTGCCCAAGAACACCAAGATCATGAGCGCGGTGAGGCCGGCCGCGATCGCCGCCTCTTTGATCACGCCGTCGACGGCTGCACGCACGAACAGCGACTGATCGAACAGCGGCTTGACGTTCAGCTCCTTCGGCAAGCGTGCGAGCGTCGCAGGCAGTATTTCGCGCACGCTGCGAACGACGTCGAGCGTGCTCGCACCGCCGTTCTTCAAGATCACCATCAGCACCGAGCGTTTGCCGCCGACGTGCACCATGCTCGTCTGCGGAGAAAACCCGTCGCGCACGCTCGCGATGTCGCGGATGTAGACGACGGTGCCGTTCTGCGCCTTGATCGGAAGGTTGCCGATCTCTTCCAGCAACTCCGGGCTGCTGTTCAACACGATTGGAAATTCACTCGCGCCCATCTTGGCCGAGCCTGTCGGCAAGATGACGTTCTGCAGACCGAGCGCGGCCGTCACGTCGCGCGGCGACAAGCCCCACGCGTACAAGCGCTGTGGATCGAGGTCGACCATGATCTGCCGCTGCTTGCCGCCGTAGGGCCACGGCACTTGCGCGCCGCGCACGGTCGCGATGTCGGCGCGAATGAAGTTGACACCGAAGTCGAACAGCTGCTGCTCGCTGAGCGCGTCACTGCCGAGTGCGAGCTGAAGCACCGGCACGTTCGCTGCGCTGTACCGAATGATGAAAGGCGGCGTCGCACCGGGCGGCATCTGGCGAAGCACGGTCTGCGAGATTGCTGTGACTTGCGCAGTCGCGGCGTCGATACTGGCGCCGGGTTGAAAGAAGATCTTGATCGTCGCGATGCCGGTGAGCGACTGACTCTCGATGTGCTCGATGTCGCTGACAGTCGTAGTGAGAGTGCGCTCGTACTGCGTGATGATTCGCCGCTCCATCTCCTCCGGGGGCAGCCCCGTGTAGTTCCAAACGACTGTGATGACAGGGATGTCAATGTCCGGAAAGATATCGGTGGGCATGCGCGTCAGCGACAAAACGCCGACGATCACGATAAGCATTGCCATCACGATGAACGTGTATGGGCGCTGCAGTGCAATACGAACGAGCCACATGGCAGCGCCAACCATAGCGTCGCCGCGGTCGGCTGCCCACTGTCAGGGATACGTTCAGTCGTTAGAAAGTGACGGAGGGCGGCGAGGATCCGACGGGCCGTGTGAGGCGCGCGGGCGAGCCCAGATCGCGAGGCGTAATAGCGCCTTACTAGCGTCCCTGAAACATCTGGAGTGTCGCTAAGATGACAGTTTTGTCAGCTCAAGTCGATGCACGAACGAATCAACTGATGCTATGGACGACCCGCCATGTGGTGCATGTTCTGCTGTCCATGACAGCACACTCATCGAAACTTTGGGTCGTCCATAGCATCAGTA